>Ga0184637_10000801_pt1 | contig 22352 bp, 16 predicted proteins | sample PLM3_127_b2_FD_133143 | JGI IMG/M metagenome (GOLD analysis project Ga0184637, IMG submission 133143) | Groundwater sediment microbial communities from an aquifer in East River, Colorado, USA - PLM3_127_b2 | ecosystem: Environmental > Terrestrial > Soil > Riparian zone | place: USA: East River... | reverse complement strand
TCAAATCGTCCGGCAACGTGTCGAGCGGCACGTCGGTCACTTCCAGCCCGTGCCGCAGTTCGAGCGACGACGCGTACCAGCCGCGCGCTGTGGCGGGCTTGTTCGGATCTTCCGTGACTTCGGGATCGTCGATGTGATCCAGCGGCAACGTGTCGATCGGTTCGATGGTTCGCCGTGAGCCACGGCCGCGGCCGTCGCGTCGGGACGAAAAGGACATCCGCATGGCAACTCCCCATGGGTACAAGCTTCATCAAGGGGGATTCTTTCCCTTGATCCTGATGGGTACTATCCCACGATTCGAAGAACCCGTGGACCCGGTGGGCCAAAAGGCTGGGGCCGAAACGTGGTATGCGAAGGCCCGCTCAAGCCTGCGGCGTCACGCTCACCGAAACATCGAGCTGCTGCTCGCCGCCGCCGAGGATCACGCCGCGCAGCGGCACCACGTCGGCGAAATCCGCGCCCCACGCGAGGGTGATGTAGCGCGTGTCGGCCAATGTGTCGTTGGTCGGGTCGAACTCCACCCAGCCGCGCTGCGGCGAAAAGGCCGCCACCCAGGCATGCGAGGCGTCGACACCCATCAGGCGCGGCTGGCCGGGCGCCGGGTCGGTGAGCAGGTAGCCCGAGACGTAGCGCGCCGGCAGGCCGTGGCTGCGCAGGCACGCGAGCATCAGGTGTGCGAAGTCCTGGCACACGCCGCGGCGCTGATGCAGCACTTCGTCGACCGAGGTGCTGACGGTCGTTGCGCCGGGTTCGAACTCGAAGTCGCGATGGATGCCTTGCATCAGCGCAGTCACTGCCTCGAGCCAGTCGCGGCCCGGTGTCAACGTCCTTGCGGCGTAGTGCCGCGCGTGCTCGGACAACGGGACCAGCATGGTGGGCTCGCACATGCGTGCCGGGTTCAGGTCGTCGAGCTGCGGGTTGGCGCGCACGGCGTCGCGCACGCTTTCCCACGGCTCGGCCGTCCCCTTCGTGAGCGGGGCGCGCTCGTCGATCTCGACACTGCAGCGCATGCGCACGCGCAGCAAGCGGTGCGCGCCGTACAGGCCGAAGTGCGTGACGGTGTTGCCGAAGCCGTCGGGCGCGTCGTGGCGCTCTTCGGGCGACGGATCGATCTGCAGCGCATGCGACAGCAGCCGCTGCCATGCGAGTGTGCGCGGCACGAGGCGCGCCAGTTGCCACGATTGCACGACCGAGGTCTCGTAGACGTAGCGTGTCTCGTGTTCGACCGAGTAGCGAGTGCCCATCGATCGACCCTCAGGCCACGAGCGACAGCACGCTGCGCGAATCGGCGTGCGTGAAGAACTTGAGCGTGAGCTCGTCCGACAGGCGATTGGCCGCGCGCGTCAGCTCGCCGAGCGTCTGTGCAAGTCGCGGGCTTTCGGGGTCGAGGTCGGCGGCGGTCAGTGCGTGCAGGGCAACGCGGCCGGGCGCGAGCACGTCGGTGCCGAAGCGGCCGTGCGTGGCTTCGAGCTTTTCCACATAGTCGACCAGGCCCTTCACCTGAAACGCGAGCGAGCGTGTGTTCGATTCGTCGCGCACCAGCAGGTCGAGCACCGGCATCCATTCGGGCATGACGACGTAGCGCGACCGGTACGTCACGGTCGAATCGGCGAGCTCGAGCAGCCAGTCGAGGCCGCCGGCGCGCCCTTCGGCAGTCGCGACCTGGAGCGCCCCGCACAGGTTGAACAGCCGCTCGACGCGGCGGCCGATCGACAGGAAGCGCCAGCCCGCGCTGCGCGTCATGCCGTCGAGCACGAAGCCCGACAACGTGACCATCGAAGTCACCGCGCGGTCGAGCCAGCCGAGCGCGCGCGGCATCGACGCGTCGTGCTGGAACACCGGGTCGCTGATCAGGCGGTTGAGGCTGCGCCAGTTGTCGGCCGACATGCGGTCGCGCAGGTTGAACGCCACGCGCGCAAGCTGCTTGAGCTGTGCGCCAAGGCCCGCGTCGGGGTGCGTGGCGGCGCTTAGCAGTTCTTCCTCGGTGTGCTCGGGGTCCTCGACAAGCCGAAAGCGTTGCGCGAGCGAGATCAGCGCGTGCCGGTCGTCGTCGTCTTCCTGGTCGGCATCGCCGAGCATGCGCGTGATCGCCACGCGCAGCACGCGCGCGGTGTTGTCGCAGCGCTCGCCGTAGCGGCCGAACCAGTACAGGTTCTCGGCGGCGCGCGACGGCAGGCTCGCGCGCGAGCTGACCAGATCGTCGGCGGTGACGGTGTTGCGCAGCAGCGAGAACGCCGCGTTCACCGGGCCGTCGGACAGCACCCAGGTGTCTTTCGAGCGCCCTCCCCGCTGCATGGCGATGACGCGCGCATCGTCGGCCGCGGCCACGCGCGTCAGGCCGCCCGGCATGACGCGCCAGCCTTGCGGCGTGGCCACCGCGAAGACGCGCAGGCCCACCGTGCGCGCCGAGAGCGTTTCGCGCACGCTCGTATCCACGCGCGTGCGCTCGAGCACCGGTGCCTGCGACAGGCGCACCCATTCCTGCGCCACGTAGCGATGCGGCTGCGCTTCGATGCGTGCGCGCAGCGCGGCGCGCTCGGCGGCGTTCAGGTCGGCGCCGAACACCGGCTCTTCGTTGTGCACGCGGTCCAGCGGCTGGATGACGACGTTGTCGAGCTTGCTCCACGCGTCGGCCAGCGCGGCCGGCTCGCCGAGCCACCAGGTCGCGACCGAAGGCAGCGCGAGCGGCTCGCCGAGCAACTGGTCGCTGAGCCTCGGCAGGTAGCCGAGCAGCGCGCCGGACTCGAGCACGCCGGAGCCGAGGGCGTTGGCGATCATCACGGTGCCGCGCCGCGCGCAGTCGGTGAGGCCGGCGACGCCGAGCTCGGAGTTGGAGCGCAGCTCCAGCGGATCGCAATAGCTGTCGTCCTGCCGACGCACGATCGCGTGCACGCGACGCAGGCCCTCGACCGTCTTCAGCCACACGCAGCCCTGCCGCACCGTGAGGTCGTGCCCTTCGACGAGCGCGAAGCCGAGGTAGCGCGCGAGCAGCGCATGCTCGAAGTAGGTCTCGTTGTACGGTCCGGGCGTGAGCAGCGCGATCAGCGGCGGCCCGCCTTTGGACGCGGCCTCGCGCGGCGCCCATTGCAACAGAGATTCGCGCAAGGTCGCGAAGTACGACGCGAGGTGCTGCACCTGCAGGTCGCGAAACATCTGCGGGAACACGCGTGAGACGACGAGCCGGTTCTCGAGCGCATAGCCCGAGCCGGAAGGCGCCTGCGTGCGGTCGCCGACGACCCACCATTGGCCGTCGCTCGACCTCGCGAGATCGGCCGCGTAGTGAAACAGGTGCATGCCGCCGGGCGGGCGGATGCCCTGCACCTGATGCAGGAAGCCGCTGTGCCCGAACACCACCGAAGGCGGCACCGCGCCCGATCGCAGCAAGGTCTGCGGCCCGTAGATGTCGCCGAGCACGCGGTTGAGCAGGTCGGCGCGCTGCGCGATGCCGGCCTCGATGCAGCTCCATTCATCGGGCGACAGCAACAGCGGCAGCGGGTCCACCTCCCACGGGCGATCGGCCCCCTGCGGGTCGGCGTAGACGTTGTAGGTGACGCCGTTCTCGCGGATCTGCCGCTCCATCAGCGACAGCGTGTCGCTGACCTGCGGCCCTTCGCGCGCGGCGAGCGAGCACAGGAACGCATCCCAATGCTCACGCGGCGTGCGCAGGGCCGCGAGCATCTCGTCGTAGCGTTCGTCGAGAACCGAGTAGTCCTTGAGTAGCTGCGTCAGCATCGGCGGCAGTGTGTCATACCGCATTCACGTGATGCACACCTCGATCAGAGGGAACCGGCCGGCCGGCGCATGTCGAGCGTGAACGGGAAATTCGGGTTGCGCTCTTCGGCCGGGACCTTCACCTTGCCCGGAGAGTGCCCGTACCTGAAGAAGCGCGCGAGGCGCCGCGCCTCGGCTTCGTAGGCGTTCACCGGGAAGGTGCTGTAGCTGAGCCCGCCGGGGTGCGACACGTGGTACTGGCAGCCGCCCATCGAGCGGCCCATCCAGGTGTCGTGCAGATCGAAAGTGAGTGGCGCGTGCACGCCGATCGTCGGGTGCAGCGACGACGCCGCGGTCCACGCGCGGTAGCGCACGGCGCCGACGTATTCGCCGACTTTGCCAGTGGGCTGCAGCGGCACCCGGCGGCCGTTGCAGGTGATCGCGTGGCGGTCGCCGACAAGGCCGGTGACCTGCAACTGGATGCGCTCGACCGACGAATCGACGTAGCGCACCGCGCCGCCGGCGGCGCCCTCCTCGCCCAACACGTGCCACGGCTCGAGCGCCATACGCAGCTCGACATCGACACCGCGCACGCTGACCTCGCCGACATGCGGGAAGCGAAACTCGAAGTGCGGCGCGAACCAGTCGAGCTTCATCGCGTAGCCGCACGCGTTCATCTCATCAATGACATCGCGCAGGTCTTCCCACACGAAGTACGGCAACATGAAGCGGTCGTGCAGCTCGGTGCCCCAGCGCCTGAGCCGCTCGGGCCGGTACGGCTCGCGCCAGAAGCGCGCGACCAGCGCGCGCATCAGCAACTGCTGCGTCAAGCTCATGCGCGCATGCGGCGGCATTTCGAACGCACGCATCTCGAGCAGCCCGAGGCGGCCGGTTGTGCCGTCCGGCGAATACATCTTGTCGATGCAAAACTCGGCGCGGTGCGTATTGCCGGTGACGTCGATCAGCAGGTTGCGCAGCAGCCGATCGATGATCCATGGCGGGCATGCGCCGGCGCCTTCGGAAGTGACGCGCTGCAGCTCGGCGAACGCGATCTCGATCTCGTACACCGAGTCGTTGCGAGCCTCGTCGAGGCGCGGCGCCTGGCTCGTCGGGCCGATGAACAGGCCCGAGAACACATACGACAGCGCCGGGTGGTTGTGCCAGTAGCCGATCATGCTGGCCAGAAGGTCAGGCCGGCGCAGGAACGGCGAGTCGGTCGGCGTCGCACCCCCGAGCACGAAATGGTTGCCGCCGCCGGTGCCGGTGTGGCGCCCGTCGAGCATGAACTTCTCGGTCGACAGACGGCTTTCGAAGGCCGCGTCGTAGAGGAACGTCGCCTGGTCGACAAGCTCGTCCCAGCTCGACACCGGGTGGATGTTGACCTCGATCACGCCGGGGTCCGGCGTCACGCGCAGGACCGCGAGCCGCGGGTCGCGCGGCGGCTCGTAGCCTTCGAGGATGACCGGCAGCTTCAACTCCTCGGCCGTCGCCTCGATCGCGGTGACGAGCTCGAGGTAGTGCTCGAGTTGCGCGAGCGGCGGCATGAAGAGGTAGAGCCGCCCGTCGCGCGGTTGCGCGCAGAGCGCAGTGCGGGTCAGCCATGCGGCCGACTCGAACGGCGCCGGGCGGCGCGCCGCATCGTCGCTGATGGACCCGGGCTTGCCCTTGCCCATACCGGCAGGCGTGGCTTGCGCCGCCGTCTGCGGTGTCTGCCACGCCAGCGGCGCCCGCGCAGACCCACGCCCCACCGCCCGAGCCGCCTGCGGCTCGCGCAGCAGCGCATGCGGCGGCAATGCCGGCAGTGTTTGCGTCGGATCGACGGCGTGCATATACGGGTAGTCGCTCTTCCCGACCCAAGGCTGCGAGTCGAGCGGCAGCCGGTAGCCCATCGGCGAATCGCCCGGCGTCAGGTAGCAGCGTTCGTCGCGCAGGAACCAGGGCCCGCTGATCCAGCCGCTGGCGGTCGGGCGGCTCACGTCGTTGTGCGCGATCGGGATCACATGGCCGACCACGGTGTCGAGCCCTTGCTTGAACACGTTGCGGATGCGATCGCGCTCCATCGCGTCATCGAGCCGCGCATCGAAGGGATCGACGTTGACCGGCAGCCGTCGCTCGCGCCACAGGTAGTACCAGACGTCTTCGTACGCCGGGAACGCATGATTCGGATCGAGGCTGAGTCGCTCCGCAAGCCGCTTCAGGAAGCGCCCCGCGTCGACCTCGGTCACGCCGTACTGCTTGTGCTCGTCGGCGAAGAGCTGCGGGTTCGACCACACCGGCTCGCCATCCTTGCGCCAGTACAGGTTGAGCGACCAGCGCGGCAGTTGTTCGCCGGGGTACCACTTGCCCTGCCCGTAGTGCAGCATCCCGTTCGCGCCGTACTTGCCCTTGAGCCTTGCGAGCAGGTCGCTGGCCAACAGCCGCTTCTTCGGACCGAGCGCCTCGGTGTTCCATTCGGCGCCGTCGCGGTCGTCGATCGAGACGAAGGTCGGCTCGCCGCCCTGCGTGAGACGCACGTCGTTGAACTGCAGATCGGCGTCGACCTGGCGACCCAGCGCTTCGATGCTCGCCCACTGCCCGTCGGTGTACGGTTTGGTGACGCGCGGTGCTTCCCATTCGCGCGTCACGACCATGTGATGTTCGAAGGTGGTCTCGCACTCGTCGATGGCGCCTTCGACCGGCGCCGCTGACGAAGGGTCGGGTGAGCAAGCGAGCGGAATATGACCTTCGCCCGCGAGCAGCCCCGATGTCGGGTCGAGCCCGATCCAACCCGCGCCCGGCAGATAGACCTCGCACCACGCGTGCAGGTCGGTGAAGTCGACCTCGGTGCCCGACGGGCCGTCGAGCGACTTCACGTCGGGCTTGAGCTGAATCAGGTAGCCCGAGACGAAGCGCGCCGCGAGCCCGAGGTGGCGCAGCAACTGCACCAGCAGCCAGCCGGAGTCGCGGCACGAGCCGCTCGCGTTGACGAGCGTTTGCTCGGGCGTCTGCACGCCGTGCTCCATGCGGATCAGATAGGCCACGTCCTTTTGCACGCGCTGGTTCAGCTCGACCAGGAAGTCGTTCGTACGCTTCTTCGTCCGGGGGATGCTGTCGAGATAGGCCTCGAAGCGAGGCGTCAGCGGCTGCTTGTGGCGGTACGGCGCAAGCTCGTGCGCAAGCGAAGCGTCGTACTCGAACGGGAATTGCTCGGCCTCGGGCTCCAGAAAGAAGTCGAAGGGATTGAGCACCGACATCTCGGCGACGAGGTCGACCTCGATGCGCAGATCGTTCGTCTTCTCCGGGAACACGAGCCGCGCGAGGTAGTTCGACTGCGGGTCCTGTTGCCAGTTGATGAAGTGCTTGCCGGGCTCGACGCGCATCGAGTAGCTGAGGATGCGCGTGCGTGAATGCGGCGCCGGCCGCAGCCGGATCACTTGCGGCCCGAGGTTCACCAGCCGGTCGTAGTGGTAGTGGGTGACGTGATTCAGCGCAACGTGGATCGACATGCAGGCTCCCGGTTCGATTCAGGCGGCGACTTCATTCGCTCGCTCGATGACGATATCGACTTTCATCGCTTCTTCGCCGCCGCCCGAACGAACCCCGCGGATCGGCGAGCACGCGGCGTAGTCGGGGCCGACCGCCAGCCGCACATGCCGCTCGTCCATCAGGCAGCGGTGGGTGATGTCGATGCTCAACCAGCGACACGCGCCGATGTCCAGGCACACGTCGACCCACGCGTGGCTCGCAAGATCGGGGGCGCCCGGCGAGTAGAAATAGCCGCTCACGTAGCGCGCCGCGACGCCGTTGGCGCGGCACGCGGCGAGCATCACATGCGCCTGGTCCTGGCACACGCCCTCGCCTTGCTCGAGCGCTTTCGCGGCGGTGGTGCTCACGTCGGTCTGCCCGCTGCGATAGCGCACGCGCGCCACAACCTCGTCGGCAAGCTCCATCAGCGCGGCGCGATGCACGCCGCGCGCGAGATGCTTGCGGCCCAGCTGCCGAAGCGTTTCGTCGGCCTCGGTCAGCGCTGTCGCGCGCAAGTACACCTGCGGCGCGAGGCTGCCCTTTGCGTCGCTCAGCTCGGGTGATGCATGCGTCTCGACGAGCCCCTGCGCGCGCACCGTGCCGCGCCAGACGCGGCGCGCCAGCGTCCAGGTGTGCATCTGGTTGCCGTAGCCGTCGACCTGCGAGTACAAGGTGCCCGGCACCTGCAGCGCCCAGCGCTGCACCGTCTGGTGCTCATTCGCGCTCGGCGTGAGACACAGCGACTGCAGCGCGTACTCGAGCGGAGTGCTGTAGTCGTAGTGCGTCTCGTGGCGGATGCTCAGGTGCATGGGTCGCGCCGTTCTCAAGCCTGTACCGGAACGAGGAAGTCGCGGCTGATACCCGCCCCGAGCGTGCCCACGCGCTCGAGGAATTGCGTCAGGAAGGCGTGCAGCCCCGTGGCGACGATCTCGTCGATGCGCCCGTACTGCAGGTCCGAGCGAATGCGCCCCGCGCAACGCAGCGTTTCGCCCGATTGCTCGTTGGCAACCCTTTCCAGGTTGCTGACGACCTCGTTCATGCACGCTGCGAGCGAACGCGGCATGTCGGGCCGCAGGATCAGCAGCTCCGCCACCTTCTCCGGGCGGATCACGTTGCGATACGCCTTGCGATAGACCTCGAAGCCAGACATCGAGCGCAGGATCGCCGACCAGTGATAGAAGTCGTACTCCTGGTCCTTGCCGTTGCCGTTGGCGTTCATCGGGTTGGCGAACTCGGTGTCCATCGCGTGGAACTTCACGTCGAGCAAACGCGCGGTGTTGTCGGCGCGCTCCAGGAAGCTGCCGATGCGCAGGAAGTGGAAGGCTTCGTCCTGCAGCATCGTGCCCACCGTCACGCCGCGTGACAGGTGCGAGCGGAACTTGACCCATTCGAAGGCCTCGCTCGGGTCTTTCTGGAAAGTGCCCGACGCGAGCAGCCGCTTGAACTCGAGCCAGGTCTGGTTCTGCGTTTCCCACACTTCGGTGGTGAGCGTGCCGCGCACGGCGCGCGCGTTCTCGCGCGCGGCGAGCAGGCAGCCGTAGATGCTCGCCGGGTTCTTCTCGTCGCGCACCATGTAGTCCATCACGCTGCGCGCATGGATCGCGCCGTAGCGCTCGCCGAAGTCGCTCGTGAGTTCGGAGATGCTGAGCAGGCCCTTCCAGCCTTTCTCGGCGGCGTCGGCGGATTGCGGCAGCAGCGAGGTCTGGTAGTTGACGTCGAGCATGCGCGCGGTGTTCTCCGCGCGTTCCATGTAGCGCGCCATCCAGTACAGGTGATCGGCCGTTCTCGACAACATGTTCAGCCCTCCAGCACCCAGGTGTCCTTCGTGCCACCGCCTTGCGACGAGTTGACGACGAGCGATTTCTCCTTCAGCGCGACGCGCGTGAGGCCGCCGGGCACCATCTGCACCGTCTTTCCCGACATCACGAAGGGCCGCAGGTCGATGTGGCGCGGCGCGATGCCGCTTTCGACGAAGGTGGGACAGGTCGACAGGCTGAGCGTGGGCTGCGCGATGTAGCCCTCGGGATGCGCCCTGAGCTGCTTGCGGAAGTCGGCGATCTCGCTCTTCGCGGCCGCGGGGCCGACGAGCATGCCGTAGCCGCCGGCGCCGTGCACCTCTTTCACGACGAGTTCGGCCAGATGCGAGAGCACGTACTCCAAGTCCTCCGCCTTGCGGCACTGGTACGTCGGCACGTTGTTGAGGATCGGTTTTTCGCCGAGGTAGAACTCGATCATCTGCGGCACGTACGGATAGATCGACTTGTCGTCGGCGACGCCGGTGCCGATCGCATTGGCGAGAGTCAGGTTGCCGGCGCGATAGACGCTCAGCAGCCCCGCGCAACCGAGCGTCGAGTCGGGGCGGAACGCGAGCGGGTCCAGAAAGTCGTCGTCGACGCGCCGATAGATCACATCGACGCGCTTCGCGCCTTGCGTCGTGCGCATGTACAGGAAGTTGTCCTTCACGAACAGGTCCTGCCCCTCGACGAGCTCGATGCCCATCTGCTGCGCGAGGAACGCATGCTCGAAGTACGCGCTGTTGTACATGCCCGGCGTGAGCAGCACGACGGTCGGCTCGTTCACCGCAGCCGGCGCCACGGCGCGCAAGGTGTCGAGCAGCAAGTCGGGGTAATGCGCGACCGGCTCCACGCGGTGCATGCTGAACAGGTCGGGGAACAACCGCATCATCATCTTGCGGTTCTCGAGCATGTAGCTCACGCCGCTCGGCACGCGCAGGTTGTCCTCGAGCACGTAGTACGAGCCGCTGCCGTCGGCATTGGCCGCGCGCACGATGTCGATGCCGGCGATGTGCGCATACACGCCGCCCGGCACGTCGACGCCCATCATCTCGGGGCGGAACTGCGCGTTGCGAAAGATCTGCTCGGCCGGCACGATGCCCGCCTTGATGATCTCCTGCGCGTGATAGACGTCGTGGATGAAGCGGTTGAGTGCCAGAACGCGCTGGTGCAGGCCGCGCTCCATCTCCTTCCACTCGTGCGCCGGGATCACGCGGGGGATCAGGTCGAAGGGAATCAGCCGCTCGGTGCCCGAGCCGTCTTCGTCCTTGGTGCCGTAGACGGCGAAGGTGATGCCGACGCGGCGAAAAATCATCTCGGCTTCTTCGCGCCGGCCGCGCATCACGTCGCCCGGTTGCTCGGCGAGCCAGCGGTTGTAGACCTGGTAGTGCTCCCGCACCACCGCCTCGCCGGCATTCATCTCATCGAAGCTCGAGTTCATCGCGCCGTCTCCTGCAATACAGGGTAGCAAATTCCAGACCAATCTCCACTCGGGTGAAATCAGAAATCAGCGCTACGGCAGGTCGGCGGGTGGCTTGCTTTCGATCGGGTGGTGCCAGTAGCGGCGGGCGCGGGCGCGCTCGCAGGTGCCACGCCCGTCGCGCCACGCGTACGCGCCGCAGGCGGGGCTGGTGACGATGGCGATGCCGCGCTCGCGATAGCGCGCGAGCACGTCGGGCGCCGGGTGGCCGAATCGGTTGCGGTAGCCGGCCTGGAACACCGCGACGCCCGGCTGCACTGCCTCCAGCCACGCCGCGGTCGATGAGGTGCGGCTGCCGTGGTGCGGCGCGAGCAGCAGCTCGCTGTGCAGTCCACGCCCGTGCGCCGACACCAGTGCCTGCTCCTGATCGCGCTCGATGTCTCCGGCCAGCAGCGCGCTGTGACGCGAGTCGCTCACGCGCAGCACGCACGACAACGCGTTCGATTTCAGCGCTCGCTCATGGTCGGCCGCCGGCGGGTGCAGCACCTCGAAGCGCACGCCGTCCCAACTCCACGCCTGGCCGGCGTCGCAGCGCGTCGCGTTCGCGCGCTGGGCCAGAAGCGGGTGCGCCGGCTCCAGAGAGCTCAGCAATTCGCCGACCGGCAACGACTGCAACAGCGCGGAAGCGCCGCCCACATGGTCGGTGTCGCGATGGCTGAGCACGAGGCGATCGATGCGCGCATCGCCGCGTGCGCGCAGCAGCGGCAGCAACACGCGATGGCCCGCATCGCTGTCGCGCGAGTACTGGGGCCCGGCGTCGTAGACCAGCGTGTGGTGCCGCGTGCGTACCAGCACCGCGCTGCCCTGCCCCACGTCGGCGGCCAGCAGGTCGAAGCTGCCGTCCGGCGGCCGTTCGACCGGGGGCCACAGTAGCGGCAGCGCCAGCGGCAGCGCAAGCCAGCGCAGCCGCCCGGGCAGCGGCAGCACGACCAAAGCGCCGGCGAGCAAGCCCGCGGCCGCCGCCCACGCGGGCGCGGCCGGCGCCGTCCACACCGCGCCCGGCAGCGCCGCGAGCAGCGCCAGGGCGCCCGAGAGCTGTTGAGACACCCAAGCGCCGGCACTCCACAGCGGCGCGGCCAGGACGCCAAGCAGCGCCAGCGGCGTCATCAGCAACGTGACCACCGGGATCGCCAGCAGGTTCGCAAACAGCCCGACCAGCGACACCTGCTGAAAGAACACCAGCGTCAGCGGTGCCAGCCCGAGTGTCGCCACCACCTGCGTGCGCAGGCCCGATTTCGAATGCGCGGTGAGCGCGCGCAGCATGCGCCGCCATCCAGGCTCGACGGGAGGCGCTTGCGAGCGCCGCTCGCCCCGGTACGCCGGCTCGGAAGCCATCAACAGTCCGACCGCGACGAACGACAGCCAGAAGCCCGGCTGCAGCAGCGCCCATGGATCGAGCGCGCTCACGACCAGCGCTGCGGCCAGCAACACCAGCGGCCAGGGCCAGCGGCGCCCGAAGCCGACCAGCAGGGCGGCGGTGGCGAGCATCCACACCGTGCGCTGCGCCGGCACACCCCAGCCGGAGAAGACTGCGTACGCCACCGCCGCCAACAACCCGCCGAAGCGTGCCGCCTGCGGGGCCGGTATCGCGAGTGTCAACCGGCCGCCGCGGCGCCACAGCGCGCCGATCGCCAGCCCGGCGAGCCACGCGAACATCGTGACGTGCAACCCGCTGATGCTCATCAGGTGCGCGACGCCGGTATTGCGAAAGAGCTCCCAGTCCTCGCGTTCGATCGCCGCCTGGTCGCCGACGGCGAGCGCGGCCAGCACACCGGCGGCGCGTGGGTCGCTGACGCGCGCGTGTATCGCATCGCGCACGTCCTGGCGCATGCGCTCGATCGGATGGCCGGCGGACTCGGCGAGCCGCTCGGTCACCGCGTCGCGCGTGGCGCGCACGTAGCCGGTCGCTCGCAGGCGCTGCTCGAACAGCCACAGCTCGTAGTCGAAGCCGTGCGGGTTCAGGTGGCCGTGCGGGCGGCGCAGGCGGACAGTGAGGCGCCAGCGCTGGCCGGCGCGCAGCTCGTCCTGCGGGCCTGCGATCAGCGCATCGTCCTGCCAACCGCGATACCAGCCCAGCGAGAGGTGCCGCGGCACCTGCACGGGTGCGCCCCGCCAGCGCGCCTGCTCCACGTCGAAGCGAAAGCGCACGCCGCTGCTGCCCAGCTGCGGCAGGCTCGCGACCACGCCGGTGACTTGCACATCCTGGCCCTCGAGCTCCGCCGCAAGCGACTCGCCCAGGCGCTCGGCCGCTCGCCACCCGGTAGCGCCGAAGCCGAGCAGTGCGGCGCCCAGCAGCGCCACGACCCACGGCCGCGATCGAGCACCCAGCGCCAGCACCAGCAACACGCAAGCGCCGGTGAACGCGATGCCGACGTACCCCGCGAGTGGCCACAGCGCCGCCTGCTGCAACTGCAGCGCGACCCCGCCCAGCCAGGCGAGCGCCCCGCCCGCCAGCAGCAGGCCGGCATCGCCCGCCGGGCGCTTGTCCTTGTGCTCTCCCCTCATTGCCGGCAAGTGTAGGATTGCCCGCTCCTCGCTCTTGCCGGAGAACATCGATGTCCGAGAACAATGTTTACGAGCGGCTGAAGTCGCTCGGAGTCGAGCTGCCGCCGGTCGCGACGCCGGCCGCTGCCTATGTGCCGTTCGTGCGCACCGGCGACCTGATCTTCGTATCGGGCCACACCGCCAAGCGCGATGGCAAGCCATGGGTCGGCCAGCTCGGGCGCGACATCGACACCGAGACCGGCAAGCTGGCCGCGCGCGCCATCGCAATCGACCTGCTCGGCACGCTGCATGCCGCCACCGGCGACCTCAATCGCGTGGTGCGCATCGTCAAGGTGATGAGCCTCGTCAACAGCACGCCGACCTTCACCGAGCATCACCTCGTCACCAACGGCTGTTCGGAATTCCTCGGCCAGGTGTTCGGCGACAAGGGTGCGCACGCGCGCAGCGCCTTCGGCGTGGCGCAGATCCCCACGGGCTCGTGCGTCGAGATCGAGCTCATCGCGCAAGTTCAGTGACGGCGGCCTCTCGCTCGTCGCGCGGGCCCGGCGCGCGATGGTTGTTGCTCGGCATGGGGGGCGCATGCATCGCGGCGCTGGCCGGTGCGCTGGTCGCGCAGTACGTGTACGACATGCGGCCTTGCCCCTGGTGCATCCTGCAGCGCGTCATCTACATCCTGATCGCCTTGCTGTGCCTGCTGGCCGCGGCGGCGCCGGCGTTGCGCAAGGCGTTCGCAGCGGTCGTGCTGGTGTTCGCCGGCCTCGGCGTCGCCTCGGCGGTCTACCAGCATGTCATCGCGGCCAAGCAGTTCTCGTGCAACCTGACGCTGGCCGACAAGATCATCACTGCGCTGGGCCTCGAGACGCTGATGCCGGCGTTGTTCCAGGTCACGGCGTCGTGCGCCGAAGCCGCGGTGTCGATGCTCGGCGTGCCGTTCGAGTACTGGAGCCTCGCGCTCTTCGTCTTGCTCGCAGCCGCGGCGCTGTTCGTGCTGAAGGCCGGGCGCTGAGCTGGAAAACAGGCGTCGCAGCCGCTAGATTTGGAGCTGGATCAACCAACCGGTTTGCCGACCCTTTGCCCGAGGAGATTCGCATGTTGCACTGGAGCTCCTGGTGGTCACATTCGACGCGGGACAGCGAAGCCTCGAGCGCGCCGTCGCCGAGCGATCCCGAACCCTGGGATCACGAAAACGCGGTCCGCTTGCAGACCCGCTTCTGGGAGCAGTGGTTCGACGCGCAACGTTCGTGGTGGACGATGTACACCGGCGTCGTGCCAACGATGGCCGGGCGCACGACGGCGCCTGCGAAGTCCGCCGAAAACCCGAAGCGACCAACGGAAGGCGAGGCCGAACCGGCCAGGAAACATCACTCACCGGCCGTCGAGCGCAAATGGCCGGTGGCGAGCGGGGCGGCCGCCGCCAAGCTGAAGCAGCAACGCCGGCGGGCGGGCCTGAAGCCCAACGAAGGCCCTTCGCATCACTGAGGGTCGCGGGCGTCGCGCCCGCTCAGCGCAGGCTCTTGTTGAGGCTCTCGAGCGCCGCGGCGCCCGGGCACAGCGCCGGTTCCTGCAGCGCATTGAGCGGCACCGCCGAGGTGTTCAACGCATCGTGCAGGTCGCCGGTCGAGGCGTCCACGTAGAGCAGCCCGGTCAAGACTTCGCCGCGCGCCTGCATCGCCTGCACATGCGCCAACGCGGCGACGCGGTCGCGCGGGTCGTAGTCGGCGCGCAGCTTGCGCAGGCGCAGCACGCTGCCGTCGTGCTGCTCGACTTCGATCGCTTCGCCCGGCGGGTACTCGGCCGTGATCGGCTCGCGCGGCGTGATGAAATCGATGCGGCTCACGGCCTCGTTGTGCTCGCGCACGTAGTCGTAGCTGCGCGTGCTGCCGGGGTGGTTGTTGAACGCGACGCAGGGGCTGATGACGTCGATGAACGCGGCGCCGCGGTGCGCGATCGCGCCCTTGATCAGCGGCACCAGTTGTTCCTTGTCGCCCGAGAAGCTGCGCGCGACATAGGTCGCGCCGAGCTGCAGCGCCAACCCGATCAGGTCGACCGGGCTGTCCGCGTTGACGACGCCTTTCTTCGACTTCGAGCCCTGGTCGGCGGTCGCCGAGAACTGGCCCTTCGTCAGCCCGTAGACGCCGTTGTTCTCGACGATGTAGACCATGTTGACGCCGCGCCGCATGATGTGCGCGAACTGCCCGAGGCCGATCGACGCCGAGTCGCCGTCGCCTGACACGCCGAGGTACAGCAGGTCGCGATTCGCGAGGCTCGCGCCAGTCAGCACCGACGGCATGCGGCCGTGCACGGTGTTGAAGCCGTGCGATGCGCCGAGAAAGTAGTCGGGCGTCTTCGAGCTGCAGCCGATGCCCGACAGCTTGGCGACGCGGTGCGGCTCGATGTCGAGATCCCAGCACGCCTGCACGATGGCCGCCGAAATCGAATCGTGCCCGCAACCGGCGCACAGCGTGGAGATCTTGCCTTCGTAGTCGCGCCGCGTGTAGCCGACCTTGTTGGTCGCGAGCGTCGGGTGGCGCAGCTTCGGCTTGGCGAGGTAGGTCATGGCTTCTTCCTCCCTCTCCCCTCCAGGGAGAGGGTTGGGGTGAGGGTGCGAGCACCGAGATCCGCCCTCACCCCCGCCCTCTCCCGCAAGCGGGAGAGGGAGTTCCGACAGCGGCGGGTCATGAAACCTTCTCCTTCGGTGTCCTCGCGACCGGCTTCACCGCGATCGCGAGCACCTGCTTGGTGATGGCCTGGATGATGAAGCGCGCGGTGATCGGCGTGCCGTCGTAGTGCAGCACCGGCGACAGGCGCGCCGGGTCGATCTCGAGCTCGTTGACGAGCAGCGAGCGCATCTGCGCGTCGCGGTTCTGCTCGACGACGAACACCGCGTCGTGATCGGCGATGAACTGCGCGACCGATGCAGAGAACGGGAAGGCGCGCAGCCGCATCGCGTCGACATGGATGCCGGCCTCGCTCAATGCGTCGAGCGCCTCGCTCATCGCCGGGCTGGTCGAGCCGTAGTAGAGAACGCCCAGGCGCGTCGGTTGCGCCGCCGTGCGTACCACCGGCTGCGGCATCATCGTTGCCGCGGTCGCGAATTTCTTCAGCAGCCGGTGCACGTTGGCCATGTAGTGCGGACCCGACTCCGAATAGCGCGCGTACTCGTCGCGCGTGGTGCCGCGTGTGAAGTACGCGCCCTTGCTCGGATGCGTGCCGGGCAACGTGCGCCACGGGATGCCGTCGCCGTCCACGTCCTTGTAGCGGCCGAAGTCACGCCCGGCTTCGAGCTCTTCGGCGGTCATCACCTTGCCGCGGTCATAGCGGCGCGCGTCGTCCCACTCGAAGGGCGCGGTGAGCCGCTGGTTCATGCCGATGTCGAGGTCGGTCATCAGGAACACCGGGGTCTGCAGCCGATCGGCGAGGTCGAGCGCCGCTGCCGCTTGGTGGAAGCATTCGCTCGGGTCTTCGGGGAACAACAGCACATGCTTGGTGTCTCCGTGCGACGCATACGCGCACGCGAGCAGGTCGGCTTGCTGCGTGCGCGTGGGCATGCCGGTCGACGGCCCGCCGCGCTGCACGTTGATGATCACCACGGGGATCTCGGCGAAGTACGCCAGCCCGATGAACTCGGTCATGAGCGAAACGCCCGGACCCGAGGTCGCGGTGAACGCGCGCGCGCCGTTCCAGCCCGCCCCGATCACGATGCCGATCGACGCGATCTCGTCCTCGGCCTGCACGATCGCGTATTTGTGGGTGCCGGTCGCCTTGTCGACGCGGTACTTGCTGCAGTACTTCTCGAACGCCTCGGCGCATGACGACGACGGCGTGATCGGGTACCAGGCGCACACCGTCGCGCCGCCGTACACGCAGCCGAGCGCCGCCGCACTGTTGCCGTCGACGAAGATACGCTCGCCCACGCTCTTGCTGTAGCGCACGCGCAGACCGATCGGGTCGAGATGGTCGCGCGCGAACTCGCGCCCGGCGTGCAGCGCGCGCACGTTCGATTCGAGCAGCCGCTCCTTGCCGCGGTACTGCTCGGTGAAGAGCTGCTCGATCTCCAGCGCGCCGATGTCGAGCAGCACCGACAGCGCGCCGACGTACAGGATGTTCTTGAACAACTGCCGCTGCCGCGCGTCCTCGTACGTCGCGTTGCAGATCGCGGTGATCGGCATGCCGACCACGTGCACGTCGTCGCGAAACGCGCTCGGAGGCAGCGGCTTCGTGCTGTCGTAGAACAGGTAGCCGCCGGGCTCGATCTCCGACACGTCCTGCGCCCAGGTCTGCGGATTCATCGCGACCATCATGTCGATGCCGCCGCGCCGCCCGAGGTAGCCCTTCTCGCTGACTCTCACCTCGTACCACGTCGGCAGCCCCTGGATGTTGCTCGGGAAGATGTTGCGCGGGCTCACCGGCACGCCCATGCGCAGGATCGCCTTGGCGAACAGCTCGTTGGCCGACGCCGAACCCGAGCCGTTGACGTTGGCGAACTTGATGACGAAATCGTTGACCGCTTCGATGCGCTTCATGCCGGCGCCTTTTCGCTCTGCGACCGGCGATTCGTGTGGTCTCGACAACCCTCGCCGGCGTAGATCTCCTGGAACAGGAACTTCTGCATGTCCCACGCCCCCGTCGGGCAGCGCTCGGCACACAGGCTGCAATGCAGGCAGACGTCTTCGTCCTTCACCATCACGCGGCCGGTCTTCAAGGGGCCGCTGACGTAAAGATCCTGCTCGAGGTTCCGGGCTGGTGCCATCAGCCGCGTGCGCAAGTCGGCCTCTACACCGTTGTCGGTGAAGCTGATGCAGTCCATGGGGCAGATGTCGACGCAGGCGTCGCACTCGATGCAGATCTTGTCGGTGAACACGGTCTGCACGTCGCAGTTCAGGCAACGCTGCGCTTCCTTGAACGCGGTGGCGGCGTCGAAGCCGAGCTCGACCTCGATCTTGATGCTCGCGAGCGCCTTCTCGGCCGCCGCCCACGGCACCTTGAAGCGCATGTCGTTCGAGATCGCGTTGTCGTAGCTCCACTCGTGGATGCCCATCTTCTGCGAGATCAGGTTCACGTGCGCCGGCGGGCGTCGCTTCACGTCCTCGCCGTGCACGAAGCGGTCGATCGACACGGCCGCCTCATGCCCATGTGCGACCGCGGTGATGATGTTCTTCGGCCCGAGTGCCGCGTCACCGCCGAAGAACACGCGCGGCAGGCTCGTCTGCAATGTCTTCTTGTCGAGCACCGGCATGCCCCATTTGTCGAACTCGATCCCGCAGTCCTTCTCGATCCACGGGAACGCGTTCTCCTGCCCCACCGCGATCAGCACCTCGTCGCATTCGAAGTACACGTCGGGCTCGCCGGTCGGCACCAGCGTGCGGCGGCCTTTCTCGTCGTAGCGCGCCTGCACCTTCTCGAAGGTCATGCCGAGCAATCGACCGTTGTCGTGCACGAACGCCTTCGGCACGTGGTAGTTGATGAACGGGATGCCCTCGTGCATCGCGTCTTCCTTTTCCCAGGGCGAGGCCTTCATCTCGTCGAAGCCGCTGCGCACGATCACCTTCACGTCGGTCGATCCCATGCGCCGCGCCGAGCGGCAGCAATCCATCGCGGTGTTGCCGCCGCCGAGCACGATGACGCGCTTCTCGACCTTCTCGACATGGCCGAAGTAGACGTTGGCGAGCCAGTCGATGCCGATATGGATCTTGGCCGCCGCTTCCTTGCGGCCAGGAACGTCGAGATCGCGTCCGCGCGGCGCGCCGCAGCCCACGAACACGGCGTCGTAGCCTCTGGTCAGCAGCTCGCGCATCGAGTCGATGCCCTCGCCGCCCCGAAACTTCACGCCCAGGTTCAGGATGTAGTTGCATTCCTCATCGATCACCGTCTCGGGCAGCCGAAAGCGCGGGACCTGCGTGCGCATGAAGCCGCCCGCCTTCTCGTCGCTGTCGAAGACGGTCACCTCGTAGCCGAGCGGCACGAGGTCACGCGCCACCGTGAGCGACGCGGGCCCCGCACCGACGCACGCGATGCGCTTGCCGTTGCGCGCAGCAACCGCCGGCATGCGCGCCCGCACGTCGTCTTTCAGATCGGCGCACACGCGCTTGAGTCGGCAGATCGCCACCGGCTCCGGCTTGAATGTGCCCCCGCGGACTTCGTCCCGGCCCCCCGAGGGGGCGCCCCCAGCTTGGGGCGGCCCGGCGCTGGGGCCGTTGTTCTCTTCGACGCGGCCGCGGCGACACGCCGGCTCGCACGGCCTGTCGCAGGTGCGGCCGAGGATGCCGGGGAATACGTTGGACGCCCAGTTCACCATGTAGGCGTCCGAATAGCGGCCCGCGGCGATCAGGCGGATGTATTCGGGTACTGGCGTGTGGGCGGGGCAAGCCCATTGGCAATCGACGACCTTGTGAAAGTAGGCCGGGTCACTCACGTCGGTGGGTCGCACACTGGTCTCCAATCGGGGACTCGACGCCTTGTGAGCTTCGAGAGTCCTGGTCTTGTCTGGACAAGTCTACGCCCGCTGCTGGTGCAGGGGAATTCGCGTTGCCCCTGAACCCTGCGGCCATCCACACCACTTCGGGGCGCATCGGCACGATGTCGTGTGGCACCTAGAATCGACGCATGAGGCTCGCCCTCGCATCGTTGCTCGGACTTGCGCTGCTCATGCCCGCGGCATGGTCGGCCGAGGACAAGAACGCGCCCGCGACGGCCACCGATGTGCGCGGACCGGTCATCGTGATGACGATCGATGGGGCGATCGGCCCGCCCACCGCCGACTATGTGCATCGGGGCCTCGCGCTCGCGCTCAAGCAACAGGCTCGCCTCGTTGTGGTGCAGCTCGACACGCCGGGTGGTCTCGATGCGTCGATGCGCAGCATCATCAAGGACATCCTCGCGTCGCCGGTGCCGGTCGCGATCTACGTCGCGCCGGACGGTGCGCGCGCCGCGAGCGCCGGCACGTACATGCTGTACGCGAGCCACATCGCGGCGATGTCGCCCGCGTCCAACCTCGGCGCCGCGACGCCGGTGGCGATCGGCATGCCGGGGCCCGGGGGCCAGCCCGAGAACCCGCTGCCACCGAAGAAGCCGAGCGACAGCACGAGCGCGCCCGGCGGCAAAGCCTCGCCGCCGAAGTCCGAGCCCGCGGGCGATGCCATGTCGGCCAAGCGCATCGCCGACGCGGCCGCGTACATCCGCAGCCTCGCGCAACTGCGCGGGCGCAATGCCGAGTGGGCCGAGCAAGCGGTGCGCGAAGCGGTGAGCCTGTCGGCGCACGAAGCGCGCAAGCTCAACGTGATCGACATCGTTGCGCGCGACCTGCCCGACCTGCTGCAGCAACTCGACGGCCGTGAAGTGAAGATGGCCGCCGGCACGATCCGCCTGGAGACGAAGGGCGCGACGCTGGTCAACTTCGAGCCCGATTGGCGCAGCAAGCTGCTGTCGGTGATCACCGACCCGAGCCTTGCGCTGATCCTGATGCTGGTCGGCATCTACGGGCTGATGTTCGAGTTCTCGAACCCCGGCTTCGTGTTGCCGGGCGTCGTCGGCGCGATCTGCCTGTTGCTTGCGCTGTTCGCGTTCCAGATGCTGCCGGTCAACTACGCGGGGCTTGCGCTCATCCTGCTCGGCGTCGCATTCCTCATCGGGGAGGCGTTCATGCCGAGCTTCGGCGTGCTCGGGCTCGGCGGCGTCGTCGCGTTCGCCGCCGGCGCGCTGCTGCTCATCGACAGCGATGCACCGGGCTACGGCGTTCCGCTGTCGCTCGTCGCGGTGCTGACCGCCATCTCGGCGACCTTCGTGCTCGTCGTCGCCGGCATGGCGGCGAAGGCGCGCACTCGACCCGTCGTCAGCGGCTCGCGCACCCTGGTGGGCGCGACCGGCGAGCTCGTCGAGTACTCGGGCGGCGAAGGCTGGGCCACCGTGCAGGGCGAACCCTGGAAGGTGCGCGGGAGCGGCGACCTGCGCCCAGGTCATCGTGTGCGCGTGACGGGGGTGGATGGATCGACGCTCGACGTTGCCGCCGATTCGAACCAAACAACAACGGGAGCGTGACCATGTTCTACGGTTTCGGCGGCAGCCTGATCTTCCTGCTTCTGGTCTTGCTCGCGATGTCGCTGCGCATCCTGCGCGAGTACGACCGCGGTGTCGTGTTCCAGCTCGGCCGCTTCTGGCGTGTCAAGGGTCCCGGCCTCGTGATCCTGATCCCCGGCATCCAGCAGATGGTGAGGGTGGGCCTGCGCGTCGTCGTGCTCGACGTTCCGAGCCAGGACGTGATCACGCGCGACAACGTGTCGGTGAAGGTCAACGCGGTGCTCTACTTTCGCGTGATCGACCCGCAAAAGGCGATCATCCAGGTGGAGAACTATCTCCAGGCCACCAGCCAGCTCGCGCAGACCACGCTGCGCGCGGTGCTCGGCAAGCACGAGCTCGACGCGTTGCTCTCCGAGCGCGAGAAGCTCAACCTCGACATCCAGAAGATCCTCGAAGCGCAGACCGAGTCGTGGGGCATCAAGGTCACCAACGTCGAGATCAAGCATGTCGACATCAACGAGTCGATGATCCGCGCGATCGCGCGGCAGGCCGAGGCCGAACGCGAGCGGCGCGCGAAGGTGATCCACGCCGAAGGCGAGTTGCAGGCCTCGGTGAAACTCGCCGAAGCGGCCGAGATCCTCGCGAAGCAACCGCAGGCGATTCAGCTGCGCTACCTCGAAACGCTGACGGTGATCGCTGCGGACAAGAACTCGACGATCGTGTTCCCGCTGCCGCTCGACATCGTCGGGCCGCTGTTGAAGGCGCTGGACCGCAAGTAGTAGAGTTGCCTCTCCCGGCCCGACCTGGCGGGCCACACCCACAAACATCGTTGGAGGTCTGAATGCTGAACTGGAACCCCTTGTGGCCCATGACGAGCGATGAAAGCCGGCATGGCAAAGCGGCTCCCGCAACTCTGCCTGGCAACGGCGCGCTGTGGAGCCCGACCGCAATCCTCGAGTTCCAGGCCTCCTTCTGGAGCCAGGTGATCGACGCGAGCCGCAACTTCTGGTCGATGTGCGCCGCCGCATTTCCGGGCCTGCCCGCCATGGCCGCCGCGAGCATCAACCCCGCGACAACCGAGACGGCGATGGAGCCGGCCGCTGCAAACCACGCGGTCCAGGATCTCGAGTCGGTGCTCGAATCGCAGACGCGCTTCTGGAACCACATGCTCGACGCGAACCGCAACCTATGGTCCGGCGTGACGTGGAACTTGCCGGAGTCACCCTTCGCTGAATCCACAGTGGTCGCATCTACGGCACCGCGCAGCACCACCACCGTGGTGCCAAAGGCTCGCCCTGCCGTCAAGAAATCAGTGCCGATGAAGAAGAAGGTGCAGCGCAAGCACT
>Ga0184637_10000800_pt1 | contig 22359 bp, 20 predicted proteins | sample PLM3_127_b2_FD_133143 | JGI IMG/M metagenome (GOLD analysis project Ga0184637, IMG submission 133143) | Groundwater sediment microbial communities from an aquifer in East River, Colorado, USA - PLM3_127_b2 | ecosystem: Environmental > Terrestrial > Soil > Riparian zone | place: USA: East River... | reverse complement strand
GGTAGCCCTGCTCGGCGAGGAAGTCGTCGGCCAGGAACGACGTCATGAACAGGCCGCGCATCAGCAGGATCTGGTCCTCGCGCTTCTCGGCGTAGACCGCGTCACCGGTCGTGGGCAGGTACTGGGCATACGCAGGCGCCAGGCCGGCGCGGTGCGCGGCGGAGTCCACGATCTGGCCGGGCGACACGGTGCCCGGCTGGATCACGAGGTGGCGTCCCATCGGGTAGAAGCCGAAACAGCGCGTGCCTTCCTTCACCTCGGGATGCGTGGAGCGGATCACGTTCGCGAAGCCCATCGCCGGGATGCGGCCCCAGCCCTCCTCGCACGGGAAGAAGCGCCAGTAGCCGAGCCCGTCGCCCGCAACCGCGTAGGTGATGTTGTTCGCGGTGAGCGCGAAGCGGTCCACGCCGAACAGCACCTGCCCGGGCGCGAGCGCGGGGACGGAACCCTCCAGGAAGCGCGTCTGCTTCCAGTCGGATCTCCTCACTTCGAAGACGAGGCCAGCGTCGGTCATAGGTTCCTCGCAGCGCGTGGGCAGAAAAGGGGACAGATCTATTTTCGCTTACCGCCGCAGGGAATGTGAACAAATAGATCTGTCACCTTTTCTTTTTCTCGGGGGCAAGCCACGCGATCGCGGCGATCAGGCCGCCGTAGTAGAGCAGGTTCGGGAGCACGCGCAGCGCGTAGCCGAGATCGGCGCCGGTGGCGAGCAGGATCGCGTCGGCGCACGCCCAGAGGCCGTAGTAGAGCATCACGAAGCGGCCGAGCGAGCGCAGCCACGGATTCGCGCGCACGTTCGGGTGCCAGTGGGGGAGCGACGCCACCAACGCGGTCAACGCGAGCTCGTAGATCAGGAAGAGGGTGCGCGGGCCGACGGGCGAGTCGGGCAGCGCGCGCAGCGCGAGCTGCGAGAAGATCGGGACGATCAGCGTCAGCCCGGCGGCTTCGAGCGCGTGGCGCACGCGCGGCGCGAGCGAGCCCTCCGGCGTCGCGGCGACGACCAGCAGCCAATAGCGGTAGTCGCCGGCCAGCACGAACGCGAGCGGAACGACGCCCGCGAGTGTCGCGGACAGTGCGCCCAGACCCAACACGTGGCTCGCGGTCAGCCACGCATCGAGCGCCGACAGCACCGCCAGCGCGACGCCGTAGCGGCGCAGGCTCGGGTGCAGGTCACGCCGGGCGAGACATAGCGCCACCCCGACGGCGACAGCCAGCCACAGGAGCAGCGGGTGATGCAGCGCGCTGGCGTAGAAGGCCTCGAAGAATCCCGGCTCAGTGAGCACTCGTCGCCTCGCCGACCGGCGCTTCCGCCATCGCTTGCAGATAGGCGACGAGCGCGTCGATCACGGCGTCGCGATCGGACAGCGCCGGGTTCAGGGCCTCCATCCGCGCGGTCGGGGCAATCCGGCTCGGAGCGTCGATCCAGCGACGCAGCCAGGCGGGGTCGCGCCGGCCGGCGGGGCTCGCGGGGGCGTTGAGCTCCGGGCCGATCGTGCCGCCTTCGCCGTTCAGCGGATGGCAGCGGCTACAATGCGCGCGGAAGTCGCGGAATCCGCGGAGCACTTCGGGCGCGGCCGTCGCGGGCGGCGCCATCCGCGGGAAGCGGTCGCGGCTGCGGATCAGCTCGACGCCGACCAGCTGATAGGGCCAGCCGTAGTCGCCTTCCTGTCGCACCTGCGCGTCGTCCCGGTTCTCCCAGATCAGGTAGAACGGGCCGAGCGGGATCTGCTGAGTGCGCCCCGACTCGAGCTTGCGGATCGAGAAGCCGTCGGAGCCCTGGCGCTCGAACGCGAGCCAGGCCCGATGGTCGACGACGCGCGACACCGGCACCGTCGGCTGATAGCCGTCGCGGCACGTGAACAGGAGCTCCTCCTCCGCGCGCCAGCTCTTCCCGAACACCGCGTCGAGGACGCGGTCGAACGGGACCGCGCGAAAGCTCACCTCGCGCAGCTCGTAGGGCTCGAACACGCGCACCGCCGCGGCGCTGGCGACCTCCGACAGCTCTTCGAGGCGGCGCACCGCCACCCGCTCGCCGTGCCGGCGGAACTCCAGCGTGGGCGCGGCGTCCGCGCCGCTCGCGGGCGGCGCGTGCAGCGCGGCGAGAGCGAGCGCGATCGACGCGAGCCGCAGCCCGTCAGCCGGCGTCCAGCGTGCCAAGCGCGAACTCGGTAAGCGTGATCGAGGACTGGCTCGCGGGTCCGCGGCTGCACATGCACAGGTGCTGGGCCCGCGCGCGCACGCGCACGCCGCGGGCGCGCCCGTGCTCCATCATCACGTGGGCCACCTCGCGCACCAGATCCTCCTGGATCTGGAAGCGCCGCGAGAGCGCATCGACCAGGCGCGGCAGCTTGCCGAGCCCGAGGATGCGGTCGCCCGGCACGTACGCGATGTCGACCGCGCCGAAGAACGGCAGGAAGTGGTGCGCGCAGATCGAGTAGAAGGCGATCTCGTTCACCTCGACCGAGCCCGGTCGCTCGTCGGGCTCGAGCATCCGCGTGGCCTTGAGGATCGCGGCCGGGTCGACCTGGTAGCCCGCGAGCAGCTCGCGGAACGCGCGCGCGATCCGCTCGTCGGTGCCCGGCTCTGCGAACCAGCGCAGCGCGCGCGGATCGTCCGTGACTTCCTTGGCGAGCCATTCCACCAGCTTCATCGTCTCGATTGCCTTCGCTTCGGCAGGGCGTTGGCTGCGGACGATAGCGGCTCGCCGTCGAGCGAGGCGCCCCGGGTGGTCGACTCGCCGCGCGGCGCCGCTCCGGTCACGCGCGTGACCGCGCGCTCGAGCGCGCGCCAGAACCCGGCCGCGTCGAGCGCGGTGTTCAGCCAGCCGCCGGTGATGCAGTAGTCGCCGGTATGGGGCGGGCGGTGATGGCGCGCATGGCGGGCCGGCGACAGGATCACGCCCGAGTGCTGGAGGCGCCGCACCCACCGAGGCGGTGCCGGCGCGTGCGACCACTGGTGCAGCTGGTTCGCGAGCGCAGCCACACCGAACAGCGACCACAGGAACGCGTGGACGAATGCGTGGTCGCCGACCCAATCGCGCGCCGCGGGCAGCGAAAGCAAGCCGAACGCGGCGCTCGCGGCCGCGGCTGGCTGTCCGTTCACCTCGATCCAGTCGTGCTCGAGCATCGCGCGCGGGTCGCGGTGGTGCTCGCGAAACGAGCGGATCAGACCCGCGCCGACCCAGCGCGTGCGCTCGTCACCCCAGGTATCGCAGGCCCAGTGCACGCCGCCGGTCACGAGATCGGCGGCCAACGCGCCGAGCACGAGGCCCAGCAGCGCCGGAGCGGTGTCGGCCGCCCGGAGTGATGGAAGCCAGCCGGCGAGGTCGAGCGCCGCGAGCGCCGGGGTCGCGGCGGTCGCCAGACCCAACAGCGCGCGCGAAGTGGGTCCGTATTCCCCGGCAGCTAGTTCGTGCGGGGGCCCGCCTTCGCTCGCCTGCGGCTCGCTGCGCGTCGGCCGACTCGAGAGTCGGCCTCCTTGCACACCATCCCGCCACGTCCCGCCCGGCACGACGACTCCTCTCCGCCCGGACTTCCGGGCGAGCGCGAGTCTACGAAGCGGAGCGAACGGCGGGAAGGGCTAGCGCTTCTTGCGCGCCGCCTCGGCCTGCGGGCCCGGCACGGTGCGGATCGCGTCGCAACCTGCGAGCTCCAGCCCGTCGTCCGTGGCGCCGGTGAGGCAGATCGAGCTGTCGCTATACGCGGTGCCGGTCTCCGCGACGCGGTAGTGCGCGAAGAGATCGAGCCAGCCGTCGCCGTCCACGTCGCGGTACTCGAGCGAGGGCATGTCGACGGGCGCCCCGTCCACGCCGAGCAGCAAGCTCGCCGGGTCTACGCTCATCACGTCGAACGCGTCGGAGCCGAGCAGCGCGACCGGCACGACGCCCTGGCTCGCCGGGTTGAGCGGGTTCTCGCCGTTCCCGGGCCGCACGTCGATCGCGATGTCGAGCCGCGCCGGCGCGTCGATCCCCCAGCCGACGTTGTCGGCGCCGAACGGGCGGAACCCGCGCCGGTCGCCGAGCCAGACCACCGCGTCGACCTCGGCGCTGAGCGCGACCGTCATCCACTCGTTGACGCCGCCCAGCACCACGCTGGCGCTGTCGACGAGGACGCCATCGCGGTAGCCCTCGAGCGCGAACACGCCGGCGGGCTCCGCGCCGCTCGCGGCCGACACGTCGACGTGGAACGCGGGCACCGGCTCGTCGAAGCGCAGCATGATCGAGTAGCTGCGGCCGTTGAAGCCGAGGAACGAAGGGCCATTGCTCCCCTCCAGCTCCCAGCCGCCGGGATCACCGTTGCTGATGCCGTCCCAGATCCCGCCGTCGTCGACCGCGTCGAAGTGGACGCCGAGGTGCGCGTACTCCTCATCGAGCACGGCGCGGTTGCTGTTCTGGGCGGCGATCTCCTCGAACGAGATCGTCTCGACGGCCGCAGCGGCGGCGGCGAGCCCGGTGACGAAGAAGAACGCGGTGATACGCACGGAGCGGACCTCCTGGTGGCGAGGCCCTCCCTCCTCCGGGCTCGAGCTGGGTCGAGGGATGTATCGGCGCGCGCCGGCGCGATTTCGTGATCTGGATCACAGAGCCGCGGACCCGCGGAGAGCGGCTCCCGCCGAAAAGCGATTGGTCGCTCGAAGCCCGCGCCACAAACCGGCTCGGCGCGCCACGGCTCTGTGGACGGAACTGCTCTCGAAAGGAGTCCCCGATGCGATTGCCCCTGCTCCTGCTGCTCGGCTTCCTCGCCCCCGCCACGGCGCTCGCCGTGCCGCTCGGGCCGCCGCTGGCGACGCCGCCGCAACCCACGGTCCCGCTCGGCCCGGTCGACATCGACGGTCCGCCCGCCGGGCCGCCGGTCGCTGCGCCGCCGATCGAGCTCACGCTTCCCGATCCGCCGAAGCCGGAGCTCCCGGACGTGGCGGTCGATCGCGGCGGCCCGCCCGATCCGCTGCCCGGCGATGGTGCTCCCGGTGGGCTGCCCGATCTGACCGGCGTCGTGGAGCTGCCGGAGGGTGCAGATCACCTGCTGGGTCTGGCGCCTCCGTTCGGCGGCGATCTACCGGATGGCGCTAACGCCGGGTCCCACGCCGCGCCCGTTCCGGAGCCGACCACCGGGCTGTTGCTGCTGCTCGGGCTGCTCGGGCTCGCCGTGCGCCGGCGCTAGCGAGCCGGGCCCAGCACTACGCGCAGCTCTTCGAGGCTGCGGAAGAACAGCCACGGCTGCCAGCGCGGCTCGGCGTCCACCAGCGCGAGATCGGGCAGGCGTTCCAGCAGACTGCGGAACGCCAGCCCGGCCTCGAGCCGCGCCAGCGGCGCGCCCAGGCAGAAGTGGATGCCCCAGCCGAACGCGAGGTGGCGGTTCGGCTGCCGGGCCAGGTCGAGGCGGTCGGGATCCGGAAACTGCCGGGAGTCGCGATTGGCCGCCGACAGGAACGGCAGCACCATCTCGCCTGCGCGCAGCCGCGCGCCGCGGAACTCGAAATCTTCGGTCGCGACCTTCACGGTGGCGGGCACCGGCGACTCGTAGCGGAGCAGCTCCTCGACGGCGGACGCGCCGAGCGCGGGCCGCGCGCGCAGCTGCGCGAGCGCTCCGGGGTGGCGCAGCAGGTGGAACAGGCCGTTGGCGAGCAGGTTGGTGGTGGTCTCGTGTCCGGCGAACAGCAGCAGCACGCAGTTCGAGACGATCTCGTCGGCGCCGAGCGTGTGACCTTCGTGCTCGGCGCGCAGCATCAGGCCGATCAGGTCGTCGCCCGGGTCGCGCCGCTTCTCGCGCAAGAGCGCCGTGAAGTAGTCGACCAGTCCTGTGATCCCCGCCCGCGCGCGGGTGAAGTTGTCCTCGCCGTCCAGCGAGCCGCCGAGGTACGCCGCGAGCTGATCCGACCAGCGCTTGATCGGCTCGATGTCCTCGGCGGGCGCGCCGAGCAGCAGTGCGATCACCAGCGCCGGCAGCGGAAAGGCGAATTCGGCCACGAATTCCATTTCGCCGCGCGAACTCGCGGCGTCGATCAGCGCGTCGATAGCGGCCTGGATGCGCGGGCGGCTCTTCTCGAGCTGGCGCGGCGTGAAAGCCTTCTGGAGCAGCGCGCGCAGCCGCGTGTGGTCGGGTGGATCGCGGAACACGAGCCAGTCGGCCAGCACCGACGCGACCGCGCGCACCTCTGGGCGCTGGCTCGTGAACTCGGCGCGCACCTTGCGGAAGCGGTCCGAGGAGAAGAGTTCGGGTCGATTCCAGATCTCGAGCACGTCGGGATAGCGCGTGACGACCCACGCGCGGAGGCTCTCGCTCCAGTGCACGGGATCGTGCTCGCGCAGCCAGTCGAACACCGGGTAGGGATCGCGCGCGTTCGCGGGCTCTTTCAGGTCGAGGTCGGCGCGCACGCGCGGAAGCTAGCCCTCCCAGGTCGGACGCTACACTGCGAGCGGTGGGCAGAGCCGCACTCGAACCGAGCGCCTTCGCCGAATCGCTGCGCTCGCTGATCGGGAGCCGCCGCAGCTTCGGCGGCCACCCGCTGTGGCATCGGATCGCCGAGGGCGGCGTCGAGAGCAGCGGTCTCCAGCGCTTCGCCGTGCAGTTCTTCCTGCAGGTCCGCGAGTTCCCGCGCGCGGTGAGCGGGCTCCACGCGCGTTGCCCGTTTGCGAGCGAGCGGATCCAGCTCGCCGAGAGTCTCTACGAAGAGGAGACCGGCCGCATTTCGGGCTGCAATCTGCCCCACCCCGAGCTGTTCCTGCTCTTCGGCACCGCGACCGGCCTCCCGCGCGAGGCGTTCGAGCGCGCCGCGCCGCTTGCGTCCACCGCGTCGCTGATCCACTGGTTCGAGCACTCGACGCAGAGCCTCCCCTACCTGGAGGGCGCGGCGGCGATCACGCTCGCGGCCGAGGGGCAGGTGCCGGGCGCGTTCGGCCCCTTCGCGCGCGCGCTCGAGAAGCACTACGGGCTGTCGCGCGAGCAGGTGGCCTTCTGGGACATCCACGAGATCGCCGATCGCGAGCACAGCGGTGTCGGCGACCACGCGGTCGTCCGCCACGCCGACACCGCCGAGGTCCAGCGGCGCGTGCGCGCCGCGGTGGAGACGTCGCTCGGCCAATGGTGGCAGTTCTTCGACGGCATCGAGCGCGCGATCGGCCTCGCGGAGGCCGACTCGCGAGTCGGCTGACGGACTTCCGCCGGATCCTGCGCAGGGCCTGCGCCCCGCTGCAGCGCCCGATCGCTCCTTTGGTGACGCGGATCCTCAAGCTCGTCAGGGGGTCCACCGAGCTGTGTTTGCGAGGGGGAGCGGGGCGCGGATGAGCACGCGTGTCGGTACAGGCGAGGTGAGCCGCGGCAGCGGGACCCCGGTCCGCGACCTGCGCGCCGATGCCCGCAGCCTGCCGATCGAGGAGTTCGCCGACCGCTACGGTCGCGCGTTCCTGCTGCTCTCGGCCGCTGATCTCGCGACGCCCCGCGGACCCGCCAGCACCGAGGTGCGGCTCGACGACGACCCGAAGGAGCGCGCCGAGTCGACGGCGAGCCTGGCGCTGATCGCCTACTCCGTGAGGCGCAATGGCCGCTCGGCGAGCCATCTGATCACACTCGGCCGCGCGTCAGAGAACGACGTGGTGGTACCCGACGTCAGCATCTCGCGCTTCCACGCGTTCGTGAAGGAAGGAGCGAACGGCGAGTGGCTGATCCACGACGCGGGCTCCAGCAACGGGACCACGGTGAATGGTCACTCGGTTCCGCAGCAGGGGCATGGCGCTCCCGTCGAGCTCAAGTCGGGGGACAACGTCCGCCTGGGACAGGTGGAGCTCACCTTCCTCGAGGCGGGGGCGTTGGTGGCTTACGCGCTCCAGGTCGAGCGCTAGCGGTTGACCGCGCTCAGCCCGCCGACCGCAGCCGCAGCCACTCGATCGCGACGCCCGCGACGACCAGCGTGATTCCGATCGCGCACAGCGCGAAGCCGACTCCGCCGGCGATGAACCAACGCAAGACGCCCGCGCGTTCGCTCGGCGTCAGATGGACGTGCAGCGCGACCGGATGCAGCCACCAGCGCGGTGGCAACAGCCCACGGGGCGTGAGGCGGGCGCGCAGCCGCACGTGATACCAGAAGCCCGTCGGGACCCCGAGCAGCAGGCCAGCCCCGGTGCAGCCCGCGCCTGCCGTGAGCCACAGCTCGAACGGCACGATCGGAGCCAGCGCGGCCAGCGAGCCGATGCCGCCGACGGCGACCAGGACGATCAGCGCTTCGATCACCGCCGGCGCATCGTCCGGTCGGGGCGGGGCCTGGATGCGGCGGACGCAGCCTCACGCCCGCCGGCGTCGCAACCGATGGAGTGGGGAGCCCGCGTTCCCCGATGCTCCATCCGGAGTCCGCATGAGCAGCGACCGCTACGACTGCCTGGTGATCGGCGGCGGGCCCGGCGGCTACCACGCCGCGATCCGGGCGCGCCAGCTCGGCCTGCGCGCGGCGCTGGTCGAGCGCGAGCATCTCGGCGGCATCTGCCTCAACTGGGGCTGCATTCCGACCAAGGCGCTGCTGCGGGCCGCCGAGATCCGGCATTGGCTCGGTGCCGCCGCCGAGTTCGGGCTCGAGGTCGGTCCGGTGCGCGTCGACATCGCCGCGGTGGTGGCGCGCTCGCGCCGCATCGCCACACGTCTGAACGCCGGCGTGAAGCACCTGCTCGCGAAGAACGGCGTGGACGTGATCGACGGGCACGCGCGCCTCGAGGGTCCGGGGGCGGTGCGCGTGCAACGCGACGCCGGGTCGCTCTTGCTCCGCTCCGATCACATCGTGCTGGCAACCGGCGCGCGCGCGCGCGGGCTACCTGGGCTTGCAGCGGATGGCGATCGGATCTGGTCGTACCGGCACGCGATGGTGCCCGACGCGCTGCCGCGCTCGCTGCTCGTGGTCGGATCCGGCGCGATCGGCATCGAGTTTGCGAGCTTCTACCGCGATCTCGGTTCTTCGGTGACCGCGCTCGAGATCCTTCCGCGGATCCTGCCCGCCGAGGACGCCGAGATCTCGGCGTACGCGCGCAAGGCGTTCGAGCGGCAGGGCATCGCCATCCACACCGGCGCGAGCGTCACGTCGGTCGAGCGCAGCGGCGACGGGATCCTGGCGCGAGGTACGCTCGCGAGCGGTGAGCTCGCGAGCTTCGAGGCCGAGCGCATGATCCTGGCGGTCGGAATCGCCGGCAACGTGGAGGATCTCGGCCTCGAGACCACGGCGGTTCGCGTCGAGCGCGGCCAGATCGCCGTCGACGCGTGGTGCCGCACCGATCAGCCGGGCATCTTCGCGGTCGGCGACGTAGCGGGCCCGCCCTACCTAGCGCACAAAGCGAATCACGAGGGCATCCTGTGCGCCGAGCAGATCGCCGGCCACGCCGGCGCCGAGCCGCTCGATCGCACGCGGATTCCCGGGTGTACCTACTCGCGGCCTCAGATCGCGAGCATCGGCTCGAGCGAGGAGGCGGCGCGCGAGGCCGGCATCGCGGTGCGGATCGGCCGCTTCTCGCTGCGGGGCAACGGCAAGGCGCTCGCGCTGGGCGACACGACGGGTCTGGTGAAGACGATCTTCGACGCGGCGACCGGCGAGCTGCTCGGCGCGCACCTGATCGGCCCGGAGGTGACCGAGATGATCCAGGGCTTCGTGCTCGCCCGGACCCTCGAAGCCACCGAGGCGGAACTCTTCTCGGCGATCTTTCCGCACCCGACGATCTCGGAGGCGATGCAAGAATCCGTGCTCGACGCGTTCGGGCGCGCGATCCACATCTGAACCGCCGGAGCTGAACCGCCGGAGCTCGGCGGCTCAGCCCTTCTCGGAGATGTTGACCGCGATCTCCGTGCCACCGGCTTCCTTGGCACGGGTCCGCACCTGCACCGAGCGGCCCTCCTTGGTGGCGTCCAGGCCGCCGGCGGGCGCGTCCTCGACGGCCCACCCCGCCTTCGTGAGCTCGCCGCGGAAGTGCGAGAGGATCGCGTCAGCCGTGTCGCCGCTGTCGGAGGTCGCGAATACGCCGAGGCCTGGCATCGCCATCGCCGGCCCGGGAGCGGAACCGGGATACACCGGGACATCGCTCGGATAGCCCTCCGGAATCACGCCTTCGGTCGCGGTGGCTTCGGGAATCGACTCCGTTTCGCCAGGCGCTGCAGGCGGCGCAGGGACGGCCGCGGCGGCCTCGGGGGTGGGCGCGGTTGCCGGCTCGGGGGCGGGCGAGTCACCGCTCCCGCATCCCAGCGCGAAGAGACACCCGAGCAGCGCGGCCGCGCTCGCAATCGGAGGTCGGGTCGGTCGGTCCGAGGCTCGATGTCGCATAGCACCCTCCTTGGCAGGATCGCGCGCAGATCCTACCCCGCAGGCGGGGTCTCTGCCTCCTCCGCGAGCGGTGAGCGCAAGCCCGAGCGAGCAGCAAGGCGGAGCCGAGCGAAGATCGGACGGGCAGGCGAGCGAGGGCGGGCCCGTGCACGGGCGGTTCCCTCCGCCGGTGCGTCGGGTACGCTCTCGCGGCTCGTGAATCGCAAGGAGGGATCGCATTGCGCGTGCGATTCAGCGCCGCGACCGGTGTGCTGCTCGCGGCGCTCGCGTGCGCGGGACGCACTCCGCCGCCCGCGGACGAAGCGCGCCCGGACGCGTCGTCGGACGAGCTGCCGCGCGCAGGCGATGGCGTGCTGTACGCGATCGGATCCCGTCTGGCCGAACCATTGAAACCCTACGAGCTCGACGAGGCCGAGGCCGCCGAGGTCGCGCGCGGCATGATCGATGCATCGCGGGGCCGCTACGCCGGAGTGCAGAGCGACGAGCTGTCCGCGCAAGCCCTCTCGTTCCACGAGCGGCGCCTGCAAGCCCTCGCAAAGCGCGAGGAGATCGCCGGTGCTCCTGTGTTGGAGCTCGCGGCGCGCGCGGAAGGCGCGGTGAAGACCGAGAGCGGGATGATCCTGAACGTGCTGGAGCCGGGGAGCGGCGCTTCGCCGACGATCTTCGACTACGTGCGGATCAACGTTCACGGCACGTTGCGGGACGGCACCGTCTTCATCTCGAATCGGGGCGAGGAGCCCTACCGGGTGCAGCTGGGCATGACGATCCGCTGCTGGCAGCAGGCGCTCGGCGCGGTGGCGCCCGGTGCGCGCGTGCGCGCCGTGTGTCCGCCTTTTCTGGGCTACGGGTGGGCCGGCTGGCTCGGCCGCGTTCCCAGTGGTTCGGTGGTCACCTTCGAGCTCGAGCTGATCGAGGTGATTCCGACGCCGCCACCGTCGTAGGACGGCAATCCCGTTCGATCTTCGCGCCTGGGACCGTCCACAAGAGCATTGCGGCGTACGCGCGCCACGGGCGCCAGCGCTCGGCGCGGCGCTCGAGCGCGCGCGCATCGCAACCCAGCGCGCGGCGCAGGCCGAGATCGCCGGCGGGGAACGCATCGGGCTCGTTCAACGCGCGCAGTAGCACGAGCTCGGCCGTCCACGGCCCGATGCCGGGAAGCGCTCGAAGCGCGTCGCGCGCTGCGTCCGGGTCTGCACCCGGAGCGAGATCGAGGTGTCCGCGCGCGACGGCGGCGGCGAGCGCGCGCAGCGCACTCGCGCGCTGCCGGGGCAGCCCGATTTCCTCGAGCGGCGCATCGGCCAGCGCATCCGGCCGCGGAAACAGCAGCCTGGGCCCGGGCTCGGAGTCGACGAGCGATTCGGGCAGCGGGTCGCCGAATCGGCGCGCGAGCCGTCCCGCGAGCTGCGTCGCGCCCGCGACCGTGACCTGCTGGCCTAGCACCACGCGGACGGCAATCTCGAACGGATCCCAGGCCCCGGGCACCCGCACACCCGGTCGAACGCGCAGGCGCGCGCGCAGCAGCGGGTCGCTCTCGAGCGCCGCGCTCACCTCCGCGGGGTCGGCCGCGAGATCGAAGACTCGGCGCACGCGATCGGCTACCCCGAGCCAATCGGTCGCCTCACCGCCGCGCATCTGGATGTCGAGGGCGTGCTCGTCGCTGCGCACGCCGACCTCGACGACGACCGGCCGGTCTGCCACGCGCAGCGCGCGGCGCACGCGTCGCGCGTCGATCGACTCCACGCCCGGGACTGCTCGCGCGGCGAGATAGCGCCACAAGCCGGCGGAGTCGAACGGCGGGCGATACGGGATGCGGATCGCCGCGGCCGCAGCGGGAGCTCGCCGCGCGGCGCGCAGCTCGCGCGGCGAACGGCGAAAGGTCTGGCGGACCGCCTCGTTGAATCGCCGCACGCTCGTGAAGCCGGCTGCCAGCGCGACCCGGGCGATCGGCCAATCGGTCTGCGTGAGCAGCTGCGCCGCGAAGTGCGACCGTCGCGTCTGGGCGATCGCCAGCGGCGCGGCGCCCAGGTGTTCCCCGAACAGTCGGCGCAGCTGGCGCTCGCCGATCCCCAGCCGCCCCGCGAGATCGCTCACGCTGCCGGCGTCGAGCGCGCCGTCGGCGATCAGGCGCAGGCCGCGCGACACGGTCGCCGACGTCCCGAGCCACGCCGGCGTACCGGGGGCGGTCTCCGGCCGGCAGCGCCGGCACGGCCGATACCCGGCGGACTCGGCGGCGGCTGCACAGCGCACGAACAGACAGTTCTCGAGCCGAGGCGTCGGCGCAGGGCAGATCGGCCGACAGTAGACCCCGGTCGAGCGCACGGCCGTGAAGAAGCGGCCGTCGAAGCGCGGATCGCGGGTCCGGAGCGCGCGGTAGCAGACGTCGGGTGCGAGGTGCATGCCGGGGTTGTAGCAGGACGGCGCCGCCGGACTCGCGGTTTTCGGACACGACCGCCGCGGATCGGCGGTCGGATCCGCCGCCGGTCGTCTTCCCGGTCGAGTATCCTGCCGGCCGATCGCCCCGGATCGGGCGGGGCGGGTGTATGGCGGCTCGAGTGGAGTCGGTGAAGCGAGCACGAGAACGCACCGCTTCGGCGCTGTGGCGGGCGCTGCGACCGCATCAGTGGGCGAAGAACCTGCTGGTCTTCGTGCCGTTGGCGCTGACGCCAACACTACTCGCCGACACCGCGAAGTGGATCGCGCTCTGCTGGGCGTTCGCGGCGTGGAGCGCAGTGGCCTCGGCCGGCTACCTCGCGAATGACTGGGTCGATCTGAGCGCCGATCGGGCCGACGCTGCGAAGAGCGGGCGACCGTTCGCGAGCGGGGTGTTACCGGTACCGCTGGGCATCGCAGCCGCCCTCGCGCTGGCGGTGTTTGGCGTCGGCGCTGCAGCGCTGCACGTGTCCTCCGCCTTCGTGGCGCACCTGGTTGCGTACGGGGTACTCACCCTCGCGTACTCCCTCTACTTGAAGCGACTGCTCCTGCTCGACGTGCTGCTGCTCGCCGGCTTCTACACGCTGCGCGTGCTCGCGGGCGGCGCCGCCGCGAGCATCGCGCTGACGCCGTGGCTGCTGGCGTTCTCGCTGTTCCTCTTCCTCGGGCTCGCGTTCGTCAAGCGCTACGGCGAGCTACAGCGCATGACCGATTCCGGCGCGGGACGCATCTCGGGCCGGGCGTATCGCCGCGAAGACCTCGATCTGGTGATGATGCTCGGGACGACCAGCGCCTACTCGTCGGTGCTGGTGTTGTGTCTCTACATCAACAGCGAACACGTGGGTCGCCAGTACCCGCATCCCGGCGCGCTGTGGTTCCTGGTGCCGCTCCTGCTCTACTGGGTCAGCCGGATCTGGTTCCTGGCCAAGCGCGGCGAGCTGCCCGGCGATCCGGTGGCATTCGCGGTGCGCGATCGCGTGAGCCTCGCCGTCGGGATGCTGATGGCGGGAGTCCTGTGGGTGGCGATCGATCGCTGACCGCAGTCAAACGGGGCGGGGCTGCCCCACGTTTTCGGCGAGCTCCTTCGCCTTCCGCTCCAGCAGCTGGATGCTCAGCGGCCGCTCTTGCGCCGAGAAGCCGGCCAGCAGCGCGCGGTCGGCGAGCAGGTTGATCAGCCGGGGACAGCCGCCGCAGGTTGCGTAGAACACGCGGCTGGCGCCCGGCGCGAACACGGACGCGCAGTCGCCACCGGCCACGCGGACGCGATGTTCCAGATACGCCTCGACCTCGTGCTCGCGCAACGGCTGCACGTGGTGCTCCAGTGCGATGCGCTGGCGGAGCGGCGCCATCACCGGGGAGGCCAGGATGTCGCGCAGCTCCGGCTGACCTGTCAACACGATCTGGAGCAGCTTCTCGGTGTTGGTCTCGAGGTTCGACAGGAGTCGCACCTGCTCCAGCAGTCCGTCCGCGAGGTTCTGGGCTTCATCGATCACGAGCACGGTGTTGAGGCCCCGCTCGAGCCGACGCAGCAGGAACTGGTTGAGCGCGATCAGATAGTCCGCCTTGGTCTGGAATGTGCCCTCGAGGCGGAACTCCGCGGCGATCAGCTTGAACAGATCGAGCCCCGAAAGCTCGGCCGTGTTCATCACGAGCGCGGTCTCGATGTCGGACGGGATCTGGTCGATCGCTGCACGCAGCAGCGTGGTCTTGCCGGCACCCACGTCGCCGGTGAGCAGCAGGAAGCCCTTGCGGCGGGTGATCCCGTAGTAGAGGGTGGCGAACCCTTCCTCATGGGTCTCGGACGGCCACAGGAACCGGGGATCCGGCGTCAGCGAGAACGCGGGCTCAGCGAGCCCGTAGAACGACTCGTACATCGATTCGCCTTAACGGCAGATTTGCCGGTGGGCCCGAGACACACGCAACGCTATCGCACCCCCTCGGGGGAACAATCGGCTCTCGAGATCGTCGCTCACGCCTCATCGCGCGGGCATCAAGCGGCGTCATCCGTAGGTTGGAGATCGCCGACGTCAACAAGGAGTGGCGCGCCGAGCGTAGCGGGTTACACCGAAGTGTCTGCTGCCACGCCGAGGGACTGCGATAGGATCGGCGCCATGCGGCCGACCCTGGCACTCACCAGACGGACGACCGGTGTCGCAGCGATCGCCGCGATCGCCGCGATTGCGTGCGGCGAGATCGATCGCACGCGCTGGAAGGCCCGTTTCGGCGACGCCGACGCGCAGATCGAGCTGGCCGCCGCTTACGCGACGGGAGCGGGTGTCGCGAAGGGCGGCGCCGAAGCGGTCCGCTGGTACCGCGAGGCCGCGGCGCAGCAGCGACCGGATGCGGCAGGTGCACTGGCGCGCATCTACGCGGACGGTGAGCTCGTCGGCGCCGACCCCGAGCAGGCGCTGAAGTGGTTCGAGGTGGAGGCCCTGGCGGGCGGACCCGACGTACAGCTCGCGCTCGCGGAGCGTCTCGACCAGGGCGTAGGTGTTCGTTCGGACCCGGCTCGCGCGCTGGAGTGGCTGCAGCGCGCCGCGGAATCGGGGTCGCTGGACGCGCAGGTGGCGGTGGGAGTCGCCCATCTCAACGGACGCGGCACGCTGCGCGATTTCGGGAAGGCGGCGGACTGGTTTCGCCGCGCGGCGGAGAGCGGCCATCCCGACGCGCAGAATCGGCTCGGGCTGCTCCACACGACCCACTACGGTCCGGGCCGCGACTTCGCCGCCGCCGTTCGCTGGTTTCGCGCCGCGGCGGAGCAGGGCAACCCCGATGCGAAGCTGAACCTCGCATCGCTGGCCAGCCAGGGCCTCGGCATGGAGGCCGATCCAGCACAGGCGTTCCGCTGGACGCTGAGTGCGGCGGAAGGTGGCCATCCGGGAGCCCAGGAGCGGGTCGCAGGGCTCTACGAGCGCGGCGAGGGGGTCCCGGCCGACCTCGCCTTGGCGCGCCGCTGGTACGTCACGTCTGCCGAGAACGGAGTGGGCTCGGCCGCGGTGCGGCTGGCGGACCTGGTAGGAGCGGGCGCCTTCGGCGCGCCCGACGCGGCGGAGGTCGCGCGATGGCTGCTGATGGGCGCCGAAGCCGGCGACCGCGACGCCCAGGCGCGCGTCGGCGAGTGCTATGCCGAAGGGCTGGGCGTCACTCAGGATCTGGAGCAGGCGTTTCGCTGGATCCGCGAGGCGGCGACGCAGGGACATGCGAAGGCACAGAACAGCCTGGGCGTGCTCTACGAGCTGGGGAAGGGCACCGAGAAGAGTCCCGAGGAGGCCGCGAAGTGGTATCGCCGCGCGAGCGGCCTCGGTGATCGCGATGGACAGCTCAACGTCGCGCTCGCGTTCTTCGACGGCAGCGGGGGGAAGAAGGACGTGGCCGAGGGGATCCGCCTGCTTCGGCTCGCTGCCGAAGCCGGCCAGCCCGACGCGCAGCTGCTGCTCGGGCTGCGCTACCGCGCCGGAGATGGCGTCGAGCAGGATGAAGCGGAGTCGCTGCGTTGGATCCAGAGTGCGAGCGAGCAGGGACTGCCGCGCGCGCGAAACCAGCTCGGGCTGATCCACGCGCAGGGGCTCGGGGTCCGCAAAGACCTGGTTCTGGCCCACGCCTGGCTGTCGCTCGCCGCGGAGGGGGGTGTGGAGATGGCCTCCAAGAACCGCGACGTACTCGAGCGCGCGTTCTCCGCTGCGGAGCGCGAGCGCTCGAAGCGTTTGCAGGCGGAGCTGCGCGCGAAGGCCGCACCCGCGCCGTGAGCGATCGCGCGGGCAGGGCGCGCGCGCGCCCTCCGCGACCGGTCATTCGCTGACGTCGACAGCCCTCCACCGGCTGCCTGGAGTCAACACGAGGATCCGCGCGGCCTCGCTCGTGTAGGCGGGGAGCAGGATCGAGATCGCCCCGGTGATGCGGTCCCGGAGCGCGATCTCGTCGCCGGGGATGCCGTCCACGTCGATCGAGCCTACGACCGATCGATCGACGTCGCCCGGGATTCCGGGCAGCGCGGTGAAGCGGCGCACACTGCCAGCGTAGAGATACAGGATCGCCAGCCTTCCGTCGCCATAGCGCAACAAGAGATCGGGTTGACCGTCTCCATCGTAGTCTCCGGTGTTCACCACCCTGACGTCGCTCGGAAGGCCGGTGACCAGACGCGACGACGGAAGCTGATACACCGACGTCAGCGGTCCGCCGACTCGCGGATCGCCGACGACGTTCCACAGGTACACCCTTCCGGACGCAATCTCGTGCCAGACGAGATCGATCTTGCCGTCGCCGGTGAGATCCTCGGCGACGGCCAGGAACGCCTCCGGATCCGGCAGCACTGCGACGCGCTCGAAACCGCCTGGTGTCAGGGCCCAGAGCGACACCGTGTTGGTTTGGAGATTCTGGAGCAGGAACTCCTCGATGCCGTCCCCGTCGAAGTCGGCGCTGCCGACGGCGCGCGCCAAGCGGGGACCGAGCGCGGTTCCACCCGGAATCGGTTGGAGCTCCTCCGAGTCCCAGATCTCCAGCTCGCCGGTGGTCGGATTGCGCCACACCAGCAGATCGGCCCCCGACGCGAGCGCGGCGCGAGCGACGACGCGCCACGGCGCCGGAAGTCCCGGACCCTCCGACACGACATCGGAGGCGTCTGCGAGCGAACGCAGCGCCAGCGATGGGCACGATGCGCACTGCAAGAGCCACGTGCCGGAGGCGGCGAACCTGGGCGAGCGCACGATCCACACCGGGTCCGAGAAAGGAGACTGGGCTCCGAGCCGGAACACGCCACTTCCGTCGCGCGCCCCGGCTGCCACCGCGATGCTGATCCGGTCGCCGGGGGCGACCGGGAGATCGATGCTGGTTTCGGTCACCCAGTGGTTGACGATCGGCGCACCGCTCCGGTAGCTGACCGAGACGGAGTACCCGAGCGGCGCGCCCGCGGCGGGCGTCCACGCGAAGCGGACGCTGTCGACGCCGACCAGGATCGTGCTTTCCGCGCTCGCCGCGACCGCCGCGAGAGCGATCGCCAACCACACCAGTGCCACCCGTGCGCTGCGCACAGCCATCCCCCCCGAGCTGCTCAAGATTTCTCTCCCTTCAGTGCGGCGCGGACGTCGGGGGTCGTCGGCCACGGTGCAATCTGGCACCTACTCGTTAGTTGTCTCGGTGCGCAGCGATTCAAGGGTGGGCGGCGCGGATCCTAGACGAGATTGCGCAGGAGTTGCGTGACGCAGATCACCGGGCGGGCGCCGGGGCGGGTGCCCCCGGGTTCAGCGCAGCTCGTCGTCGTCTTCGTCGATGGCGCTCGCTCGCACCGGGTGCGGCGCGTACTCGGCTCCGTCGTCCCAGCCCGGGATGGCGCTCGCCTGGTCGAGCCAGGATGCGGCCAGATCGTCGTCGACGACCACGCCGCTGCCGTCGAAGCCCTCGGTGACGGCGTCCCACAGGTCCTGGCCGCCGCGCTCCCACCAGATGCGCGACGAGAACTCGAAATCGATCACCAGTCGCTTCACGTTCAGCCCTTCAGTCCGTTCGATCTCCGCAGGGCTTCGCCTTGCTGCGCGCCGGACGGCACGCACTCATCCCGCGACGTAGCGCAGCGTGCCGTCGCGCGTCTCGGTGCGGTCGGCGTGTCCGGCGATGCGCAGGTGTTCGAGATGCGCGTAGGTCTCGCTCTCGGCCATCGGGCCCCAGCTTCGCTGGCGGAACAACCGCTGCGTGAATGCCTGCACAGTCTCCGGCACGCCGAACTCCCGCGAAATCTCGCGGACGCGTGCGAGGCGCTCCTCGTGGTGGCGCTGGATCGCGCGGGTGCGCGCCGGCAGATCGTCGAAGGGATGGCCGTGAGCGGGTAACACCTGCGTGATGCCCTGGATCTCGGCGACGCGATCGAGGCTGTAGAAGAACGACGCGAGCGGATCGGGCGAGCTGCTGATCCCGCCGATGTGCGGAGTGATCGTCGGCAGCACGTGGTCGCCGGAGAGCAACACGCCCGATTCGGGGTCGTGTAGACAGATGTGGTCCGACGTGTGCCCCGGGGTGTGCGTGACGAACCATTCGCGCCCGCCGAGCGAGAGGACGTCGCCGTGTTCGACGGGCCGCGTGATGATCGGAACGAACGAGCGGCCCAGCCAGCGCGCGAAGCGCCAGCGCATCCGGGTCCGGAACGGCGGCCCCGGACGCTGGCCGCCCCACGGAGTCCGCCCTGCGTTGCGCGCGCGCTCGAGGATCGCGTGCGCGTCGTCGATCGCGGCCTGGAGCGTCTCCGGCAACAGGTCCTCGTGCGCGTCGTCGGGCGTGCCGTGCGCGTGTCGATGGTGGGCGGCGAGGTCGTCGACCGAGACTTCGGGCTCTTCCGTCGTTGCGAACGGTCCGAACGAGAAGCGGCGATGCGCGACGATCTGCGCGCCCGACTCTTTTGCGAAGCGCGCGGCGCCCCCGAAGTGGTCGGGGTGCGAGTGGGTGACGATCACCGTGTGCACGTCGCGCACCCGCAGGTCGGCCTGGGCCAACCGCTCCTGGAGCACCTTCCACGTGCCCGGCCCGGGCATCCCGGGGTCGACGATCGCCGCTCCGCGATCGTCGGGGATCGCGTAGCAGTTGACGTGGCCGAGGCCGGGCAGCCGGATCGGCAGCTCCATCCGGAGCACGCCGCCCGGCAGCTCGCTGACTTCCGGCCGGGCCGGCTCCTGCTCCTGACGGCGGGCCATCGAGGCCGGACACTAGCTCGTTCGAGCTTCGCTCGGCCGAACCCTTTAGCGCGCCAGGCGCTCGAGCCGCCGCATGATTCCGGGCGCGGGAGGTGCGCCCAGCTCGCGCGCGAGCGCGAGGCCGCGCGCTGCCACCGCCGGCGTGGATCGCACCCGCGAAGCGCCGAACGCGTCGAGCGACAGCCATGCCTGATCGGTGCGGCCCTGGCGCGCGTCGATCTCGGCGCGGTACAGCAGAAAGCGGGGCAGTGCGTTGCGCTCGACCAGCGGCGTCACGATCTCCATCGCGTCGGCGATCTCCGCGTCGCTCCCCAGCTCGAGCCGCCAGCGAACGCGCAGCTCGGCCGCTTCCGGGAACAACAGCTCGCCGGGCTTCCATTCTGCGAGGCGAGCATCCGCGGCGCGCGCAGGCTCCAGCGAGTCGCTGCGCCAGCGCGCCTCGATCACGGCCTTCACGCGATCCGGAAGGCGGGCTGTGTCGGTGTTGGGGTCGACCAGCGCGAGGCCGATCGCGGCGTCCAGTGACGCGGGATCGCTCGCGAGCACCGCCTTCAGGTGCTGGCGGGCCTGCTGCGAACGCTGGGCCTCGATCGCGAGCCAGCCTAGCACCAGCTCGCCGCGCGCGGGGTCCAGGCGCTCCGCGAGCCGCTGGCCGCGTTCGTGCAGGCCCTCCGCCTGCAGCCGGCGCGCCAGGACCGCGAGATCGAGCGGGCCGGCGAGCGCCGGAAGCGAGTCATGGGTCGCGAACGCGGGCTCCACCCACGCTCCCGCTTTTCCAGTCGAGGGTTGGCGGGAGGTCGCTAGCAGGTTGAAGTCGTCCGAGTTCGGGCGCGCGCCGGCGGAGAACGCGCGGCTCGCGTCGACGTCGAACGAGAGCGCGGCGAAAACGTCTTCGACGCGGTGGATGCCGTCGCCCGCGAAGTCCCCGGGCGACGCAGCGATCGCCTGCGCGGCCGTCTTCGCGACGTCGAATGGCGCGTCGGAAGCCACCATCACGAGCGCTGCGCCGACCGGGCGATAGACCTGGACATACGCGAACGCGTCGGTCAGCGCGGCCAACAGCGAGCGCAGGCGCTCCGCGTCGATGAATGCGGCGCCGATCCACTGGACGAAGACGCCTTCGGGAGTCAGGCGCGACTGGACCAGCCCGAAGAACTCGCGGGTGTAGAGGTGGGACGCCCCCGACGTCCACGGGTGACTGGGCTGCGAGACGATCGCGTCGTAGCGGCGATCGGCGAGGATCAGCGCGCCGCGGGCGTCGCCGAGGCGCAGCGAGACGCGCGGGTCGGCGAGCGGATCGCCCCCGGCGCGATCCTTCACTGCGAGGTTGGCGGCGACCACTTCGGGCTCGAGCTCGATCACGTCGATCGCCGCGACCGTGCTGGGAACCGCGGCGAGCGTCATGCCCGCGCCGAGTCCGATGATCACCATGTGGTCGATCTCGGGCCGGACGAGCACCGGCAGGATCGAGAGCCAGTGGGCGACCTCGTGCCCCGTCGGGTAGCCCGCAGGCTCGATGTAGGACTCGGGCAGTCCGTTGGTCGTGAGCCGCCAGCCCGTGCCCTGGTCGATCAGCGCGACGGTCGAGGACCGCCCCACCGCGAAGTAGGTGAACGGCCCCTTATAGTCGCCGCCGAGCGGAGACGCGTGCAGCAGCTGATCCGGGCGGGGTGTCGGGAAGAGCGCCAGGAACAGCGCGCCGGCGATCGCCGCGCCCGCGAGCGCGCGCCGCGGAGGTCGGGCGATCAGGCAGGGCCCCAGCGCGAGTGCCAGGTTCAACAGCGCCGCGGTGACGACGGTTCCCTCGAGGCCGAGCCAGGGCAGCAGCGCGTAGCCGGTGCCCACCGCGCCGGCGATCGAGCCGACGGTATTCCACGCGTAGACGCGCGCGCTCGCTGCCGACGCCTCCTCGGCGTCGCGCGCCAGGAGCCTCACGGCGAACGGAAACGTCGCGCCGATGCACACCGTGAGCGGCAAGAGCATCGCGATCGCGAGCAGCGCACCGGGAGCCAGTGCGTTGACCGTGACCCCGAGCGATTCCGCCCATTCGGGCAACCGATCGGCGGCGCGGAACGCGAGCCACGCGGCGACGGCGGTTGCGAGCTGCGCTGCGACGAAGCCCCGCGCCGCGGCGGCGGGCGTGCGCGCCCAGCGCGACGCGAAAGCGCTGCCGAGCGCGATGCCGGCCAGGAAGCTCGCGAGCATCGTCGAGAACGCCGCCGTGCTCGCGCCGAGCAGCTGGCCGAGCAGGCGGAACCACAGAACCTCGTAGCTGAAAGAGACCGCTCCCGAGATCGCAATCGCCGGCAGGATCCACGGCACACCCGCCACGCGCGGTGCGCGCGCAGCGGCTCCCTCCGGCGCGCGGCGCGCCAGCATCGCTGCCGCCGCGAACACGAGCGCGTTGACCGCGGCGCCGGCGTGCACGGTCTGGCGCAGCCCGAGCGCCGGCAGCAGCACGAACGCGGCGGCGAGGGTTCCGGCGATCGCCCCGGTCGTGTTGACGGCGTAGAGCAGGCCGACGCGCGGTCCGATCTGGTCGTCGCGGGTGATCGCATGGCTCGCCAAGAGCGGCAGCGTCGCCCCCATCAACGCGGTGCACGGCATCAGCACGGCGAACGCCCCGGCGAGATGGAATGCGTGGGTGGCGATCCCGAGCGTCTCGGGCAGCGCATCGAGGCCGCCGAGCCAGCCCAGGTAGACTTTGCTTACCCCGCGAATGGCATAGGGCAGCGCGATCGCCCACAGCGCGATTCCGAGCTCGAGGACGCCGTAGGCGAGCACCGGCCGGCGGATCCTCGGCGCCCACCGCGCGGCGAGCGCGGCGCCGAGCGCCAGGCCGCCCATGTAGGCCGCGAGCACCGCCACCACGGCGAGCTCGGAGGTGCCGAAGACGAACGCGAACTCCCGGGTCCAGGCGGTCTCGTAGAGCAGCGCCGAGAACCCGGAGAGGAAGAAGCAGACG
>Ga0184637_10000799_pt1 | contig 22415 bp, 20 predicted proteins | sample PLM3_127_b2_FD_133143 | JGI IMG/M metagenome (GOLD analysis project Ga0184637, IMG submission 133143) | Groundwater sediment microbial communities from an aquifer in East River, Colorado, USA - PLM3_127_b2 | ecosystem: Environmental > Terrestrial > Soil > Riparian zone | place: USA: East River... | reverse complement strand
TGCAGGACTGCAACTATCTCCAGGGGCTGGAGGGCGAGTGTGACTCCTCGCACCTCTCGTTCCTCCACAGAACCTTCGCGGTCGATGGCGAGCAGGTCCTCTACCAGTCGGACGGCGCCCCGGTGTACGAGACGGAAGAGACGGACTTCGGCGTGCGGCTCATCGCACTCCGGAACGCGGGGGTTGGGCAGACTTACGTGCGCGTGTCTGCGCTCCTGATGCCCGTAGGCGTGGCTGTACCGGTCGGCATGCCCGACGCTACCGGCAGGCTCGACGGCTACGAGGTTCACTTCTACACACCAGTGGACGACACCCACAGCTGGCGGTTTGACTTCGGCTTCCGACGTACACGTTCTGTGACTGAGCGCGACGTGCACCGGGCAAAGATCATCGACTCGAATCATCGAAGGGTCCCGAACGCCAGCAACCATTACCTGCAGGACCGCGAGCGGCAGCGGACGGTGAACTTCACCGGGATGGAGGACTTCCTCTCCCACGACTCGTGCGCGACGGAGTCGATGGGCGCACTCTTCGATCGGAGCGGCGAGCACCTGGGTGCCAGCGACAAAGGCGTGATCGCCGTACGGCGTTATCTTCTTGACGCCATCAATGGCCTTCAGCAGGGCGGGGAGCCACCACACATCGTCATGGATCAAGGACTCAACGAGTTCTCGCACGCGGACTGCATTCGACAGGTGATCGACGGTCGCGACTGGCGCGCCGCCTTCCCGCACCTCACGCTCGAGACCGGCGCAAGATCCAGGCTAGCAGCCGTTTAGCAGGTCGAGGCCACGATGCGGTATCGACTGTCGGTCATCCTGGCTTTGCTCGTCCTGGTCCCGGCGGTCGGGTGCGCGCCACCCCCACGCGCGGGCGACGAGCGCGCGGGCCCCGCCCAGTCCGGTTCGCCGCCAGTGGCTCGAACACTGAACCTCGGCGTCCGCTACGAGCTTGGGGACCTGGCCTCGAAGGTCCGCAGCGGTATAACCGCGGACGCGACGAAACGCCTCTTCAACGCCGCGCTCGCCATCATCGACGGCTCCGGTACGGCGCGCCCCTATCTTGCCGAGGCGCTGCCGCAGGTGAACAGCGAGAGCTGGCGCGTCTTCCCCGACGGACGGATGGAGACGACCTATCGCCTGCGGCCGAACCTCACCTGGCACGACGGCCAGCCGATCAGCGCGGAAGACTTCGTATTCGCGCTCCGCGTCTACACCGCTGGCCTCGGCCGATTCGAGCCAACCCCCCAGGACCGGTTCGAGGAGGTTTCCGCGCCGGACGAGCGCACCGTCTTCATTCGCTGGCGGACCCTGTATCCCGAGGCTGGCGCGCTGCGCTCCACCCATTTCGAGCCGCTGCCCCGGCACATCCTCCAGCGTGACTTCGAAGAGGACAGTGGCGACTCGTTTATCAACCATGCCTATTGGTCCAGGGAGTTCGTGGGCGCGGGCCCGTATCGCCTCGAACGCTGGGAGCCCGGCTCTCACCTCGACGCAGTCGCGTTCGATGGCCACGCCCTGGGGCGGCCGAAGATCGACCGCATCATCGTCCGGTTCTTTGGAGACGAGAACACGGCGCTCACCAATCTGCTGTCAGAGAACGTCCACATTGCGATGGACAACTCACTGCGCTTCGAGCATGCCTCCGTCCTGAAGCGCGAGTGGGGCCCCGGCAACAAGGGCGTCGTGCTCCTCGACCCGGTACAGCCGCGGTTCACCAACGTCCAGCTCCGCCCCGAGTACGCGAACCCGCGCGCGGTGATGGACCTGCGAGTCCGCCGCGCGTTGTCTCACGCCGTGGACAAGCAGGCGATCAACGACGCTTTATTCGACGGCGAGATTCCGCTGGCGGACCAGTTCCTGCCGCGGACGGTGGCGTACTTCGCTGAGCTCGACCGTGCCATCACCAGGTACCCATACGACTTCCGCCAGACCGATCAGCTGATGAGCGAGGCCGGGTTCCGCAAGGGTGGAGACGGCGCTTACGCCAGTGCGTCGGGCGAGCGCTTCAGCTTCGAGCACTGGGTAATCGCTGGCAGCCAGAACGAGAAGCAAGGCGCGGTCATGGCCGAGGGCTGGCGCCGGGCGGGGTTCGAGGTGAAGGAGCATGCGATCCCTACGGCGCAGGCCACGGACGGACAGGTGCGGGCTACCTTCCCCGCACTTTCCAGCGTCGCGACTGGCGGTGGGGAAGCCAATCTGAACTTTCTCACTACCTCGCAGATCCCTTCACCGGCGAACCGGTGGACGGGCAATAACCGCGGTGGCTGGGTGAGCCTCGAATACGATCGACTGTGGGATGTTTTCAACACGACCCTCGACCGCACCGAGCGGAACCGCCAGGCGATCGAGATGATGCGTCTGGCTACCGAGGACGTGGCGATGCTCTTCCTGTTCCACAGCGCGAACGTCACCGCCCACCTGAACGCCCTGCGCGGGCCGGAGCTCGGTACGCCGGACACGCTCACGAACTGGAACCTACACGAGTGGGAGCTTAGATAGCTCCTACCAGTGCCAGACCATGTCGTGCTCGTCGAAGAGGCGAGCGATGTCGGTCTTGGAAACGGGCGTGACACCGGCGACGAGGTCGCCGGGCTTGATCCCGCGCTGCTCGAGGTCCTCGCGGACCGCGTAGACGGGGATCCCCTTGGCGACCATGTCCTCGATGTCTTTTTCGAGCGTCGGGGGCACTGCGAGCGAAGCGGCCCCGAACCGCAGCCCGGAGGCGTCCTGGCCGCGCACGGCGTAGTTCGTGGCGTTGCCGCGCAGCAGGGCCGAGATGTCGGCACCGGCGTTCTTGATCATGTGGGTGATCCACAGGACCGTGTCGTCCTGCTCCTCGAGGGTGCCTGCGTACGCGTGCTCGACGACCGACAGAATCTTGGTCATCTCAACCTCTGATTCTTAGAGTTGGCTTCGACAAGCTCAGCTTGAGCGGTTTCGGTTGCGCTCCTAACGCGTGCCAATCACCAGCGTATTCGTGGACTCCTGACTCCACTTGTAGAAGTCGCCGGGGCCGCCGCGCTTCGGGCCGTCGATCCAGTCCGCGGCGCCGCGCTCGTCCACGCACATCCCGCAGTTGATCCACTGGAACTGCACGTCGCCCGCGGCCTTCTCGAAGAGCGCGCCGACAAACCCCGAGGTCGTCGGGTGGTGCTGGTCCTCGACAGTTGTGCCTTTGACGGGGTTTGGGTGAGCCTGCTGAGCCTTCATCGTCAGCAGGACGGCGCCCTCGTATGCGAACACGTTGACGCTGATGCCCTTGTCGAGGGCCGCGTCCGCGATGCGGAGCGCCGTTGTCGTCGTCTCCGAATCGTAGGGGGGGTCCATCAGAGAGATGGTGATCGTCTTGTCGGACATGGGAGAACCTCCTTTTGGTTCAATGCCAGATGGCCTTCCGGCCATCGTCGACGAGCAGGTCTACGAGGGTGCTGATGTCGGTGACTTCGATACCCGGTGCCGTCGCATCCTTCTGGATGCCGCGCTCCCGGAGGGCGAACTCATCCGCGAGCACGCGCACTCGCGGCGCGGCCTGGCGGAGCTCGCCGACCTTATCCGGCTTGGCGCCGCTCCGTGCGACGAGCACCCCGTTCTGCAGCAGGAAGAACGCTACGTCGTTGCCCCGATCGGCGAGATCGCGGGCGAGATCGTAGAAGTAGTTCGTATCCGCGTATTCGTAGGGGTCTCGGGACTCGATGAGCAGGTACTTACCCATGCGCGCCCTCCATGGCTACGACTAGGCCGCGACCGAGGATGGTCGGAGTGAATTCTTGAGGAAGTCAGCATAAAAGTCAACTTCTGAAGACTGGGGCGGAGCCCCAGACCCCGGGCTAGAGCCAGCCCACTCGCTTGAAGGCAATAAGGATGCCTCCGCCGATGAGAGCCATTGCGGACACCACGACGGGGAAGGAGAGCCCCCAATCGCCGGTCGGCGTGAGCAAGAAGTTCATGCCATAGATGCCCGCGATTAGCGTCGGCGCCATCAGGGCGATCGTCAGCGCAGCCATGGTTCGCATCGTCTGGTTGAGCTGGTTCGACGTGACCGTCAGGTGCGTTTCGACGGCGCTCGATAGGAGCTCGTGCTGCAAGTCGAGGGTATCGATGACGCGGATCGCGTGGTCGTACACGTCGGCCAGGTAGGGCACGAGCGCGGGTGGAAAAACGGGTATATCGCGGCGGATGAGGATGTTCACGACATCGCGCGAGGGCGCCAGCACGCGGCGGGCCTTCAGTAGCTCCCACCGCAGCTCGAACAACACACGCAGCGACCCTGGCCGCCCGTCGAAAATCTCCGATTCGATGTCGGAGATGCGGTCGGCGATGGCGTCGAGCACCGGGAAGTAGCCGTCGACCACGGCGTCGAGGAGGGCGTAGACCTGGTGCGCGACCGTCTGCTCCTCCGGGTCTTCGGCGTGCGACCACCGCTGCATGGCGGCCTCGACCTCCGGGAGCGCGCCGTCGTGGAGCGTGACGACGTAGTTCTTGCCCCAGAAGCAGTGGATCTCATGGGTGCGGACACCGGCGTCCGGTCCGCAGGAGGCCGCGTAGACCACGATGAAGTAGTAGCCGTCGTACTCGTCGACCTTCGGCCGTTGCCCTCGGCGCGCGGCGTCTTCGACCGACAGCTCGTGGAAGCCGAACTCCTCGCGAAGGAGCGTGATGTCGGCCTCCGCCGGATCCTGTATGTCCAGCCAGACCGGCGTTGCCTGATCCCGCAATAGCTCGTCGATCGATGACGGCTCGACCGGGGAAACCTTCCCGTCGGGTAGGCGGGCGACAGCGCGGCAGGGCGACATGGGCCAGATGTTACGGGGGCGGAGGTCCCGTTGTCAGTGGGGCCCAGGCTAACTGCTAGGACCGCGCTCGATCCGCCCCCTTGCTGCGTGTCTTCCCCGGCAGCTCGATCCACTGGCGAGTCGTCCCATCCCACTGAACGGTCCACGGGCTACCGGCCTCGAGCGTGTGCTCGGCGTCCTGAACGCTGACCGTTAGTGTGTCGCCGGTCTCGAGAGACGCCGTGAAGGTGTGAGCCTCGCCGTCGATGGCGACGCGCACCTTACTCCCGTGCCACTGCGTGCTGAACCGAAGCGATTCCCACGATTCGGGGAGGTGGGGGTCGAAGCGCAGGCCATCGGGGCGGAGCTGCATCCCTGCGAAGCCCAGGACGGCGACCTGCCAGAGGCCGCCCTGCAGCCCGATGTGAACGCCGAGCGCCGCATTGCCCATAGTGTCGTCGAAGTCGACCGCCGCGGCTTGCTGGAAGTAGCGCTCGGCAAGGCTGGTGTCGCCGAGCCGCGCCGCCACGACGGCGTGAACGACCGGGCTGAGCGAGCTGCCGTGGCCGGTGCGCGCCTCATAGAAGCGGAAGTTCGCCTCGCGCGCCTGCGGCGAGAACCGCTCCCACAGGAGCTGGAGCAGCATGACGACGTCCGCTTGCTTGACGATCTGCGATCGTCGCGTGCGCTCGGCGCCGAGAATGACGTCCATAGGCGCGGTGCGCATGGTGTAGCCGGAGATGAAGATCGGATCGAGCTTGAAGAAGCCTTCGAACTGCTCGATGAGGCCGCTCGCTGGATCGAGACCGGTCTCGATCCCCCGCGCGACCGCTTGCCAGGTATCGAGCTCGCTCGGCTCGATCTTCAGCTTCTCGCGCAGCTCGGCCCATCGCTCGGGGTAGCTGCTCTCGAGCAAATGCGCGGTCTCGATCCCCTGGTCGATGTTCCATTGCGCCATCACGTTCGTGTAAGCGTTGTCGTCCACGCTGTCGTGGTACTCGTCGGGCCCTATGACCTGGCGGATGTGGTAGCGGCCGTCGGCTTCCAGCGTCGCGCGGCTGGCCCAGAAGCGGGCAGTTTCCAGCATGATCTCGGCGCCTGCCTCACGGAGGAACGCATCGTCCCCCGTGGCCTGCCAGTACTGCCACACCGCGTAAGCAACGTCCGCGCTGATGTGCTGCTCCTGGGTCCCGTTCTTGATCATCACGACGGACCCATCGGAAGCTGTGACGTAACCAGGTGTAGCTTCTTCCCCGTCGTCAGCGGACTCCCAGGGGAAGAGCGCGCCGCGATAGCCGAGCTCGGCGGCTTTCTCGCGGGCAGCCGGCAGCGTGTGGTAGCGGTACATCAGCATGGCGCGCGCGGCTGCCGGCCAGGTGAACGTGTAGAACGGGAGCAGGAAGATCTCGGTGTCCCAGAAGACGTGGCCGTTATAGGCCTCGCCGGTGAGTGCACGCGCACCGACCGAGACGTGGTCGTCCTCGGGATTCGCGGCGCTGTTCAGGTGATAGATGGCGAAGCGCAGCGCCCGCTGAGCGTCGTCATCGCCTTCGATCTGGACGTCGCTGGCCGACCAACGATCGGCCCACGCCTGAGTGTGAGCGGCGAGATAGCGCCGCAGGTCAGTTCGGCGTGCACGCCGCATGGCGAGCAGCGCCACGTCGCCGCAGTCCTCCGTGTCCCCAGGGACCATCGAGACGAACTTCACGAGGGTGGCGGGCTCGTCTGGCGTGGCGATCCAGGTCCAGCGCTCACCACGGGCTCCGTTGAACTGGGCGAACTCCGCCGGAAGCTCCCGATTGCCAACCTGCATCCGCGCGGTGCTGGCGACAGCCAGCAAACGACCTGCGTGCTCCGTTCGCCAGAGGGTGAGCTCACGCCCGACGCGGTCCCGGGTAAGGCCGATCCACGGCTTGTCGATTACGGCATCGAAGGTGATCTCGGAGGGTTGCTCGACGGCGATTTGCGCCACCTGAATGGCGACGGAGCGCTCGGCCATAGAGACCAACCGCAGGGTCCGAATGCGGACGACCCGGCCGTCACGGTCGCGCTGGCGCCAGTCGCTCCAGAGCATGCCGTGGCGCAGATCGAGGGTGCGTGTGTATTCGAGGGTCTCGCCACGACCCCGGCTGACCGGATCGCCATCGAGGAAAGGCCGCACTCGAATCCAGTTGGGCGCCTGAACGAGCGCGGGCACTACGGGCTCGGTTGAGGATGCGTCGAAGAAGCCTGCGATGAACGTGCGGGGGCGGGAAGTCCGGGTTGGCGTCTCGAGAGCGCCGCGCACGCCGTAGTAGCCGTTGCTCACCGCAAGGCGCGACTCAACCGCGTGCTCGCGACTTGCCTCGTATCCTTCCTCGTCGATCCGCCATGCCAGGTCCATCGGGGGGCCGGCCGGAACCGCTGGATCGGCGTTGAACGCCGTGTCCCACGGGCCCGCGCCCAATGCCTCGATAAGCCGAATTTCCTCTGAGAGCAGCTCGCGGAACCGCTGCGGGCCGCCACCGAGGTGGATGATGCCCTCGGGTGCGGCATTCGGCTCGGGCCCTACCGACACAACAGTCGCACCCTCGGCGCCGGAGCGAAGCAAGTCGTCGCTCCCGGCGAATCCAGCGATAGGCCCGAACTCGTCGCCGACGATCAGCACGTCGCTCCAGCTGAGGCCCTCATGCTTTACGACCTCGCGATCGATCCAGGCGAGCGAGTCGGCCTTGTCGGTGAGCCCTATCTCGATGTGCTTCACGTCGCTGGTGATGCGAGGGTCCGTCAGGCCGTGTTCGATGGCCGTCTGCCGGGTGAGCTCGATGACGTCTGCGATGCCGTGCTCGAGGCCGGCAGCGCGGAGCCGCTCCTCCACGGCGACCAGCAGCTCGCCGATGGCGGACTTCGGTGGGTCGGCCCATTCGGGGAGCGGGAGGAGGTCGATCTTGCGGCGGTTCATCCGGTCGTAGACGACGCTGATCGGCAGGCCCGTCTTCTCAGAGATGGCGTCGCGGACGGACTCCGCCACGACCGTGAGGGCTTTATCTTCCTCCGGGGTCGCCTGACGCACCCAGCGGCGAACCGGCCGGCCTCTGCGGTCGAAGCCGTACACCTCAGACCCGCGGTTCGCGCAAACGATCAGACGGTGGCGCGGACCCGGCGCGATAAGCCGGGACACCTGGCGGTCGATGTTCCCGAAGTTGGTGCCGGTGACGACGATGAAGAGCACACCGAGGCGCAGAAGCTCTTCGGCCAGCCCGGCGAGGGGACGGGCGTCTTCCTGCCGATCGACGACCGCCGTGCCATCCCAATCACAGATGATGGCGCGTGCAGGACGCTGGGGCACCCATTCCTTCGGGTTTTTCGAGGCCATGCTAGCCAGCGTACTGGCCACAAGTGGGCTGAGGGCGGGGGTCCATGGGTACGCGTGGAGCAACTGGGATGGCCGAGGCGAAGACGTCTTTGTCTGCAACCTGCCCTCCGGCAAACGAAGTCAAGGTGAGGCTCCCAACCCCTCTGGAATAATCGGCGCGTTGCGCCGAGTTCGTGTAGGGCCGGATCCAGGGAGATCTCGAGCCAAAGCTATTCCCACCGGTGCATGGTTCGTTTGGAATTTTGATTGAAAGCCGGTTGACACTGGCGTAGCCCACGGTTACAGTCGAATCACAGGCGTTACAGGGGAGGTACGACATGCCTATTACGTTGAACCACACAATTGTGCCTGCTCACGACAAGGAAGCATCCGCCACATTCTTTGCGGACATCTTTGGATTGAAGTACGAAGGACCAATGGGCCACTTTGCGCCGGTGCGGGTGAATGAGACGTTGACGATGGACTTCGACAACAAGGAAGTTGTCGAAAGCCATCACTACGCCTTCCACGTGAGTGACGACGAGTTCGATGGGATCTTCGCTCGGGTCCAGGCGGCGGGGCTCCCATATGGAAGCCAGCCGTCCTCAAAGCAGGACATGGAGATCAACCACCGCCGCGGCGGCCGTGGCTTCTACTTCCCTGACCCGAACGGTCATAGCCTCGAAGTTCTGACGCGGTAGACGTCTTTCCACAGTAGATAACGCTCCAGGCGGCCGACATGTTTCTTGAGCGGCAGTGGTTCGCCCCGCGGAGCTGCCCATGAATGCCTTTGACGCCGATGCCCACGTCGAAGAATCGCCCGCGACCTTTTCTGATGCATTCCTGGACGCCGCGTACCGCGACCGGCGACCGCAGGTTGTCACGCTCGAAGGCCAGGGTCCCGTGTGGGCCATAGATCAGCGACTGTTTCCTCGGCGCACCGGCCGCGGCGCCCACCATTTCTCGACGCCGGCCTCCGTCGGGGAGACGCCGAGCAGCTTTACGGCGACCAAACGGGACGAGCTGGGTAGCGTAACGCTGGCGGATGTCGACGCGAGGCTTCGCCAGATGGATGCCGACGGCATCGATCGCCAGGTCGTCTACCCGACCCTCTTTCTAGCGTATCCATTGACCGATGACGAGGGATGCGCCGCCGCTTTGTGTCGCTCCTACAACCGCTGGATCAAGGCCACCTGCGATCGTCGCGCTGACCGCATGCTGTGGGTCTGCACGGTGAACCTGGGCGACGTCGACGGGGCCGTCGCGGAGGTGCGCCGAGCGCGAGCCGATGGTGCTGTCGGCTGCATGATCCTCGGGACGGTGGGCGACAGGACACTGGACGACGCGGAGTTCGATCCGTTCTACGCGGCCCTTACCGAGCTCGACATGGCGCTCGCCGTGCACGTCGGCTGGTCGTCCCCCTCGCTGACGAGCCTGTACGACAACGTGTACGACGCGCTGGTCGTGCCGTTCACCACAACGCTGTTCACGGGTTTTCTGCACATCGTCGCGAGTGGCGTGCTCGACCGCTTTCCGAAGCTGCGCGTCTGCTTCTTCGAGGCGGGCTGCCAATGGGTGCCGTTTCTGCTCGACCGTATGGAGCACTACCACGAGATGGCGGTCGGCCGCGGGCAGTACCGAGCGAAGAAGAGCCCGATGGAGTACGCCCGCGGCGGCAACGTCTATTTCGGCTTTGAGGTCGACGACCGCCTGCTGCCCCAGGCTATCGACATGCTCGGTCCCGACGCCTTCATCTACGCGTCCGACATCCCCCACGGGGACCGCGAGTGGGACTCGGTGCAGAAGCTGGAGGCGCGCACCGACCTCGCCGAGGACGCGAAGCAGAAGCTGCTCGTGGATAACGGGTTACGGTTTTACGGGCTATAGCGCGGAGGCCTGTAGACTCGTTCAAACAAGCGCATTTCCAGAGAATGCTGTCAGGGCAGCCTGGAAGGATGTGGTAATGGGCTCGAGGAAGCCAGAGATTGTGACCGTGACGCAAGCCAGAAAGGGCTTTCCAGTCTACCTTGGCATGGCAGGCACTGGCGAGCGTGTAATCATCGTCTACGAGCGCCCGACTCGTAGTCGGGCAGCTCGGGCGCACGGAATACACACGCCGTACGCCGCGATTATCGGCCTAAAGGATTTGGACGTATTGCAAGCTACGGAAGAACTCGAAGCGCTCTGCGCGGAGGCTGAACAAGATAAGGACCTCCGCGACGCTTTGGAGAGAGAGGGTCTCCCAATCGAGGCGCTCCGAGTTGCGTTCCAAGAACTTCGTTCACGTTGGGCTGATGATAGGTGGCACGGGAATCTCGAGGGTCTCAGGCAGCGAGCGATTCAAAAGGCCAAGGACGCGAAGCTCCGTCGGGCATTCGAGGAAGCCGGAGTCGAGGTCTCATGGCCTACGGGGAAGCGAGTCAAGCGGCCGAAACCACTGTCGTATGACCCAGGTGGCGAGCTGATCTCTGAGCAGATTATCCGCGAACGTCGCTGAGTGTGGCCGCGTATTTCTTGGACAGCAGCGCGGCTGTCAAGCTCTATTTGACGGAGTCTGGCACTCCCTGGCTGCTGAACCTGGCTGATCCCAGTGAGGCGAATGAGCTGTACGTGGTTCGCATTGCGTCCGTTGAGGTTGCGGCCGCGGTGTACCACAGAGCGCGCGTCGGTGGCGCCGGGCGGCTCGATGCCAGTACGGCGAGACGGGCCGTCATGTCGTTGCGCCGCGATTTCCTCGGGGTCTTCAACGTGATCGAGGTGACCGCGTCCCTCTGTAACGATGCTGAACGACTCGCTGAACGGCGCCCACTCCGCGGTTACGACTGCGTTCAGTTGGCAGCAGCTTTGGTAGCCAATAGAGCACGATCTCAGTCAGGGTTCGACCCGGTCGTTCTTCTCACTGCTGATCGCGATCTGGGGGCTGCCGCCGAAGGGGAAGGAGTGAGGGTCGAGGATCCCAACGACCACTAGCGCGAGTATAGATACGCGCGCGAGCATTTTTGCTCTAGTGGAGTACAATAGCTGCGACATGCATACCAACACCCAGGCGCTCACCCCAACCGCGTTGCTCGCGGTCGATGTCGTCGTGTTCACACTGCGCCCAGCCCCGGTCGAGGATGCGTGGCAGGCGCTGCTCGTGCCCCGCTCGGATACCACCGAGCCCGCCGACGTGCCGGGGCGGAGCGGCAGTCGCTACGCACTACCTGGCGTAGTGGTGGACTCCAGCGAGACCTTCGATGCCGCGGCGAGGCGTGCGCTGTCGGCGAAGGCGGGGCTCGACGCGCGGGACTGGTACCTCGAGCAGCTGGCGACATTCGGGAACCCGACGCGCGATAGCCGCGCCCGGGTCGCCTCGGTTGCGCACATCGCGCTCGTGCGCGGCGACGATCTGGCGTTTCACGAGCTTGTCGGCGGCGCCCCGGCCGAGTGGTGGCCGGTGGCCTCGATCCCGTGGGACGACCTCGCGTTCGACCATGCGTCGATCCTGCGGGAGGCGATCAACCGCGTGAAGGGCAAGGTGCGGTACGCCTGGGTGCTGTTCCAGCTGCTGCCCGACGTGTTCACCATGTCCGAGCTGCGCGCAGCCTATGCGGCGATTCGCGATCCTGGCGTCATGCACCTGAGCACGTCGAACGTTCGGAAGCTGTTCCGTCGTTTGATCGAGCGCGGTGCGCTCGTGCCGGTTGGGGAACGGGCCGAGGCCCACGGTCGCGGACGGCCCGGCGACCTTTTTCGTTTTCGTGGCCCGCTCACCGGCACCTGGGCCCGGGAGCTTCCCTGGTGAATCTGTTTAGGCGCCTGCCAGGTCGTTCGGTTCCGGCGGATTTGTGATCGAAGAGAGTAAAAATGCAATTTGGAGACGTAACGGCCGCCATGAGGGGGAGACGCCACGTCTCCGTGACGCGTATTTCTGATCGAAAGGACTCGAACTCGTGACGCCGCTCCAGTTCTACCCCGACATCGACGACCTGCGCGCTGGGACCGAAGCCCCCACGGAGCTCATCGAGGAGATTCGCGCGCTCCGAGCGAGGCGCGACGCGGTGATCCTCGCCCACAACTATCAGGTACCCGCCATTCAGGACGTCGCCGATTTCGTCGGGGACTCGCTCGGCCTCGCCCAGGCCGCCGCGACGACGCGCGCTCGTGTCATCGTGATGTGCGGCGTCTACTTCATGGCCGAGACCGCGAAAATCCTCTGTCCCGACCGAACGGTCCTTATCCCCGACGAGAATGCTGGCTGCTCGTTGGCCGACTCGATCACGGCCGATCAGTTGCGGACGTGGAAAGCCGAGTACCCGGGGGCCGTCGTTGTCTCGTACGTCAATACGACCGCGGCAGTGAAAGCCGAGAGCGACTATTGCGTTACGTCCGGGAACGCCGAGGACGTCGTCCGCTCGATTCCCGACGACCAGGAGATCCTGTTCCTGCCCGACATGTTCCTCGGCGAGCACGTTCGGCGAGCGACGGGCCGCCAGATGCACATCTGGATGGGCGAATGCCACGTCCACGCTGGCATCCGTCCGGAGGAGGTGGAGGCGCGGCGCGCCACCCTCCCCGATGCTGACCTTCTCATCCACCCGGAGTGCGGCTGCACGACCCCTCTCCTCTGGGCCCGTGGCGCGGGCGCCATCGACCCATCTCGCTCGTTTGTGCTCTCGACGGAGAAGATGCTGACCCACGCGCAGCGGTCGTCGCGCCGCGACTTCCTCGTAGCGACCGAAACCGGCATCTTGCATCGGCTCCGGCGAGAGATGCCCGAAAAGCGGTTCGAGGCGGCCGACCCCGAAGCCGTCTGCCGCTACATGAAGATGATCACGCCGGTGAAGCTGCGCGACGCGCTTCGCGACCTCCACCCCGAAGTCAAAGTCGACCCCGAGATTGCCCGCCGCGCTCGAGTTGCGATCGATCGCATGCTGGCCGTGCCGGCCCGGGCGCCCTCGCTGGAGTGAGGCGGCTTTGTACCGCCCGGAGAACTAACCCCTCAGCTCGGCTGCCACCCGGCGCACGTCGGGCTCTTTCTCCAGGTTGAGCAACCGATCGGCCAGCGCGAGGGCGCAGTCGCCCCCGAGCCGATCACCCGTTAGGTCCATGAACTTGCTGAGCAAGCCGTCTCGCGAGACCGGGTTCTCCGGCTCGCCGAGCGCGTATTCGACGCGCTCGGACAACACCCGCCCGTCGGTGGCCTCGACCTCGACGATTGCCGGCCAGTTTTCCGGGTAGGCCGCGTCGAGCGCCGAGTCTCGGTAACACGCCGTGCGCTGCATGAGTGTTCGGACGACGGGATCGCCGATGGCCGTCTCCGAGTAGTCCGCCAGTCTCACCGAGCCGCGGGCGAGCGCGACCGCGACTGCATATGGCGCGCTGAATTGCGCGTCGACTGTGCTCATGGGCGTTCGCTTTAGCTCGATCGGGTCGGCCACCAGCAACCAGCCGCCGCCCAGCACCCCGAGTCGGATCGCCTTCACCTCATCCGGGCGAATCCCATGCTCTTGACGGATCGCCAGGGCGCAGTCGATGAGCCCATGGTTGTAGCGGCAGCACGGGTAAGGCTTGACGCCGACGCGCATGATCTCAAAGCCTTCTCCGAGCCCGGCGAGCAGGCGCTCCGGGTCGGGATCGCTCGTATAGGCGTGTAGCGCGCCGAAACGGCCTTCGACCGGCGATGTGGGGCCGGTGAAGCCGCGGGCCGCGAGCTGCGCCGCGACGACACCGGAGTGCGCGGCCCAGCCCGCGTTCAGCCGCTTGGTCCACGAGCCGTCGCTCAAGTACTCCAGTGAACCCGAGGCCATCGTCCCCGCGATGCCCAATGCGCGAAGAAGACCGTCGCCATCGAGGCCCAGGAGCTTTCCCACGGCCGTCGCCGCGCCGAAGACGCCGGCGACACCCGTCGGGTGAAAGCCCCGATCGTAAGTGGATGCCGGGTTGAGCGCGGCGCCGATCCGCATCGTTGCCTCGTAGCCGGCCACTACCGCCTCGAGAAACGCGGTGGCCGAGCAGCCGCGCTCCTCGGCCACCGCCAGCGCTGCCGGGATGACCACCACGCCCGGGTGCAGCGAGGATTCGCGCGTCACGTCGTCCATCTCGAGGGCGTGGCCCGCGACGCCGTTCGCGAGTGCAGCCCACGCCGCTGACGTCGAGAACCCTGCTCCGATCACGGACGCCCCACCTGACTGACGCGCTTCGCCGGCCAGATCGGCCGCGATCGTGCTCGACGGCTCCGCGCTGCCCCGCAGCGCGACACCGAGCAGGTCGAGCACCAGCTCCTGGGTGCGCCCCCGGACCGATGCTGGGAGCGCTGCCCACGAAATCGACGCGCAGAACTCTGCGAGCCGTGTCGAGGCTGTTTCAGTCGTTACAGATAGCACCACCGCGAATCTCCGGCCGCGGAAGGGTCACCCCCTTCGCACTCCCCTCGGGAAACAACCACGAGCAATCCGGTTCTGCACCCATTCGTGATAATAGAATATAGAGCAACGAAGTTACCTACCAGATCGTTAAGACCCCGAAGATGGTCACTGATGACCTCATGGAGGACAAGAAACATGGCCACAATTGCGAGGTCGATGCTGCTCGTGCTCTCCTTGACCCTGGCGCTCGGTCTCACCGCGTGCGCCACGCGCACCGGGGCCCCCCCATCTGAGGGCACTCAGGCGCAGCCGCAGGAGCCGCTGCGCATAGGAGCGTCCATTTCCCTCACTGGCCGCTACGACCGGACGGGGAAGGAGATGCAGAACGGATACGAGCTGTGGGCCGAGCAGGTGAACGCCACCGGCGGCATCACGGGTCGGCAGGTGCAATTCGTCATCTACGATGACACGTCGGACCCCGAGACGTCGCGGAACCTCTACGAGAAGCTCATCACCGAAGACCGTGTCGATCTCGTCATGGGTCCGTACTCCAGCCCGGTGACGCTGCCCGCCAGCACCGTCGCCGAGAAGTACGGCTATCCGATGATCGCCTCGGGCGCTTCGGCCAGCGACCTCTACACGCGCGGCTACTCGAACATCTTCGGCGTCTACACCGCGGCACAGCTTTACCTGGATGGCGCCATCGACATCGCGGTCAGGAACGGCTACCGCACCGTCGCCATCGTCAACGAGAACAGCGCGTTCGCAAAGGACACTGTCGCGGGGGCCAAGCGCAAGGCCGAGCAGGCGGGCCTCCAGGTGATCTTCGAGGAGGAGTACCCGAACACGGTGCGCGACCTGGCGCCCGTTCTGACCAAGATCCGACCTCTGAATCCCGACGTGCTGCTCGGCGGGACCTACGGCGAGGACTCGACGCTGCTGATCCGCCAGATGAAGGACCTGAACTGGACGCCGAGGATCGTCGCGTTCACCGTCGGGCCCGCCCTTCCCGACTTCTATCAGACGCTTGGCGAAGACGCCGAATGGGTGATGGGTGCGACCCAGTGGGAGCCGGGCCTCAGGGGGGAGGGCGTCGCGGAGTTCGCGGCTGCCTACAAGACGAAGTACGGTTACGACTCCGGCTACCACGCGGCAGGCGGCTACGCGGCGGGCCAGCTCCTGAAGCAGGCCATCGAGCGGGCGGGCTCCGTCGACAATGGCAAGATCCGTGAGGCCCTCGCCACCATGGATGCGAATACGATCTACGGTGCCTACAAAGTGGATGCGACCGGCAGTCAGGTGGGGAAGCCCAGCTATATGATCCAGTGGCTGCGCGGCGAGCGCAAAATCGTTTGGCCCGACGCCGCCGCCGAGACTGCGGCCGTCGTGCCCCTGCCGGAGTGGGGCCGCCGGTAATCCACAGTCCGCCAATAGACGGTGGACTACCAGACACTGCTTCAGCTGGCCGTTGGGGGGCTGCTGCTGGGGGCTGTCTACGCGCTGGCGGCGGCCGGGCTGAACCTCATCTTCGGTGTCATGCGCGTCGTGAACTTCGCGCACGGCGACCTCATGATCCTGGGCGCGTACACCGCTTTCTGGCTCTACGATCGCGGGGGCGTGAACCCGCTCCTCTCGCTCACCATCTCTATTCCGCTGCTGTTCGTGGTCGGCTGGATCCTGCAGCGGTTTCTCGTGTATCGCGTCGTCGGCCAGCCGCCGCTCATGTCGCTCATCCTGCTGTGGGGCGTATCGCTGGTCATCATCAACGCCGGACTGTTTTTCTGGACCAGCAACGTCCGGTCCGTGCCCTACTTCTCCGGCGGCATTGACCTCGCAGGCATCCAAATCTCCCGCTCGCGGGGTATCGCGTTCGTCACTGCCCTCGTGCTCAGCATCGGCGTGTGGCTGTTTCTGCAACGCTCGCGCTGGGGGAAAGCGATCCGTGCGACCGCGCAGAGCGCTGAGATGGCGCTCGTATGCGGGATCAACGTCAATCGGGTGCGCCTGTTGACCTTTGGGCTGGCGGCCGCGATGGCCGGCGCCGCCGGCAATTTGCTCATCACGATCCTGGCGCTGAGCCCGGGTGTGGGGCCGTCGTTTCTCCTGAAAGCTTTCGCCATCATCGTCATCGGCGGGCTGGGCAGCTTTTCCGGCGCCTTCATCGGTGCGCTCGTGGTTGGGCTGCTCGAATCGTTCAGCGCCTTCTTCATCAACGCCCAGGCCGCGGACGCGGTGATCTATTTCGCGCTCATCCTCTTCTTGCTGGTCCGACCGGGAGGCATCCTGGGGCAGCGCGAATGACGAAAATCGTTATCTGGCCCGGCCTCGCCGTCGTACTCATCATCCTCGCCGTGCTGCCGTTTTTCCTTCCCAACTACCGCACGGCGTTCCTGCTGATCACGTTCATGTACGTCACGCTCGCCTCGAGCTGGAACATCATCGCGGGCTACACGGGCTACGTCTCGTTTGGGCACGCCGCGTTTTTCGGCCTCGGGGCTTACACCGCGGCGCTGCTGATCACGCGGCTCGGCACACACTGGCTACTCGCCTCACTCGTCGGAGGAGTCGTCGCTGCGCTGGTCGCGGTGCCCCTGGGCTACATCCTCTTGCGGCTACGCGGACCGTACTTCGCCATCTCGATGCTGGGCCTGGCGGCGGCGTTCGAGGTCGTCGCCAACTCGTGGGTGAGCCTGACACGCGGTGGAGCGGGCCTCAATCTGCCCCCCGCATTGAATCTGGTCCAGGTCTATTTCGCGATGGGCATCGCGATGGTGGTCGTGATCGGACTGTCATACCGCATCATCACGTCGCGCTACGGACTGCGCCTCTTTGCCATCCGGGACGACGAGCAAGCCGCCGAGGTGCTGGGCATCAACACAACGCTGCACAAGGTGTCTGCGTTCACGATCAGCGCCTTTTTCCCGGGTGTAGTGGGCGGCTTCTACGCCTGGAACCTCGCGTACATCGACCCGACCTCTGTGTTCCGCCCGATCCTGTCGATCGGGATGGTGATCATGACGATGTTCGGTGGCATCGGAACCGTGGCTGGTCCGGTGATCGGGGGCGTGCTCCTCACGGTCGTCGCCGAGGGGCTCTGGGCGCGGTTGCCGGAGTTCCACCGCGCGGCATACGGGGTACTCATCGTCATCGTGGTCCTGTTCATGCCCGGCGGGATCATGACCCTCGTTCGGACGCGCGGCTGGGTGCCCAGGAGCTGGCGCGTCTGATGGCCCCCGTCCTGCGGATCAATCGCCTGCGAAAGCACTTCGGCGGAGTCGCGGCCCTGAACGGCCCATCGTTCGCGGTGGAAGCGGGCACGATCACCGGCCTCATCGGCCCGAACGGCTCTGGCAAGACGACCCTGTTCAACCTCATCACCGGCGTCCTCGATCCCGACGGCGGTGATGTGCTGCTCAACGACGAGCGGATCACCGGCTGGCCGCCACACCGCATCACCGAGCGCGGCCTCGCTCGGACCTTCCAGATCACCCGCGTCTTCGGAAAGATGACCGTGTTGGAGAACATGCTCGTAGTGCCGCATCGTGGCGGCGACGCGCACGCCGCCGACCTCGCCACCGAGTTGCTGGAGCGGGTGAACCTGTACGACTGGCGCGAGCGGTACGGCGCCGAGCTGTCCTACGGACAGCAGAAGCTGCTCGAGTTCGTTCGCGCGCTCATGCTCGAGCCGAACCTTATCCTGCTCGACGAGCCCTTCGCCGGCGTGAACCCGACAATGGTGCAGACGATCCTCGATCTGATTCGCTCGCTGCGTCAGGAAGGCAAGACGATTTTCGTCATCGACCACGCGATGACCGTCATGATGGGCCTCTGCGACTGGCTCTTCGTGCTGGACATGGGCGAGCTGATCGCCACGGGCCCGCCGGCGGCGATTCAGGCGGACGAGCGCGTGCTGGAGGCGTACTTCGGACGCGGCAGCGCCGGCTCCGCCTCTCCCGCGCGGGGAGGCCTGCCAAGTCCGCCATCGGCGGACGAGGGACGGGTGAGGGCGTGACTGCGTGAAGACGACGAGCTTTCACCCCACCCCTCTTCCGGAGGGAGAGAGAGCCTCCACGGCACTCCTCGACGTAGATCGCATATCCGCCGGCTACGGCCAGTTCGACGTCCTCCAGGAGGTGTCGCTCCACGCGCTCCCCAGTGAAGTCGTCGCCATCATCGGCCCCAACGGCGCAGGGAAGTCGACCGTCCTCAAGACCGTGATGGGATTTCTGAAGCCGTCGACGGGGGACGTCTCCTTCAACGGCAAGCGCATCGTCGGGATGCGGCCCGACCAGCTCGTGCGCGACGGTCTCGCCTACGTCCCGCAGGGGCGCGTCAACTTTCCACGCATGACGGTGCTCGAGAACCTGGAGATGGGCGCGTTCACGGTGCGCGATCCCAAAGCTGTCGCCAGCGCTATGGAGCGCGTCCACGGGCTGTTCCCACGGCTCGCCGAGCGCCGTGGGCAGCTCGCTGGGACGATGAGTGGCGGCGAACAGCAGATGCTCGCGCTCGGCCGCGCCCTGATGACGCAGCCCAGGATGGTCCTCCTTGACGAGCCATCGCTGGGGCTTGCCCCGAAGCTGGTGGATCAGGTCTTCGCGCAGATCGGGGCGCTGAAGGACCAGGGGCTTTCCATCATCCTCGTCGAGCAGAACGCGGCCCGCGCGCTGGAGATCGCACACCGTGCCTACGTGCTGGAGCTCGGCCGCAACAAGTACGAGGGCGAGGGCCGTGAGCTGCTCGCCGATGAGCGCGTTCGCAAGATGTACCTGGGAGGGTAGACTTTTGCCCATGCGCTACGGGCTGAACTTCTTTCCCTCGTTTCGGCTGGCGGATATGTCGACGGCCGCGTATTTCGATCAGGTGCTTCGCCTTTGCGAGCGTGGAGACGAGCTCGGCTACACCTCAGCTAAGGCGGTCGAGCACTACTTCCATGACTACGGCGGCCACACGCCGAGCCCGATCGTGATTCTGGCAGCGATCGCGGCCCGGACCCGCCGGATCCGACCGATCACGGGCGCGGTCATCCCCGCGTTCAACCACCCGATCAAGGTGGCGGGCGAGCTGGCGATGCTGGACAACATCAGCCAGGGCCGCCTGGACGTCGGTTTCGGGCGCGCATTCATCCCCAAGGAGTTCGATGCTTTCGGGGTCGACATGGACTCAAGCCGCGAGCGCTTCGAAGAGGGTGTCCAGGTCATCAAACGGCTGTGGACCGAGGACCGCGTGACTCACGCCGGTCGGTTCTTCCAGTTCGAGGACGTTCATTTGACGCCGCGGCCAGTCCAGCAGCCACATCCGCCGATCTGGATCGCCGCCGTCCTGTCCGAGGAGTCGTTCGCGGCCGCGGGACGTCAGGGCTATCACCTGATGCTGGTGCCATTCGCCGGCAGCCTCGAGCGCACAGCCGCTCTTTTGAATGCGTACACGGAGGCGTGGACGGCGGCCGGCCACGCGCCCGGGGCCTGGCAGGTACAGGTCTCGCTGCACGCCTACGTCGCGGACACGCACGAGGAGGCCATCGAGGGGTTCAAGCGGCCGATTGCGCGCTACATCGAGGTCTTCAGCGAGGCGGTCTCATCCTGGGAGGGACGCGCGTCGGGCAATTACGCAGGGTACGGCCAGATGGTGCAAGCGATCCGGTCGCAGACGGCCGAGAAGCTCATCGACGGGCATACCGCCCTGGTGGGCACCCCCGACGAGGTGGCCGAGCAGCTTGCGTACCTCCGCGGCATCCTGGGCGAGTTCGAGCCATCGATGCAGGTGAGCTTCGGTGGGCTGTCCGACCGGGAGGCATTCCGCACTGTGGAGTTGTTCGCCATGCGGGTGGCGACGCGCTTCGACGCCGTGCCAGTTGGCGCGTAGGGAGAAGCAGGTGGCCATAGCCAGCAGCCTCACTGCCGAGCTCCGCGAGATCGTCGACCGCAGGCACACGAAAGACCATCCGCTCATCAGGCGCATCGCGGAGGGCCAGCTCTCGATCCCGGAGCTCCAGTTCTTCGCGCAGCAGTACTACCAGCGGACTGCGCGAATGTTCCCGAAGCTCGTCGCAGCGATCTACTCGCGGTGCCCGGATGATCCGGAGCTGGAGCACATGCTCCTGGAGAACGTCGTCAGCGAGTCTGGATTCGCGGACCCGGCGAAGGAGCACAAGAAGCTGTTCTTCCAGTTCGGGCGGGCGCTCGGGCTCTCACGGGAGGACATCGAGCAGGCTCGCCCGGTCCCCGAGCTGCAGGCGTTCATCGGGTGGCGCGACCGTGTCTTTTACGATGCGCCCTGGCTCGAGGCCATCGCGATGCAGAGCTTCGTCTTCGAGGGCCAGAACGTGAAGCGCGCTGCCATCATCGCCGATGGACTGCGTCGGCATTATCCGTTCTCCGAGGACGACATCGCCTTCTGGGCGACGCACGGGTCGGAAGTCGAGGAAGAGCACGCGGACGTCGGCCCGATCATGGTGGAGCGCTACGCAACGTCCGACGAGAGCAGAGATCGCCTGCGGGCGCTGGTGGCAGAAGGCGTCGAGGTGTACTGGATCGTCTTCGACGGCATCGAGCGGGGCGCCCGTACTTAATGGATCCGACACTTCTTGTGCAGGACTCGCCGATCGTCGTCGTGCTGCCGACGACCCTGCGGCCGGACTTCATCCAGGCCGTCGGCGACGTCGATCCGCGAGTCGAGGTCGTACTCGTCTCGAATGACGAGCCGATACCCGAGAGAGTGGCAGATGCCGCGGTCTTCTTCCGGTCGTACGCGCTCCGTCGCGAAATCGTCGATGGCGTGGTCGAGCGGGCGCGCGCCCTCCAATGGATGCACGTCCCAGCTGCCGGGGTAGAAGCGGCCCTGACGCCGCAAGTCATGGATACCGACTTCGCTATCACGAACGTTGCCGGCGTGTACGACGTGCCGGTCGCCGAGCTCTCGCTCGCGGTGATGCTGGCCGCGGCGAAGTGCCTTCCAAACTACTTCGCTGCGCAGCGCGAGGCGCGATGGCTCCGAGCTGCCTCATGGGATGAGGTGAAGAAAGAACGCACACTCCCCCAGCTCATGCGTGGCTCGACGGTCGCGATCCTGGGCTTCGGTGGGACCGGCGGCACCCTCGCCGAGATGCTGCGTCCCCTCGGCGTGCGGATCCTCGCCGTCCGCCGAGACCCGCGGCCTGACCCGCGGGCTGACGCCGTCTACGGGCCGGACCAGCTACACGAAGTCCTCCGAGAAGCGGACTGGGTCGTCCTCAGCCTGCCGCTCACGAAAGAAACGGAGCGGATCATCGGCGAGCCCGAGATCGCGCAGATGAAGCCGAATGCCTGGCTGGTGAACGTTGGGCGCGGCCGCCTGGTCGACGACGACGCGCTGATTGCCGCTCTCGAGTCGGGCCGCATCGGAGGGGCGTGCCTCGACGTGTTCACTCGCGAGCCGTTGCCCGAAGACCACCCCTACTACCGGCTTCCGAACGTCATCGTAACGCCCCACATTGCGGGTGCGTTCCCCGAGCTGAACGAAGTGGACCGCGAGTACTTCGTCGACGAGCTGCGGCGCTTTATAGCCGGCGAGCCACTGAAGGCCACCATCGAGCGGTCGAAGGGGTATTGAGCGAAGGTCACAGCTCCGCTGCGAACTGGCGGGCGATGAGGGGCGCGTCGGGATTCCCCTCGTGCTTGATGTAGGCGAAGACCTCCACGCCGTCTTTCACCCAGCCGCGGATGCGGGCGGTCCAGTCGGCACGTAGCTCGTCGGTGTACTCGTCGCGCCGCAGGCGGACGTAGGTCACCGGCGCCGTCAGGCGGATCGGAGTCGTGTTCTCATTGGCGTCGTGGATGCACAACGCCACGTTGTGCTGCTCCAGCAGGCGGTAGCACTCGTCCACGAACCACGAATCGTGCCGGAACTCCATGGCGCTGGACATGTCGTTCGGCAATGCGTCGAGGAATGCGGCGAGTCGGTCGAAGTTGGCGCGGAAGGA
>Ga0184637_10000798_pt1 | contig 22425 bp, 15 predicted proteins | sample PLM3_127_b2_FD_133143 | JGI IMG/M metagenome (GOLD analysis project Ga0184637, IMG submission 133143) | Groundwater sediment microbial communities from an aquifer in East River, Colorado, USA - PLM3_127_b2 | ecosystem: Environmental > Terrestrial > Soil > Riparian zone | place: USA: East River... | reverse complement strand
ACGGGACGACCCGACTGGAGGACTGTCTCACCGCGGTGGAGCATCGCGCCGTAGACGCGCGCAGCGAAGCCCGGCTCGAAGCCGTGGGCCCATCCCGCTTCGTGGACGGGGCGCCCGGGGACGCCGTGCACCAGGTGATCCCGGATGCGGTCGGCCACCGTCAGCGGGGATGCGAGATGATCCGCCAACGATCGCGCCAGCGTGCTCTTGCCGCTTGCGACGGGCCCACTCATGGCCACGACGATAGGCCGCGTGAGGGGGGTCCGCGCGGAAGGAATCGGCGGGAGAACGGTGGAAGGCGGCGCGTCGAACGCGTCTTTGGCGCGCGCGCCTTGTGTGAGCGCGCAGAACGACTCGTAGAAGTCGAGGACGAGATAGAGATCGAAGTCCTCGGCTTCGTTCGCATAACGCGAGATCAGGACTTCGGAGAGGTCCGCACGCTCGTATCTCGCGAGCCAGACGGAGAGACCCGCGACCTCGAGCGCGGCATCGACGGGGATACCGAAGGCACGCCCGGCGTCGGGAGCGATGCGCACGGACTCGGCGCCCTCGGCCCCTTCGCCGTCTGATCCGTCGCCGTCTGTCCCGTTGAAATAGACGTCCATCGGCGTCAGCTCGTCCGCAGCGGCGAGGATCCGTCCGCGCCCGGCACGGGCGAGGAGGCGATCGGCGTTTTCCTCGAGGTTTGCCTCGAGCCGCTCTCGCAGCGCAGAGGGGAGCGTGTGTCGGGCGGCCAACGAGTCGAGCACGCCTCGAAAGAAGTCGGGCCCCGGTGCCTCGTCGGGCGCCGAGGGCGCACGTGCGTGGCGATCGAGGAGGGCCCCTGCTAGCGCCCGCATATGCGATGGGCGCAGGCGCTCTTCCTCCAGAAGCGAGTCCATGCGCTCTTCGCCCGTCGCGCGGTCGGACCCTTCGCTTCGATCCGTCTTCACGAACGTTTCACGGCACGATGCCCCCTGGTGGATGTCGCAGAAGCTGTTGAAGTGAGGAATTGAGAGCGGCGGCTCCTTCACCGTTCGTGTGGTACGGACGGGGTAACCAACCACGAAGGAGCACTATGGCCAAGCATGCCAGCAAGTTCTCTCCTCTCCAAGTCATCGAGCCGCCGCGGACGATGGCCGTCCAATTTCCGCTTCCGGTGCTCGGCGTTCTAGCGAACGCTGAGACGCGTTCTTCGATCTCTGCATCGAGGTCGGCCAACAGGTCTTCTCGGCTCTGAGGAAGCAGGACCAGGAAGTTCTCTGCGGTCCGAAGGGTCGAAACGATACGTAGCGCCGTGCGAGTCGTGCGGGGAGCACGTCGAGCGACATTACGCCGCATAGGGTCAGCGTAGTCGTTCATCCCCAGGGTAACTTGCCGCTACTTCTCGGAACTCTTCACCGCGGCCGGGCTCGGCGAAGAGATCCGTCTCAGTCGCGGCGGTCGTCGTGGTCCTGTCGCCTACCGCGGTCGTGGCGATCGTGGCCCCGGTCGTCGCGCCGGTCGCTGTGTTCGTCCCGCCAGAACCACCAAGGCGGCGGGCAGGCGGTCTGGAGCGCCGAAATGGCGAGGAGAGATGCGAGACCGGGCCTTCGAGCGGTACGGGACGTCATAGGCGACCTCGTGTATTGGCTCAGGGCAGCCGCGCGTAGTTGTCCGCAACGGGAAGGAATTGGCGTAAAAACCCTCCTCGGATCTTGCGAGAATTCGGCCTGCCGATCGTCTGTGCCATCGCACGCGACAAGGTATCTGGAGAGCAAGCGCGCCGGGATTCCTAGATCGATGGAGATTGTGGGTCGAAGGTGTCGATTCGAGGCGTTCGTCCAGACGGTCGACGACGCTCCCGTCTGGTGGTGGAGATGGCACTCGCCTCGCGATCGAGTGCATGCGGATGTCGGGGCACGCGTGGCAGCCTGAAAAACTTCCCGCCGCGAGCGGCATGCCCTCGCCGCGGAATCAGTTCCTTCGATGCGCCGTTTCCCCGGATCTCGGGATACCAACGGCCTCGCGCTCCGAGTAGCGTGCATCTGCCCCAGCGCAGCACCGTCAACTACCGTAGGTAGCGGGGCCTCGTGTTTTACCGCGTTTCGGATCCGCGAGAAAATTTTCCTTAGCACCGGTTGTGCAGGCGCATCGAAACGCGACGAGCGGAGCCCTTGGCTCCCGATCCCGAGGAAAGAGCGATGTCGAGTCTCCCGAGCTCTCACTTGTCCCAGAGCGTCCCCGCTACGGGGATTTGACGTAAGAATACCTTCTCGGACGTTGCAAGAATCCAGCCTGAACTACCTATGCTCCCGTAGCGGTCGGCGAAGACCCACTCTTCCTGATGCTGTTCTGGATCTGACCCGGTCCACGCGCGCCGGCAGGGTCAACGGTCGAGGATCCGCTGACCGAGCGAATCAGACCAGCTTCGCGACGTCCAGAATCGGTCGCGTCGAGAGACGGATCCGCGAGAGGATCAGCGCGCCCTCCATCGCGGCGATGATCAGTTGGGCCCGGCTCCGCGCCTCGCGTCGCTCGATTCCGCCATTCGCGAGCACGCCGGCGACGACGTCGATCCACTCGTCGATCGCGCGCTGCCCAGCCTATATTATGCCATCCAGCGCCCGACAGGCAGGAGACCGATGAGCGACAAGACGCGGGTCCAGATCGAAGACGGGATCGCGTGGATCACGATGGATGACGGGAAGGTGAATGCGCTGTCCAGCGAGATGATCGGCGAGATCGGAGCGGCGTTGGATGCGGCCGAGAACGCGCGGGCGGTCACCGTCCTCCGCGGTCGCGAGGGCATCTTCTCGGCCGGCTTCGACCTCCCGACGTTCACGCGAGGCGTCGATGCGAGTGTCGAGATGGTACGCGCGGGCGCACAGCTCATCCTGCGCCTGCTCGCCTTCCCCCATCCGGTGCTCACGGTCTGCACCGGTCACGCGTACCCGATGGGAGCATTTTTCTTGCTGTCGGCCGACGTGCGCCTGGGCGTCGCGGGCCCGTGGCGGATCGGGATAAATGAGGTCGCGATCGGAATGACAGTCCCGAAGTTCGCCGTCGAGTTGGCACGCCATCGCCTGACGCCGCCTGGCTTCGCGCGGATCACCACTGCGCCGATGTTCGCGCCGGAGGAGGCGCTGCGCGTCGGCTACCTCGACCGGGTCCTCGACGCCGACCAGCTCGCCGACGCCACACAGCAGGAGGCGCTGCGACTGCGCGCGCTGGACATGCCCAGCTTCTCAGCGACCAAGGCCCGCATCAACGAACGCGCGCTCCACGCCGTTCGCGCGGCCGCCAACGACGAGCTCCGGGCCGCTGATCCGGGCGGCGGGCCTCAATCGGTGATCCCCGCGTCGACCTCCACGCCGACCGGCACGTGGTCGGAGCCTGTGGCGTCGCGCTCGATGAACGCGCCGCGCACGAAGCGCATCGCCGGCGGCGACGCGAGCACGTAGTCGATCCGCCAGCCGATATTTTTGGCGCGCTGGCCTCCGCGCTGGCTCCACCACGAGTAATGCCCGGCGCCGGGCTCGAACGCGCGGAACGTGTCGACCCAGCCGGCTGCGTTCCAGCGGTCGAGCTCGGCGCGTTCTTCGGGCAGGAAGCCGCTGTTCTGGACGTTCTGCTTCGGCCGCGCGAGGTCGATTTCGCGGTGCGCGGTGTTCCAATCGCCGATCACCAGCACGCGCCGCCCGCCGCGCCGCAGCCGCTCGACGCGCTCGAACAGCGCGCGGTAGAAGTCGAGCTTGTACGGCACGCGGCTGTTGTCGCGCTCGTTCCCGCTGCCCTTCGGAAAGTATCCGTTCACGACCACCAGCCGGCCGAAGCGCGCGATCTGCAGACGCCCCTCGGCGTCGAAGCGCGCGTCGCCGAGCGAGGTCTCCACCGCGTCGGGCTCGCGCCGGGCAAACAGGCCGACGCCGCTGTAGCCCCGCCGTTCTGCCGGCGCGAAGTGGGTGTGCCAGCCGCGCGGCGCGCGCACCGCGTCGGGGAGCTGGTCGGCCAGCGCGCGCACCTCTTGCACCCCGACGATCTCCGCGCGCGACTTCGCGAGCCAGCCTGCGAAGCCCTTGCCGGCGCACGCGCGCAGGCCGTTCACGTTCCAAGAGACGACGCGCAGCGTCTTCGCTCCGCTTCGCCGCGCCGCTACTCGTCGCGCGACAGGTAGGTGTACTCTTGGAGCCCCTGCTCGTAGCGCTTCACCAGCCGCGCGCTCTCCTCCGAGCTCATCTCGCCGCGGCGCAGCGCCTGTTCGATCGTCCGGCGGACCTTCTCGACCAGCGCGCGGCGGTCGTACTGAACGTAGGCGAGCACGCCCTCGACCGCGTCGCCCTCGACCACGTGCTCGACCGTGTAGCCGCCCTCCTCGGTGAGCCTCACGTGCACCGCGTCGGTGTCGCCGAACAGGTTGTGCAGGTCTCCGAGGATCTCCTGGTAGGCGCCGACCAGAAACATCCCGATGTAGTAGGGCGCACCGTTCCAGGCGTGGAGCTCCAGCACGTCCTTCACGTCGTGGGTGTCGATGAACTGGTCGATCTTGCCGTCGCTGTCGCAGGTGAGGTCGACGAAGATGCCGCGCCGGGTCGGCTTCTCTTCCAGCCGATGGATCGGCAGGATCGGGAAGAGCTGCTTCACCGCCCAGTGGTCGGGCGCCGACTGGAAGACCGAGAGGTTCGCGTAGTAGGTGTCGGCGAGGCTCTTCTCGAGGTCCTGGAGGTCTTCGGGCACCTCGGTCAGCTCGCGCAGGTTGCGCAGGATGCGCGCGCAGCAGCAGTAGAAGAGCCGCTCGACGGCGGCGCGCGCGCGCAGGTCCAGGTAGCCGAGCGAGAACAGCGTCGCGGCCTCCTCCTTGAGCTGGAGCGCGTCGTGATAGGTCTCCGGGAGGTTCTTCTTGGTGATCGACTCCAGCACCTCGGCGAGGTTGTGCACCACCTTGGGGTCGTCTTCGGTCACCGGCGGCGGCGACTGGCTGGAGAGCACCTCGGACACACCGAGCACGTCGAACACCAGCACCGAGTGGTGCGCCACCATCGCGCGTCCGGCCTCGGTGACGATGTCGGGGTGCGGCACGCCTGCCGCGTCGCACGCCTCCTGGATCACGGCGACGACGTCGTTCGCGTACTCCTGGGTGGAGTAGTTCTTCGAGGAATGGAAGTTGGTGCGCGACCCGTCATAGTCCACGCCCAGGCCGCCGCCGACGTCCAGCAGCGTCGGGCGCGCGCCCAGCTCGTGGAGCCCGACGAAGATGCGGCTCGCCTCGGAGAGCGCCTCTTTGTGCGCGCGGATCGCGGTGATCTGCGACCCGATGTGGAAGTGCAAGAGCTCCAAGCAGTCGAGCATGTCTTCGGCGCGCAGCCGGTCGACGGCCTCCACCATCTCGAGCGCCGACAGCCCGAACTTCGAGCGGTCGCCGGTCGAGTCGACCCACTTGCCCGCGCCGCGCGCGGTGAGCCGCGCGCGCACCCCGATGTGGGGGCGGATACCGAGCTCGCGCGAGGTCTTGATCAAGAGGTCGATCTCATGGAAGCGGTCGACCACGATGATCGGCGTGCGTCCGAGCCGCTGCGCCAAGAGCGCCGTCTCGACGTAGGCGCGGTCCTTGTAGCCGTTGCAGATGATCAGCGCGTCGCGGGTGTCGAGCAGCGCCAGCGCGATCAACAGCTCCGGCTTGCTGCCGGCCTCGAGACCCACGCGCTCGGTCGAGCCGTACTCCACGATCTCCTCGACCACGTGCCGCTGCTGATTCACCTTGATCGGGTAGACGCCCCGGTACGTGCCCTTGTAGCCGTACTCGCGCATCGCGTTGTCGAACGCGCGCGTGATGCCGCGCACGCGCGCCGCGAGGATGTCGGAGAAGCGGATCAAGATCGGGGCGCGCAGGCCGCGCTGCTCGAGATCGCGCACCAGCTCGAGCAGATCGATGCCGCCGTTCCCGGGCCCCTGCGGCCGGACCTCGACGTGGCCGCGGTCGTTCACGGTGAAGAAGCCCGCGCCCCACGCCTCGAGGTTGTAGAGCTCGAGGCTGTCGCGGTGGGTCCAACCGTGCATTCACGACACTCCTGGCAGATGGCGGGCGAAGTGTAGGGACAAAGATCCGTTCCCGCGCGTGGAACATCGACCACGGATTCGATCCAGGCTCACTGCAAGGGCACCTCGGTCTGCTCACCGCTCGCCAGGTCCCGCACCAGCGCCACGCCGCGCGCGAGCTCTTCGGGGCCCAGCAGGTAGATGAGACGCGCACCCGCGCGATCGGCATCGGCGAGCGCGCGCTTTAGCTTCATCGACGCGAGCACCAGCTCTACCGACGCCCCCGCGGCTCGCAGGTGCTGCGCCAGCCGGATCGCCGCCGGCCGCTCCGCGTCGCTGAACGGGAAGACCACCGCGTCGAGCGCGCGCGGGCAGGGCGGCCGCACGCCCTGGTCCTCGAGCAGCGCCTCGATCACCGCGTCTCCGAAGCCGAAGCCGACCGCGGGCAGCGCGGGGCCGCCCAGCGTCTCGAGCAGGCCGTCGTAGCGACCGCCGCCGCAGATCGCGCGCAGCTTGCGCCCGGCGTCGAACGCCTCGAAGACGACGCCGGTGTAGTAGGCGAGGCCGCGCACGATCGACGCGTCGAACGCGACGCGATCAGACACACCGTAGGCGTCGAGCAGCTCGAACAGGCGCAACAGGTCGCGGCGGGCCGGCGATCCCTCCGGCAGCCCGGAGGCTGCGGTCTCGACGTCGCGCACACCGAGCCAGTCGACCACCTCCCGCGCGTCGGCCGGGGCGAGGCCGATCGGACCCTTCGGGTCGCCGAGCTGCTCGAGCACGGCGTCGGGCCCGATCCGGCCCTGCTTGTCGATCGCCACGCACAGCGCGGGAAACGCGCCCGGGCGGTCCCGCAGCACGCCCGCGCGCAGCGTCTCCTCGAGCAGCGCCCGGCTGCTGATGCCGATCCGCACCGCGCCCGGCGCGAGCCCGAGGCGGTCGGTCAGCGCGAACACGGCCGCGATCAGCTCGGCCTCCGCGGTCACGCCCGGCTCACCCCAGATGTCCATGTTCCACTGGTAGTGCTCGCGACGCCGCCCGCGCGTCATCCGTTCGTAGCGCCAGCATTGGGGAATCGCGTACCAGCGCAGCGGCAGCCGCAGACTGCCCGCGCGCGCCATCACCATCCGCGCCAGCGACGGCGTGAACTCGCCACGCAGCGCATAGCGGCGCCCGTGCAGCTCGAAGTGGTAGAGCTGGTCGGTGATCTCCTCGCCCGCCTTTCGGGTGAACAGCGCCGCGTGCTCGAGCACCGGCGCGTCGACGCCTTCGAAGCCGAACCCCTGCGCGACCGCCCGGAAGTGGTCGAACAGCCACTCGCGGAAGCGCAGATCCTCGGGGTAGAAATCGCGCGTGCCGCGCGGCGGCTGCAGCGGAGAAGCGCTCTTTTCGCTCACCGGGCGTTCCATACCACAGGGCCTCCGGAGCCGCCTTTTGCTAGACACGAGCGCGCTTTCGAGCCTGCGCAGGAGGTTGCATGAGGAGCATGAGGAGCTGGAACGCGATCGGGATCCTGGGGGCCGGCCTGGCGACCTTCGCGCTGTGCGCGTGCGGGTCCGGCGATCCGGCCGAGCCCTCGGAACGTCCCCACGCACCGACCGCTCCCGAGCACACGGCGACAGCCGCGACCCCCGACGACCTGCCCTCGGGCATCGTGCTATCGCTGGCCCAGTTCGTCGAGGTCGCGGGAAAGTCCGTGCCCGGCCCGGCGCGCCTCGAGTTCCTCTACCGCAAGGGCGGCGTCTGGCGCACGTCGGCGCTCGAGGACCCCGCTAGCAACGTCTTCCATAAGGCGATGACCGTTCCGGCGGACGACGGCCCGCGCCTGCTCACGCTCGGCGGCAGCGCGGCGATCGTGAAGACGTGGAAGATGCGCGGCGGCGCGCTCGAAGGCACTGTCCTCTGGCAGAAGGACTTCGGCGGCAAGTTCAGCCGGATGCGCGACGCCGAGGTGGCAGACCTCTACGGCGACGGCACGAACGCGATCGCCGTGGCGACCCACGACCAAGGGGTCGTCGCGGTGCTGCGGCCGTCGGCAGACGGCTTCAGTGTCACGGAGCTCGACACGCAGCCCGACATTTTCGTGCACGAGGTGGAGGTCGGGGATCTCGACCGCGACGGCGTGCTCGAGGTGTACGCGACGCCGAGCGAGCCGAACCGCCTCGAGGGCGGCTCCACGCAGTCCGGGCAGGTGGTCCGCTACGTGCCCGCGGCGGGCGAGGGCCGCGTCGTGGTGGCCGACCTCGGCGACCGTCACGCCAAGGAGATCCTGGTCGACGACGTCGACGGCGACGGCACCGACGAGCTGTACGTCTCGGTCGAAGGGCACGTGAACGAGGCCAAGGAGCTCGTTTACCCCGTGGAGATCCGCCGCTACGACGCCGGCACCCCCGCGGCCGGGGGCGCGGTGATCGCGTCGATCGATGACCGCCTGACCCGCTTCCTGACCGCCGGCGACGTGGACGGCGACGGCCGCAACGAGCTGATCGCCGCCGCCTTCAGCAGCGGGCTCTGGCTGCTGCGACCGGGTGCAGACCCGAAGGCTCCGTGGACGGTCGAGTCGATCGACAAGAACTCGGCCGGCTTCGAGCACGCGGCGATCCTCGCCGATCTCGACGGCGACGGCAGCGACGAGCTCTACGTCGCGAGTGACCGGCACAAGGAGGTACGGCGCTACGTCTGGGACGGCCGGAAGCTGGCGCGGGAGGTGATCTACGTGCGCCCCGACGACCGCCCCATCTTTACCTGGAACCTGATGCCGATGCCCCGGGAGCTGATTCCGGGCGCCTAGTTCCCCCGGCTCGAGTTCTCCCAGGAATCCCCCGACGTTTCGCGCTGCTTGGCAGCGTCCGGCCGCCTGGGCTAATCCGGGGGGTCTCCGCATCTTCAGAAGGATGGGGCCCCGGGGGGTAAGCGAACCGAGATGGCGAAGGCTCTGGTGATCACAGAGAAGCCGAGTGTCGCGCGCGACATCGCAGACGCGATCGGCGGCTTCCGCGACGAGGACGGCTACTTCGAGAACGACGACCTGGTCGTGACGTTCGCGGTCGGCCACCTCTACGAGCTCTTGACCCCCGAAGAGGTCGACGAGAAGTACAAGCGCTGGACGCTCGACGTGCTGCCGATCCTGCCGGAGGAGTTCGGCTACAAGGTGAAGAAGGGCCAGACCGACCGCATCCGAACGATCAAGCGGCTGATCGGCCGGGCAGACGTCGATACGATCGTGAACGCCTGCGACGCCGGGCGCGAGGGCGAGCTGATCTTCCGCGAGATCGTCGAGAACCTCGACGCCGTCCAGCCGGTCCGGCGGCTGTGGCTCCAGTCGATGACCGACGAATCGATCCGCAACGGGTTCGCGCGGCTGCGGCCCGGCCAGGAGTTCCAGGGCCTCGCCGACGCGGCCGCGTGTCGTGCGCAGTCGGACTGGCTGATCGGCATGAACGCCACCCGGGCGCTCACCAAGCGGCTCAAGAGCCGCAAGGAGAAGACGTCGTGGTCGGCGGGGCGGGTCCAGACGCCGACGCTGGCGATGCTGGTCGACAAGGAGTTCGAGGTGCTGGCCCACGTGCCGCGGGCCTACTGGCGCGTCACCGCCACCTTCGAGCACGGTGTCCAGCGCTACGAGGGAAGCTGGTTCGATCCCGCGTTCGACGCCGGCGACGATCCCGAGCGCAAGGACGACCGGATCTTCGACGCCGCGCGCGCCGCCGCGATCGCCGCCGCGACGAACGGCCAGCCGGCGCTTGCCAGCGAGACGCGCAAGCCGTCGCGCGAGTCGGCGCCGCCGCTCTTCGACCTGACCAGCCTGCAGCGCGAGGCGAACCGCCGCTTCTCGTGGTCGGCGCGCCGCACGCTGTCGGCGGCGCAGCGCTGCTACGAGCGCCACAAGATCCTCACCTACCCGCGCACCAGCTCGAAGTGCCTGCCGCAGGACTACCGCGCGACGGTGTCGGCGACGCTCGCGTCGTTTGCCGAAAACCGCCGCCGCGACGAGGGCTTCGCCGACTTCGCGGCGGCGGCCGCGCGGCTGCGCGAGGCCGGGCTCGAGAATGAGGCGCGTATCTTCGACGACTCCGGGGTGACGGACCACTTCGCGATCGTGCCCACCGGCTCGCTGCCGCGCGAGCCGCTCACCGGCGACGACAAGCGCTTGTTCGACCTGGTGGCGCGCCGCTTCTTCGGCGCGTTCCACCCGCCGGCGCAGTGGGAACGCGTCGAGCGCGTCTCGATCGCGTCGGGCGAGAGCTTCCGCACGCGCGCGCGCACGCTCAAGGTGCCGGGCTGGCGCGCGGTGCTGCCCGACACGGGCGACGAGGAGGAGGCGCCGCTGCCGCCGCTGGTCGCCGGCACGGACGAGGCGAACGACGTCGCGGTGCGTGCGCTCGAGTCGCGCAGCCAGCAGGAGGAGACGAAGCCTCCGGCGCGCATCAGCGAGGCGCGCCTGCTCTCGCTGATGGAGAACGCGGGCAAGCAGATCGACGACGAGGAGGTGGCGGCTGCCCTGCACGAGAAGGGGATCGGCACGCCGGCGACGCGCGCCGACATCATCGAGAACCTGATCGGCAAGGGCTACATCGTGCGGCTCGGCAAGGCGCTGCGCCCCACCGTCAAGGGCATCCGGATGATCGACACGCTGCGGCGCATCCACATCGATCGCCTGACTTCGCCGGAGCTGACCGGCGAGCTCGAATCGCACCTGCTCGAGGTCGAGCGCGGCGGTCGTACCCGGCGCGACTTCATGACGGAGATCACCGACTACACCATCGAGATCGTCGAGCGCGCGAAGACGTTCGGCTACGACGAGCTCTACGACGCGAACGAGATCTTCGGCAACTGCCCGTCCTGCGGCCGTCCTGTCGTCGAGATGGCCTGGTTCTACCGTTGCCGAGAGGAGCCGCCGCGCGATCCGGACTGCTCGCTGCGGTTCTGGAAGGACATCTCGGGGCGCTACCTCGACAAGCGCACCGTGCGCGCGCTGCTGGCCGACGGCACCAGTGGCGAGATCGACGGCTTCACCGCGCGCAACGGCCGGACCTATCGCGGCACGATCACGATCGACACCGAGGAGTGGAAGCTCGCGGTGAAGTCGGCGGGCTGGAACGACGAGGCGAGCAGCGATACGCCCGAATACGACGTGAACCCCGAGCCGCTCGGCCGCTGCCCGTTCGAGGAGGACTGCGCGATCGTCGAGTCGCCGACGCTATTCGTCTGCGAGCGGAAAGTGAAGGAGGCCGAGCAGAGCCGGGAGGAGCTGAAGAAGGCCAAAGAGGGCGGGCGGCCCCAGAGCTGTGGCTTCGTGTTCCCGCGCACCGTGTGCAAGCGCGAGATCACGCGCGAAGAGGCCGAGATCTACCTGCGCGACGGCAAGACCGAGCTGCTGACCGACTTCACGTCCCGCTTCGGGCGGCCGTTCTCGGCCACGCTCGTGCGGAAGGACACCGGCCGCCACGGCTTCGAGTTCCCGCCGCGCAAGCGCGCCGGCGAGGACGCCGAGGAGCCCGCAGCGGTGCCCGCAGGCGAGAAGCCGCCGCGCGCGGCGAAGCCGGCGCCGCGGAAGAAGACGCCCCCCGCAAAGCCTGCGCCGGTGAAGGCGGGAAAGAAGACCCCTCGCAAGAAGGCGCCCCGCAAGAGAGCCGCCGCGAAGAGCGCGCCGAAGGCGAAGACCGCCCGCAAGCCGGCGGCCGCCGATCCGTCCGCCAACGACTGAGCGCGGCTGCGATCGGGGGATGACCCCGCGCCCACCTGGGGGTATAAATGCCCCGAGGCTCGCGAACGGGCGCTGGGGGTGAGATTCCAGCCCAATGCAGCCGGTGGGCTCGTGACCGGACGTTGCCAAGGGCGAGGTGCGGCGCGCCTCGCGCTGGTAGCCCTCGCCTTGCTCCCGCCCGCGCGCGCGGCGCGCGCGGTGGAGGCGTTGGGTGGGCGCGTCGAGCTGCACGGTCACGTCGAGAGCCAGGTGCGCGGGATCAGCGAGAAGTTCTCCGAGGAGCTCGACCTCGCGCAGTGGTACAACGTGCTGAACCTCGAGCTCGAGGCCGACGTGCTGCCCGAAGGATGGGGGCCGTTCGACCTGATGACGGCCTTCGTGCGCGTCGAGGGGCGCTACGACGCGATCTACTCCGAGGGGTTCCGGCTCTTCCACAGCGTGAACACCTACGGCGACCACGCGCGCCGGCTTCCGAAGCGCCTGCGCGACGCGGAGGACGTCGACTACGCCGGAGTAGCGCCGGGGCCCGAGGGCAGCGCGCAGCGCATTCCCGACCAGAAGCCCGCACCGTTCGCTCCCGGCGGCGAACGCCAGGGCATTCCCGACTACGACATCTTCTTCCGCCAGCCGGGCGGCGACAACGTGCACGGCACCGCCGACGATCCGGGGCGCTACGCGAACCAGAAGATTCTCGACTACCGCTACGCGCTCACGAAGTTCCGCGGACCGGAGAGCGCGGGCCCGACGCAGGTGCTGGGCCCGTGGCTGCCGAAGAACTACCTGGTGAGCCTGGCGCTCGGCAGCGACCGCGCGAATCCGTTCCGCGGCCGCATTTCGGCGACGGCGATCCCGTCGGCTTGGGACGGCAGCGCGGGTGGCGCCTTCAGCGACCCGTTCGCGGTGCGCTTCTACGGCGGCGACCCGCAGCTCGCCAGCTTCAGCGCGGCGCAGATCGCCGGCTTTTCGGTCGACGCGCTCGACCCGAACGGCGCGATCGCGATCGCGCTGTTCGCGCCCGACACGGTCATCACCGAGGCGTCGCGCGGGAAGTGCGAACGGGCCGGCGTCGCGAGCTGCGTCGTCGGCCAGACCTTTGCCAATCCCGACGGCCCGGGAACCTTCACGGTGCGCGCGTTGAACCAGCTGCCGCCGACCCCGCTCGCCGGCGCGGGCGACTTCTCGTCCGCGGGCGTTGACGGCTTCGGCAACCTCGTGCCCGCGTTCGGCGGCGACTGGAGCGGCGTCGTTCCGTGCCTCGACCCGACCGATCCCAACCTCGCCCCGCGCCAGCGCGGCGAGGCGGGAGCGGTCCTGATCGATGAAAACAGTGGCTGCATTCCGGGCTCGTTCGAGACGACGACCGCCGGTGGTGTCACGCAATTCGGCCGGCGCGTCACGAGCCCGCAGAACATCCGCTTCACCGGCGGCCGCGGCGAAGCGCCGTTCCGCCCCGCGCCCGACCTCGGGAATCACGCGCCCGGCAACACGGGGCTCCTCGATGCGCAGGGCCTGTACCTGCCGAGCGTCGGGCTGCGCCACACGCTGCGCTCGGGCGATCTCGACCCGCTCTTGTTCAACTTCAGCGAGACCGAGCGCGCGTTCAATCGCGGCGCGAGCCAGCAGCGCACCAAGGAGCTCAAGGAGGCCTACGTCGACTTCGAGATGCTCGGCCACCGGCTGTGGACGCGCCTCGGTCTCCAGACGATCGTCTGGGGGAAGACCGAGATCTTCCGCACCACCGACCAGTGGAACCCCCAGGACCTGGCGCTCTCGTCGCTGCCGAGCCTCGAGGAGTCGCGGATCGCGCTGTGGTCGGTGCGCACGGTGTACTCGCTCTACAACGTGGGCCCGCTCGAGGACGTGCGCCTCGAGCTCGCGGCGAACCTCGACAAGTTCGAGCCCGCCGACCTCGGCGCGTGCGGCGAGCCCTATGCACCGGATTTCACGTGCACGCTGACGAACGGCATCGCGACCCATTCCTACCTCGGCGTCGGGATCGCCGGCATCGACCGGCCCGAGAGCCCGTGGAAGGAGCCGAGCGACCTCGAGATCGGCGGGCGCATCGAGTGGCGCTGGGACCGCTTCAGCTTCGCGCTGACCGACTTCTACGGTCACAGCGACCTCCCGTTCGCCGACGCGATCTTCTTCTACGAACGCGGCGTCGACCCCGCGACCGGGCGCCCGGTGGTGGCGCGGCTGCCCGGACAGGCGCTCGGCACGTGCGCGCGCGGCGGGCAGATCGCGCCCGACCCGGTGAACAAGCCCTCCGCCACCGCCGCCGGGCTCGCGTACAGCACCGCGTTCGCGTCGCACCCCTACTCGGTGACGACCGCCCAGACGCCGTACGCGCTAGGCGGCGCCTCGACTCCGGACACGCTTCCCGACGGCTCGCCGCTCGACGGCACGACGGCGATTCGCGGCGGTATCGGCAGCGATCCCGACTGCCTGCGCCCCGGCGGCGCGCCCGGCTTCGCGAACGCGTTCTCGCTCGACCCGGCCGCGCTGGTCGCCGCGACCAACGCGCTCCAGTTCCACTCGTCCAACCAGCAGCTGTTCGCGTGGTCGTGCCTCGCGACGGTCGGGATCGCCGCCGCGCTCGAGCCGGGCGCCTGCGCGTGGACCTTCTTCGCCAGCGGGAGCAACCTGCGCAGCGCGGGCTTGCCGGTTGCCGAGGCGTTCGTATCGGTGTTTGCCGGGGACCCCGACGGCCCGACCAGCGTCCGCTACCTGAGTCTCGTGCACGACTTCCAGAAGAATGCGGCGCTTTCGGGCCCGCTGATCGCGTTCCCAGTCGCAGCGCTGAACCGTCTGTTCAACGATCCCGACGCGCCGTTCGACCGTAACGGAAACGGGGCTGCCGACAACGGCGCGGGCTGCGCGGACGCCGATCCGGCCACGCCGTGTGATCTCGGCGGATTCGACGGCTTCGACACGCGCACCGCGCGCGCGCGCTTTCCCGGCGCGCCGACGCTCGACAGCTCGCTGACCAACGAGCAGCGCGCGCTGCTCGGGTGCGGTCCGTTCTACGGCACGCGCTGCGACAGCTCGGCGCGCGAGACCACGACGTTCCAGTTTCCGCAGTCGGGACCGTTCGGCGGCATCGACTTCATGAACATGGAGGCGTCGGTGCTGGTGCAGTCGTGGACCGGCATCGATGGCACGCAGCCCGGCCAGCACGCGAGCGACAACCTCCCGCAGCCCGGCACGATCGGACCGCTTGGCGCGGCGGTAGCGTCGGGCGCCGGCGCCGCGCTGCGCAGCAACCTGCCGTTCCTCGGCGGCCCGGTCTGCACGCGCTTCACCGCCAATGAGGGGCTCGTCAAGCTGCCGGGCTGCCGCGGCGTCGCGGCGCTGTCGGTGGCCTACAACGACCCGAACGGGATCCCGGGCGACGCCGACGACGTGCCCACCCGCGTGTCGGTCACGTTCGAGACCGGCTACCTGCCGTCGATCGACGGTTGCATCGTCGGCGACCTGATCCGTCAGCGCGGCGGCGCGCCGAGCGTGCCGGTGACGGCGGTCGGCGCGTCCGCCGAGCTCGCGCGCGAGCTCGCGGCGTGCAGCGGCGCGACGACGCGACGCGCGGTGCCCGAGCGGCTGATCGCCGGCTTCGACGCGAACCAGAACCCGATCCAGGTCGCAAACCCGGACTGCGCTCCGCGCGGGTTCGGCGGGTCGCTCACGGTCAACGGCGCGACTCGCCGAGTGTTCATCTGCAGTTCGGAAGAGATCACGCTTGCCGACTTGCCGCTGATCCACCCGACCGCAGGCTGCATCGCGTCGCCGACCAATCCGCGCGGCGTTCCCGGCTGCTTCGAGTGGGCGAACCGCGACCTCGTCGACGAGTTCTTCGGCGGCACCGCGCAGCTGTTCCAGAACGAGCTGGCCGCCTACTCCTACAACTTCCTGATGTTCCTCGCGATCACCTCGTGCGACCTGCGCTCGACCGATCTCGACGGCGCCGACCACCAGGCTGCCGGCGCGTTCCGCGACGACCCGGAGTGCTTCCTGCCGACGGCGCCCTATCGCACCGAGGGCTGCTCGCTGTCCACCCCCCAGCTGTGCGCCAACGTGAAGAACTTCCTCGCCGCCGTCGGCGTGACGCGCAACACCGTGCGCGCGGCCGGCAACGAGCGCTTCGGCCGGCGCACGTTCATCTGGCACAGCGGCGGCGAGGTGGTGCTGCGCTACGACCAGCGCAACGTGCTCGGTTTTGCGACCGACTTCGCCGAGGATCGCACCAAGACGAGCTGGGGCGTCGAGCTCACGTGGATCGAGGGGGTTCCCTACGCCAACGCCGACGAGCCGAGCGGCATCACCGAGACCGACGAGATCGACTTCGCGATCTCGGTCGACCGGCCGACGTTCATCCATTTCCTGAATCCCAATCGCACGTTCCTGTTCAACTCGCAGTGGTTCGTCAGCTACCTGCCCGGCTACCGCGACGGATTCACCGCGAACGGGCCCGCGAACGTGTTCTTCACGTTCGCGGTCTCGACCGGCTACTTCCAGGACCGGATGACGCCGGAGCTCTTGACGGTGTACGAGTTCGCGTCGCGGTCGGGCGGGGTCTTGCCGTCGCTCCAATACCGCTTCACCGACTCGCTCTCGGTGACGGTCGGCTTCCTGGTCTTCTTCGGGCGTACGCAGCTCACCGAGATGGCGGTGCAGGAGATCTCGCCGGTGGTGAACCGGGCCGGGCGCCACGCCTATCAACAGGGCGTCGACAACGGCTTCTCCGGCATCCGCAAGCGCGACGAGGTGTTCATGAAGCTCCGGTGGACGTTCTGATGCGCCGACTTTCGTCTGCGCTAGTTCTGCTCGCGGGCGTCGTGAACCTGTTGCCGGTGAGCGGCGCGATCTCTGCGGCGCGCCTCGAAGCGCTCTACGGCGTGGCCTTCCGCGAGCCGAATCTGGTCGTGCTGATGCGCCACCGCGCGCTGCTGTTCGGGATCGTCGGCGTGCTGCTGGTCGTCTCCGCGTTCCGGCCCGCGCTGCGCACCGCCGGCCTCGCGGCGGGCCTGTTCAGCATGCTCTCGTTCGTTGCGATCGCGTGGCTGGCCGGAGAGGTGAACGCGGAGCTGCGCCGCGTCGCGGTCGTCGATGTCGTGGCCAGCGCGGCGCTGATTTTTGCGGCGGTGCTGGACGCGCGGACCGCGCGCGCGGGCGCTGCCTGAGAGCGAGCGGCGCGATTGGCTGCGCTCACGACTCGGCCCAGCGCGCGGCGATCTCGTCGCGCCTCGCCCTGCGCGCGACGAGCTCGAGGCGGATCCCGTCCGGATCCTCGAAGAATGTCGCGTAGTAGTCGGGATTGTACTCGGGGTAGAGGCGCGGCTCGCTGGCTGAGACCCCGAGCGCGCTCAGTGTCGCGCACGCCGCGTCGACAGCGTTGCGACTGCGCAGCTGAAGGCAGATGTGATGGAGACCCGGAGCGTAGGGGTCGTGGTGCACTCGCGAGTGAGCCGGACGGATCGATAGCTGGAGCGAGCGATTGAAATAGTGCGCGTGCGGCTCGCCCGAGATCGGGAGCTCGCCCTTCTTGAATCCGAGGGCGCTAAACACCGCGTCGTAGAACCGGATCGAGTGCTCGAAATCCGAGACCGCGAGGTAGACGTGATCGAGGCCGATCACCTCGACATCGGCACCGCCCGCTCCGTCGAGCCGGGCCCTTGGAAACTCCTGCCATCGCGGCTCCGGCCTCCACCAGCGCAGGCGTTCGCTCGTCCAGGTGTGATCCACCGGCGCAAAGTGCTCGGGCTGATCCAGACTCGCGGTGGTGACGTCGATCGACTGCGACGACGCCTCGTGCTCGTAGGTGAGCGGCGTACCACAGCGTGCACAGAAGGTCCGCACGACCGGCGGCGAGGAGCGGTAGCGGGCCGGCGCACCGGCTGTGAACACGAACTCGCCGCGCGAGAAGGTCACCCACGCCACCGCGGGCGCGGCCGCGGCCCGCCGGCAGCTCTGGCAGTGACACAACGTCGGCAGAGACGCCTCGCCCGAGGCGCGGTAGCGCACGGCACCGCACGAGCAGCCCCCTTCGAAGCTCGAACTCATCCTCGCCAGCGTAGAATAAGACCAATGCTCGCGCTTCAGGTAGGCGGCGTCCGCAACTGGATCTAAATCCTGTTCGGGATCGAAAGAGATTACCACCGGCCTTCTCTGACGCCGCGCTTTGGCTAACGAAATGCGGCTGACCCGCGGCGGCCGCCCACTGGCCCGCCGAATTACGCCGTGCGCCGCCGGCAGCCGTCGGATTCAGCCGCTGTTAATAACGAGGTGGCGCTGAGCTGCGGCGGCAACACACGTCGCGGTTTATCCGGAGCTCTCGCCGCTGCCAGCTCCAGCGCCTTGTTGAGCCGTCGGTCATGTTCGACCAACCCAGTACCCTGGACGGCGCTTGAGGCTCATCACCGCGAGAATGCGCAGTTCATTTCCAGCAACTGTGTAGAGGAGTCCATACGGAAACCGCTGACACAATCGGCGCCGGATAGCGCCTAACACGACCGGGCTTGCTTGAGGATGTTCGGCGACCGCAGCGGTGCATCGCCGCACCTCCGCGATGAATGCGGCGCCAAGTCCAGGCTGCTCGTGCTCGTAGTACTGCGCCGCGTCATTGAGTTCGCGCTCGGCCAACTCGTTGAACGTGACGCGCACAACCTAAATCCGGGCCCGAGCCTCGCGAAACACCTCGTCCGCCGAGCGGCTCGAGAGAGAGCCAGACTCCAGAGCCTCGATCCGACGCTGTGCCTCTTCTGCCCAGATGCGCGCGTTCTCTTCAGGCGACAGATTCTCCAAGGAGTCGAGCAGGCGCTCGGCCAGCCGGGCCCGGGCCTTCGGCTCCAGCTTCAGTGCGGCGGCCTCGAGCTCTTCGATGCTCATGAGTTGGATTCTACGCCCAGACGCTTCTGCTCGCCCGGTCGGCTCAACAGATCTTCACCAGCTCGCAGCGCTGCGTCCGTGAACGGGAATCACCTGCGCTGGGGGCGTGGTGTGCGCGTGTGCGTTCGCGCCGTAGGCGGTTTGGCGTCTCGGAGGCCCTGACTTATCTTCTCAACGAAATCTGTCGATATGATGAAAATGGACCGAACCGGAAACCGAGACCTCGTGGCGACCGAGGTCGTCGCATCGAACCTGGCCCGGCTGCGCTCGGAGCGCGGGCTCTCGCAGGCCCAACTCGCGAAGCGCGCGGGTCTCTCGCGCCTCACCCTGGGCAAGATCGAGCGCGGGGAAGTGCTGCCACGCGCGGACACTCTCTCCGATCTAGCCGAAGGGCTCGAGGTCCCGCTCGCGGACCTCGTCACCCCGGTGCGGCCGCTCTTGGGCGTTCGCTTTCGCGCCCGAAGGCGCGTGAACACCCGCGAGCAAGTGCTCGCGGACGTCTCGCGTTGGCTCCACGCCTACAACGAGCTCGAGAACGATCTGAAGGCAGCCGACCCCTTCGCGCTCGAGGGCTTGGTGGGAGCCTCGAAGGATCCGCGCGAGCTCGCTTCCGAGGCGCGTGAACGGCTCGACCTCGCTCCCGATGCACCCATCCGTGATGTCTGCGGCTTGCTCGAGGATCACGGGGTCAAGATCCTGCTTCTCGAGCGAAGCAACGATTCGTTCTTCGGCCTGAGTGTCTCCAAGGCAGGAGGCGGACCCGCCATCGTCGTCAACACTTGGGAGCGGATCTCGGTGGAGCGCTGGATCTTCACCGCAGCCCATGAGCTCGGGCACCTTCTACTCCATCAGGTCTCCTACGACCGCAGCGTCGATGGTGAAGATGACACCGAAGAGAGGGAAGCCGATCGCTTCGCGAGCCACTTCCTGATGCCGGAAAGCGTCTTCGAGTCGGAATGGAGCGAGACCTACGGTCTTCCCCTTCTCGAGCGGGTCCTGAAGCTCAAGCGGATCTTCCGGGTCAGCTACAAGACCGTCCTCCATCGCCTCGTGGAGCAGAATCACGTCTCCAAGGACGCCTGGAGGGCGTTTCAGGTCCAGCATAAACGCGAGTTCGGCACCACTCTTCGCAAGGTGGACGAACCCGCGCGTCTGGCCGAGGGGGAGTTCCGCTTCCAATGGAACCGCGCCGGCGAGCCCGATGGGCTCTCTCGCTTCGACTTCGTCGAAGATCGCCTTTCCCGGCTCGTTCGCCAGGCGTTGGATCTCGAACTGATCTCACAGGGCCGCGCAGCCGAGATTCTCGGTCTCTCCCGGACTGAGATGCGGGAGCTCGCTGCGGCATGGCCGAGGTAGAGCTCCCGCCGATTCTTCTCGCCGACGCCGACGTTCTGATCGACTACGCCGAGACGGACCGCTCAATCCTTCGTCTCGTCTCAGAGCACCTGGGGCCTCTCAAGGTCCTGCGCCAAGTACTCGCCACCGTGCGCGCACTCTCGGCCACTGACTGCAAGGCTCTCCACATCGAGGTCCTCAATCCGCCCGCGGAATTCGTGCTGCTGGCCGGCCGAGACCGGGGGCGCCTCTCCGTGGAAGACTACCTCTGCTTTCTCACGTGCAGAGACGAGCGATGGACCTGCGTCACTAACGACGCGAAGCTGATCAACGTATGTCGCGAAGCTGAAGTCGCTTTCAAGAGGGGGCTTCGGCTCATGCTCGACCTCGTCGAGCGGGAGCGTCTCGCGCGGCCGAGGGCCCGTCAGGTTGCCCGGGCGATCCACGAGGTGAACCCGCGCCACATCAACGAGAGCGTGCTCCGCGACTTCGAGGATGCGCTCGATGCGCTTAGCCGCCCGTAGTTCGCGGGTTGCGAGCTAATCTTGCCAGACACAACGGCGGCGAATCAGCTGCAGCCGCTTGATTCCGGGGATGAGCTCAGCGGCATAGCCAGCAGGGCTCTTGATGGGGCGGGAGCTGGACCTTGAAGTTTGGTGCATGACGGATCGCGAACCGGAACGGAAAGAAGGCGAACCGCTTCGCGATCTGCTGGAACCGAACATCGAGACCCTCGATCTGGCGCCTCACCGAAGACCGATCGAGCCACGGACCCTGTTCCGGGTGCGGCTCCTTGAACACGACGACGGGTCCGTCCTCTGGGAAGACGCGCACCGCGCCCGGAGGCAGCGGATCTGGCGAGAATACGCGATATGGTCCGCAGACTCTGTGGTGCCTCTTGCTCGCACGGAAGTACGGCGCGTCTTCGAGGTAGAGTTCGGTGCCGACGGCATAGGGCACGACGCCACTGCCGTAGTGAGTGATGAGCGGAAGGTGGCTCTCGGTGGCACCGAAGAGCTGTGACTCGTCGCATTCCTCAATGAACCAGGTGCGCCAGTAGTCGCGCCCGTTGCGGTGAGTGACAGACGGCCCAAGGTTCCAGGGCACCGAACCCTCCGCGATGCCTCTTCGAAAGTGCTGCGCCCCTCCGGCGTCCCGCGCAACGGATGGCGGCTCAACCTGCGGCCGCGCGTGTAGCCTACCATGTTACGCGCGGGCCGAGGCCACCCGTAAAGCTGCGGCCGACAGGTGTAGTGATGGTTGGGCAGCCGCCCGCTGGGCAAAGGCGAGGACATAGGGAGATAGCTGTGCCGTATCGGATAACGAAGGTGGACGCGACCTGCTTCCCATCCGACGAGGCTATGGCGGCTAGCCTTGAAGCTTTCGGGCTTTCAGCTGACCAGCTGAGAACGTTTATCGGCGCGTTCGAGTGCAAGGCGCCTTTACAGCAGGGGGTCGGCTATCAGCAACACATTGCGAATGAGCTGGAGAGACATCTCAGGCTTCGTCTGACCGAGAGCGGAATGCTCAAGCATGCCTCGACGAGCTATTCGTCGGCGCTCAACGAGCAGGCCGACCTGGCGGTAGCGAAGACCGACGGCGGACGCCGATTGTACATAGAGATCGAGTTCAGGCCGAATGTGGAGAAGGATCTCGTGAAGTTTCAAATCGGGTGGAACTGCGAGTTGCTTGGCACTGCCATGCTGGTGCTTGCGATCAACCGTCGGACGATCAACGCTGCGTATACCACGATGCCGGAGTTCGCGAAGTTCGCGCGCGTGATCCGCGAACTGAGGCCGCCGTACCCGCTCCTCCTCATCGGGATCAGCGGGGATCACGTCCAGGCTCGAGCTGCTCTTGCGGCTGCTCAACAGGTCTTCACCAGCATCCGATGCTGCGTCCGCGACCGGGGGTTACCCGCGCTGGCGGTGGTATGCGGGTGAAAGCCTGCCTCGAGCGCAGTGTAGCGGGGGGTGAGCGGGATTGGCCGAGTAAGGAGAGCGAGTTGGCGAACGCAGCAGGGGCAAGAGCCCGCGGCCAGGCGGTGGTGCGCGGTGCTCACCTCAATGCCCGCGCTCGAGGAACGCGTCCGACGTCATGCGCCGCAGCTCGCCGGCGTTGGGCGGCGTCGAGCGGACGTCGTACGACTCGCGGCGCCAGCCGCTGCCATCGGCGGCGTCGAAGAACGCGGCGGCGACCGGGTCGAAGACCGACGCACGTTCGCCGCCGGGCCACGCGGGGTAGCCCGGCTGATCGTCGCTGAACCGGTGCAGCAGGATGCCGACCTCGACGAGGTGGCCGCCGCGGCGCTGGGTGATCGCGTAGAGCGGCTGCTGCGTCTGGGTGTCGACGTAGAGCGTCAGCCAATCGTAGTCGCGGCCGGGCTCGCGCAGCGCGCCCTGGATCACGACGGCCTGGCGCACGTCCCAGCGATCGCTCGCGATCGAGAGGCCGCTCGGGCCGTAGTTGCGCTCCTTCTCGAACGGATAGCCCTCGTGTGCGCTGTT
>Ga0184637_10000797_pt1 | contig 22433 bp, 23 predicted proteins | sample PLM3_127_b2_FD_133143 | JGI IMG/M metagenome (GOLD analysis project Ga0184637, IMG submission 133143) | Groundwater sediment microbial communities from an aquifer in East River, Colorado, USA - PLM3_127_b2 | ecosystem: Environmental > Terrestrial > Soil > Riparian zone | place: USA: East River... | reverse complement strand
CACTCCATCCTGCGGCCGGGAACGGGGAACGCGACCGCTGCACGATCATGACCCACGCAAGATCAACAGGTGGGAGCAGCGCCGGCAAAGACTCAGCGCGTCATCGAATTAGCCAGCAGGATCAGCGACGAGGGTGCCTGTCTGGTCAAGCTCGGCCGCGGCCGCCAAGCCGTCGACGTGCTCGACCAAGCGCGGGCCGAGGCGGCGGCCACAGCCACGTCGGAGAGCACGTTGCGGTTGGCGCCGTGCAGGATCCGGCCCGCCACGTCGACCACCTCGGCGGCGACCGCGGCGGCCACCTCAACACGATCAACAAGTGGGCCGCGGGGATCAGCGACACCCTCGCGCTCGGCCTGCTCAACGAGGCGGTCGGCCTAGCACTGCCAGTCATCGCCGTGCCGTTCCCCAACCGCGCCCTGGCACGCCATCCCGCGTTCGTGCGCAGCATGGCCCAGCTTCGGGAGTGGGGTGTGCGGCTGCTGTTCGACCCTGACCGCTACCCCCTGCCAACGCCCAACCTCGGCCCGGCCAGCCGCGACCTGTTCCCCTGGCCGGCGCTGCAAGCCGAGCTGGCCGAGCTGACCCGGCTCCTGCTCGCCAGGTAGCCAGGGTGCGTCACCGCCTTGTCGGCCGGGACCGCCGACCGGCCGACCACGGCCACGCGGTTCAAGGCCCGCCGGCCAGCGGCCGACATCGGAGGGAGGGCGGCCGCCGAGCCGGTCTGCCCGCCTGACTGCCTGGCGACCCGAGGGGTAGGCACACCGATTGGACGCACTCTTCGACCATCTGCTCGCGAACGGCCCGGTCCCAGCGGAGGACCTGCGCAGGGCCGCGCGCCACGCCGAGAGCACCCGTAAGCCGCTCGCCCAGGCCCTCCTCGACCTTGGCCTGCTCGACGAGCAGGGGCTCGCCGCGATCGGCGGCCGTGGGCCGGCAGCCGCCGTAGGGCGGCAAGGCCCACCCCCGCCCCAGGGGCCCCATGGACCGCCGGGCGCAGGCGTGCCGCCGTCCCCGGCGGCGCCGTCTTCGGCGCAGCCGGCCCCGTCCTCGGCGTCGTCTGGCGCCCAGCGCGGGCGGCCAGGGGCGGTCGAGCCGGCGCTCGCCGGGGCCCGTGCCCGGTCCGGGACGGCACCCGACGGCAACAGGGCCCGCGAGGGGGCGCCCGGCGGGCTCGGCGGCGGGACGCCGGCTGGCGCCCCTGCCCGGCCTCCCGGCACCGGGGCGCGGGCCCGGGTGGAGGAGCCCGAGGTGCGGGTCACCATCACCGAGCTGCTCGAGGCGATGCTCGAGGCGGGCGCGTCCGACCTGCACCTGTCGGCCGGGGCCAGGCCGGCCGTGCGCGTCCACGGGCACCTCGGCCAGCTCGAGCGCTACCCGGTGCTGCTGCCCGGCGAGATCCGCGCGATGGCCTACTCGATCCTCACCCAGCGGCAGCGCGAGAAGCTCGAGAGCGACCTCGAGCTCGACTGCGCCCACAGCCTGCCCGGCCGGGCCCGCTTCCGGCTCAACGTCTACTTCCAGCGGGAGGCCGTCGGCGCCGCGTTCCGGCTCATCCCGGTCGAGATCAAGCCGCTGGAAGACCTCGGCATCCCGCCCCAGGTGGCCAACCTCTCCCGCCTGCCCCGAGGGTTCGTGCTGGTCACCGGGCCGACCGGGTCGGGCAAGTCGACCACCCTGGCCTCCCTGGTCGACCTGGCCAACCGCGAGCGGGCCGACCACATCATGACCGTGGAGGACCCCATCGAGTTCCTCCACACCCACAAGCGCTGCCTGGTCAACCAGCGCGAGGTGGGCGAGGACACCAAGTCGTTCGCGTCCGCGCTCAAGCACGTGCTGCGCCAGGACCCCGACATCATCCTGGTCGGCGAGATGCGCGACCTGGAGACGATCTCGATCGCGCTCACCGCGGCCGAGACCGGCCACCTGGTCTTCGCGACCCTGCACACCCAGGACGCCCCCCAGACCATCGACCGGGTCATCGACGTGTTCCCGACCAACCAGCAGCAGCAGGTCCGGGTGCAGCTCGCCGGGGCCATGCAGGGCGTGGTCTGCCAGCAGCTCGTCCCGACCGCCGACGGCACCGGGCGCGCGGTCGCGGTCGAGGTGATGACGGCCACCCCGGCCGTCCGCAACCTCGTCCGCGAAGGCAAGACCCACCAGATCTACTCGGCCATGCAGGCGGGCGGCAGGCACGGCATGCAGACGATGGACCAGTCCCTGGCCGACCTGGTCCGCAGGCACCGCATCACCTACGACCTCGGGCTCGAGCGTTGTCACCACGTCGAGGACTTCAACCGCCTCTGCGGGCGGACGGGCTAAAGGAGGCGGCCGTGGCCCAGACGACCTTCGCCTACAAGGTCCGCGACCAGCAGGGCAAGATGGTCGGCGGCACGCTCGAGGCCGACAGCCAGGGCGCGGTCGCGTCCCGCCTGCGCCAGATGGGCTACGCGCCGGTGTCCATCCAGGTGGCCAAGCAGAACACGCTGAAGATGGAGGTCAAGCTCCCCGGGCCCGGCCGGGTCAAGCCGAAGGAGCTGGCGGTGTTCTCGCGCCAGTTCGCCACCATGATCAACTCCGGGCTGTCGCTCCTGCGGGCGCTGTCGATCCTGGCCGAGCAGACCCAGAACAAGCGCCTGGCCGGGGTGCTCACCGAGGTCCGCAACGAGATCGAGAAGGGCAGCGCGCTCTCGGTCGCCCTCAGCCAGCACCCGAAGGTGTTCAACCGGCTCTACGTCTCGATGGTCCGCGCCGGGGAGGTCGGCGGCTTCCTCGACCAGGTGCTCCTCAAGGTCGCCGAGACCCTCGAGAAGGAGGTGGAGCTGCGCGGCAAGGTCAAGTCGGCCATGACCTACCCGGTCGTGGTGTTCGCGATGGTGCTGCTCATCGTGACCGCGATGCTCATCTTCATCGTGCCGATGTTCAAGAACCTGTACGAGCAGCTCGGCGGCACCCTCCCGCTGCCCACCAGGCTGCTGGTCGGCATCTCGGACCTGGTCAAGCGCGGGTTCGTCTTCGTGCTCATCGGCATCGCGCTGGGCGCGTTCGGCTTCAAGCGCTGGCTCACCACCCCGTCCGGCCGCTACCGGGTGGACGCGCTCAAGCTCAAGGCGCCGGTGTTCGGGCCGCTGTTCCACAAGACCGCGCTGTCGCGCTTCTCGCGCACGCTGGCCACCCTGCTCCGCTCCGGCGTGCCGATCCTGCAGGCCCTCGAGATCGTGTCCGACACCGTCAACAACGGCGTCATGGCCAAGGCGATCAAGGACGTGCAGGACTCGGTCAGGGAGGGCGAGAGCCTGGCCGCCCCCCTCGAGAAGCACGCCGTGTTCCCGCCCATGGTCGTGCAGATGATGGCGGTGGGGGAGGAGACCGGCGCGCTCGACACGATGCTCAGCAAGGTGGCCGACTTCTACGACCAGGAGGTCGAGGCGGCGGTGAACGCCCTCACCAGCCTCATCGAGCCGATCCTGATCGCCGTCATGGGCGCCGCCGTCGGCGGAATGGTCATCGCCCTGTATATGCCGATGTTCAACATAATCAACCTGGTCAAATAAATCCCGGGACCGCAGGGTGTATTCGTCCTCTTCGGGCTCGCCGGCCAACAACCTGGCCGTTCCAGCGCCAGCATGCCGAGGTGAGCCCACTCGACCTGGCCAGGTTATTCGGCGGCGAGCCCTTAAGTACGGCTTGGCGCCGTCCGATCCTCCGGGGTGCAGGCCCGAACGGACGAGAGCCCCCCGTCTGAGGGGCGGCCAGATCGCTGCGACGAACGCCGGGGCGACGCCTGCCAGCCCCAAGAAAGGGAGGATGTCCATGCTGAAGGCCATGCAGCGCAGGCTGCAGGGAGAGCGGGAGGAGGGCTTCACCCTCATCGAGCTGATGGTCGTGGTGCTGATCATCGCGATCCTGATCGCGATCGCCATCCCGACCTTCCTCGGTGCCCGCCAGCGGGCCCAGAACCGCGCCGCCCAGTCGAGCCTCCGCAACGCGTTGACGGCGGCCAAGACGATCTACACCGACGGGCAGGACTACAACCAGGCCACCGCAGCCGCCCTGCAGGCCGTGGAGCCGAGCCTGACGTTCGTGGCGGCTGGCGTCGCCTCCACCGGGCAGAACGACGTCTCGGTGGCCAGCTCGCCGGCGGCACCGGCGGCGGGGACGACCTTCGCCGCGACAGCCCTGTCCGCCAGCGGCACCTGCTACTTCATCAGGGACACGACCACCGGCGGCACGGTGTTCGGGACCCAAGCCATCTGTACCGGCACCAACGCGCTGGCGGCGGCCGCCAACGGCTGGTAGCCACCCGGCTGCGCAGCAACGAGGAGGCGGGCCTTTGGGCCCGCCTCCTCCGGCCTTCACGAGGAGCTGGGACCGCCAGCAACCATTCAGCCTCCGGCGGGCCCGGCCGATCAACCAACTGGGCCCTTGGCAGAGGGCCGACCGGCGATCGTCGCTGCTTGGAGGAGCACTCCTTGTCAAGGATCATCCGGCGCCTGCGCGCGTGTGGCTCCGAGCGCGGCATGACCGTCCTTGAGGTGGTCATCGCCGCCTTCATCCTGCTGGTCGCCGCCACCGCCGCGTTCACGGCCGTGTACAGCGGGCTGCGGCTCCAGGCGACGTCCAAGCAGCGGGCGACGGCGACGTACTGGGCCGACCACCTGATGGAGCTGGCCCGCAACCAGAGCTACGACTCGATCGGGCTGTCGGACTCCACGACCGCGATCGGCGCGGTGGCCGGCGCGGTGCCGGCCGCCGACGCCGACAACCCGGACCGGCGTCTGCGAAGGGACACCGCGACCGGCTGCCTGGAGTTCAACACGGGGACGGGCCCGAGCCCGGTGTGGGAGCGGCTGGTCCTGTCGGACTGGTACACCCCCCCCAGCGCCTCGGCCACCTGCGCGACCCAGACGGCGACGAGCGACCACCACCTGCGGCACTCGGGCGAGGGCAACGACTACGTCGCCGCCGGCTCGCCGGCGGTCACCTACCCCGGCTGGGTCTTCGTGACCTGGGCGCCCGTGGCCGGCCAGGCCAACGTGCACTACAAGCGGGTCACGGTGGTGGTCCGGTTCCCGTCTCCCACCGGCGGCATCTCGCGGCTGGTGCAGACCTCGTCGCTGTTCAGCCTCGGCTACGTGCCCGCCGTGGCACCGTCGACCTCCTCGGCGCCGACGACCACCGTCGCCCCCACCACCACGTTGGCGACGTCGCCGAGCACGACCCTGCCGCCCGGGTGCGTCCCCCAGGCCGGTGACACGCAGGCGCCGAGCGGGCACATCGACCTCGCCGGCGGCAATTCCTCCACAAACCAGCTCACGGTCGACATCAACAACTCGGTCAGCGACCTGCCGAACGGGCCCGGGGCGTCGGGGCTCGCCACGATGGCCTACTCGAACCTGAGCCCCACCGCCGGGTTCCAGCCCTTCCCGCCGGCCGCGTACGGCGCCGTCCACAGCGCCTGGCCGGTCGCGGCCGGCGACGGCGTGAAGAGCGTCTGGGGCAGGATCACCGACTGCAACGGCAACGAGGCCGTGTTCGTCGACACCATCACGCTGGACCAGACGCGCCCGCCCGCCCCGGTGCTGAGCGGCTCGCCCGGCAGGAAGCAGCTCGGCCTGAGCTGGGCCGCGGTCACCGACCCGGGCGGGGCCAGCGCCTCCGGGGTCGCCTCCTACCGGGTCCACCGCTCCGACATCGGCCCGACGAGCCCGCTGGCGACCGTCTCGGCGAGCACGCTGGCATACACCGACAAGCCGCTCACGAGCGGGGTCGCCTACACCTACTGGGTCACGGCGGTGGACGGGGCCGGGAACGAGAGCCAGCCGGAGTCCAACCACTACACCGGGAGCCCGACCTGAGATGCCAACGCCCGACCGCGGCGCCCGCGCCGAGTCCGGCTTCACCATCGCCGAGTTGATGGTGACCTCTGCCATCCTGCTCCTGATCGTCGCCGCGGCGCTCTCGATCCTGGTCGCCGGGTTGCGGTCGGCCGGGTTCTCGTCACGGCGCGGGCAGACCCAGGACGACGTGCGCCTGGCGATGGACCGGCTGACCAAGGACATGCGCCAGCTCACCGGGTTCACCACGTCGTTCGCGAGCAGCTCCGGCTGCAACGTGGTCAACACCTCGGGGTCGGGCGACTCGTGGACAGGGTGCGACCTGGACTTCGAGGCCTACACCGTCGCCAACCCGGACACGCCGGTGCGGGTGCACTGGTGGGCCGCTGGCAACACCCTGTACCGGGAGGAGTTCAGGCCCGACGGCAGCAGCGCGGGCACGGCGACCGTCCTGCGGGACCTGACCACGCCGGGCGGCAGCGTCCCCACGGTCTTCGCTTGCGACGTGCTGCAGGGCTCGGACGCCGCGACCGGGGCTCCGGTGCCCTGGCAGATGACGGTCACCCTCACGATCGACCTCAGCGACCCGGGGACTACGTACTCCGTCCAGTCGAAGGTGCAGATGCGCAACCTCCAGATCCCGCGGCCGCCCCCATGACCACAGGAGCTCCGATGGCCCGGCCCAAGCAGGCACCCCCCAGACCCGTCCGCGGCGAGGACGGCTACGCCATGATCGTGACCGTGCTCATCGTCATGATCCTCAGCATGCTGCTCACCGTCGTGCTGGCCCAGGGCCTGCACAACAACACCGCGACCACCTACGGCTACCGGCGCGCCCAGGCCCTGGGCGTCGCGGAGGCGGGGGTCAACTGGGCGCTCGCCGCGCTCCAGGCCGACAAGGCCACCGCCGTCGTCACCAACCAGGCCGTGCCGGTCGCCGACGGCAGCGGGGGAAACGGCACCGCGACGGTCACGGTCCGCGCTGGCACACCGGACAGCCCAGGGAAGCTCGGCTACTACACGGTGTACTCGACCGGGCAGCCGGCGCAGCCGGGCGCGCCGACACGGACGGTGCGGGTGGTGCTCGGGCCGGCGCCGAGCTTCCCCTACGCCATGTACGCGGACTCGAGCCTCACCCTCGAGCAGAACGCCTGCATCGTCGGCACGGTGTTCTCGCAGGGCGACATCCAGTTCAAGAACAACAGCACGATCGCCGGCACAAGCATGACGCGTGGCTCGCTCATCAGCCAGAACGGGGTCATCAAGGAGTTCAGCGGGGCGAACAACGGCAAGTGCCCGAGCGCGGTCGACGGCGAGCCGGTCGACACCTCCCATGACATCCACGGCGACGTCCTGGCCGGCGGCGGGACCCTGTCGCCATGCCGGGCGCCGCCCGCCGGGGCGGTCGACGCCGACGCCCAGGGCTACAACCTGAACGGCTCGACCGTGGGCGGCCGGGTCTGCAACACCCCACCGCCGTACCAGATGCCGGAGTACACCTTCGATCCGCTGCTGTACGCCAGCGTCCAGTACTACGGTCAGCCACCCGGCTACGGGCCGCCCTCCGCGACCGCCGTGACCCAGTTCAACACCGCCCTCGCGACCGGCACCCTGCCGGTCGGGGCCGGCGGGGGCCTGGACCGGGCCTACGTGGTCTGGGCGGACCTGTCGGCCTACACCGCCACCAACACCACCCCGCCCGCGCTCCAGCTGGACGCCAGCACCCTGCGGATCGCCACGGACACCGTGATCTACACGAACGTGCCGGTGGACTTCGGCAACACCACGACGGTGAGCGCCGCGCAGACCTGCTCGACGGCCTCCCCACCGCCGTCGGGGACCCCGGCCTGCCCGACGTTCGTGGTGGTCAGCACCTACCCGGGGAACCCGTGCACCGGCGGCGTCGGCAACTGCCCGTCGATCTACGGCGGCAACAAGATCGAGTTCCGGCCCGAGGTGGCCGTCCTGCTCTACAGCCACAACGGCAGCATCGTGCTCATGAACGACTGCAACGGGCCGAGCTGCAACGGCAGCAACAACGGCGCCATCTACGGCAACACCATCAACGCCAAGAACAACCTGAACGTGAGCTACACGCCGCGCATCGCCAACGCGGTCGGCTTCGGCAAGGCGGCGCTGCTGCAGCAGTCGTGGGAGGAGCAGGCGCCCTGTCCCCCCGGCCAGACCCCGTCCTGTTGACGGGGATGCCACGCCGGATGCGCCGGCGGGTAGGCTCCGGTGCATGAGCCCACTCGCCGCCGCCATGCTCGCCGGCCTGCTCGGCCTGGTGTTCGGGTCGTTCGCGAACGTCGTGATCCACCGGGTGCCTCGCAGGGAGTCGCTGGTGCGCCCGGCCTCGCGCTGCCCCTCGTGCGGCAGCGCGATCGCGCCGCGGGACAACATCCCGCTCGTGAGCTGGGTCCTGCTGCGCGGCCGCTGTCGCCGCTGCCTGGCTCCCATCTCGATCCGCTACCCCGCGGTCGAGCTGGCCATGGCGGTGCTCTGGGCGCTGGTCGCCCACCGGCTCTGGTCCGACGGCCTTGCCTGGGCGGTACCTGCCTACCTGACCGTGACCTTCGTCTGCGTCGTGCTGACGGTGATCGACGCCGCATCCAAGCTGCTGCCGAACCGGATCACCTATCCCGCGTTCCCCGTGGTCGCCGTGCTGCTGCTGGCGGCCAGCTCCGCCCTGGGCGACCTGGGCCGGATGCAGCGCGGCCTGCTCGCGGCGCTGGCCGTCACCGGCCTGTTCCTCCTGCTGTTCCTCATCTCCCCCCGGGGGATGGGGTTCGGCGATGTCAAGTTCGTCCCCACGCTGGGTCTCGCCCTCGGCTGGCTGTCCTGGCCGGCGGTTGCGCTCGGCATTTTCAGCGCCTTCCTTCTCGGCGGCGTGAGTGGCCTGGTGGCGATGGCCGTGCTCCGCCTCGGCCGGAAGGCCCTGATGCCCTTCGGGCCGTGGCTGGCCGCTGGGGCGCTGCTCGCGGTGCTGGCCAGCGGCCCGATCGCGACCTGGTACGCCCGGGCCCTGCTCGGCACCTGACGCGCCGGGGCGCCGGCCCGCGTGCGGCCCTGCCGGACGGCGCCGCCTCCACGCTCAAGATGGCCTGCCGGGACGACGATGACTGTCAGGGCTCGGGCCGGTAGCGGCGACGTTGGCTTCGTGCAGCATCGCCCGACCGCCAGAGCCCACATCGAGCGGCACGCCGAGCACGCGCACCGGAGGGCGACAGTTGGGTGGGAACGTCGTTGGTCTCGACATCGGCACGACGGCCGTGCGGGCGGCCGAACTGTCCGTGCGCCGCGGGACGGTCGTCCTCGAACGCTTCGGGGAGGTTGCGCTCCCGGCCGGCGCGGTGGTCGACGGTGAGGTGGTCGACCCGGACGTGGTCGCCACCGCGATCAAGGACCTGTGGCGTCGGGCCCGGTTCGGGTCGCGGCAGGTGGTCATGGGCGTGGCCAACCAGCGGGTCGTGGTCCGGCTGGTCGACCTGCCCCAGATGGACGCCGACGAGCTGCGGAGCTCGCTGCGCTTCCAGGTCCAGGACCACATCCCGATCCCGGTGGAAGACGCCGAGCTCGACTTCGACATCCTCGGCGAGCACGAGGGGGGCGCGGGCCAGCGCCTCATGCGGGTGCTCATCGTCGCCGCCCAGAAGGACATGATCGCCGGTCACCTGCGTGCCGGCGTGAAGGCCAGGCTGAAGCCGGTGAGCATCGACCTGACCCCGTTCGCGCTGATCCGGTCGCTCGCGCCCGAGGGGTCGGCGCCCCTCGCCGACACCGGCGAGGCCCTGATCGACGTGGGATCCGGGGTCACCAACATCGTCGTCCACGAGAGCGGCACCCCGCGCTTCGTCCGCATCCTGCTCATGGGCGGCCGGGACATCACCGACGCGCTGCGGGAGGGGCTCGCCCTCGACCACGAGGGCGCCGAGAACGCCAAGCTCGCGGCCGCGGCAGGCACCGCCCGGGATCAGGCGGTGGACCGGATCGTCGAGCATCGGGTGACCGCATTCGTCGAGGAGGTCCAAGGGTCGCTCGACTTCCACCGGGCCCAGGCCGGCGCCGTGCCGGTCAGCCGGGTCCTGCTGACCGGTGGCGGGTCGCGGTTGCCGTCCATCGGCGAGCGCCTACGGGAGGCGCTCCGCCTGCCGGTCGAGCGCGGCCGGACGCTGGAGGCGGTGCGCCTCGGGCGTCTCCGGGGCCGGTCGGGCCAGCTCGCCGACATCGAGCCGGTGGCTGCCGTGCCGGTCGGGCTGGCCCTGGGAGGGGTGTTCTAGATGCGGCAGGACCTCGAACTGGCCCGGCGCACCGGGGCGGCGCCTCGGGTCAACCTGCTCCCTCTCGCGATTGTCGAGCGGCGGCGGGTCAAGCGGCAGCGCGTCGCCTGCGGCACCGGGTTCGTGCTCCTGCTGTCGCTGCTCGCCCTCGTCTACGTAGCGGCCGGCGGCCGTGCCGAGCGCGCCGGGCGGGCGGCCTCCAGCCAGCGGGCGGTCACCACCGGCCTGGAGACCAAGAAGGCGGGGCTGCAGCCCTGGGCGACGCTCCAGGCGGAGGTCGCCGAGTCGGAGCGGCTGCAGGCGAGCGTGTACGCCAGGGAGATCCGGTTCTCCGACGTCCTGCAGGACGTCTCGACGATGATGCCAGACAACGCCTGGCTGACCCAGATGGCCGCGTCGGTGAGCAACGCCGGCACCGGTGGCCAGTCGGCCACGGGCACCGCGGCGACCGCCCGAGCGGGAGCCGGCCAGGCGGCGGCCGCACCCCCGGGCGCGCCCGGGAGCGGGTCGCCGGTGGCGTCCATCACCTTCTCGGGCATGGCGTTCGGCCATGTCGACGTGGGCAGGGTCGTCCGTGCGCTGGACGGCACGGTCAAGCGGCACGGCCAGGCGGTCTACCTCAACCCGTTCTTCACCTCGTCGCAGAGGCAGTCGCAGTCGGGCCAGCGCGCGACGGTGACATTCTCGGCAAGCGTCGACCTCGGGCCGGCGGCGTTCTCGGGCCGCTTCCAGCGGCCCAGCGAGTCGGGAGGGCGCTGACATGACCCGCCGTCGGGAGCTGGTCATCGTCGTCGTGGTGGCGCTGCTCGCCGTCGCCACCGGCTACCTCCTGCTGATCCGGCCGGTGTTGGACCGGACGGCCGCCGCCCGGGCGGACGAGCAGCGCTCGGCCGGCCAGAGCCAGGTCCTGCGGAACCAGATCAGCGCGCTCGAGGACGTCAAGGCCAACGCCGGGCCGCTACAGGCGCGGGCGAGGACCGCGCGCGGCATGTTCCCGTCCCGCCCCGCCCTGCCCGACCTGGTCGATGCGTTGCAGAAGATCGCCGACCAGTCGGGTGTCGATCTGGTCTCGGTCCAGCCGACGCCCCCAGCGGTGTCCACCGCCCCCACCCCCACCCCCACCCCCACCCCCACCCCCACCGCCACGCCCACCGCCACGCCCACCGCCACTCTGGCCGAGATCACCGCCGGCGTGGTCGTGACCGGGGGGTACTTCCAGGTCGAGGACTTCCTGGCGCGGCTCGAGGGGCTGGTCAAGGGCTCCGGCGCCGGCCCGGGGATCCCGCCCCGCTCGATCCTGGTGCGCTCGGTCAGCCTCTCGAGCGCGGGTCCCGTCGGCACCGGCGCCGGCGCCGCGAGCCAGCCGCAGGCGACCAGCGGGGCCGGCTCCGACCGGCTCACCGGCAACATCAGCCTGGTCGCCTTCCAGGCGGTGACGTCGCCGGCGGCCGCGACCTCGGCGCCGACGTCCACCCCGCCGTCGACCGTTGCCCCGAGCCAGGCGCCCCGGCCGTCCGGGTCGGTGCCGGCCAGCGGCACCCAGAGGAGGTAGCCGGACGTGGCCATGCAACCGCAGCCAGACCCGACGAGCCCCGGGCAGCGCGCGCTGATCCTCGCCGCGGCGGGGGTGGGGCTCCTCGGGCTGGTGCTCTTCGTCGTGACTTCCCGGTCCTCCGGTCGCCCCGCGGATGCCCCGTCGGCAGCGTTGCGTGGGTCGGCCATCGGACCGGCGACCACCGCTGCCCGGCCGCCCGAGGGGGGCACGCTGGGCGCGGGCCCGAGCGGGAGCGCCCCAAGCGCGTCCCTCCCGCCGGCGACGAGCCCACCGCCGATCGTGGCCCCGGCGACCGCCAAGGATCCGTTCCACCCGCTCGTGGGCCCGCCGTCCGGTGGGGACATCACCGCCCTGCCCGGGACAGCCGGCGGCGTGGCGCCGCCCGTCGGCTCGTCGACTCCGGCGACCGTGCCGGGTGCGAGCACCGGGACCGCCACCACGCCGGGTGGGGGGAGCACGGTGGGGCGGAAGGTGACGCTGGTCGACGTGTTCCGGCGCTCCGGCGTCGCGTACGCCCACGTCGAGGTAGACGAGCAGCCCTACCGGGTCAGGAAGGGGCAGGTGTTCGCCGGGTCCTACAAGGCGGTCGACATCGGCACGAGCTGTGCCGAGTTCCTCACCGGCGGCACCGCGTTCACCCTGTGCGAGGGCGAGGCCGTGCTCAAGTAGCAGCCGGGCGGGCGGGCTCGGGCCCCCGGTCCGGTGGGACCGCCCCCGGCCACGGCACACCCGCTCTTGGGGAGCCGTGGGGGAGCGTGTCCTGGTGGACCCACGGGTCCCCCAGCACGATGGCACAGGCGCTCTTGGGGGGCCGTGGGGGGAGTTCGCTCCCCTCACATGGGACGAGGACTGCCCCGGAGTAGCATGCTGCGCATGCTCAGATATCTGACGGCGGGCGAATCCCACGGCCAGGCGCTCGTGGCCGTCCTCGAGGGCATGCCGGCAGGCGTCCCCGTCACCAGCAAGGACATCGCCGCCGAGCTGGCAAGGCGCCGGCTCGGCTACGGCCGGGGCGCGCGCATGCGCTTCGAGCAGGACCGGCTGGAGGTCCTCGGCGGCCTGCGGCACGGACGGACCATCGGCTCCCCTGTGGCGGTGCTGATCGGCAACACCGAGTGGCCCAAGTGGACCGAGGTGATGGCGGCCGACCCGGTCGCCGACCCGGAGGCGGCCGTGACCGGTCGCGGCGTGCCGCTCACCCGGCCCCGGCCCGGCCACGCCGACCTCACCGGCATGCAGAAGTACGGCTTCGACGAGGCCCGGCCGGTGCTCGAGCGGGCCAGCGCCCGGGAGACCGCCGCCCGGGTGGCGGTCGCCGCTGTCGCCCGTTCCCTGCTGGCCGAGGTGGGCGTGCGCGTGCTCTCCCACGTGGTCCGGCTCGGCCCGGTCGAGGCCGATCCGGCCGCGCTGCCCACCCCGGGCGACGCCGAGCGGGTCGACGCCAGCGAGGTGCGCTGCCTCGACCCGGCCGCTGCCGCGCGGATGGTGGCCGCGGTGGACGCGGCCAAGGCGGCCGGGGACACCCTTGGCGGCGTCTTCGAGGTGGTGGCGTACGGGCTGCCGCCCGGGCTCGGCTCCTACGTCCACTGGGACCGCAAGCTCGATGCCCGGCTGGCCGCGGCGCTCATGAGCGTGCAGGCCATCAAGGGTGTCGAGGTGGGTGATGGCTTCGCGACCGCCGCCCGGCCCGGCTCGGCCGCGCACGACGAGATCGCGCCCGGGCCGGGACGGCCGGCGCGCCGGACCGGGCGCAGCGGCGGGATCGAGGGCGGCATGTCGACCGGGGAGACGCTGCGCCTGCGCGCGGCCATGAAGCCGCTCTCGACCCTGGTCCGCGCGCTCGACACCGTGGACGTGGCCACCGGCGAGCCGGCCCGGGCGGTGGTGCAGCGCTCGGACGTGACCGCGGTGCCGGCCGCCGCGGTCGTCGGCGAAGCGGTGGTCGCCCTCGTGCTGGCCGACGCCCTGCTCGAGAAGACCGGCGGCGACTCCCTCGACGAGGTGCGGCGCAACCTCGACGCCTACCTGGCCGGGCTGGCCGGGGGGGACGCACCGGGCCGCGCGCGTCCCTGACACCCGGTGCCCGCCAGGACAAGCACGGAGGTCGGCTGCTACCCTGCTGCGCCAAGCCAGCGCGCCCTCGAGCAAGGAGGCTTCGCGCGTGCGACCGGTTCTGCCCACCATCGTCCTCATCGGGTTCATGGGGGCCGGCAAGTCGACGGTCGGGCAGCTCGTCGCGCGGGCGCTCGGACGCGAGTTCATCGACACCGACATGGTGATCCAGCGCAACGCGCGCATGAACGTGACCGAGATCTTCCTGCGGGAGGGGGAGGAGGGCTTCCGGCGCAGGGAGGTGACCGTCATCGACCGCGCCATCTCCGCCCCCGGCCGGGTCATCGCGGTCGGCGGCGGGGCGGTCCTCTCGGCCGACAACCGCACCGCGCTCAAGCAGGCCGGGCTCCTCGTCTACCTGCGGGCCACCCCGGAGACGCTCGCCGCCCGGCTGGTCGGGGCGATCGACCGGCCGCTGCTCGGCAGCACCGGCGACCGGGTGGGCAGGATCCGCGACCTGCTGGTCGCCCGCGGGCCGATCTACGAGACCGCCGGCGACGCGGCGATCGACACCGACCGGCAGAGCCCCGAGCAGACCGCCGCCGAGGTGCTCGACTGGTACCGCAGCCGCATCGACGAGCTCGCCGGCCGATGACCAGGGCGGGCGCGACCCCGGGCCCGGGTGCCCGCGACGGGGCGCCTCCCCCCGGGGCGGGCGCGACCACGCCGGTGGTGCGCACCGTCGAGGTCAGGGTGGCGGGTGGCGGCTACCCGGTGCGGATCGGCCCCGGCCTGCTCGACCGCCTCGACGAGCTGCTGCCCGACCTCCCCGGCGCCGAGGTCGCCGCGGTGGTGTTCTCCGAGCCGGTCCGGGGGTTCGCCGAGCGGGCCGCGGCGGCGCTGGCCAGGCGCGGCCTCGTGCCACACCTGCTGGACGTGCCGGCCGGGGAGGCGGGCAAGCGGCTCGCGGTGGTCGAGACCCTCTACCACCGGCTGGCCGCCGTCCCGACCCACCGGGCCGACCCGGTGGTGGCCGTGGGCGGGGGGGCCACCACCGACGCGGCCGGCTTCGCGGCCGCCACCTGGCTGCGCGGGGTACCGCTGGTCAACGTGCCGACCACCGTGCTCGGCATGGTCGACGCGGCCCTCGGGGGCAAGACCGGGGTCGACCTCGCGGCCGGCAAGAACCTGGTCGGCGCCTTCCACCAGCCGGTGGCGGTCGTGGCCGACACGACCACGCTCGCCGCCCTGGACCGGGCCGAGGTCCGCTCCGGCCTCGCCGAGGTGGTCAAGGCCGGCCTGGTCGGGGACCCGGCGCTGGCCGAAGCCTGCCTGCAGCGTGCCGGCCCGGCCGCCGCCGGCGACCCGGAGGCGCTGGCGCCGTTGCTCGAGGCGGCCGTGCGGGTCAAGGCCCGGGTGGTTGCGGCCGACGAGCGCGAGGGCGGCCCGCGGGCGGTGCTCAACTACGGCCACACCCTGGGTCACGCCCTGGAGCGCATGGCCGGGTTCGAGGGCCTGCGCCACGGCGAGGCGGTCGCCCTGGGGATGGTGTTCGCCGCCCGGGTCGCCGAGGCGACCGGGCTGGCCGAAGCGGGGCTGGCCGCCGGCCACGTCCGCGTGCTCGGCGCGCTCGGCCTGCCCACCGCGCTGCGGGAGCTCGACCCCGAGGCCGTGCTGGCCGCCATGGCCACCGACAAGAAGCACCTCGGCGGCCTGCGGCTGGTGCTGCTGCGCGCCCCCGGCCGGCCCGAGCTGGTCCCCGCCCCCGACCGTGGCGTGCTCGCCGCCGCCATCCGCGCTCTCGCCGACGACCCCCTGGGATCGGGCCGCCCGTGATCACGCCGGGCACACGCCGATGACCCGGGCCTTCCCGCCCGCCGGGGAGGGGCAGCGGGTGCTCGTGCTGCACGGGCCGAACCTCGGGGCGCTGGGCCGCCGCGACCCGGCCCAGTACGGGACCTCCGACCTCGACGCCATCATGGCCAGGCTCGGCACCCTCGCCAAGGAGCTCGGCGTGGCCGTCGAGGGCCTGCAGTCCGACCACGAGGGCGAGCTGGTCGAGGCGTTGCTCGGCGCCCGCGCCGGCGGGATCGCGGCCGTGGTGATCAACCCGGGCGCGCTCGCCCACACCTCCTACGCGGTGCGGGACGCGGTCGAGGCATGCGGCATCCCCGTCGTCGAGGTCCACCTGTCCAACGTGCACGCGCGCGAGCGCTTCCGGCACCACCTGGCGATCGCCCCGGTGGCAGCCGGCGTGGTGGCCGGGCTCGGGCCGGCCAGCTACGAGCTGGGGCTGCGTGCGGCCGCCGGCCTGATCGCCAACGGGTAGAACCGCCCGGCGTCCGGTGAACGAACGCCGGTGAGGCCCGAGATGCGAGGAGTCGAGGTGCCCGTCCCACCCACCCAGGCCCCCCGCCGCCCTGCCGGCCGGCCCTACCAGGCCAGGGTCACGGACGCCCGCCGCCGCGCCCTGCGCGCCCTGCTGCCCCCCGCCGACCTCGTCGCCCTGCTGGTCACCAAGCTGGTGAACGTCCGCTACCTCACCGGCTTCTCCGGCAGCTACGGCGCCCTGCTGCTGTTCCACGACCACACGATCTTCTTCACCGACCGCCGCTACGAGGCGCAGGCGGCGGCCGAGGTGGCCGGCGCCGAGATCGTGATGGCCCCCGACGACCTGGTCGCCGGGGTCGTGGCCGTGCTCGGCAACGACGGCGACGGGCTGGGGTTCGAGCCGGGCGGGCTCACCTGGGGAACGGGGCAGCGGCTGCGCACCTTGCTGCCCGGCCGGGCCGTGGTGCCCGCCCCGCAGCTCGTCGAGGAGCTGCGCATGGTCAAGGACGAGGAGGAGATCGCGGCCATGCGCGAGGCCGCCCGCATCGGCACCGACGCCCTCGCCGGGCTGCTCGGCACCCTGCGGGCCGGGGTGACCGAGCGCGAGGTCGCGCTCGACCTCGAGACGTCGATGCGCCGGCTCGGCGGGGACGGCCTGGCCTTCGACCCGATCGTCGCCTTCGGCGAGCAAGCGGCCGAGCCCCACCACCGGCCGAACGACCGGGAGCTCGCCACCGGCGACCTCGTCAAGCTCGACTTCGGCGCCGAGGTCGACGGCTACCGCTCCGACATGGCCCGCACGGTGGTCCTCGGGCGCGCCTCCGAGCGCCAGCGCGAGGTCTACGAGCTGGTCCTGGCCGCCCAGGCGGCCGGGCTGGCCGCGCTGCGTCCCGGGGTCGTGGCGGGCGAGGTCGACCGCGCCTGCCGGGAGGTCATCGCCGAGGCAGGGCTCGGCAACGCGTTCGCCCACCCCACCGGGCACGGCGTCGGGCTCGAGATCCACGAGGCGCCATGGGTCCGCCCCGGAGCCGGTGGTAGCATCGCGAGCGGGACGCCAGTGACCGTCGAACCAGGTGTCTACCTTCCCGGCTTCGGCGGCGTGCGGATCGAGGATCTCGCGGTCGTCCGTCCGGGCGGCCACGAGCTCCTCACCACCGCACCCAAGGAGCTCATCGAGCTGTGACGGACGAACGGCCCGGCGCGCGTCGGAGCCGCTGGCAAGGCTTGAGGAGGCACCGATGCCAACCACGAACGACCTGAAGAACGGGATGACCCTGAACATCGACGGCAACTTGATGAACGTGGTGGAGTTCCAGCACGTCAAGCCGGGCAAGGGCGGCGCCTTCGTCCGCACCAAGCTGAAGAACGTGCGCACCGGGCGAGTGCTCGACAAGACCTTCCGGGCCGCCGAGCCGGTCGAGGTGGCCATCCTCGAGAAGCGCGCCATGCAGTACCTCTACCGGGACGAGACCGGCTTCCACTTCATGGACACCGAGACCTACGAGCAGTCGGCGGTCGACGCCGACGCCGTCGGCGAGGCCGCCAGCTGGATGGTGGACGGCTCCATCCCGTACGTGACCTTCTACGAGGGCAACGCGATCGGCGTGGAGCTGCCGGCCAGCGTCGAGCTGGCCGTGGCCGAGACCGAGCCGGGCATCAAGGGCGACCGGGTCTCGGGAGCGACCAAGCCGGCCACGGTCGAGACCGGCTCGGTCGTGCAGGTGCCGCTGTTCGTGGAGACCGGCGACCGCATCAAGGTCGACACCCGCAGCGGCGCCTACCTCACCCGGGTCCAGTGACCGACCCGCTGGCCCCGGCCGGGACGCGGTCGGCCGCCCGCCGGCGTGCCCTTGACATCCTCTACGAGGCCGACGTGCTCGAGCGTCCCATCCCCACCGTGCTCGCCCGCCACCTCGAAGACCCCGAGACCCGGCGCCCCGACCCCTACACGGTCGAGCTGGTCGCCGGGGTGGACCGCCTGCGCGCCGAGCTGGACGGGCGCATCGGCCAGGCCGCCGAGCACTGGACGGTCGAGCGGATGCCGCTGGTCGACCGCAACCTCCTCCGGCTCGCCACCTACGAGCTGGTGGCCCGGCCAGAGGTGCCGACCGCGGTGGTCCTCGACGAGGCGATCGAGCTGGCCAAGCTGCTGTCGACCGCCGACTCGGGCCGTTTCGTCAACGGTGTGCTCGGCCGGGTGGCGCGCGAGGTCCGGGACGCGCCGGGCGGCGGCACCACCCCCGGCGAGGGTCCGGCCTGACCGAGCGCTCCGGGCCGGTACCCAACATCATCGACATGATCGAGATTCTCGAACGGTTGGTGAGGTTCAAGGCGGTTGCTTGGCGGTCGCATCTCGCCAATAGTTTCGGGCGAGCTTGACGCGGCAAGCTTCAAGCCGGTCGAAGTGCCCGAGGCGTGCAGGCGCGCCCATCGAGTGGGAGGTCCCCCGGCCGTCACCTGCCGCCGGAGGCATCGACGAGAAGGGAAGGCGCATGCGGTCGTCCAGGCTCCTGCTCGGGGGCTTCCTGGCTGGGCTGCTCCTGCTCCCGTCCGCCGCCGCCGCCGATGCGCAGGTCTTCCTGGAGGACATGAGCTGCACCGGCATCGGCGCCGAAGGCGAGGGGCTCACCAACGGCGCCGAGCTGGCGCTCACCCTGGTGAACAAGGACAACGGCATGGTGCTGTCGAGGCAGACGGTGACCGCCTCGCCGCAGGGGGGGTTCAAGACCAGGCTCAAGGCCAACCTCAACCAGGTGCTCGGCGTCCGTCTGGTGGTCGCGACCCGCGGCGGCCGGCTGCTGTTCACCGAGCACGTGATGCGCAACGGGCACGCCATGTGCAGCCTGCCCGCTGGGGGCGGCCTGCCCTACACCGGGTCGCCCGACCGCGCCCCGGCCGTGCTCGGGCTGGCCGCCGCGCTCGTCGCGTTCGGGTCCGTGCTGGTCGCCGCGTTCGCCTACCGGGGGCGCCGGGCCCAGGCCCGGTAGCCGCGCGCCCTGCCATGGCCCCGCCCGACCCGAGGCACCTGTCCGAGCCGCGAGAGTTCCCGCCGCGGGTGCGCCACCGCGCCCTGACGGTCGCCGTCGGGAGCCTGCTCGTGGTCGTGCTCGCGGTGGCGGTCGCCCGGGCGGTGGGGACCGCCGGGCCCCGCCCCGACCGGTCGCCGGCCGGCTCGCAGGCGGTCACCCCGACCTCGGTGGGGGCCGCCACGGCCCCGCCGACGACCGCGGCCCAGGCCGGCGAGCAGCAGGGCAAGGAAGAGGAGCCCCTGATCGCCAACCCGAGCTTCGAGGCCAGCGTCAGCGGTTGGAGCCCCATCGGCACGGCCGTCCTCGAACGCATCCCGACCGCGAAGGAGGGCAAGTGGTCGGTGAAGCTGGTCGGTGAGCGGGGGTCGGCGGCGGCGACCCGGACCGGCATCGAGCACGCGGCCGTTCCGGTCGAGCCCGGCGTCAAGGTGAACCAGCTCTACGAGGCGGTCGTGTGGGTCCGCACCACCAAGCCGGGCACCCTCGTCCAGGTCAACATGGTCGAGTACGTCGACGGCCGCCGCTTCGCGATCGACTCGGCAGGCGTCAACCTCCCCAACACCGACTGGCGCAAGATCGAGGTCTACCACTACCTGCACCGGCCCGGCTCGCGCCTGGGCGTGGAGGTCGTCGCCCCCGCCCTCCCCAGGGACGCGAGCGTGCTGGTGGACGGCGTCAAGATGGAGCTCGAGCACTAGGAGGGTCCGGCGATACGGCCAGCGAAACTCGCCGCTGGGTCGGCATTGTCGCAGTTCATGGGCTGTTCTCCTGCTGATCGGCGCGGACCAGCGCTCAGGATGGACACCGGGCCGCTGTCGGACAGCCGAAAGCCCCGGGGCGGGGTGGTGCTCGGGGCAGGGCCGCCTACGCGGCCAGCGGCACCGCTCGGGCTTGGCGAGCGCGCAGGCGAGCTGGGCGAGGATGGTCAGGTCGGCGTGGAGCCGGACCCGCTCGATGCCCCGGAGCCGCAGCGGGAGCAGTGCCCATTCGTGCTTGAGCTGGCCGAACTCCCGCTCCACGGCGCCGCGCTGCCGGTAGAGCGTCTTCCACCGGGGCGTCTTGCGGGGATGAGGGTGTGCAACCGCTGGGCCGCGACCCACTGGCTGGCCGGGGCACACTCGCCGGTGGGCAGCGCCACTTGGCCGCCTGCCGCTTGGCGTCCGCGCCAGCAAACGTCCACTCGCCATGCTCGCGTCGACGGCTTGTGCCTGCCGGCCTTGACGGCGGGGGTCTGGCGCAGCGGGATGACCGGGTGGCAGTCGCGCCGCTCGAACCCCGCGTAGATGTAGGTATGGTCGTAGCCCTTGTCCAGCACGGCGACCTCGGGCCGGAACCCTCGCTCCTTCACCGATTCCAGCAGTGGGATAGCGAAGCTGGACTCGCTGACGAGCCGGCGCGAGAGGCCGTGGTATGTTTCAGGCGTTCGCCGTTCTCGCTACTCTAGTCCGACTAGTCGCCTGTTGCCGGAAGCGGCGGCTTGCATTACGCTAATTGCAGGTGCAGGGGCTAGGCGACACGGCCGAAGATGCCTCATCAGGCGAAGCCGCCCACCGTCAGGAGGTCTTCAAGTGACCGACGACGCCTCCCGAGCAAGCCGGCCGCAGCCCTCTTTCGTGCAGGCAGTCTTCAAGGCCGCTCGCAGGGTCTTTCGGAAGTTTGAGACGCGGCGAGACGAAGATGCGGCCTCGGCTACCTGGAACCTCACAGCCCTGACTGAGCGCGATGAAGTCGACGGCGGATGGATCGCTGAGTGTGTTGATCTGCCTGGCTGTATGTCGCAGGGTGAGACAGAGGAGGAAGCTCTGGCGAACCTTGCCGATGCTATCGGCGGGGTACTCACCGTCAAGGTGCAGGCTCAACTCCTCAAGGACGTGCGGCGCGATCATCCTGCACAGGCGAGGCATACTCACGCCATTTCGGTCTTATAGCCCAACGTGGGACAACGAGACTTGCCCTTGGCGAGCGGCGAGCGCCACGCGCGCGCTTTCGAGCGCTGCGGCTGGGAAAGGGTGCGCGAGACTTCCGGGACGAACCCTCACATCATCCTTGAGAAGCCAGGTGTGCGAGCGACCCTTTCCATACCGAACCACAAAGGTAAGGACGTGAAACGAGCGCTCTTGCAGAGGCAGATCAAGCTGGCCGGATTGACTGAGCAGCAGTACCTCGACTGCTTTCAGGGGTAACCCCCTGCTGGAGCCGGCCCGGGGTTGGGGTCTACCCGGCCGGACCCGGCTCGGGGCCACCGGGGTGCTCGCGGCGCTCGGCGAGCCACGTCTGGACGTCGCCCCAGCGCCAGCGTAGCCGGTTGCGCGGCAGGCGCACGTACGGCGGGCCGGTCCCTTCCGCGATCCAGCGGTCGATCGTGCGCGTGCTCACGTTCAACGCCTGACCAAGCTGAACCTTGGTGAGCATGTCGTCGGAGTGTCGTTCCTGGCGTCCCATGCTGTCTATGGTCGCCAGCTTCGCCGAGTGGGACGAGTTGGCGAGACTTGAACCATATTGGCGAAGCTGGAGGCTACCCAGACGCAGAAGCGCCCCGGGCGACGGCCGGAACCGCCCCCGGGGCATGGCCGACACCCCGGGAGGTGCCGACATGGCCAACCCTACCCGACCCGATCCCGCCGAGCTGCACGCGGTCGCCGCCGCCGCTGAGCGGGCCGCCACCGGCCTCGCCCGCGTCGTCGGCCGCGCCGCCGGCGCCGGCATCGTGGTCGATGACGAGATCGTCGTCGCCACGATCACAAGCTGGGCGAGCTGGGTCGCCAAGCGCGCCGCCGCCGCCGAGCACACCGAGCAGCCCTGATTGTGATTCGCCTACTGAGAGGGGTAAGCCGGGCCTGATCGTGGGGTACAGCCCCGTCGCGCCTACCCGGTCACATAGCCTGAGCAGGGACAACGAGTTTCGCTAGTCTCTCCTAGCCGTCGGCGAGGGCCTGTCTGCAAAGTCAGAGCAGCCAGCAGACCGTGCCAGACGGACCCGTCTCGGCGGATGCGGCGGCTGAACGGCCCTCCAAGGACAGGTCGTTGGGCCCTGCTGGGTACCCCCTGGGGGCATCTACCGTCGGGTCGACGGCCGCGAGGCCGCCGCCGGAGGAGCCGGGTACGGGAGGTGGACGATGACCGTGGCGCAGCTTGGGGTCACGCTCGGGGGGCTGGCCGGGCTCGCCACGCTGGCCTGGTATGTGCTCGGCCCACGCCGGGCCGCACGGGCGGCGCTGGCGGCCGGGGTGCAGACCGCGACGGTGGTGGTGCGCGGCGGCTACAGCCCGGACCTGCTGCGCGTGCGCGCTGGGGTGCCGCTTCGGCTGGTCTTCGAGCGGCGGGAGGACGGCGACTGCAGCGCGCAGGTGGT
>Ga0184637_10000796_pt1 | contig 22457 bp, 18 predicted proteins | sample PLM3_127_b2_FD_133143 | JGI IMG/M metagenome (GOLD analysis project Ga0184637, IMG submission 133143) | Groundwater sediment microbial communities from an aquifer in East River, Colorado, USA - PLM3_127_b2 | ecosystem: Environmental > Terrestrial > Soil > Riparian zone | place: USA: East River... | reverse complement strand
TCGAATCGAGCAGGGGGAACGGCAGGTGCAGCCAGTCGTGGAACAGCGTCCGCATCGCCTCGATCCACCCCTGCGGTCCGGTCGGCGCGCTCCAGTGGTACAGCAGGAACCCGATGGCCCACGGCAGGAGGGCCCGCACGTTCACGCCGGTCGGTGAGAACAGCGCACGCTCCCCGTACCGCCCCCGGTGGTGCACGAAGTAGTCGGCCATGAAGACGGCCGCCAGGGGCACGAACACGGACCCGATCAGGAGCAGGAACAACTCGTAGCGTTCCATCGAGAAGGCCAGGGCAAGCAGGAACCCCACCGCGCCCACCGCGGTGGTGAGCGCGCGCTGCGGAAGCTCCGGCAGCACGTTCTGCGTGGAGACGGCAGCGGAGTAGATGTCGGCGAATGCGTTGTCGCTCTCTCCGACGAGGAGCGCGATGAGGACGACCGCGCCGCCCGCGCTGGCGGCGATGGCCGTGCCGATCCCGAACACGTCGGCGCCGGCCCCCGCCGCGAGCACCAGGAGCGCGCCGAGGGCGTAGAACCACGCGTTCCCGGCCAGGTAGCCCCAGTACGTCCCGGCGAACCCGCCGGACCCCGGCCGGGCGAAGCGGTTGTAGTCGGCGACGAGCGGCAGCCATGAGATCGGCATCACCACGACGAGGTCGACCGCCAGCCAGAACGGCAGGCCGCCCTGCCCTGGGCTCCGCCAGATCGCGCCGAGGTCGGCCGACGTCAGCACCCTCGCGGTGATCCACAGCGCCGAGCCGATCAACAGGTAGATGCCGAACCGCTCCAGCCACCGCCGGACCACAAGGATCGGCCCCCCGACGGCCAGCAACGTGCACACGACCGCCACGAACGCCAGCCAGAAGTGGGAGGCGTCCAGACCGAACAGGCGCTTGGAGGCCACGTTGGCAACCTGTCCCATGGCCCAGAACTCGACGGCCGTCCACCCCACCAGCTGGAGCAGGTTGAGGGCTGAGGGCAGGAACGAGCCCCGCAGCCCGAGGACCGGACGGAACAGCACCATGGACGGCACGCCCTCCCGTTCGCCGGCCAGGCCGACCAGCGCGAGCGGTAAGCACCCGATAGCCGATCCCACGACGATCGCGAGAAGCGCCTTCGGGAACCCGAGCGCTGGGACGAGCAGCGCGCCGGTGACCATCACCAGCAGGCCCACCGAGAGGTCTCCCCACAGGACGGCGAGGTCGACGCCGGACAGCCGGCGGCGATCGGGCGGGACGGGACGGATGCCCCAGGACGGCGCCTCGCGTTCCAGGACTCGCTCGAGGCGCTCGGTGAGGCTCGACATGGTTCGGTTGGAGTCTACGCGCGAGGCTTCCCTACGCCCGCTCGCGAAGCAGCCTCTCCAGGTTCGAGAGCGAGCGGCGCATCAGCCGGCGCATGAACGGTCGGTACGCGAGCAGGGCGAGCTCCCCGAGCACCGGTACCGGAAGGCGGAGGTCCTCCGTCCACGTGAACCGGGCGCCGCGTGCTGCCGGCTCCACGAGCCACTCCCCCACGCCACGGACCAGGCCACGGTGCGCCATCACCAGCTGCCGGGGTGGGTCCCACATCGTGACCTCGAGATGGTCGGTGAGCAGCGGCACGCCCAGCACCCGGGTGCGTACGGCGACGACCACACCGACGCCCTCGCGATGCGACGTGCACACCCGGATCGAGTGGGCATCCTTCATCCACGCCACCTGCTCCTCCCACGCCAGGACGCGGCGCCACGCCTCCTCGGGAGGAACGGCCAGCTCGGTCCGAGCGGAGACCCTCATGGGAGCGACGACATGCCGGCCGGGGTCACAGTCCCGGGGCCTCCCCAGTCTTCGGCAGCGCCCTGAGCGTCTCGGGGATCGAGAGCAGCAGCGCCAGCGCGACCAGGATGGGGATGGCAGAGAGGGCGAAGGCCGGTCCGTACCCCAGCCGGTCAGCCGAGAATCCGGCGACGAGCGGACCGAGGACGAACCCCAGGTCCCCCACGAACCGGAACGCGGCCACGGCGCTCCGCTGCGTGTCCTCGGTGGTGAGGTCGGAGAGCATCGCCGCCTGTGGCACGCCGGAGTACCCGGTGACGAGGCCGAAGAGGCCCAGGGCCACCATGTACCTGACCGGCGTGGACGCGAGGGGCCACAGGACCAGGGCCGCGGCGAGCAGCGCGTACGACGGCACGATGACGGGCTTCCGGCCGATCCGGTCGGTCGCCGACCCCGCGGGGAACAGCACGGCGAACTCCGTGACCGAGGCGATGGCCAGGCCGATCCCGATCCCCACCGGCGACAGATGGACGATCTCGTTGCCGAACAGCGGGATGAGCGTGCTGTACACGCCGGCGATCATCCACGCGTACGCCCCGTTCGCCAGGAGGACGGCGACGAACGGGCGATCGAACCGCAGATGCCGAAGGCCCGTGGGGCGAGCCCTCGGCCGCTCGACGTCTCGAACCGCGGGGATGGTCCGCGAGAACACCGCTGCCGCCACGAAACACGCCACGGCGTAGACCCACAGCGTGCTGGCGGGGCCCAGCCAGTGAGCGAGGACGCCGCCGAAGGGCTGGCCGGCGATGATGCCGACGTTGAACGACGCGTACCAGACGCTCATGACCCGGCCCACGCGGTCGCCGGGGACCGCCCGCAGGAGGAACGACAGGAGGCCGGTGAAGAACACCGCGGAGCCGGCACCGCCGGCGCCGCGGAACACGACGAGCAGCGGGTAGGTCGGCGCCACGGCCGCCAGTGCGGTCGTGGCGCCGACCACCACGGCGCCCACCATCACTGCGTTCCGCTCCCCCAGGCGGTCGATGATCGCGCCGGTGAACGGATCGACGGCGAGCCGGGTGACGGAGAAGGCCGCGATGAGCACCCCGACCGCGTCAAGGCCGACGCCGAAGGACCGCGCGTACAGGGGCAGGATGGGGGAGACGATCCCGAACCCCATCATGATCACGAACGTGCCGAGGACCGCGGCCCGGACCTCCGGGATCCGGAGGATGCCCCGGTATCCCAGCTCGCCGGGCTCGCTCACGCGGGGCAGTCTACGGGGGCGGCCGCCCGTCCCGGTCCGGCCGGCGCTTGCGCGGGCACCCGCCATCCTCTTCGATAGCCGCGATGCCCCGGACCGCGAGCGGCGCGATCGTCGCCACGTCCCTCGTCACGGCCAAGGGGACGGCGCCGTCGCGGGGCGGCAAGCTCGGGACGCCGGTCGTCATCCAGGACGCCGGGATCGCCTGGACCGACGGGGTCATCACCTTCGTCGGCCCGGCCGACGAGCTCCCTGGTGCGGATCCCCAGGTGTTCGCAGGCTGCACGATCGCGCCCGGGTTCGTGGACTGCCACACGCACCTCCCGTTCGTCGGATGGCGGGCGGAGGAGTTCGAGCTCCGCCTGACCGGCCGGAGCTACCGAGAGCTGCACGGCGAGGGCGGCATCTACCGGAGCGCGCGCTTCTTGGCGGAGGCCTCGGACGACGAGGTCCTGGCCTTCTGCCGGCCGCTCGTGGCGGAGATGGCGGATCACGGGACCACCACGATGGAGCTCAAGACGGGATACGGCCTCTCGGTGGAGGGCGAGCTCCGCCAGGCCCGGCTGGCCAGGCGACTGGCCGAGGAGACCCCGCAGGCCGCCACGGTGACCCTGTTGGCCTGCCACGCCGTGCCCGAGGGAATGGAGCGGGAGGACTGGGTCCGGACGGCCTGCTCGGAGCTGATCCCGGCCGCCGCCGCCGAGGGCCTGGCCGACGCGGTGGACGTCTACGTCGAGGACATCGCGTTCACCCTCGATGACCTGCGGGCCGTGGCGCAGGCGGCCGCGGCCGCCGGCCTTCCCCTCCGATGCCACGCCGACCAGCTAGGGCCCTCGGGAGCCGCGGAGGAGGCGGTCAAGCTGGGGGCCCGGAGCGCCGACCACCTGAACAACGTGAGCAACGAGGGCGTCCGAGCGCTGGGTGAGGGCGGGACGGTCGGGGTGCTGCTGCCGGCCTCGACCGCCTTCATGCGCGCCGTCCCCCCGCCGGTCCGCACACTCGTGGAATCAGGCGCGGCCCTAGCCATCGCCACCGACTTCAACCCCGGGACCTCGCCGGTCCTGTCGATGCCGGAGGCCCTGGCGACGGGCTGCGCCCTCTACGGGCTGACCCCGCTCGAGGCGCTCACCGCGTCTACGCTGAACCCGGCCTGGGTGCTCGGGGCGGCGGAACGCTCGGGGACGCTCGAGGTGGGAAAGCGGGCGGACCTGCTGGTCCTGGAGGGCGAGGCGTTCCGGCAGGTGCCCTATCGGCCGGGCCACAACCCGGTGCTGCACGCGTATGCGGGCGGGACGAGGGTCGGCGGGCGATGAGGCGACTGGCCCTCGGGCTCTTCCTCGTCCTCGCGTGCGTGTGCGCGACGGTGCCCTCCGCGCTCGCGGCCGGCGCCGTCACGCTGTCGGCCTCGGCCACCACGATCGACTACGGCGAATCGGTCCGCCTGGCGGGACAGATCTCGCCCGCCACCGGGGGCCAGGCCGTCGATATCGTCGACTCGGTCGGCTCCGTCCTCGCCACCACGACCTCGGACGCCGGCGGCGGCTTCTCGTCCTCGGTCTCGCCGGAGGCCAACGTCACCGTCCACGCGGCATGGCAGAACGACGTCAGCCCGGACGTGTCGATCGGGGTGCGGGCCGTCCTGACGGTCCATCTCGGAGCGGTCCGCCTGTTCGATCGGGCGGCGGTCCGGGGGACCGTCGCGCCCGCGGTGGCGGGAGCGACGGTCGATGTCACGCTCACCCGGGACGGCAAGCCGGTGGCCGACGGCAGCCCCACGATGGGCGCTGCCGGAGGCTTCCGGGCCACGTTCCCCATCGAGGAGCCCGGGACCTACCGGGTCCGGGCCGCGTTCGCCGATGCGGGCCACGCGCGGGGTACAGCGATCGACGGTCCCGGATCGACGCCGCTCCCGACGCTCGGCGTCGGGTCGAGCGGCATCTTCGTCCTGCTCCTCGAACGCCGGCTCGTGGAGCTCCACTACCGGCTCGTCGACGTGGACTCCCAGTACGACTTCCGCACCGCCGACGCCGTGCTCGCGTTCCGCAAGGTGCAGCGGATGCTCCGGGTGTTCACGGTCGACGCCGGCGTCTGGCGAGCGCTGGCCGACCCCCTCCGTCCCCGGGCAAAATCGGCCGCGAACGGCTTCCACATCGAGATCGACCAGACGCGCCAGGTCCTGTACACGGTCCGGGATGGCTCGGTGACCAACATCATGCACGTGTCCACGGGGAAGGCGAGCACGCCCACGCGCGACGGCTCGTTCAGCGTGACCCGCAAGCTGGCGGGGTACAGCGGACACCAGCTGTACTACCCGAGCTACTTCGACGGGAACCGGGCCATCCACGGGTGGACCGAGGTGCCCACCTACGCCGCCAGCCACGGCTGCGTGCGCGTGCCGTACTGGAACGCCCAGTGGATCTACGGGCTGGCGGCGATCGGCACCCGCGTCATCGTCTACCACTAGTCGAGGTCGCCGACCGCCGATTCGACCGCCCCGACCAGCCTCCCGCTCCGAATGAGGTCGGTGGCGGCGGCGATGTCGGGCCCGAGCTCGCGGTCGGCGTCGAGGAACGGGACGGCCTCGCGGATGGCCTCGCGCGCCGCGCGCGTCCCGCCCGCGGGCGCGAGCGGCCCGCGCAGGTCCAGCCCCTGCGCCGCGGCCATGGCCTCGATGGCCACGACGACCTCCGCGTTCGCCACGACCGCCCGGGCATGCCTGGCCGAGGTCATCCCCATGCTTACGTGGTCCTCTTGCCCGGCGGATGACGGGATCGAGTCGACGGAGGCCGGGTGGGCCAGCGACTTGCACTCCGAGACCAGGGACGCCGCGGTGTACTGGGCCAGCATGAACCCGGAGTTCAGCCCGCTCCCCCGGACCAGGAACGCCGGCAGGCCGTTGTTCGTGTCCGGGTCGAGCAGGCGGTACACCCGCCGCTCCGAGACGCCGGCGAGCGGCACAGTCCCGGCCGCCAATGCATCCAGGGCCACGGCGACGGGCTGGCCGTGGAAGTTCCCGCCCGAGAGGACCTCGCCGCTCTCGGGAAGGACGATCGGGTTGTCGGAGATCGAGCCGGCCTCGACCTCGAGGATCCGCTGCGTGAACGCCAGCACCTCCCGGGTGGCGCCGTGGACCTGGGGCGCGCAGCGGAGCGAGTAGGCGTCCTGTACCAGGTGCTCGCTCTCGCGATGCGATGCCGTGATCTCGCTCCCGTTGAGCAGGCGCCGCAGGTTCGACGCCGACGCGGCCTGGCCCGGGTGGGGCCGGAGGTCCTGAAGTCGATGGTCGAACGGCCGGTCGGTGCCGAGCGCGGCCTCGATCGTCATCGCCGCCGCGATGTCGGCGGCCTTGGTCAACACCGACACGCGCTCGGCCGCGAGGATCCCCACGGCGACCATCCCCTGTGTCCCGTTCACCAGGGCCAGCCCCTCCTTCGCCTGGAGGGAGAGCGGCGGGAGGCCCGCGGCGCCGATCGCTTCGGCCGCCGCCACGGGGCTTCCGTCCACCAGGACCTCGCCCCGCCCGACCAGCGGGAGCGCGAGGTGGGCGAGTGGCGCCAGGTCACCCGAGGCCCCCAGCGACCCCTGCTCCGGCACCACGGGAACGAGGTCGCGGTTCAGCATCTCGACCATGCGCGCGACGATCTCGACGCGCACGCCGGAGTGCCCCAGCGCCAAGACGTGGGCCCGGAGGAACAGCATGGCCCGGGCCTCCTCCCGAGAGAGTGGAGGCCCGACGGCCGCGGCATGCGAGCGGACGATGCCGAGCTGGAGCTCCTCCGCCTGCTCCGGTGGGATGCGCACGTTGGCCAGGCTGCCGAATCCCGTGGTCACCCCGTACACGATCTCGCCGGCTTCGACCTTCGACTCCACGACGGCGCGAGCGGCCCGCACGCGCTCCACCGCATCCGGCGGGAGCTCCACCGGTTCGCCGCGCGCCACTGCGACGACGTCCTGGAGCGAGAGCCTCCCCCCGACCGCAACGGGCACGGCGGCAAGGCTACGGGCGCGCCGCGTGCCCCACAAGCCCCGGGGTACAGTGGAGGCAGCCCGCCACGAACGAGGAGCCTGTTCCGTTGTCCGACCCCGTGGGCCCCTACGACACGCTGGACCCCCAGGGCCTCCTCCGGGCCGATCCGTCCGATGGGCCGGCGGGGGCCGACAACCGGCCGCACGAGCCGTCGGCGGGCCGCGCCCTCCTGCGTGGCCTGGCCAAGCGGTGCCCCAGGTGCGGCGAGCGGGACCTGTTCGTCTACTGGCTGAAGATCCGGGACCGCTGTCCCCGGTGCAAGCTCCGCCTGGAACGCGAGGAGGGCGGGTTCCTCGGCGCCATGACGATCAACTACTCGGTCACCACCCTGGCCTGGGTGGCCTTCCTGGTGATCTGGCTCATGGTCGACCTGCCGGGGGTGCGCGTGGTGCCGCTCACGGTGGCGTCGGTCGTCCTGGTGGGCGTCTTCCCGCTGGCCTTCTACCCGTTCTCCAAGACCATCTGGGCGGCCGTGGACTACCTGGTCTTCCGGTCCAGTCCCGACTACGCCTCGGAGGATCCGGCCGATCGGGCCCCCGGCAACGGCGGACGGTACTGAGCTACTCCCGCCAGGGCAGGCGAACCCCCCGCTCCCTCGCGACGTCCAAGGCCCGTTCGTAGCCCGCGTCGGCGTGACGCACCACGCCCATCCCCGGATCGCTCGTCAGCACCCGCTCCAGGCGCGACGCCGACTCCGTCGTCCCGTCGGCCACCACGACCATCCCGGCATGGATCGAGTACCCGATGCCCACGCCCCCCCCGTGGTGGACGCTGACCCAGTGCGCGCCGGCCGCCGTGTTCACCAGGGCGTTCAGGATCGGCCAGTCGGCGATGGCATCGGAGCCGTCCCGCATCCCCTCGGTCTCCCGGTACGGGCTGGCCACGCTGCCTGCGTCGAGGTGGTCGCGGCCGATAACGATCGGCCCCGCCACCTCGCCGCTCGCCACCATCTGGTTGAACCGCAGGCCCGCCTGGGCCCGCTCGCCGTAGCCGAGCCAGCAGATCCGAGCCGGCAGTCCCTGGAACGCCACGCGGTCCTCCGCCATCCGCAGCCACCGCTGGAGCCGGTCGTTCTCCGGGAACAGCTCCGCCACCGCCCGGTCCGTCTTCAGGATGTCCTCCGGGTCGCCCGAGAGCGCCGCCCACCGGAACGGGCCCTTGCCTTCACAGAACATGGGTCGGACGAACGCCGGCACGAACCCCGGGTAGTCGAAGGCCCGGGCGAACCCGCCGGCCTTGGCTCCCGCCCGGAGGTTGTTCCCGTAGTCGAAGACCACCGCTCCCGCATCCATGAACCCCACCATGGCCTCGCAGTGGCGGGCCATCGAATCGAGGGCCCGCTTCTGGTACTCGTCGGGTTCGGACTCGCGAAGCTCGGCGGCCTGCGCCACCGACAGCCCCGCCGGGACGTAGCCTCCCAACGGGTCGTGGGCGGAGGTCTGGTCGGTAACGACCTCCGGCGCGAAGCCTCGGACGAAAAGCTCCGGGAGGGCGTCGGCGCAGTTGCCGAGGAGCCCGATCGAGACCGCCTCGCCGTTCGCGCGAGCCTCCTCCGCCCACGCCACGGCCTGGTCCAGGTCGTCGGTCTCCCGGTCGAGGTAGCGGGTCTTGATCCGGCGCTCGATGCGCGAGGGATCGACCTCCACGCACAGCGCGACGCCCTCGTTCATCGTCACCGCGAGTGGCTGCGCGCCGCCCATTCCGCCAAGACCGCCGGTCAGGGTGATGGTCCCCTTCAGCGTCCCGCCGAATCGCTGCGCCGCGGCCTCGGCCAGGGTCTCGAACGTTCCCTGGAGGATCCCCTGCGTGCCGATGTAGATCCACGATCCCGCCGTCATCTGGCCGTACATGGTGAGGCCGGCGTGCTCCAGCTCCCGGAACGTCTTCCAGTCGGCCCACTTCGGCACGAGCATGGAGTTCGAGATCAGCACGCGCGGCGCCATCTCGTGGGTTCGAAACACGGCGACGGGCTTCCCCGACTGCACGAGGAGTGTCTCGTCGTCGCCCAATCCCCGGAGCGCCCTCACGATGGCGTCGTAGCACTCCCAGTTCCGGGCGGCCTTGCCCGTCCCGCCGTACACCACCAGGTCCTGCGGCCGCTCGGCCACCTCGGGATCGAGGTTGTTCATCAGCATGCGGAGCGCCGCTTCTTGCGGCCACGCCCTGCACGAGAGGGTCGACCCACGCGGAGCCCTGATCTCGCGAGCGCCCAAGCGCCCTCGCCTCCTTGCGTCGCTCCCGCGATGATAGTTGCCCGGCTCCGGCAGGAGATGCTCGGGCGAGGGAGCCGGCCCGCGCTACGTCGTGCGGCGGTCCACGGCCCAGGAGGACCCGGGCGTTCCCTTCGTGAACGTCTTCATCTCGGTGGCGATGGCGACGGCCTGCGCGTAGTGCTCGAACTTCCGGTGGGCGGTCGAGGCGATACCGATGGACAGGGACAGGAATGGGAACCGCTGGGTCTCTCCCCGGCGGTTGACCACCTCGATGAAGCCGCGTTCGCGGTCCTCCGGGTCGTACAGGCCCGGTGCGTCCCGCTCGAACTTCTCCACGATGCGCTCGGCGATCGGCACGGCGTGGTCCCCGTTGCACACCACGACGAAGTCGTCGCCGCCGACGTGGCCGACGAAGATGTCCATCCCTCCGACCGCGAGCGCCAGATCCTGGATCAGCCGGGCGGTGTGCTGGATGGCCTCGTCGCCGCGGGTGAAGCCGTAGTGGTCGTTGTAGGCCTTGAAGTGATCGAGGTCCGCGTACAGGATGGCGAACAGGTCGTCGCTGGCCACTCGCTTCTCGACCTCCTCCTCGATGCGGATGTTCCCCGGCAGTCCGGTGAGCGGCGACTGGGCCCGCATCTCCTTGGCGCGGCGGAGGACGCCGCGGATCCGGGCCAGGAGCTCGGGCGTGTCGAACGGCTTGACGATGTAGTCGTCCGCCCCAACGGAAAAGCCTTCGAGCTTGTCCGCCGAAAGCCCTCGGGCGGTCAGCAGGATCACGCTTACGGTGGCGGTCCGGCCGTCCAGGCGAAGTCGCCGGGTCAGCTCGTACCCGTCCATGTTCGGCATCATCACGTCGGCCAGGATGAGGTCGGGGCAGCCCTGGCGGACGATCTCGAGCGCCTTCTCGCCGTCTGAGGCGGTCCGGACCTCGTAGCCGGCCGCCCGGAGCTCGATCTCGAGAAGCCGGGCGATGAAGGGGTCGTCGTCGACCACCAGGATCGACTCGCCGGAAGGGATATCCGGTCCGGGGAGGCCGGGGACCGGAGCGGCCAACGTCCAGGTTTCGGTCTCCACCTGATGCCAATCGGCATGGGAGACGGACCGGTAAAGCGCTACCCGCCCCCCATCCCGCGGCGATCGAGGGTGTAGGAGGACCCGGGGGTCCGTTTGGTGTAGTTCTTGAGCTCGGTCGCCACCTGGACGGCCTCGGCCCGGTGGGAGAACCGGCGGCCGGCCGTGGTGGCGATCCCGATGGAGACGGACACGAGGGGGAACCGCTGCCGTTTGCCCTGGCGATCCTCCGCCTCGACGAAGCCACGGGCCGCGTCCTCCGGCTCGTAGAGCGTCGGGGACAGCTCGTCGAACCGGCGGATCACCTCCTCCGCGATGGCCGTGGCATGCTCCGGTGACGTCACCACGACGAAGTCGTCTCCCCCGATGTGTCCGACGAACGTCGCCGAGCTGCCCACCCCCTTCGCCGTGTCCCGGATCACCCGGGCCGTCGCCTTGAGCGCCTCGTCCCCCCGGACGAACCCGTAGCGGTCGCTGTAGGCCTTGAAGTTGTCCAGGTCGAGGTACAGGAGCGCGAAATCGAGGCCGTGGGCGATCCGGGCCTCGATCTCGTCCTCGATCCGGATGTTCCCCGGGAGCCCCGTGAGCGGCGACACCGAACGCATGTACTCGGCCCGCCGGAGCACCCCCCGGATCCGGGCCAGGAGCTCGTCGGCGTCGAACGGCTTGACGATGTAGTCGTCCGCCCCCGCGGTGAGGCCCTCGAGCTTGTCGGCGGCCACACCCCGGGCGGTGAGCATGATGATGCTCACGACCTCGGTCCTGGGATCCTCCCGGAGGCGCCGGGTCATCTCGTACCCGTCCATGTTCGGCATCATCACGTCGGCAAGGACGAGGTCGGGACATCGCTCGAACGCGGCGTCCAGGGCCTCCACGCCGTCGGAGGCGATCCGCACCTCGTACCCGGCCCCTGCGAGCTCGGCCTGGAGAAGGCGGGCGATGAACTCGTCGTCCTCGACCACGAGGATCGACTCCCGCGCGGATGGTTGGGGTTCGTCGTTCACTGGCCGGCCTCGGCGAGGGTACCCGTCCACCTTATGTTCGGGACGCGGCGGCGGGAGTAAAGCACAATAGGGGCCAGGATCACCTGGAACAGGGGGTTGGCGCGGTGCAGGTGCTCGAGTCGTTCCTGGATGCCATGGGCAACACCCCCCTGGTCCGGCTTCACAAGGTGGTGCGGGGGGTCCGCCCGGCCATCCTGGCCAAGCTCGAGATGCTGAACCCCGGCGGGAGCGTGAAGGACCGGATCGGCCTTCGCATGATCGAGGCCGCCGAGCGGGCCGGGCTCCTTCGGGCGGGCGGCACGATCGTCGAGCCGACCTCGGGCAACACGGGCCACGGCCTGGCCATCGCCGCCGCCATCAGGGGCTACAAGTGCATCTTCGTGATGCCGGACAAGATGAGCCAGGAGAAGGTGGCGCTCCTTCGGGCCTACGGTGCCGAGGTGGTCATCACGCCGACCGCCGTCGCGCCGGAGTCGCCCGAGTCCTACTACCGGGTGGCCGACCGGCTGACCGAGGAGATCCCGGGGGCGTTCCAGCCCAACCAGTACTTCAACCAGGAGAACCCCGCGGCCCACTACGAGACCACGGGCCCGGAGATCTGGGAGCAGACCGGGGGTGCCATCGACGTGCTGGTGGCGGGGGTGGGCACGGGCGGCACGATCACCGGGGCCGCCCGGTTCCTGAAGGAAAGGAAGCCCGGCCTCACGGTCGTGGGCGCGGACCCCGAGGGATCGCTGTACTCGGGCGACACGCCGAGGCCGTACCTGGTGGAGGGGATCGGCGAGGACTTCTGGCCGGAGACCTTCGACCCGTCGGTCGTGGACCGGTGGATTCGGGTCTCCGACGCCGATTCGTTCCGCCTGGCCCGGGCGGTGACCCGCCAGGAGGGCATCCTGGTGGGGGGCTCATCGGGGACGGCCCTTCACGCGGCGCTCGAGGTGGCGCGGGAGCTGGACGAGTCGAAGACGATCGTGGTCATCTTCCCCGACACCGGCCGCAACTACCTTTCGAAGCTCTACTCGGACTCCTGGCTGCTCCAGTACGGGATGCTCGAGCGCCCCGAGGTCGTGCGGGTGGAGGAGGTCGTGTCGGCCAAGCACGGCGATCTCCCGACGGTCGTGACGGTGAGCGCCCACGACAAGGTGCGCCAGGCCATCGACGCGCTCCAGGAGTACGGGATCTCGCAGGCCCCCGTGGTGCGCGAGCCGTCGCTCGACGTGACCCAGTTCGTCGGGGCGATCCAGGAGCGAGCCCTCCTGGACCGCATCTTCCGCGACCCCGACGCTCTCCAGGCCGACGTGGCCGAGGTCATGGGCCCCCCGATCCCCATGGTCGAGTACGACGAGCCCATCGAGGTGGCCTTCGTCGAGCTCCAGCGGGAGCCGGCCGTCCTCGTGGTCAAGGCCGGCCAGGTCCTGGGGGTCCTGACCCGGAGCGACCTCCTCGAGTTCCTGGCCCACCGGCAGCGGACCCCGTAGGGACGAAGCGACCGGCGTGCGCTCGCTCGGGATCGACGTCGGCGCGAAGCGCAAGAGGGTGGACGCCGTCCTGCTCGACGAGACCATGGTCCCGTCCGAGGCCAGGCGTCACGCCGGGGTGGAGGAGATCGCGGAGCTCATCAGGCTTGTCCGACCGGACGTGGTGGCCATCGACTCCCCGCCGGCGTGGGGACGAAGCTCGGGCGGGTCGCGGCTCACCGAGCGGGAGATCCGCCGGTTCGGCATCCAGTCGTTCGGGACCCCCTCGGACCAGAGGAAGGCGAGCAGCGCCTTCTACGACTGGATGCGTGCGGGCTTCGAGGTGTTCGAGGCGGCGGCCCTGGAGGGATTCGCCCGCTACGGGAGCGGCCCGGTGAAGGGCAAGGCCATCGAGGTGTTCCCGCACGCGACCGCCGTGGTGCTGGCCGGGTGCCTGCCGCCCAGGGGCCTGTCGAAGGGGCGGGCCAAACGCGAGTGGCGACGAGGCGTGCTCCGAGCCCATGGAGTGGAGACGGAGAACCTGCCTTCGGCGGATCAGGTGGATGCGGCGCTGGCCGCGCTCACCGGGCTGTACGCGCTCGGCGGCAGGTGCTTCGCGCCGGGCGACCCGCTGGAGGGCGTGATCGTCCTGCCGGCGGCGACCCTTCCTCCGCCGCCCTACCCGCGATGCCGGCAGGCCGAGCGCTCTCGGCGACCCGACCAGCTGGTCTTCCACGGATTGGCCCTGTGCGGCTGCGGCCACCCCGATTGCACTTCCTCGACATCGAGGGAGTTCGCGCCGGGTCACGACGCGAAGCGGAAGTCGCTGCTGTGGAGCCTGGCCCGCTCGGGCCAGGACGCCGTCGACGAGCTCAGGAGGCGAGGATGGGAGGTTCCTCCGGAGATGCGATGAGGTTCGAGACCAGGGCGGTCCACGCCGGACAGGAGCCCGAGTCTGCGTTCGGGGCCGTGAACGTGCCGATCTACCAGACGTCCACCTACGCGCAGCCGGAGGTGGGCAAGCCCAAGCGGTTCGACTACGCGCGAACGGGCAACCCCACGCGGGAGGCTCTGGAGACCGTGCTGGCCTCGCTCGAGGGCGGCAAGCACGGGCTGTCGTTCGCCTCCGGCATGGCCGCCGAGGCTACGCTGCTCCTCACGCTCCGACCGGGCGACCACGTGCTGCTGGCGAACGACGTCTACGGGGGAACGTACCGGCTGCTGGCCAGGGTGCTCGCGGACTGGGGCGTGGCCCACGACGTCGTGGACATGACCGACTTCGCCGCGTTCGGTTCGGCCGTGCGCGACGAGACCCGCGTGGTGTGGGTGGAGACGCCGACGAACCCGCTGCTCAAGGTGATCGACATCGCGGCCGCCGCCGAGCTCGCGCACGGCGCAGCCGCGATGTGCGTCGTCGACAACACGTTCGCCACGCCCTACCTCCAGCGGCCGCTCGAGCTCGGGGCCGACGTCGTGGTGCACTCGGTGACGAAGTACCTGGGCGGCCACTCGGACCTGGTCGGCGGGGCGGTCGTGACGAACGACGATGCGCTCGCTGACCGGCTGGCGTTCCTCCAGAACGCCGTCGGGGCGGTCCCCGGCCCCATGGACTGCTACCTCGCGCTCCGTGGCGTGAAGACCCTCGCCCTCCGTATGGAGGCGCACTGCCGCGGCGCCAGGCGCATCGCGGAGTTCCTCTCGCAGCACCCCAAGGTGACCAGGGTGCACTTCCCCGGGATCCCCGGCCACCCGGGGTTCGAGGTCGCCGTCCGGCAGATGAAGGACTTCGGCGGCATGGTGTCGTTCGAGGTCGGATCCAAGGACGAGGCCGTCCGGGTGGTCCAGAGGACCAAGCTGTTCTTCCTGGCCGAGTCACTCGGCGGGGTGGAGTCCCTCATCGAGGTGCCGGCCCCCATGACCCACGCGAGCGTGAGGGACTCGCCGCTCGCCGTCCCCGACACCCTCATCCGGCTGTCTGTGGGGATCGAGCATCCCGACGACCTGGTCACCGACCTCGAGCAGGCCCTCGGGTAGCGAGGCCGCGCAGCGGCTGGTCAGGCCAGGACGATCTCCTGTCGGGTCGTCTGGATCCCGACCGCGCGGATGCCCGGTTCGCCATCCACCGCCCGAACCGGCACTTCCTCGCCTCCCAGCCATCCGCGGAGGCGCGCGTGGTCGGTGGCCACTTCGATCCACTCGATCCCACGCGGCTGGACCCGATGCTCGGCACGGGCGCGTCCAGGGTGGAGCTCGGGTAACCTGCCCCAGGAGATGAAGAACGGCAGGTCGGGGCGCTCCGGGACCCCGTCGAACCCCGCGCTCCGCCACGTGAGGGTGCGGCCGTCCGGCAGGGACCGCGACCCGGGCGTCACCGCAAGGCCCAGGCGCTCGGCGACCCGGTCGATGTCGTCGGTCGAAACGCACCAGGCCGCGAGCCTGTCACGCGAGCGGGATGCGTTCGCGATCCAGGTCCCCACGGGGCTCGACGCGGCCTCCGCCGGATCGGCCACCGCGAGCAGCTCCACGTACTCCTCGCCCAGGGGGACGATCCGGTTGCCGGTCCCCCATCCCGGATGCCTGCCTCCCGGCACCGATCCCAGACCGAGCTGCTCCAGGATGCGGGTGCCTGCGGCATCGAGGTCGCGGACGGCGAGGACCACATGATCGATCCGGAGCATCCGCCTCTTTCGTCATTCCACGCCTGAACCTCAGCAGACCGTAGGCAGACCTTGTAGCAGACGCAGCGCTGTTCCGCCGCATCCTCATCACTGCCCTCGGCTCGCAGGGTCGACGCCGGCGAACGCCAGGAAGTCCACCATATGAAAGTCGCCGGTGACCGAACCGCCGATCGTCGGAAGCTCCGGGGTCCAGCCGGCCGCTGACAGGAACGAATCCGGATCGAGCTGGAGGAGCCCAACGATGACCTCGGCCACGATCGTCCCCCCCACATAGCCCAGGCGCTCGCCATCCTCTATCAACTCGGCTTCCTTCAGGATGTAATAGAACAGCGGCGTGCTCCGATCGAACCGGCGGTCGATGTCTCGGAGTTCCGAGAGGTCGCCACGCGACAGCACCGGCACCCCCATTTCGCGGGCGATCGCCTGCCCCGACGGAAGCAGCCAGGTGATGTGCCGGAGCAGTGTCCGCTGCGGGAGGACGTTGGGGGCCTGCTCCGGCCCGGCGATCGTCCCCGGCGTGAGGTCGAACAGCGGCGTGGAAAGATTGGTGTCGATCTTCTTGTTCGGCCGCACGTCGCCCTCGAAGCCGGGGAAGCGGAAGAACGTCTGCCAACCGATGAAGCGCCGCGCCGATCGGTGCCCCCCGCGCAGATCGTCGGGGTCCGGCATACCATTGAAGGCGGGATCGAAGATCATCCCGAAGAACGGGCCGCCTGCATCCCCGGCGAGGTTGGCTCGGTACGAGGGCCGCACCATGCTTTGGCCGAAGCGGTACACGGCGCCCTGGAACTCCACGGTGATGAAGGCGCCGCCCGAGGGCCGGTAGTGGCGACGCCGGATCAGGGCCCGATCCACCTGCGGCTGGCCGACGAAGAGCGGCAGGAACTCGTGCAGCACCATCCACTGGTAGTGCCACGTGGTCAACTGCCTGGCCCGTTCGAAGATCTCGGTCGGATCCGTTTTCCCCTCCGCGCCCGCCACGTCAACCGCCCGGTTGTGGAACAGCAGGACTGCGGCGTGGAGGCCGGCGATCATCATGTGCTCGTCGTTGCGTGGATCGGCGATCAGGGCGGATTCGTCGGAGGCGCGGGGCAGATCCTCGAAGCCTCCCGGAGCCGTGTCCACCCGGAAGCGCAGTCCGTCGGACCGGTAAAGCATCGGGTTCACCGTCGGACCGCCTCCGTAGACCGAGTCCAGGTCGAAGCGGGGCGTACGGGCGTTCAGCGAACTCGTGGGCTGCCTTACGACGCCGAGCTGCGACGTCACATCGAAGGTCATGTCATGGTCCATGAACTGACCCATGAACGTGACCCCGGCCGTGTGGGTGAAGTTGTTCGGGTTGGGTGGGGCCGGGGGCGTGTCGCCGTTGAAGCTCGGATCGGTGATCAACGGGATCGGACCGGCCTCCAGATGATCCTCCGCGTCCAGCGGCCCGTGCCTGGCCCCGAGAGCCAGGAGCTTGTCGCGGAGCGCCGGATCGGCTGGGTTGGCGAACGATGGCAACTCGAACATCCGGCCGAACCGGTCGGGGGCGACCCCCGGTGGCGCAGCGTGCGCGGACTCGAGTCCGAGAGCCCCGTGGGCGCCGACCGCCACGGCTCCGGCCCCCAGCGTGCCCAGGAACCGCCTCCTGGTGATGCCCCGTTCCGAGTCAGGGCTCTCGATTCCCATCGTTGCCTCCTTGCTCAGCGCCACCCCGTGGATGCTGTGCGGGTACGTCTCGACGGAGATGGGGACTGCCGGCTATCAGGGGCCTCACCGCTGCTGCTTCAGCCCGCAGATCCGGAGGCCGTACTTTGTGGCGACCCACCGGACGTCCATCAGCCGCTCGAAGCCGCCGATCTCGAACATCATGTATGTCCCCTCGTCGCCGGCCTCCGCTGACCGCAGGGCCAACGAGAAGCGATCGACCGCCACCTCGAATTGGTCCCAGAGGTCCTCCACGGAGCCGCGGTCGGCCTCCGGAGGTGTGAGCGAACGGAGCTCCCCGAGCAGGCCCCGGTAGATCGGGAGCGCGCCGCGCCAGTAGACCGCCTTCTTCGCGAGAGCTGCCCGCCATCCCGGCTCCCAAAGCGTGGCGAGCCGCGCCTCCGCAGTCGCGCATGCCTGGTCGGCCGCGCGAACGAACGCCACCTTGGACATGGGAGGGCGCTCGTCCACCGAGTTCCCGGAACGCACGCATGCAGCCAGGACGACGACCGCGGCGAGATACCGAGCCATCCGCAGCGAGCCGATCCGGGGCTCCAAGCCTCGCGCCCTCGCCCAGTTCACCGTTTCCACCCTCCTTCACTCGTGAGGACCCGACCTTAGGTCTCGGCCAGGCAAGGACGCATCCGTGCACACACCCGTTTCGGCCTTGGGGCTAGCCCGGATGCGCGGGGTGTGCTTCGATGAGAGCCTTCGCCCATGGCACGAACCGTCCTCGTGGTGGACGACCACGCTGGTTTCCGCGCACAGGCCCGGATCCTGTTGGCGGCGGCGGGTTTCGACGTGGTCGGCGAGGCCCAGGACGCGACCGGGGCTCTCACCGCGGCAAGGACGCTCCGCCCTCACGTCGTGCTGCTGGACATCCAACTCCCGGACGGGAACGGCTTCGATGTGGCTCGCGCGCTGCTCGACGACGGGGACCCGCCAGCCGTGATCCTCGTCTCGAGCCGCGAGGAGTCCGACTACGGGGCGCAGGTCACTCGGTCGGGGGCGCGGGGCTTCATCTCCAAGGCAGACCTATCGGCGCAAGGGCTCGCAGCGCTGCTCCAGGGGGATCGATGAGCAGACTCGTGGAGCTCGGGGAGGCTCGTGAGGGCGAGGCACGAGCTGTGCGTCCCTCGCGGAGGCCCCTGCTCCGGGTGGGTTCCGCCGTCCTGGCGGTCGTGCTCTTCGGATTGATCCTCGCCAACGCACTCACGCAGGACCGGTACCGGGTCGAGTGGTTGATATTCGCCTCCAACGTCGCCGTGGCGGCGACGACGATCGTCGCCGGTCAGGTCGGTTGGGCCATGCGGCCCGAGAGCCGAGTCGGGCCACTCCTCGTGGTCGCGGGCCTGCTGCACCTGGGGTGGAAGCTGGAATTCACGGACTGGTCGCTCACGTTCACGCTGGGGCTCCTCTTAGACCGGAATTTCATGGCCGTGCTGGGACACGCGCTGCTCACGTTCCCTACGGGACGGACGGCTTCCCGGGCCGAGCGCGCGCTCATCGTCGGCCTCTACGCGGTCGGGATCCTCGGATCGTCGCTCATAGCTCTGTTCGAGGACCCCACGGGGATCTGCGACGGCTGCCCGAGGAACCTCGCGCTGATCACCGACGCCCCGTCCCTAGTAGATGCCCTGCTGCTCACGGCGAGGTTCGCGACCGTGATCCTGGGGGTCCCCATCGTGCTCTTCATGATGCGGAAATGGCGCAGAGGCTCGGCGGCCGCGCGCCGGGCGCTCGCCCCGGTGGTGACCATGGTGGCAGTGATCTTCCTGTTCACGCTGTTGGAGCACGCTGGGCAACTCTGGTTCCCATCGGTCGTCGATGCGACCCCCTGGTTCTGGCTGAACCAGGTCGTGATCGTGCTCGTCCCCTTGGGGTTCCTGGCCGGACTGCTGCGGACGCGGATGGGCCGCTCAGCGGTCGGCGAGCTCGTGGTGGAGCTCGGCCGCGGCGCTCAGCCGCCGGGTGGGCTCCGGGAGGCGCTCGCGCGACGCCTTGGTGACCCGTCGCTGCAGATCGCCTACTTCCGGCCGGAGCGAGGGGACTACGTGGACGAGCGCGGGCACCCGATGAACCTGCGCGCGGTCGGCTCGGGTCGGGCGGTGACCCTGCTCGAGTCGGCGGGTGAGCCGATCGCCGCGCTGGTGCATGACGAGTTCCTTCGTCACGACCCCGAGATCGTCGAGGCCGTGGCGGCCGCCGCCCGGCTGGCGATCTCGAACGAGCGCCTGCGTGCGGAGGTCAGGGCACAGCTCGAGGAGGTCCGTGCGTCGAGAGCGCGGATCGTCGAGGCGGGGGATGCGGGGCGGCGTCGCGTCGAGCGGAACCTTCACGACGGCGCCCAGCAGCGCCTCGTGACGCTCTCGCTCGCCGTCGGGATGTTGCGGGAACGGCTCGATCACGACGGCGACCCGGAGATCGTTGCCCAGCTCGACACGATCTCGGAGGAGGTGCGCCAGGCGATCGAGGAACTCCGCGAGCTCGGACGAGGGATCCATCCCGCGATCCTGGCCGAAGAGGGGCTCTCGGCCGGGGTGGAATCCCTCGCCGAACGGTCGCCGGTCCCGGCCTCGATCGAGGGTCCGCCCATCGACCGCCTGCCCGAGCCCGTCGAGGTCGCGGCATACTTCGTGGTGGCCGAGGCCCTCACGAACGTGGCGAAGTACTCCCACGCGAAGCACGTGACAGTCCGTCTCTCCCGCAGGGGTCGTTTACTCGAAGTCGACGTCGTCGACGACGGCGTGGGTGGCGCGGAGCCTACGGGTGGCTCGGGCCTGCGAGGCCTCGAGGACCGGGTCGCCGCGATCGGGGGCGAGCTCCGGCTCGAGAGCCGGGCCGGGGCCGGCACGCGGGTCCACGCGGAGATCCCCTGCGATGGACGCTGAGCCGGGCGCGGTCAAGGCGTTCCTGATCGCCGACGTTCGCGGCTACACGAGGTTCACCCGCGAGCGTGGCGACGAGGCGGCCGCCGGCCTCGCCATGCGATTCTCGGAGCTCGTGGGTAAGGAGGTCGAGGAGCTGGGCGGAGCGATCGTCGAGTTCCGTGGGGACGAGGCGCTCGCAGTCTTCGATTCCCCGCGGCGAGCGATCAAGGCGGCCGTCCGGCTGCAGGCCCGGTTCATGGAGGAGACGTTCGCCGAGCCGGGCGGCGTCCCGCTGCCCGTGGGCATCGGGCTGGATGTCGGTGAGGCCGTGCCGGTGGAGGGGGGATACCGGGGCAACGCGCTCAACCTGGCGGCGCGCCTGTGCGGCCTCGCGGGGGCGGGCGAGATCCTCGCGACCCACGAATTGATGCACCTCGCCGGGCGTATCGACGACGCCTCGTATGAGGAGAAGGGTTCGATGCGCTTCAAGAGCCTCGACGAGCCCGTCCGCGTCGTTCGTGTCGTTCCCGCCGGCACCGACCCCGCGGAGAGGTTCGCCTCGCTCGGAAATCACGTCCGTGGAGCTTGGGAGACCGAACCGATCCGCGTGCTCCTCGCCGACGACTCGGTCCTCTTCCGCGAAGGGCTCGCGCGGCTGCTCACGGACGCGGGCCTCGACGTGGTCGGGCAGGTCGCTACCGCCGACGAGCTCGTGGCGAGGGTGCGCGAGATCCTGCCCGACCTGGTCGTCACCGACATCCGCATGCCTCCGACGAACACGACGGAGGGACTCGTCGCGGCGCGCCGGATCCGCGACGAGTTTCAGGACGTGGGTGTGCTCGTCCTCTCCCAATACGTTGAAGCGCGACATGCGGTCAAGCTCCTCGAGGATGCGCCAGAGCGGATCGGCTATCTCCTGAAGGACCGCGTTTCGGACGTGTCCGAGTTCACCGACGCTGTTCGCCGCGTGGCTCGGGGGGGATCCGCGATCGACCCCGACGTGGTGGCGCGTCTCCTCGGTCGAACCCGCGAACGCAGCGCGATCGAAGAGCTGACCGAGCGCGAGCGCGAGATCCTCGCTCTCATGGCCGAGGGTCGCTCAAACCAGGCAATGTGCGAGCACCTGTATCTCTCGCCAAGGACAGTGGAAGCTCACGTGGCCCACATCTTCACCAAGCTCGGCTTGGCGCCGACCGCCGACGACCACCGACGGGTCCTGGCCGTCCTCATGTACCTTCGCGACCACTAGCCGCCTCGGGGTGCGGGCCGCGGCCGCCCTCCGCGATCCGGCCTCTAGACTCGCGGGATGGCCCGCCGCGTGATGCTCGTTGTCCTCGCCGCGCTCGCGTTCGTCTCGACGGCCGCGCCGCTCGCTGCTCAGCCCTCGGTGGAGCGGGTGGCCGGGGACCTGGCCTTCCCCACCAACATGGCCTTCGCCCTCGACGGGAGGATCTTCTTCACCGAGAAGGAGACCGGCAACGTCCGGATCATCCGGGACGGACGGGTGCTGCCCGAGCCGTTCGTCCACGTCTCCGTGGAGGGGAGCGCCGAGCGTGGGCTCCTGGGGATCGCCCTCCATCCGGACTTCGAACGGGAGCCGTGGGTGTACCTCTACTACTCGGAGAAGGGCGGCGCGTCCAACCGCGTCATCCGGGTCCGCACCGAAGGGGACCGGGCGGCGGAGGTCGATCCCATCATCACGCTCCTCCCCGCGGTGACCGGCTACCACAACGGGGGGGACATGGCCTTCGGGCCGGACGGCAAGCTGTACGCCGTGACCGGGGAGGCGCACGACCCCGAGCGAGCGCAGGACCCCAACGACCTCGGCGGCAAGGTGCTCCGGCTGGATCCGGACGGCTCCGTGCCCGCCGACAATCCCCTCGGGCCCGGGAACCCGGTGTATGCCCTCGGCATCCGCAACTCGTTCGGCCTCTGCTTCGACCCCGTGACGGGATACCTGTGGGAGACGGAGAACGGGCCGACCAGCGATGACGAGGTCAACCGGATCGTTGCGGGCGCAAACTACGGGTGGCCCGATCAGCTGGGGCCTGGTGGGAAGCCGCAGTTCGTAGACCCGATCCTGGTCTTCCCGGAAGAGATCGTGCCGACCGGGTGCGCCGTCTCGGCCGACGGGCGGCGGCTGTACTTCGGGAGCTACCGAGGTGGGCTCTACGAGGCCGCCCTGTCCTCCGACGGCACCTCGGCGGGCGCGCCCGGCCGCATCGCCGGCATCGACGCCTCCGTGATCGACGTTTCGCGGGGGCCGGACGGAACCATCTACGTGGCGACGACGGACTCCATCCTCCGGCTCGCCGGGACCCCGAGCGGCTCCCCGGTGCCGGTGGCGACCCCCACGTCTCCGGGCTTCGGAACCGGGGGCTGGACCGGCGCCGGGCTGGTCATCGCCGCGGTCCTGATCGGGTGGCT
>Ga0184637_10000795_pt1 | contig 22463 bp, 20 predicted proteins | sample PLM3_127_b2_FD_133143 | JGI IMG/M metagenome (GOLD analysis project Ga0184637, IMG submission 133143) | Groundwater sediment microbial communities from an aquifer in East River, Colorado, USA - PLM3_127_b2 | ecosystem: Environmental > Terrestrial > Soil > Riparian zone | place: USA: East River... | reverse complement strand
GCATCGTCGGTGTAGCCGCTTTGGGGATGGGAGACTACGACCGAGCGGTACATCCGGGCCACGCGCACCCATTCGCTTTTCTTCGCGGTGCGGGACTTCGATTTGTGAAGCCGGGTCTCGGCGGCGTGCGCCTCGTCGTAGAGCTTCCGCGCGGACGCCTGCGCCCCCTCGGCCGCCCCTCCCGCCGTGAACAGGAGGGCCAGAAGGCCGAGCGCGGACTTACCGGAGCTGGCGGTCCACCTCATCGAAATAGTCCTTGGGCACGAGGACCTCGCGACGGTTCGATCCGTCGTTCGGCCCCACTATGCCGTCCGCTTCGAGCATATCCACGATGCGCGCCGCCCGGCTGTATCCGAGCCTGAGGCGCCTCTGGAGATGGGAGACGGAAGCGACTCGGGTCTCCACGATGACGCGGGCCGCTTTGTCGAACATCTCGTCCTTCTCGTAGGCCGCGAGATCGGTCGCTTCCTGAGCCTCGAGGATCGACGCGTTGTACTCGGGCTTCCCTTCGCGCCGCCAGAACGCGACGAGCCGGCCCACCTCCGCCTCGGAGACGAAAGGACCGTGGAGGCGAACGAGCCTCGCCGAGCCGGGCGGCAGCAGGAGCATGTCGCCGCGGCCCAGGAGCTGCTCGGCGCCGTTTCCATCGAGAATGGTTCTGGAATCCACCCTCGAGGCGACCCGGAACGCGATCCGGGCGGGAAAGTTCGCCTTGATGATGCCGGTGATGACGTCGACCGACGGCCTCTGGGTCGCGAGGACGAGATGAATGCCGACGGCGCGCGCCATCTGGGCGAGGCGGGTGATCGCATCCTCCACGTCGGACGAAGACACCATCATCAAGTCCGCGAGCTCGTCGATGACCACCATCACATAGGGCAGCGGGCGGAGCGGTTCTCCGCGCTCGTTCTGTTTCTTCTCGCCCGCCTCGACCGCTCCCTTGAGGATGTTGTTGTACTGATCGATGTTGCGCACCCCTTCGGAGGCGAGCATCTTGATCCGGCATTCCATCTCCCAGACCACCCACTTCAAGACCTCGCTCGCCCTCTTCGGGTCGGTTACGACCGGCGTCAGCAGGTGCGGGATGTCCTGGTAGACCCCGAGCTCGACGCGCTTGGGATCGATCAGGATCAAACGCACTTCGTCCGGGCTCGACTTGTAGAGGATGGAGCAGATGAGGCTGTTGAGGAGAACCGACTTGCCGCTTCCGGTCGCGCCCGCGATGAGGAGGTGCGGCATCTTCGCGAGGTCGCTCATGTAGGGAGCGCCGTCGATGGTTTTTCCCAGAGCGAGCGTGAGCCGCGACGAGCTTCCCTGGAACTCCTCGGACTCGAGGAGCTCACGAAGCCCGATGGTCTCGCGAACGCGGTTCGGGATCTCGATTCCGACGGTGGATTTTCCGGAGATGCGATCGATGCGGACCGACTCCGCCTGGAGCGCGAGGCAGAGGTCGTCGGCGAGCGAGGTGATCTTGCTGTACTTGATCCCGGCGTCGGGCTTGAACTCGAAGGTGGTGACGACGGGACCGGGGTGAATCTGGAGCACCTGCCCCTCGACCGCGAACTCCCGCGAGCGCGACTGAAGCGTCTTCGCCCGCTCCATGAGGTCTTTTTCGTCGGCCTTGATCTCCTCGCGCCGGACCTCCAGGATCCCGAAAGGCGGCATGTTCCATCGGCCCTTCTTCGGGGTGAAGGGGAGGATCTCCTGCTTGATCTCGGAAACGACCACGGGCGTCTTCTTCGCATCGGGAGACTTCGCGGCCTTCGGCGCCGCAGCCTCCTCCTCCTCGGCTTTCGCCTTGGCCTGCTTCGCGTGCTTCTTCACGACGCGCTCGCGGAGCTTCTCCTTCCGCTTCGTCTCCCGGTAGCGATGGAAGGCGGTTTTTATCTCGGCGCCTTTCTTTTTCTGCCAGGTGGAGTACGCGCTAAGCCCTCTCGAGAGCGACCAATGGGTGACGACGACGATCGCGGTAAACAAGATCGTCACCAGCAGAATGAACGCCCCCATGGGGTTGAGTGCTTCGACCAGGTAGGAAGCGAGCATCTCCCCGACGGCGCCTCCCGCGGGAGTGAGGACTCCCGAAAGAGGAATCTCTCCGAGGGCGAGCGCCAGGAGCGCCGCGAGACAGGCGACGATCGTGACCAGCCCCATGAGCTTCGTCGGCTTGGAGTCCACCGGCTGGAACCAGAAGCGATTCCAGCCCGTCGCGAAGGCGAGGATGGCAACCAGGTACGAGGCGAGCCCGAAGACCTGGAGGAAAGCTTCGGAGAGGAACGCCCCCGCGGGTCCGATCAGATTCTCCGTGGGCCGGGTGCTGGTCTCGTGGAAATACCAGGCGGGGTCGGAGGCGGAGTGGGTGAGCAGGCTCACCGCGACCATGAGCGCGAGCGCCATCAGCACCACTCCCAGGACTTCGGACAGACGCTCCGCCGGCAGAAAGGCCCCGTGAGACCCGTTTCGCCGCGAGAGCGAGCTCGAAGAGGGGAGGTTCGCCGCCACCCGGATCTACCTTCCCTCCGGCGCCACCACGACCGGGACGATGACCGGACGGCGCACGGACTTCTTGCGGAAGAAACGCTTGAGCGTGGTCTCGAGGAGCTCTTCGATCGCCCGCTCGCTGCGGTCGTCCGCGGGGGAGAGCTCCCGCACGGCGGAGAGCATCGCGTCGTGCGCCTCGGCGAGAAGCGCTTCCCCCTCCTCGTTCTCGATGAACCCGCGGCTCAGAAGATCCGAGACCTCGAGCTCCCTCGATGACGAGAGCGAGACTATCGGAACCACGAGACCGCCGGTCGCGAGGCGCTTTCTGTCCCGCACCACGCAGTCGTCGACGAGCCCGAGGCCGCTTCCGTCGACCAAAAGCCGGCCGGTCGCTATCTTATCGGCGACCGAAGCGCCGTCCTCGTCGAAGCGCAGCATGTCGCCGTCCTCGGCGAGGAATACGTCTTTTTCCGCGACGCCGTTCTCTCTCGCGATCTTCGCGTGGTGGTAGAGCTGCCGCCATTCCCCGTGGATCGGGACGAAGTAGCGCGGCCGGAGAAGACGGAGAAGCATCGCGAGCTCCTCAGCGCATCCATGTCCCGAGACGTGGACTTGCGCCTTCGGAGGATAGTAGACCTCGCAGCCGAGCTTGAAGAGCTGGTTCACGATCCGGTTGACGGCGCGCTCGTTCCCCGGAATGGCCCGGGCGCTCAGAATCACGCGGTCTCCGGGCTCGGCGGAGACGAACCGGTGCGACCGGTTCGCAAGCTGGGCGAGAGCCGACATCGGCTCGCCCTGGCTTCCCGCGGTCACGACGAGCTGTTTCGCGGGGGGGAGCTGGTCGATGTCCTCGACGGGCCAGAGCGTTTCGGAGGGCGCGTGCAAGTAGCCGAGCTCGATCGCGATCGCGACGTTCTCGACCATGCTCCGCCCGACGAGGACGGCCTTGCGTCCATGCTTCGCCGCGAGATCGAGAGCGATCTGGAGCCGGTGGGTGCTTGACGTGAAACAGGAGAGAAAGACCCGCCCGGGAGCATCCGCCAGGATCTCGTCGAACGCTTTCGAGACCGCGTTCTCGGGGCCGCTCCTCCCGGGAACCTCGGCGTTGGTGCTGTCGGACAGGAGGCAGAGCACTCCGCGCTGTCCGAGCTCGCCCAGCCTCTTCAGGTCGATCGGGGGGCCGACGGGCGGGCCTTCGTCGATCTTGAAGTCGCCCGTGTGGAGCACGATGCCCTGCGGGGTTCCGATCGCGATCGCGACCGCGTCGGCAAGGCTATGGGACACGTAGATGAACTCGAGGTCGAACGCTCCGATCGCGACCCGCTCACCCGGCGCGACTTCGCGAAGCTCCACCCTGTCGAGAAGCCCGTGCTCCTCGAGCCGCCTCCGGCACATTCCGAGGGTAAGTTTGGTGCCGTAGACCGGCACCGGGTTCTTGCGCAGCACGAACGGAAGCGCTCCGATATGGTCCTCGTGGCCATGGGTGAGGACGATTCCGCGGATGAGATCCCGATGGGCTTCGAGGTAGCTCGTGTCCGGGAGAAGGAGATCGACCCCAGGCGTATCGGCGCTCGGGAACATGATCCCGCAATCGACGACGAGCACGTCGTTTCCAAGACGGTAGGCCATCATGTTGAGGCCGAACTCGCCGAGTCCGCCGAGCGGCAGCACCTCGAGGTGCGGCGCCCTCTGCACAGATTTCACCATTGACAACAGGGGTTTAGCTTCCTAGGGCTCAGAAATCGCTTCATACTAACAGATAAAAGCCCTGGAAACGCAAAAAAGAGGCCGTCAGCGAAGACCGGCGCAGAGGCGGGAGAGCTCCGCAAAATCCTCGACGCCCAGGGTTTCCGCCCGGCGGGCGGGATCGATTCCCATGGTGGCGAGAGCGCCGAGCGTCGTCTCGCGCGAAAGGCCGCTCGGCTCCAAATGCTTGATGTTGTTGCCGATGGTCTTGCGCCGGTGAGCGAGAAGTCCGCGGACGAGACCACGGAAGAGCTTCTCGTCCACGACCGCATCGCGCGTGTCCACTTCGCGCATCTCGAAACGGAGGAGTGCGGAGACTACTCGGGGGCGGGGGCTGAAGGCGTCGGGGGGGATCCGAAAGAGAACGCTCACCTTGGCCGCGCGCTGGGCTATGACGGTGAGAAATCCGTAGGCCTTCGTGCCCGGCTTCGCCGTCAGCCGCTCGGCGACCTCGGCCTGGAACATGAGAACGAGCTCGCGGAAGGCTTCGCGGGTGGTGAGAAGCCGGAGGAGGATCGGGGCGGCGACGGAGTAGGGAAGGTTTCCCACGACTCGGAGCTTTCCCGGCCCGTGGGCATGGACGAGGTTTCTGAAGTCGATCCGGAGCGCGTCGGCGTCGATGAGCTCGACTCCAGGAACGGAGGTGAGAGACCCTCGGAGCTCCTCCGCGAGCCTGTGATCGGATTCGATGGCGACGACGCGCGCGCCGGCGCGGGCGAGAGGAATCGTGAGCTGGCCTTGACCGGCGCCGATCTCGAGGAGCGCCTCGCCCGGCTCTGGAGCGATGGCCTGGACGATTCTCTCGACGTAGCGCTCGTCCTTGAGGAAGCACTGCCCCCTGGCGCGCGAGGGGTGGAATCCTTGGGTTTTCGCGCGCCCCCCTCTCGACATGGGCGGAGAATAGCACGCGCGTTCAGGCGTCTCGGCCCGTGAGCCCTTGAGCCATCGAAGTTGACGGCGTCTCGGCGCGTTTGTTAGTTTGGCGAGTGATGCCCGACAACGTCCTTACGCTCACGGACGAGAAATGGAAGGAAGAGGTCCTGTCTTCCCCGCAGCCGGTTCTCGTCGACTTCTGGGCCGAGTGGTGCGCCCCCTGCAAGATCATCTCGCCCTCGATCGAGGCCCTGGCGAACGAGCTCGAAGGCAGGGTCCGAGTGGGAAAGCTGAACGTGGACGAGAACCAGGCGACGCCTTCGAAGTACAACATCCTCGGGATCCCCACGGTCATGATCTTCAAGGGCGGCGAAGTCAAAGAGCAGGTGGTGGGAGTGACGTCGAAGGAAAACCTCGCGCGTCTCGTAGAACGGCACATCGCATGACCAATCGACGAATCGTCATCATCGGCAGCGGTCCGGCCGCTTACACCGCGGCGGTCTACGCCGCTCGCGCGGAGCTCGAGCCTCTGGTCCTCGCCGGCTCCGGGATGGATACCCAGATCGGGATTCCCGGCGGACAGCTTATGCTTACCACGGACGTCGAGAACTACCCGGGCTTTCCCGAGGGTGTGACCGGCCCCGAGATGATGGACCTCTTTCGCAAGCAGGCGGAGCGGTTCGGATCCGAGATCGTGTACGCCGACGCGACCGCGGTCGAGATCGACGGGAGGCCGTTCCGGGTCACGACGGCGAAAGAGAGCTATCTCGCGGATGCGCTCGTCATCGCCACCGGGGCCGCGGCCAAGTGGCTCGGGTTGGAATCGGAGAAAAAGCTCCAGAATCGCGGCGTCTCGGCCTGCGCCACCTGCGACGGCGCTCTCTACCGAGGAAAAGAGATCGGGGTCGTCGGAGGGGGCGACACCGCGATGGAGGAGGCGCTCTTCCTCACCCGCTTCGGGAGCAAGGTGACGGTCGTTCACCGAAGAAGAGACCTGCGCGCGTCGAAAATCATGCAGGACCGCGCCTTCAAGAACGAGAAAATCCACTTCGTGTGGGACAGCGAGGTCATCGAGGTCCTCGGGGACAAGGACGTCGAGGGGATCCGGATCCAGAACCGGAATAGCGGCGAGAAGACGGATCTCCCGCTCGGGGCGCTCTTCATCGCCATCGGACACGAGCCCAGAAGCGATCTGTTCCGCGGCAAGCTCGACATGGACGAGCAGGGCTACATCCAGGCCCATCAGGGAACGCGCACGTCGGTCGAGGGTGTCTTCGCCTGCGGCGACGTCATGGACAAGGTGTACCGGCAGGCCGTCACCGCGGCGGGCACGGGATGCATGGCGGCGATCGACGCCGAACGCTTCCTCGCGGAGCACGAAGGCGAGCCTGCGGCGACAGCGGTCTCCGAGGCGAGGACATGAAGCCCATGACGATGAGGAGCCTCTCTCTCGGCATTCTGGCTCTCGCCGCGATGCTGTCGACGGCGAGCGCACAGAAGGAGCCGGGCAAGGACATCCTGGGGAAACAGGCGCCCGACTTCACGCTCCCGTCGGTGACGGGTGAGAAGCTCCGTTTGAGCTCTCTCAAGGGAAAGATCGTGGTGCTGGATTTCTGGGCGGTCTGGTGCGGTCCCTGCACGGATTCGATGCCTTTCTTCCAGAAGCTCCAGGACACGTATCGCGCGCAGGGGCTCGAGGTCGTGGGTCTTCACGTGGACGACCGGATGCCGCCGACGGACGAGGTCAGGGCGTTTCTCGACGAGCTCGGGATCGGCTACCGCAACGTCGCGAGCACGACCGAAGTCGACGACTCCTACCTCGTCTACGCGATGCCGACGACCTACATCCTCGACCGGAGTGGTGTCGTCCAGAAACGTCACATCGGCTTCAACCCGAAGACCGCGCCCGGGCGCATCGAGGGCGACGTGAAGGCTCTTCTCAGTCGATGAAATCCTCCCGCCGCGGGGCGGGAAGGGTGAACGCGAGAACCTTGTCCTCGGGAGCGTTCATGGGAAGCGGAGTGAGCGGAGTGAGTCCCTCCAGGTAACCTTCGACCTCGCGCCGAATGTCGTCCGCACCCGGGGGGGTGCCGCGCGCGTAGATCCTCGACCAGACTCTCAGCACGGGGTCGACGAAGTAAAAGCGTTTCTCGCGAACCGCGATCAGATCGACTTCCTCGAGCCACCTCAGGTAGTCGCGGGTTGCGCCCGGAGTGCGATCGACCCGGCGGGCGACCTCGGTGAGCTTCAAGCCCTCTTGGTCGCTGAGGACGTGAAGCACCGTCTTGCAGGCGCCGTAGCCGCGAGCGCGGTGAAGGAGCTCGGAAAGGGTGGCGCGGCACTCCGCTTCGATTCTCCCGCCGGGGGAGAGCTCCTGCGCGAGGGCGATCGCGACAGACCCAGCGCCGTCCTCGAGGCTTTCGGCGAGAGAGACCGCGTGAACGGTGATGCCGGCCGAGGCCGAGGCGATGAGCTCGGCCTCGGAGGCGCCCGCCTCGGCGAGCTCCGCAGCCGAGACCCTCGGGATAGACCGAACGGTAAGCTCCGGGAAACGCCGAGCCATCCAGTACGAGAACCGGCTGGTCAAGACCGCCCGTCCTCCGCTCTCGACCGCGGCGAGGAATTTGTCGAGAGGCTCCTCGACGCCGGGATAGTAGGAGAGCGTGCGGATCTCGGTCACGTCGTCGAGAAAGAGGGTTGCGCTCGGGCGCCGATCCTTCAGCCTTCGCAGAAGCGAATCGAAGGCGGGGGTTCCGCTCGCGGCGACTCGTCCGAGGATCGGGCCGGCGAGGCGGGAGAGCTCGGAGTCGAGCATCTCGGGCGAGCCCGAGACCGGCTCGAGCTGGACGAGTGCGCTCGGCGCTCCGCGCGCGCGTGTTTCGTCGAAGAGGCGCTTCAGGAGGTGCGATTTGCCTCCGCCCCGAGGCGCTACGAGAAGGAGCACCGGCGTCGATCCGAGCTCGCGGCCGATGGCCGCGAGAACACCGGTGCGCGGAAGGTCGAACCTCATCGGGCGTCATCATACCGGGTCTTGGGCGAGGTTGCGGGATCTGGTAGACTCAGGATTCGTGAATGAACGGGAGTAGAGCGAGAAGATGCCGAGTCTCGTGGTCGTCGGCACCCAGTGGGGCGACGAGGGAAAAGGGAAGTACGTCGATCTGCTCTCGGAGCGGATGCAGGTCGTGGTCCGCTACGGGGGCGGGCACAATGCCGGGCACACCGTAGTCGTCGGCAAGGACCAGTTCGTTCTGCACATCATCCCCTCGGGGATCCTTCATCCGGGTGTGGTCTGCGTCATCGGCAACGGCTGCGTCGTGGATCCCGATGCTTTTCTCACCGAGGTCGATAAGCTCGGAAAGCAGGGGATCCATGTCGGTGACAATCTCCTCTTGAGCGACCGGGCGCAGCTCATTCTCTCGTACCATCGGCTCCAGGAGGCGCGGGAGGAAGAGAGGCTCGGCGCGCGCCGGATCGGAACCACGTGCCGCGGCATCGGCCCCGCGTATGAAGACAAGATCGGGCGCCGCGGCCTGCGCGTCGGAGACCTGAGGCACCCCGATTTCCTGAGACAGAAGCTCGACTACCTGGTGCGCGAGAAGACCGAGGCCCTCGGGATTCCCGACGAGGCGCCGAAGCTCCGCGCCTCGATCGACGAGACCCTCAAGCACTTCCGCGACGTCGCGCTCCCGCACATGACCGACACGTCGCTTTTCATCTATCGCGCGATCGAAGCGGGCAAAGACGTGCTCTTCGAGGGCGCGCAGGCGACCCTCCTCGATATCGATCACGGGACGTACCCGTACGTCACGTCCTCCCATGCGACCGCCGGCGGCGCCGCGACCGGAAGCGGCATCAGCCCCAAGGCGATCGACTTCATCCTCGGGATCACCAAGGCCTACATCACCCGTGTCGGAGGCGGACCGCTCCCGACGGAGATGACGGAGCCCCTCGGCGAGACCATCCGCGAGAAGGGGGCCGAGTACGGCGCATCGACCGGACGGCCGCGCCGGTGCGGCTGGTTCGACAGCGTCGTCGTCCGCTACGCGAAGCGGATCAACGGCCTCGACGCCCTCGCCATCACCAAGCTCGACGTCCTCGACAGCCTGGACGAGATCCGCATCTGCACCCACTACGACTACCGCGGCGAGCGCATCGAGGAGTTCCCGGGAGAGCTTTCGATCCTCGAGGAGTGCGAGCCGGTCTACGAGACCCTCCCCGGCTGGAAGCAGTCGACCGAGGGGACGAGCCGCCTCGAGAACCTCCCCGAGAACGCCCGGAAATACATCGCCCGCCTGGAAATCCTTTGCGGAAGTCCGGTTGCGATGATCTCGACGGGCCGGGAGCGGAGCTCGGCCATCCTCGACATGGACACGGGCAGCCTCTCCGGCCTGGAACGATGGCTCCCGCGACGTTGACGGCACGTTGACGGAGCCGGCGAAACGCCCTAATATCTCCGTGCGACGGGCCGTTAGCTCAATAGGTAGAGCGCCTGCCTTTTAAGCAGGATGTCGCTGGTTCGATTCCAGCACGGCCTACCAAGTTTAGTCCCCATCGTCTAGCGGTCTAGGACACCGCCCTTTCACGGCGGTAACACGGGTTCGAGTCCCGTTGGGGACGCCAATCAAATCAGCGACTTACGTAGGCACCCTGTCGGGAATAGTCTCAGGGTAACTACCAGGGTAACTTCGGAGAGCGCCGAAAGCCCAAGAGAACACAAACGATGCGACTAAAGTACGTACATAACTGGTGTTGTCGACGGCTTTCACTCACGAATCTTCAGCAGGTTCTGGATCGGATGGCCGCTGAATGAGTGAGAGATTGAACAGATCCCCGACGCAGCAACATCTGCAGCCATCATGAGGAGCGAGAACAAGCTCGTTATCATCTCTCGGGACGCGCTGAAGTCGACGGCTTAAGATGCGCCGGTCAAGGGTGAACCCCATCTCGCTTGACCGTAGGAAAGGCCAGGCTTAGGGTATGTAGAGAGCAGAAAGGCGGAGCGCAATTGCCGAAAGCATTCCGGGCCAAGGCGAATCGTCGGCTGCTACGTCCGGACGAGCCGCCGGTCGCGATGCATCACGCCAGTTTTCATCGACTAGGCGGAGAGGTTCTGATGGATATCGGCTTTCACGACATGGCGAAGCTGGTCCAGAGGATCAAAGAACTTGAGGCGCGGGAAGGTTCCGCTTCCGATGATGGGGTGTTGGAATTGGAGGTCGACGTTACAGTTTTCGCGCAGTACGCGATGGGGGCCCAGACCTTCATGGGCCTACGTCACAACGTCGAAGAAATCTACCGTGCGATGGTGAAGAGCGGCGATATTCCGGAAGAGCCGGAAGAGGAAGAGGAAGAGCCAGAGGAAAAGGCAAAATGATCGGTAGGGTGACTTACAACAACAACGAGCGTTTCGTGATTGCGGATCTTGTGGCTCGGCAAATGGTCCGTAGTACGGAGGCGGAAAGTGCTGGCCTGGTTATGTGGCTCAGCACACCGGCGACAAGCGCGGACCTGGTTCTTATTGGACTCGGCCTCGAGCAGCGTTGGGGCGCTCACCAAAAACGAGCGCATTCTCGCTCACCCTGTCGATTGCCGGACCTCAAGTCATATGCTGGACAGTGGGTCGTGGTTTCAGGCGATCAGGTCGCTGAACATGGAACCAACCTCGCGGATGTCGTGAAGCGCGCTCGCCAAAGAGGCGAATCCAAGCCCTACGTTATCTTTGTTGAGCAGCTCGAAGAGGGCACTGCCCGAATTTCCCTCTAGTTCCAGATGATCCACGTCTCGTACACGTATGAGCTTCCCTACGTGCACGGGAGCGAATGGAGCCAACGAGCCCAGCCCGTTCTCCGGATCGAGATCCACAATAGTATGGACGAGAACCTCGCGGTCCAGGTCAACGCGCACTTGGACTCCGGCACAGACATAACGATCTTCCAAGGCGACCTGTGTCCGGCTATTGGTCTGGAACTCATGAGTGGTCCGGAAAAGAGGTTTCAGTCCGCCAAATCGAGTGGACCGCCCCTCGTCGCCAGACTTCACCGCGTGAGGCTCGCCCATGACGCACTTGGAGAGCGTGAAATGGATGTCGCGTTTGCCACCGAGCCTCTCGGTAGAAACCTTCTCGGCTTGGATTTTTTCAACTTCTTCAAAATCGGGTTCCAAGATCGGGAGAGCCGGGTACTCCTCGAGGCCGAGTAGCCGTGTATGTCTCCCGATTTGTCTCAAGTGTCACGTCAGTCCCCTGCGTTCACGGACAAACACTCCCGAATGCCTCGGCTTCCCTCCCACGCAAAACCCCCGTCTCAGACGGAGCCTTCCGCGTCCAGACAAATGCCGTGAGGGACCACCGCCGTCGAGGTCGGCCCACACCCTGCGGCTCGACAGGCTGCCGCCGGCGGCGATGTCGAATGCCGTGAGCTTGTTGGCGTATGCCTCGGAGAGGATCAGCGTCGATTTGTCGGGTGTCACGACCATGGTCATCGGCATTTGTGTCAGGGAGCCGGTTGGGAGGCTTGCGAGTAGCGCAGCGAGCCGGGCGTCGTGAGCGTCTCTCCGGTTTCCAGCAGCGTCTTCAGGCCGGAGAGGATCATGGGCCAGCCGCCGTAGAGCTCGCTGTTCGCGGCTTCGCGCAGCTGGTCGTGGGTAACGGTCAGCCGGCAGGAATCGCCGATTGGCTCGATCTCCCAAGTGACCCTCGAGGTTTCCTCGCGCTTCACCTCGTCGCCCCACAGGGCGTTGAAGCTCTGCACGAGCCGGCGCGGTGGATCGACCTCGAGGTTCTCGCCCTCCCAGAGCGCGCCGGGCGCCAGCGGGTGGCCGGCCTCATAGCGGGAGCCCGGCGACCAGTCGGACTCGACGCCCACGCCGAAGTTGTACTTGCGCCTCATCTCGGGGTTGGTGATCGCCTCCCACAGGCGCTCCGGGGTCGTTTTGATGTAGATCTCGAATACTTTTTCCATCGTCTTTTCCTCCAGTCCTTTCTTTAGGCTGCTCAGGGTTGCGGTCCAGGGCTCGGCGTACTTGCTCACCCACCGGTCGTGGACGAGCCGGATCGGGACGGGGTTCAGGAAGTGCAGCTTCTCGCGACCTCGCCGCCGGGTCACGACGAGGCCGGCCTCCTCGAGCACGCGCAAGTGCTTCATCACACCGAAGCGCGTCATCGACCGGCGCCCCTCGAGCGCGCTCAGGGTCTGCCCGTCCTGCTTGAAGAGCTCGTCGAGGAGGCTTCGACGTGTCGGGTCGGCGAGGGCTCTGAACACATCGTCCATTGCGGGGATTATAGGTGACCAAATGGTCACTTGTCAAGTTGATCCTGTCACGTCTGAAGAGGAGTTGGATCCGATGACGAATTTGACATATGCTCAACCGGAAGTATTCGGGAAGAAGAGCAACCAGAAATCCGAGGAACGCATTACGACAGCCGAGGCCCGGTTCAAGGAGTACGACGATGCAGGCAGCGAAAAAAAAGAGGCTTGAGGCCAGAGGCTGGAACGTCGGCCGTGTGAGCGAGTTTCTCGAGCTCACTCCGGAGCAGTTGGCGTTCATTGAACTGAAGCTTCAGTTGGGGCATGGAGTTCGAAGGCAACGGGAACTTCTGAATCTGACGCAGACCGATCTTGCTAGACGAATCAAATCGAGTCAGTCGCGGGTAGCCAAGCTCGAAGCTGGCGATTCGTCGGTTGCGCTCGACCTGGTTTTTCGTGCACTCTTCGCGCTGGGAATCTCGAAGAAAGACTTGGCCAAGATCATCAAGCACTAGGGGTTCGATCCGGCGTGACGACGTTTCTGAGTCGATTTGCCTTCGCGCTGCTCTTGCTCCCCGCGTTCGTGTCGAACGCCTTCGCCACCACCTGGTTTCCCGCGCAGGTCACTTGCCCGGTTTGCGGGACGGTGAACGACTTCCAGGTGCCCGGGAGCTACGGAAGCTACGTGTTTCAGGAGCCCTCGAAGCTCCAGTACGTGTTCTGGCCGGCGACGACGGACAAGTTCCTCTACACCTGCAAGCAGTGCCGGCTGACGGCGTACATGGGGGATTTCGAAGCGGTTCCCAACGACAAGGTCGAAGAGCTTGCGAAGATGCTCGAGAGCGAAGCGAAGATCGAAGGTCCGCTCGATCCTTATTTTGATATCCCAATGGTCGCGAGACTTCCCATCGCCGAGAAAGTGTACAAGGCCCTGGGCCGCGACGACAACTTCTGGTGCGAGTTCCGCCGCGTCCAGGGGTATCACCTCGAGGCCGCGAGCCGCGCCGATGAGGCGCGCGCGGCTCGATTGAAGGCGCTCGAGATTGCCGAGAAGCTTCTTCGGGAGCCCTCGTCCACGCGGAAGGAAACGCTGGTCATCGCCGCTTCGATGCGCAAGCTCACGGGAGACGCCCAGGGCGCGAGGCGTGAACTGCAGGAGGCCAAGGCGCTCACCTTCGAATCGAAAGCCCTCGGAGCGGAATCGAGCGAGGGGTTGAACGGCTATCTCGACTCGCTCATCGAAGAGCTTCTGCAAGCGTTAAGATAGCCCTCTATGACCGATTCCCCCCGTTTTTTGAAGGCGGAGGCCATCGTCGACTTCCCGAAAGCCGAAGAAACGATCCGCGCCTTCTGGAAAGAGAACCGGATCTTCGAGAAAAGCGTCGAGGGGCGCCGCGGGGCGGAGACCTTCGTCTGGCATGACGGGCCCCCGACGGCGAACGGAAAGCCGCATAACGGCCACGTATTGACGCGGGTCTTCAAGGACATTTTTCCGCGGTATCGGACCATGCGCGGCTTCTACGCTCCGCGCAAGGCGGGCTGGGACACGCACGGGCTTCCAGTCGAAGTCGAGGTCGAAAAAGAGCTCGGGATCCACGGCAAGGCCGACATCGAGGCCTACGGTGTCGAGGGGTTCGTTCAGCGCTGCATGGCGTCCGTCTTCCGCTACACCCAGGAGTGGGAGCGGATGACGGAGCAGATGGGGCACTGGCTCGACCTGCGCGACGCCTACGTCACTTACCACAAAGACTATATCGAGAGCGTCTGGTGGGCGCTCTCGCGGCTTCTCGAAAAAAACCTCCTCTATAAAGGCCACAAGGTCCTCTGGTGGTGGGCGCAGGGGGGAACCGCGCTCTCGGCGGCCGAGGTCGGTCTCGGTTACAAGACCGTCGACGACCCTTCCGTCTTCGTCGCCTTCCCGCTCGTCGACGAGCCCGACACGTCGCTTCTCGTCTGGACCACGACTCCCTGGACTCTTCCCTCCAACATGTACGCGGCGGTGAAGCCGGAGTTCGACTACGTCGTCGTCCAGGACGGCGCCCGCAAGCTCGTGGTGGCGGCGGCCCTTCGCGAGTCGCTCGCGGCGAAGATCGGGCGGGAGCTCCCGGTGGTCCGCGAGGCGAAGGGCACGGCTTTCCTCGGAAAACGCTATCGCCCGCCGTTCGACGAGTATTACGAAGCGTATGGCGACAAGAAAGTCGAGACCACGCACGGCGGCTCCGAGCCCCTGTATTGGAAGGTGCTCGCCGCCGAGTTCGTCGAGCTCGATCAGGGCACGGGTCTCGTTCACGAGGCCCCGGCGTTCGGCGAAGTCGATCACGAGCTCCATCGCAAGATCGTTTCCGGCTACCTCGATCCCACCCAGGCGCCGCTTCTCTGCGCCATCACCCCGGACGGTCGCTTCACCGCCGACATCCCGCGCCTTCAGGGTATGTGGGTCAAGGATGCCGACAAGGAGATCGTGCGCTACCTGAAGGAGCGCGGCCTTCTCGTCCATCACGAAACGTACCGCCACGAGTATCCGTTTTGCTGGCGCGCCGATGAGGATCCTCTGATCCAATTCGCCCGTCCCGCGTGGTTCATCCGCACGACGGCGCTCAAGGACGACGCGATCAAAAATAACCGCGCGGTGAACTGGATCCCCGAGCACATCAAGGAGGGCCGTTTCGGCGACTTCCTCCAGAACAACGTCGACTGGGCGCTCTCCCGCGAGCGCTACTGGGGAACGCCGCTCAACATCTGGATCAACGACGTGACCGGGCGGATGACAGCGCCGACCTCGGTCGCCGAGATTCTCGAGAAGAACCCGGATGCCTTCGAAGCTTTCGAGGCAGCGAAGAAGGTGAACCCGGACCTCTCCGAGCACCTCATCGTGCACAAGCCGTGGATCGATGAGGTCACGTTCACCGAGCCCGGAGAGCCCGGGGTCTACCGGCGCGTTCCCGAGGTCATCGACTGCTGGTTCGACTCCGGGAGCATGCCCTTCGCTCAGTGGGGCTATCCGCGCACCGGTCACGAAGAGTTCGCGGCGACATTTCCTTCGGATTACATCGTGGAAGCCATCGACCAGACGCGGGGCTGGTTCTACTCGATGCTGATGATCTCGACTCTCGTCTTCGAGCGACAGTTCCCTCATCCCTACAAGACCTGCATCGTTCTCGGCCACGTGAACGACAAGGAGGGGAAGAAAGAGTCGAAGTCGAAGGGGAACTACACCCCGCCCGAGGTCATCCTCGAGAAAGTCGCGATGGAGTTCGCGGCGATCTCCGCGAAGGACGCCGGCATCGAGGCGCGCGAGGGGAAGGCCCTCATCGCGCGCGAGGACATGGAGGGGCTCGATCTCAATCCCGGGGTGAAGGTCCGCGTCTACCTCGCGGGAGATCCGGAGAACGCCGCCGAGCTCACGATAGAGGCGTCAAAGGGGCTTCCGCGGCGCGTCGTGGTCCTGCCCGAGGATGTGGTCGGAAAGCTCGAGGTCGTTCTCTCGCCCCGCGGGGTGAAGCTGCTCCCGGCCGACGTCCCCCGGCTTCCCGCCGAGGAGCGGGTGACGATCGAGGACCCGGCGACCCCGGCCCCCGGGGCGGATGCCTTCCGGTGGTTCTTCCTCGCGGGAAATCCTCCCTGGAACAACAAACGCCACTCCCTGGGAAATGTGCGCGCGCTCCAGAAGGAGTTCCCGATCAAGCTCCGGAACGTCTACTCGTTCTTCACGATTTACGCCGCCATCGACGACTTCGACCCGGTGAAGGAGAAGGGCCGACCCTTCGCCGAGAGGGCGTTTCTCGATCGATGGATCCTCTCGGAGCTCTCGGAGCTCGACCGCAAGCTCATCGCCTACCTCGACCAGTACCAGTCGTACGAGGCTTCGCGCGCGCTCACGGATTTCGTGGACGCGCTTTCGAACTGGTACCTGAGGCGAAGCCGGAGCCGGTTCTGGAAGTCGGAGCGGGACGACGACAAGATCGACGCCTTCGCGACGCTCTACGAGGCGCTCGTAACCGTCGCCCGGCTCGCGGCGCCGTTGGTACCCTTCGTTACCGAAGAGATCTATCAGAACCTCGTGCGCCGGCCCCTGGGCGCGAAGGCGAAGGAGAGCGTTCACCTCGACGACTATCCCGAGCCCGACGTTTCACGAATCGACGCCTCGCTGAACGAAGAAATGGCGATCGTGCGCGGCATCGTGTCTCTGGGGCTTCGCGTACGCACCGACAACAAGCTCAAGGTCCGGCAGCCGCTCTCGAAGGCGGAGGTCACGCTCTCCCACGCGGAGCTCGACTTGCGCGTGTCGCGATACGCCGATCTCATCGCGGAGGAGCTCAACGTGCAGGAAGTCCGCTTCGTGCACGGGACCGAGGAGCACGTCGAGTACAAGGTGAAGCCGAACTTCCGCCGTCTCGGTCCCCGGGTCGGAAAGAAGATGCCCGCGGTCAAGAAAGCGATGGAGATAGCGGACGGAAGCCGGCTGCGCGCGTCGCTCCTCGCGAAGGGAAAGGCCGATATCGAAGTCGAAGGCGACCCGCTCGAGCTCGAGCTCGAGGACATCGAGGTGACGGTCCAGGCGAAGGAGGGTTATGCCGCCGCCGGGGACGAGACCGCGGTCGTGGTGCTCTCGACGGAGCTCACCGAGGCGCTCCTCGAGGAAGGGAAGTACCGCGAGCTCCTGAGCCGCATCCAGACGTTCCGGAAAGACCTCGGCCTCGAGTACACGCAGCGCATCCGGCTCGCGATTCAGGGCTCGGAGTCTCTGATGCGTATCGTCGAGGCCCGGCGAGACGATTTGATGAAAGAGACCCTCTGCATTGAGCTCTCGTCCAGCCTGGAAGGTTCGACCCGGGAAGTAGATATCGAACGCGAGCCGGCGACGATTACACTCGTGAACGCATAGGGCCAGGAGTGCGACCCATGTCCCGTCTGCTCCGAATCGGCTTCCTGTTGCTGGTCTCGAGCGCCTGCTCCTTTCCCCCGGTGGATACCACCGTCCCCCTCGTCGACCTCTTCGAATCCGCCGTCGTCGAAGGCGCCGCTACCGTCCGCAGCCCGAGCCGCATCGAATGGCGTTTCGACGGCCCCGCACAGGGTTGGAAGGCGGGACCGGGAGTGACCGATCTCCGCGTCGTCGAGGGACGGCTCACCGGGCGCGCGACGACCGACGTTCCTATCGTTCACGTCGAGCGCGCGTCAAATCTCGATGAGCCGGACACGTTGCACGCCGTCGAGGTGCGCCTCCGCGTGTCCAAAGGGGCGAACCTCTCGATCTCGTTGGTGGGAACGGAAGACATCGACTTCGAGGTTGAGATGGCGAGGGCACGGACGCGGCAGTGGCCGCTCTCGAGCCCGCTCGTTCCCTCGGACGAGGCGGAGACCTACTCGTTGCTGGTAGGCCGGTCGATCCCGTCGAGGCTCATTCGCCACGTCCTCCTCCGCCCGACCGACGAGAAGGGAGCGGAGTTCGAGCTCGAATCGGTGCGTCTCATCTTTCGGAAAGAGCACCTCGCGAGCATTCCCTCGGGAGTGAGCTGGCAAGGCCTTTCGGAGATCTACCGGGAAACCCTGGTCACCCGGGCGCCCGAGACGGTGCGATTCGAGCTGACGCTTCCGGAGCGTCCGTGGCTCGACCTCGCGGTCGGAACCGTAGAGTCCCACCCCGTGCGCTTCCGGGTCGGCGTCATGACCTCAGGGGGCGAGGAACGGGTCCTCGACGAGCGTACGGTCGACGCGCCCTACCTCTGGGAGAACGCTCCGGTCGCGCTCGAGGACTACGCGGGCGAAAAGGTCACGCTGACTCTGTCTCTAGAGGCTGATGCACCCGGTACCCTCGGATTCTGGGGCGCCCCCGTGGTGCGAAGCCACGGCGTTGTCGCGCAAGGCGCGCCGCAAGGCATCATTCTGATCCTCGTCGATTCCCTGCGCCGGGATCACCTCGACACCTACGCCTACGAGAGAGCGACGGCACCCCACCTCAAACGCATGGCGGACGAAGGGACCCTCTTTCTCGACAACCAGTCGCAGGCGGACTTCACGAAAGTGTCGGTTCCCTCGAACCTTTCTTCGCTGTATCCGAGCACCCACGGGATCGTCGAATTCTCCGATCGGCTCCCGAGCTCCGCGGTGACGATCGCCGAAGCCTATCGTCAGGCCGGCTATGCAACCTGGGCCTCCGCGGCGAACGGCTTTACCGGGAGGATGACGAACCTCCACCAGGGCGTCGAGGAGCTGCACGAGCCCGGCTCGGTCAAGCTCCCGGAGGACTGGAGCAGCAGCAAAAACGGACGGACGTTCGTGGACCGATTGCTGCCGTGGCTTTCGCTCCACCGGGACACGCCCTTCTTTGTTTTCCTGCACGTGCTCGACCCACACCCACCATTCGAGCCCTATGCGCCTTACGACGAGAAGTGGGCCGACCCTGCGTGGAGATCCGAGCACCTGGGTGAAATCGAGAAAGTGAAGCCGTTCATCGAAGTCGGAGTTCGACGACGGCTGGCGATGGCGACCAGGGAGGAGCTCGACAAAGCGGGCGTCGATGCCCCTCGTTTCGTCGAGCGCGAGATCGACTGGTACGACGGCTCGATTCTCGCGGTGGACGCCGAGATCGGCCGCGTCTTCGAGAAGATCCGGGAGCTCGGACTCGAGAAGAACACCGTCGTCGGGTTCATCAGCGACCACGGGGAGGAGTTCCTCGACCACGGGATGCACTTCAACGCGAACAACCTCTACGGGGAAATGACGAACGTTCCGCTGATTCTGTGGGGACCGGGCTGCGTGCCCGCGGGACGAGTCGTCGAGGAGACCGTAGAGTCCATCGACCTCGCTCCAACGCTCATCGAGCTTTCCGGTCTCCTCGTGCCCCAGACGATGCAGGGGCAGAGTCTACTGCCGCTCCTCCAGAAGGAGGGGAGATGGCGCCGCCGTCCCGCGATCTCCGAGCGACACCAGAGTGAAGCGTTTCGCGATCCGAAGACGGCGAACGGCATCGCCATCGTTTGGGACGGATGGAAGCTCATCCGCAACGCCGAACGTCCCCCTGATCGTCCGGAGAACGAGCTCTTCGATCACCGAAAGGACCCCCTTAATTTCGTGAACGTCGCCGAAGAGCATCCGGAGAAGGTGGAAGAGCTCTCGAAGCTCCTCGATTCCTGGCGCCTTTGGGTTGCGAACCAGCGCCTGCCGACGGACGACGACCTCACCGACGGAATGAGCGGCGAGGAGCTCGAGCGTCTCCGAAGCCTGGGCTACATTCAATGAGGTAGAATCTTGTCTTTCCGGAGGGTAACAACCATGCGCCACGTCCTGGCATTCGTGATTCTCGGAGCCGCCGCAATAACCTCTCCCGCCGAGGCCGCCAAGAAGTTCCTCACTCTTTCGAGCTACCTGGACTTCGAGCGGGTCTCGGATCCGCAGATCTCGCCCGATGGAACCCAGGTGGTCTACACCCGGGAGTGGGTGGACAAGCAGAAGGACAAATGGGAGTCGGCGCTCTGGGTGGTGAACGTCGACGGGAGCAAGAACCGTCACCTCGCCGAGGGAAGCTCGCCTCGCTGGTCGCCGGATGGGACCCGCATCGCGTACCTGAAAGAGGGCGAGCCCAAGGGACCGCAGATCTTCGTCCGCTACATGGATGCCGAAGGGGCGACCACGCAAATCACGCGCGTCGAGCCCGCCCCTCGCGGCATCACCTGGTCGCCCGACGGTTCGTCCATCGCCTTCGTCCAGACGGTCCCGAAGAAGGAACCGTGGAAGATCGATCTCCCCGCGGCGCCCGAGGGCGCGAAGTGGACGGAAGCTCCCCGCATCGTCGAGCGGCTCGACTACCGCCAGGATCGGATCGGCTTCACCGAGGACGGCTATCAGCACGTCTTCGTCGTGACCGCCTCGGGAGGCACCCCCCGCCAGCTTACCGACGGCGACTACGACGACGGCCGGAACTCTCCCATCTCATTCACTCCCGACGGCCGCGAGATCTTGTTCACGGGGCTTCGAACGCCCGACTGGGAGTACGCGTGGCGGGAGAGTGAGATCTACGCCGTCCGCGTCGACGACGGCTCCATCCGGCAGGTCACTGACCGCAAGGGGCCGGATGGCGATCCGGTGGTGTCGCCCGATGGACGTTTCGTCGCCTATACCGGCTACGACTGGACCGACGATACGTTCATCAACTCGAAGCTCTACGTCAGCGGGCTCGACGGCAAGGGCGCGAAGACGCTGACCGCCGCTCTCGACCGTACGCCGGAGGGTCTCGTCTGGGAGCCCGATGGGCGCGGGGTCTACTTCAACGTCGCCGAGGAGGGGAAGTCGAACCTGTACTTCGCGTCGATGGAAGGCGACGTGAGGAAAGTGACGGACGGCAATCACCTTCTCACGATCGCGAGTCTTTCGAGCTCCGGCGTCGCCGCAGGAACGGTGACGAGCCCGCATCAGCCGGGAGACGTTGTCGTCCTCGATCCGCGCGCTCCCGCGCCGAAACAGATCACGTTCGTCAACGACGACATCCTCGAAGGAGTCGAGCTCGGCCGGGTCGAGGAAGTCCGGTACAGGTCGGCCGACGGACTTCCTATCCAGGGATGGCTCGTGTATCCCCCGGACTTTCGCCCCGAGACGAAGCATCCCCTGATGCTTTCGATCCACGGCGGACCTCACGGGATGTACGGGGTCGGTTTCAACTTCGGCTGGCAGGAGCACGCGGCGAAGGGGTACGTGGTCCTTTACACCAACCCCCGCGGCTCGTCGGGTTACTCGAGCGAGTTCGGAAACGCGATCAAGAACGCCTATCCGAGCAAGGACTACGACGACCTGATGGCGGGAGTCGACGAAGTCCTCGCCCGCGGATTCGTAGACGAGCGAAACATGTTCGTCTACGGCTGCAGCGGGGGAGGGGTGCTGACGGCCTGGGTCGTCGGGCATACCGACCGGTTCGCCGCGGCCTCTTCGAACTGCCCGGTGACGAACTGGATGTCTTTCGTCGGCACGACGGACAGCCCGAACTGGTACCGCAACTTCGCGAAGCCATTCTGGGAGGATCCGAGCGAGTACCTCGCGCGCTCACCCCTGATGTACGTGGGAAACGTCAAGACGCCGACGATGCTCATGACCGGGGTGCAGGACCTGAGGACTCCGATTCCCCAGACCGAGGAGTACTACCAGGCGCTGATGATGAGGAAGATCCCGACGGCGATGGTGCGGTTCAACGAGGAGTTCCACGGGACGACCTCGAAGCCCTCGAACTTCATGAGGACGCAACTCTACCTGCGGTATTGGTTCGAAAAACACGGGCGGGGGAGCCGGGCCCGGGAGACGACGTCGGCGATTTCCTCCAAGGAGTAACTCCCGGATACACCGCCGCACTACCAAACGGCGCGCGGGTAGTGCTCCCGCATGCCTCCGTCTTTCGTTACCAGCGAAGCGCTATGCACGGACGCTTCTCCCACGATGATTCTATCGAACGGGTCGAGCGTCCAAGACTGGGCGCTCGCGGCGGCTACTACGTCGCGGAAGACCGAATCGGACACCTGGAGACCGATCCGCGTCTCTAGGCCCTTCACCATGGTCTCCCCCGACTCGTTGACGCGGCCGATTTCTCGGAGAAAGTCGATCTCTAGAACCACCATAGGTGAAACGGAAAGAGAATCACGCTCCAGCGCTCGTCGTGCCCTCCGACTGAGAAGGGACGTTCGGCCCGCGAAGCTCCAGATGACGACGTGAGTGTCTAGGAAGGTTCGGGCCGCCACGTCTTCGACCAATCGACGTGCACCAAGTCTTCGGGGTCGCCGACAATTACGTCGTGCCGGACCGGGAGATTCTCCAGTCTGCTGGTTTTCCGCTCACCGCTGGGAACAATCTTGAGTCTCTTCCCGCGCCGAACGATTTCGACGGGAACCCCGGTTTCCAAAACTTGGTCGAGAATCTTGTAGACGTTCTCTCTTAGTTTGGAGGCAGTAATCTCAGACACGATCGTACGCTATCATACACCCTCGTACGTACGATTGCAAGAGTGCGCCTTCAAGCGGGCGCACGTCACGGGAGTGGCGGTGTCGGTTCACGGCCGTTGCGATATGATTCCCTTGCGGATATAATAGCCGCAAGGAGGTTTCATGCCCAACCCAGTGGCTCCCGAAAAGGTTCGTGCTC
>Ga0184637_10000794_pt1 | contig 22463 bp, 17 predicted proteins | sample PLM3_127_b2_FD_133143 | JGI IMG/M metagenome (GOLD analysis project Ga0184637, IMG submission 133143) | Groundwater sediment microbial communities from an aquifer in East River, Colorado, USA - PLM3_127_b2 | ecosystem: Environmental > Terrestrial > Soil > Riparian zone | place: USA: East River... | reverse complement strand
TGTTCACGCACATCGAGGACAACACCCCGGCCGGCCCCCCCGGCTCCCCTCAATCGCGGCAGAACTACCTCTTGTTTCGCAGCAGGTTGATTGACATGGCCAACCTGGCCAGGAACTCCGGAGTGCCGTGGTCGTTGCAGCCCGACTGGAAAATCCTGGAAGCGGCGCTTCTCTACGAAGATTCGACCCTCACCGAGACCACCAATGACAAGAACTTCCTACGTTATTTGAGGGAAGATGGGGGGGGCGTGATCGATCCGCATTCTCACGAGAGCGTTGGCTATAACTACACCGACGTGGCGCACCTGATCGATTCCCTGGGCGTCGGAACCACCACGGTCATCGGAGGGCATGTCTGGGATCCGGACCTTCCGGAGTTTCAGGAATGGGACCGGTTCCGGGTGCCGGTGGCAGGGGAACGTTACCCGTGGGCGTTGTGGCGCGGTGACATCTTGATGGGGAGCGGCACGCCGAATCATGTAAACGACCCGGTGGTGAGTGGCGTCTGGCGCCCCCGGGACCGATATCACTACTTCGACCACGACAGCACCGCCAACATCGCCGCGGTCGGTCAGTACAAGGGCACCATCGAGGACCTACGGGAGCTGATCGACCTGTACCAGACTGGCCAGGTCCCCACCCAGTTCATGCTGACCTCCTCATATCATATTAGGCCGGCGACGATCACGAGACCGGGCGGTATCGCGGCGATCGAGGATTCGGTGATCACGCCGGTCGTCGCGATGCGGGACAACGGCCTGATCATGCCGACCGATTTCACCTCGCTGGTCCAGGAATGGCAGACCGCGTTCGGTGCCCGGGGATTCCTCTACAATCCAGACGCTCCTGCCGGAATCGAGTACGACGGTTCGGCGCTCCCTGCATCCATTTCCTTCGAGCAGTCCTTTCCCAATCCATTCGTTTCGCAGACGGTCATTCAGTTTTCTGTCCCGCGTGCGACGTGGGTGCGGCTGGCGATCTTCGACGTCGCCGGGCGAGAGGTGGCGTTGCTGGTCGACGAGATCAAGGGACCGGGACAGTACCGGGTGCCGTGGGAGGCCGGCGGGGTGGCCAGCGGGATGTACTTCTTCCGGCTAGAGGAGCTCGCTTCGGAGGGAGACGCGAGCGGATCGCCCCGGCAGAGGTTCGGGCTCGGCCGGCCGCACCGGAAACTCGTGGGAATCCGCTAATCGGTCACAGGCAAATCACGGAGAGTCAGCACGGCATGCTCCAAACAGTCGGTCACTACCGGATCATTCGAAAGGTGGGTGAAGGGGGCATGGGAGTGGTGTACGAGGCGGAGGACGCGCGGTTGGGGCGAACGGTGGCGATCAAGATGATCCACGAGACGAAGGAGGAGCCGCTGGCACGGGAGCGGCTTTGGCGCGAGGCGCGGTCGGCGGCGAGCGTGAACCATCCGAACGTATGCCAGATCTACGACGTGGGGGAAATCAAGGGGGAGCCGTACCTGGTGATGGAGCTACTAGAGGGGGAGCCGCTGTCGGCGCGGATCCTCCGGGGATCGATGCCACTCGGGGAGGCGGTGCCGGTAGCGCTGGGCGTGTTGACGGCGCTTGCGGCTCTGCACGGGCGTGGGGTGTTGCATCGGGACCTGAAGCCGTCCAACGTGTTCTTGACCCCACACGGGGTGAAGCTTCTGGACTTCGGATTGGCGCGCCGGACGCGCGCGGCAGCGGCGGTGCTGGCGGGAGGGGGAGACTTTGGGGAACGTTCGTTGACGATGCCGGGGATGTTGGTGGGGACGCCGCGCTACATGTCGCCGGAGCAGTTGCAAGGGGAGGAGATCGACGAGCGGGCGGACGTGTTCGCGGCGGGCGCGATCTTGTTCGAGATGCTGGCAGGGAAGCCAGCGTTCGGGGGCAAGACACCCGTGGAGGTCTATCACGCGGTGCTGCAGGAACAGCCGCCGGCACTGGCGGGGACAGTGGCGATCGGTGCGGTGAACCGGATCATTTTCCGGGCGATGGCGAAGAAGCGGGAGGAGCGGTACGAGAAGGCAGAGGGGATGGCGGAGGATCTGCGACGGGTGCTCCTGGCGCCGGGTGCGGAGTCGGCGGTGAGCGCGCGGCCCATGAAGAGGCTGATCGTGCTTCCGTTCCGGATGCTGAAGGCAGATGCGGAGATCGACTATCTGTCGTCTAGCCTGGCGGATGCGATCAGTTGTTCGCTGTCGGGATTGGGGTCGTTGCTGGTGCGGTCGAGTCTGACGGCGTCACGTTTTGCGGGATCAGAGGTGGATCTGAGGCAGATCGCGTCAGAGGCGGAAGTGGACGCGGTGCTGACCGGCACGCTCCTCCGCGCCGGAGAGACGATTCGGGTGAGCACCCAACTCGTCGAAGCGCCGTCGGGGACCGTGGTCTGGTCCCACGCCTTTCAAGTGCCGATGCGGGAGCTGTTCTCGGTCGAGGAGTCGGTCACTGGACAAGTGGTGAAGTCCCTGTCGCTCCCACTCACCGCGACTGAGGAGCAGCGCCTCCGCCACGATGTGCCGGCCAGTCCGACCGCGTACGAGTTCTATCTCCGGGGAAGCCAGCAGGGGCATGCCCCGGACAAGTGGCTCATCGCACGCGATCTCTTTCAGCGTTCGGTGGAGGAGGATCCCCGTTATGCCCCGGCCTGGGCTCGGCTCGGTCGCTGCCACTGGCTCGTCGGCAAGTACATCGGAGATTTCCATGAGAATCGGGAAAAGGCCGAAGCGGCGCTCCGGCGTGCGCTCGATCTCAATCCCGATCTTCCCATGGCGCACCATTTGGTTGCCAACATCGAGGTGCAGTTGGGACGGTCGCGCGAGGTGATGCGGCGGCTGCTCGCTCGGGCCCGCACCCAGTGGAACGAACCGGACCTCTTCGCCGGCCTCGTCACCGCCTGCCGGTTCTGCGGACTGCTCGAAGCCTCGGTGGCGGCGCATGAGCAGGCGCGACGTCTCGATCCCAAGATCATTACCAGCGTGAAGTTCACGTATACCTTCCTCGGGGACCACGAGCGGGCGATGGAGGAGCTCGACGGCGATATTCCCTTCAATAACTCCTTGTTCCTGGCGCGTGGGGGACGAGAAGCCGAGGCGCTGGAAATTCTTCGCGGAGGCGGTGAGATTCCGGGTCACGGCCGCGGCATGTGGAGCGCGCTCGTGGCGCTCCTCGAGGGCAGGCGCGAAGATGCCTTGGCCGAGATCGAGCTGTTCCAGCCCGATTTCCTCGACCCGGAGGCGGAATGCACGCTGGCCATGGCCCTGGCCCGCCTGGGGGCGAAGAAACGAGCCCTCCAAAGTCTCCGGCTTTCGGTCGAGCGAGGCTTCCACTGCTTCCCCGCCTTCGCCCGCGATCCATGGCTCGATTCGCTGCGGACCGAGCCCGAGTTCCGCAACATCTTGCTCGAGGTGGAGACGCTTCACCGGGCGGCAGCAGCAGTCTTTTTGGAGGAGAAAGGCGACCGCCTGCTGGGAGTGGGCGTGATCAGCTAGCCGGGCGCTGGCGTCATCACCCGCGCGACTACCGCAACAGAACCACTCGACGCGACTGCACCCAATCCCCCGCGGTCACTCTCACCGCGTACACGCCTGAGGGAAGCGGGCGAGCCGAGTGGTCCAGGGCGTTCCAGTCGATCGCGTGCGCCCCCGGCCCGAGCGACCCTCGGTCAATTCGGGCACTAAGGCGACCCTGCGCATCGAAGACCTCGATCTTCGTCGTCGCGGATCCTGGCAAGGTGAAGGAGATTCGGGTGGTCGCCGCGAACGGATTCGGCCAAATCGTGAGCGCGAAAGGATTCGGAGCGGGGCTTCCATCCGCGACATTCGTACTTGCCGGGACGAGAGCAATCCGCGCAACGAACACGTCCGATATATCGCCGTTGTACGTCTCATCGTAGGCGCCTGACGTGACCGGGAACCCTGCATCGACCGATCCGGTCACGATCACGTCGTCCTCCTCCGATTTGGCCAGCTCGAAGGCATAGTCGTCCCCCGGTCCGCCGAAGAAGCTGCTCCATTCGAGCGACGATCCCGAGGCGTCCAGCCGCAGTACGAAGACGTCGCTCGCACCGTTGTGCGATGTGTCGAAAGCCCCGGGTGTGGTGGGGAAGTCGGCCGAGGGGGTCGCACCCGCCAGGATGGGACGATCCTCGGAATCGATCACCACCCCGTGCGCAATCTCGTAGACCGGCGCCGATCCGCCCACGAACGTCGCCCAGAGAACGGAACCGAGCTCGGTCTCCAGCTTCACGGCGATGACATCGTCGTCCCCGTTGTAGGTCTCATCGTATGCCCCGGACGTCACCGGGAAGTCGGATGAACCGGTCGAACCACAGATCACCGGATTCCCCATCGAATCGAGATCCAGGTCGGTGCCGTAATCGTAGGAGCTTCCGCCGATGAGCCGCGACCATATGAGGGAAGCTCCGGTTGCGGAGATCTTGGCCACAAAGATGTCGTACAGCCCATTGGCGGCTCCACCGGGAAAGTCAGGCGATGCAGTGTACCCGCAAACGATGGGCGCGCCGCCGGAGACCTCCAACTCGACGGACTGGACGCCCTCATAGAGACTCCCGCCCAGGAAGGTGGACCATAGGAGCAGGTCTCCCGCCGCCGAGAGCTTGGCAATGAAACCGTCTTCTTCGCCATTCGGCGTGTCGTCATATGCCCCCGGGGTGGTTGGGAAGCCTTCCCCCGAAAGAGTGCGGCCCGCCACGACGGGATTCCCCGATGGGTCGAGATCAAGGTCGTATCCGATGTCATGCTGGGCTCCGCCGATGAAGGTGCTCCATATGAGAGCGCTGCCAGCGGCGTTGAGCTTGCTGACGAAGACGTCTGCCTCGCCGTTGTAGAACAGGTCATAAGCGCCCGAAGTCGCGGGGTAATCCTCGGAACGCGTATATCCGGTGACGATGGGGTTGTCGCTTCCATCCACCGTCACCGCGTAGCCATAGTCGAATTGGAGAGATGTGCCGCCCAGGAACGTCGACCACAGGAGCGCAGAGCCGTCCGCGGAGAGCTTGGAGACGAAGACATCTCCCAGGCCCGAGTAAACCTGATCGTACGCGCCTGGTGTCGTCGGAAAGAACGTAGAGGTGTTGAGCCCGGTCACGACTGGGTTTCCATTGGAATCGAGCGCCGTCGACCAGCCGATCTCCTCCGCGGTTCCTCCAAGGAACGAACTCCAGACAAGCGCCTCAGGGTTATCATCAGGACTATCCAGGACCTCACGGTCGATGTCGGCTGCGAGGAGAGCCGATAGCTGGGTGACGTCGAGGTTGGCCGGGCTGGCGCCATCCCCTGCCTGGAGCTCGAATCGCGCCATATCTGTGTCCGCGCCCGCCCTTGCGTTCAACGTGCAGGCGAAGCCATTCGGCTCCGACGTGAACGTGAGGTCGATCCCCGGCCAGAGATCGCGATACGAGGCCCGCCCGTACACCGGAACCTCGGCGTGCCACCCGGTGGGATCCTTTCCCATCAGGAAGTTGAGATACGGTTCCCGGCGATCCTCGCCTTCGACGATGGCATGAGGATTCGAGCCGGAGAAGCGCAACCAGACGGCACGACCCCGGCGCCGGGTGGTCTGATTGCTCCCGGTGGTCTGATTGTCCACGATGGGTGAGGTCCGTTCTGTTTCCCAAGTGTCGAGAACGATGGCCTCGCGCGTCAGGTAGAGAGCGCCTCCAGGAACCGCGGCATAGTAGAGAGCCTCGGCCGGCGCCTGTCCTCGATTAGGAACAAAACCGGAGATCGGGAGGAGCTGGACTGGGGCTGCCGCGGAAGATGGCAGTGGGGTCAGGAGCATCATGATGGAAAAGGCCCATGCGATTCTCATGCGACACCTCCACGGTGGACGCTTGAAGGGAGCGGCTTTGAAGAGAAGAGAATTTTAGCACGACATCAGGACGTAGTCCAATATTGGAAGGCGAGCGATTGCTCAGATGGGCACATCGTGAGAGGCGCTCTCCTTGATTGAGGGCGAGATCGCCACGCGCGCCTCGAGATGGACTCCGTACTTGCGCATGCGATACCGCACCTTGTCGCGTGAAATGCCCAGGAGTTTTGCGGCTCGGCTTTGATTGCCGTTCGAGCACTCCAGCGCCCGCGCCAGAGCCTGGAGTTCGATGTGCTCCAGGTTCAAGTCCTCAACCAGAATGTCGTGGCGTTCTTGCGGTGATAGAGCCGCTGGGGCAGCTCTAACAACTCCTTCAACGACCCGGGTTTTCAACCGGCTGCTGGACCTGCGCTCGCCCAGGTAAAGCATTCGAGCCTCGATCATGGGCCCTTCCTCCAAGATCATCACCCTCTCAACGGCGTTCTTGAGCTCTCGAACGTTGCCAGGCCATGGGTGCGCCATGAAACGCGTCATGGCACTCTCCGTGGCGCCTTCGAAATGCTTGCGAAGTTTCTTGTTGAAGTAGTCGACAAAGTGTCGAACCAGCAGAGGGATGTCTTCAACTCGCTCACGCAGGGGTGATACGGACAACGGCACCACTCCAAGGCGATAATACAGGTCCTCTCGGAGGCGTCCATCGGCCAACGCACCCTCCAAATCCACGTTGGTCGCCGCGATGATGCGCACGTCCAAAGCGATGTCCTTGGTCCCTCCGATCCGCCTGAGCGTTCGATCCTCGAGGAAGCGGAGGAGCTTTGCCTGGATATGGACGCTCATCTCCGCCACTTCGTCCAGAAACAGTGTTCCACCGTCCGCAAGCTCAAGCATCCCTCTCTTCAAACCTGTCGCATCGGTGAAGGCTCCGCGCTCATGGCCAAACAGTTCCGACTCGAGCAGTGAATCAGGAATGGCGGAGCAATTGATCGGCACGAAAGGCTGTGAGGCAACGCGACTCGAGTAGTGAATGGCTTTGGCTGCCAGGTCCTTTCCCACACCGGACTCCCCTTGGATAAGAATCGTGGTGAAGGGGCTTTCAGCAATCCTGAGCACTTGGTCCCGTAGCGAGCGGATAGTGGGTGAGTGACCGATGATCGCATCCACGCCGTAGCGCAACAGATTCTCATGGGTCATCCGGGCGATCTGCCGCCGAAGAGCTCTCGCCTCCAAGGCCTTCCGCACCGTGACCATGAGTTGATCATTCGAGAAAGGCTTCGGCAGGTAGTCAAAGGCTCCCTTCTTCATCGCTTCGACGGCGCTCCCCACCGAGTGGTAGGCCGTCATGATGATGACAGGCGTCGCCGAGTGCGCGGTGGCCAGGCTGGGGAGCACCTGCAACCCATCGCGATCAGGAAGCCGCAGCGCGAGCAGGATGAGGTCGAACTCGTCGGCACCGACCGCGGATAGCGTTTCGCTGGCTGAGCACGCCTCCGTGACCACCATCGGGGTCCGGCCAAGGGTCGTGGCCAAGTGCTTCCTGTGGCGCGAATCGGGCTCGACGACGAGTACGTGCGCTGACATCGCATCACCTCCCACCGGGTTCACACCCAAACTGCGGACATTAGCACAGGCTGCTGAGCAGCCCCCAGGGTGCGGCCTCAGCCGCTTGTCCGGAGCCGCTTGCTCTTTTGAGATGTAAGTAATTGTCAAAACAGTATTTAATCGAAGATTGTAGCACCGGGCATATGCGTTGCTATCCGAACTGAGCGACGTTCAGGTAATCGAAGCGCTGCGATCCGCGGGCATGACCGCGATCGCACGCATCCATCCATGCGGGACCAGCCAGGCCCTCAGGCCAAGGAAGGGAGGCATCTTCATGGGGACTGTCGGCGAACTTCTTCATCCCGGTGTTCCGGCTCCTGGACCGGGCATTTACTGCTGTAATGCTCCAGGTTGTGACGAAACGTTCTCCACCTCCGTCCGAGGCACCCCTCTACCCCCCGCGCATCACCCCGGTGCGTTGTGGAGGTTCTCGGTAGTGAGTGCATACTCGAAGGCTGCCGCGCGACCTCCTGCGCCGGCGGCTTCAACGCCTCGTCCCCGAATGACGCCTGGCACGCCTCCCGGCAAGCAGACTCAAAGGCCTCCGAGACCCAAGAACGAGTAGGTGCCGAGAACCGGGGGCGGAGGGACTCATCGCCTTTGTCCCCACGGTCTTGTCCGCTGCAAGGGTGTTCTCCGAACCTCGAATACTATTCCACCTGGTATTCTTGCCCGCAGTTCTGGGACTCGTGGCGCCATTGGGCTCGCGGGCTCACAATAGCTGCAAGATGCGACCGGATCTCCGGCGCCGCGGTCGAAGAAGAGACGGGAGCACGCATTCGCATGGAGCTCGGTGTTCGTGACGTTGCCCGTCTGCTGAACGTCTCGGAGCAAAAAATCTACCGGTGGATCCAAAACGCCTCGTTGCCCGCGCATCGCGTCCACGACCAGTACCGGTTCAACCGCGTCGAGCTGCAAGAGTGGGCGGCTCTGCACAAGCAGAGAGTATCTCCTGAGCTCTTCACTCCAGGCGGCTCCGTCGAGGAAGCACCCAGCGTGCTGGCCGCGATCAGGCGGGGAGGGATCTTCTACGCCGTGCCCGGGAACCGTCGGGAAGCGGTGCTCGAAGCCGTCACGCAACTCCCTGGAATCCCGGCGGGTGTGAACCGGAAGCTACTATTTCAACTTCTCATCTCGCGGGAGACTTTGGCGTCAACCGCTGTGGGCGACGGGATCGCCCTTCCGCATCCGCGTGATCCGGTAGTCGTCCAAGTGATGGAGCCCGTCGTGCTGCTGTGTCTCCTCCAACAGCCGGTCGATTTCGGGGCACTGGATGGGCAACCCGTGCGCGTCCTCTTTACCCTGCTCTCGCCCTCCGTTCGAAAGCACCTCCAGCTTCTGTCGAGGCTCGCATCGGCGCTGCACGACGGGACCCTCAAGGAAGTGCTTCGAACGGCGGCGCCGGAGGGGGCGATTCTCGACCGATTTCAGATCATCGAGGCGAGTGCCGGCGCCGCGGGGCCACCCGCGGACCGTGACGACGCCGAAACCAGATCACCGCCCGGCGAGCGTTGATGCTGACCGCAGTCCTCTTATCCATGGCCCTGCTCTGTGGGAGCGGCGTCGCTGCAGCGTGCGCCAGCCGGTCGAGCCGCCTCGCACTCGCAATCGGATCAGCCGGGAGCATCATCTCGTCGGTTGCGGGCGGGGCTGCGGCCCTCATTGCCCTGCTGCGTGGGGAGTCGATCCAGCTCCGTGCCGGGTGGGCGATTCCGGTGGGAGAACTCCACGTTGCACTCGACGCGCTGTCGGCCTTCTTTCTCGTTTGCGTGTTCCTGGTCTCCGCACTGGCGACCCTCTATGGGAGCGGCTACCTCAAGGCGTACATCGGCAAGCGGCGGCTGGCTCCGGCCGTCGCTTTCTTCAACCTCCTCGTTTGTGCCATGGCCGCGCTTGTCATCGCCCGCGATGGCATCCTATTCCTGATTTCCTGGGAGGTGATGTCCCTCGCCTCGTTCTTCCTGGTTACGTTTGAGAGCGAGCGCGAAGACGTCCGCCGCGCCGGGATGACCTATCTCATCGCTTCTCATCTTGGCACTGCCTTTATCTTTCTCATGTTCGCGCTCCTCAGCCGCAGCTCCGGAGCCTACGACTTCAACGCCTTTTCCTCGGCACAGCTGCCGGCCGGCATGGCAAACCTCTGCTTCATGCTCGCGGTCGTTGGCTTTGGGAGCAAGGCCGGGTTCTGGCCCATGCACATCTGGTTGCCCGACGCGCATCCCGCCGCCCCGAGCCATGTCTCCGCCCTCATGTCGGGGGTGATGATCAAGATGGGGATCTACGGACTGCTCCGAGCGCTGACCTTCATGGGGTCGCCTCCGGCATGGTGGGGCACAGTGCTGGTTGCGATCGGCGTCATCTCAGGCGTCGCCGGAGTGCTGCACGCGCTGGCCCAGCACGATCTCAAGCGTCTCCTTGCATACCACAGCATCGAAAACATCGGCATCATCGCTCTCGGAATCGGTGTGGGACTCCTTGGACAGAGTAATGGAGACCGTTCCATTGCCTTCCTGGGCTACACGGGAGCGCTCCTCCACGTCCTGAATCACGGGCTCTTCAAGGGCCTCCTCTTCAAGGGCGCCGGCACGGTGTCTCACGCTACGGGGACCCGGGACATCGAGCGGATGGGCGGGCTGTACCGAAGCATGCCAACAACCGCAATGACCTTTCTCGTCGGGTCGGTAGCCATTTGCGGCCTGCCGCCGCTCAACGGCTTCGTCAGCGAGTGGTTGATCTATGTCGGGGCGTTCCAAGGAGCCGCGAGCTTGCCGACGGCCTGGGCGGTCTCCGCGCTCATCGCGATCCCGGCCCTCGCTCTGATCGGCGGTCTCGCCTCCGCCTGCTTCGTGAAGGCATTCGGCGTCGTCTTCCTCGGCCAGCCGCGAGCAGAGACGGTATCTTCGGCCCAGGAGGCAGGCAAGGCGATGCGTGTTGCCATGATCCTCGGCGCTCTCCTGTGTGTGCTCATCGGCGTATGGCCCGGCGGAGCCGTGGGCCTCACGGCGCCCGCGGCGGTCTCTCTCGCTCGGATCCAGGCGGCGCCATCGGATGCCATCGGTCCGCTGGTTGCGATCACCCGCGTCGCCACCTGCCTCGTGATCCTGGTCGCCGCACTGGCGCTGCTGCGCCTGGCGCTCCTTCGTGGTCGCAAGGTCGCCCAAGCCGTGACGTGGGGTTGCGCGTACTCAGCGCCCACCCCCCGCATGCAATACACTGCCGGCTCGTTTGCGGAGCCGCTGCTTGCACCTTTCGCACGGGTGATCCACGCCCAGGTCCACCGAATCGACCCGGCGGGATTCTTCCCGACGAAGGCGCGCTTCGAGGAGCACCTCGGCGACCCGGCAGGTGAACGGTTCCTCATCCCTGCAACCCGCCGGGTCGTGCAAGCCCTGGCCCAGTTGCGAGTAATCCAGCAAGGCCGCCTCCAGCTCTATCTTGTCTACATCGCGATCACGCTGGTGGTTCTTCTGATCTGGCAGATCATAGAGGCCGGGCGTTGAAAGCCCTGGACATCGCCCTTCACCTCGTCTTCCTCTTCGGCATGCCCCCCCTTCTCCTGGGCGTCATTCACAAGACCAAGGCTTGGTTTGCGGGCCGGTCGGGACCGCCCTTGTTTCAGCCTTACCTCGACATCTGGAAGCTCCTAGGAAAAGGTGCGGTCTACAGCCGGACGACGACGTGGGTATTCCGCGCCGGCCCAATCGTCTCCCTGGCCACAGTGATGTGTGCTGGCCTCATCCTGCCCCTGATCTCTAGTGCATCGCCTCTTGGTTTCGCCGGGGACGTCATCGCCTTCGCCTATCTGCTCGCACTCGGGCGCTTCTTCATCATGGCCGCGGCGCTCGACACCGGCTCGAGCTTCGAAGGGATGGGGGCCAGTCGGGAGGCCGCGTTCTCCGCCTTTGCAGAACCTGCGCTGTTCCTTTCACTGGCGATCATTTGCATTCCAGCGGGGACCGGCACGTTCGCGGCAGCGTTCAACGCGCTTCCCTGGGCAACATGGGGGGTCTCTCATCCGACCTATATAGCTGCCGCGCTCGCTCTCTTTGCAGTGCTGCTGGCCGAGAACTCCCGCATCCCCATAGACGATCCAAACACGCACCTGGAACTCACGATGATTCACGAGGTCATGGTGCTCGACCACGGCGGGCCGGACCTCGCGTTCGTCCTTTATGGGAGCGCGGTGAAGCTCTTCATCACCAGCGCGCTCCTGGTCCACATCCTGCTGCCTGTTCCTCCCGCGGGTGGTTGGACGGGTGCCGTCGTCCTCGGCGGTGGCCTGGTCGGGCTGGCTGTGCTCGTAGGTGTCGTCGAATCGGCCATGGCGCGGCTCCGGCTTCCGCGTGTACCTCAGTTCCTGGTTGGGGCGTCCGTGCTGGCAGGGATCGGAGTCGCAGCTATCTTCTATCGGGGCGCGCCATGACCGGGTATGCCGACTTCACCTTGTTCCTGGTCCTTGTCCTCGATATCTACATTGTCGCCACCAGTCGTCTCGCAAGTTGTGTGCGAGCTTCTGCCCTTCAGGGCGTCGCGCTGGCGCTCCTGCCGCTTGCCTTGTGGGCTGGCAGTTTCGATGGCTGGATCCTCCATGTCATGGTCATCAGCGCCGGCACTTTGGCGGTCAAGGGTCTGCTCATCCCCGCCCTCTTGTTTCGCGCCATCCGGGAGGCCAACGTGCGCCGGGAGGTCGAGCCCTTCATCAGCCTGCACCTCTCCATCCTCTCGGCCGCCGTACTGGTGGTGATCTCCTTCTGGCTGGCGAGCCTGTTGGTCCTGCCCATACCGGCGCCGACCACGCTCCTGGTTCCAGTCGCCTTCGGCACGCTGCTGGTCGGCTTCCTGGTGTTGGTCAGTCGTCGAAAGGCGATCACGCAGGTCGTTGGTTATCTGACGCTCGAGAACGGAGTCTTCATCTTCGGGCAAACCTTAGTCGAACAGATTCCATTTGCCGTCGAGCTGGGCATTCTTCTCGATCTGCTCGTGGGCGTCTTTGTGATGGGCATTGCCATTCATCACATCAGTCGAGAGTTCGACGACATCGATGCGGAACTCCTGTCCGCGCTGAAAGAGTAGTGATGGCGCTGGCGGTGCTCATAGGACTCCCTGCGGTGCTGGGCCTCGTGACCTGGACCATCAAGAGCGTCCGCGTGGGTCTGGCGATCCTCCTCGGGGCGGCTTTCCTTCACGTCTCGGCGGTGGGTGCGCTCTGGTGCGGTGCTCTTGGGGACGGGCTTGGCCCGTTCATCAGCCTCGATGCTGCCGGGTTTCTGTTCATGTCGATCTCCAGCGTCCTCTTCCTCGCAGCATCGATATACACTATTCCGTATCTCCTCGTGGGTACGCACGACGAACAGGCTGCGCCGCACCGGTTCGTTCCGTGCCTGCTGTGGTTCCAGTCGGCGATGACCCTGGTTGCCGGGACACAGCACCTTGCGCTGATGTGGGCTGCGGTCGAGGGCACGACCCTGGCCAGCGCTCCACTGGTTTACTTCTACCGGCGGCGTGGCGCGCTGGAGGCTGCGTGGAAGTATCTGCTTCTCTGCTCGGTGGGGATCGCTGTCGCCCTGCTCGGGACTTTCTTCCTTGGCATCGCCGGGTCCGCCACCGCCGGGGGACAATCGAGCCTGTCGCTCTCGGCGCTGGCGGAAGCCGCCCCGTCGATGTCACGTCCGTGGCTCCGGGCTGCGTTCGTCCTGGCGCTCGTTGGCTACGGGACCAAGATGGGGCTCGTGCCGCTGCACGCCTGGCTTCCCGACACGCACAGCCAGGCACCATCGCCGGTCTCCGCGTTGCTTTCGGGCGCGCTCCTCAATTGCGCGTTCCTGGCGATCCTGCGCTTCTATCAGGTCTGCCTGGCTTCCGGGGACTCCGCCTTCGCCCGAACACTGCTTCTCATGTTTGGTTTCGTCTCGGTCGGCGTTGCGTGCGCTCTCATGGTTGGGCAAGGCGATTACAAGCGCCTATTCGCCTACTCGAGCATTGAGAACATGGGAATCATGACGGTCGGTGTGGGGCTCGGGGGGCTAGCGAGCTACGGAGCCATGCTCCACGCCGTGAATCATTCCCTCTGTAAAGCCGGCTTGTTCTTTCTCGCTGGCAATGTGCTTCGCGCATTCGGGACGACGAGGGCGCTCGAGGTGCGCGGGGTTCTGCACCGCATTCCAGCGACGGGGATACTCATGATGGCGCTCTTCCTGGCAATCGGGGGCATCCCGCCGTTCGGGCCCTTTTGGAGTGAGTTCCTGATCTTCCAGTCGGCGCTGAACGGGGCCCACCCGTGGATGGGCGTCCTCTTCGTGGCGTTGCTGGCGGTTGCGTTCCTCGGAATGGCGGGGGTGCTGCTGCCAATGCTTCAGGGAACCGTCGACCCGGTGGAGAAGGGAGCGAAGGAGCCGTGGCTGTCGGTCCTTGCCCCGCTCGCCATGACAGGCGGGGCCCTGGCGATGGGGATCTATGTGCCACCCGTCGTGGTGGATGCGCTGCGGCGGGCCGCTGACCTCGTGAAGGGCTGAGTCACCGCGAAAGACCGCAGGCACCGATGATCACGCCAGCTGAAGGCGCGCCATCCACTCACCCTGATCTGAAATGGGTGAGGAACGGCATTGCTCTTCCATTGGCGGACGTGCCGAGCATCGCCGCGAGCGCCCTCAGGGACATCGTGATCGAGGTGTGCTCCCAAGGCGGGCGCCTCGTGGCTCTCTGCGCGCTGGCACCCGGGGGGACCAAGCCTCAGGAATCAGAGGAAGTTCTCGCCGTGCTGGCGGATGACACTCGGGGGCGGCTTGGCATCGTCCGGGCCCCTGTTCCGGACGGTCGCCGGTATCCCGCTCTGTCGACTGATCTGCCCCAGGCGCAGGCGTTCGAGCGCGAGCTATTCGAGGAGCACGGTATCCACCCGGAGGGGCATCCCTGGTTGAAGCCCCTTCGGCGTCATGGCGATCTCGAGGCGAAGGCGGGGAGGGGGTCACCTCCTGGCCGCCTCCATCCCTTCTTTCGTGTCGACGGGCCCAGCGTCCACGAAGTTGCCGTAGGCCCGGTCCACGCCGGCATCATCGAACCGGGGCACTTCCGCTTCCAGTGTCACGGCGAAACGGTTCACCACCTCGAGATCCAGCTTGGATATCAGCACCGCGGTGCGGAGGCCATGCTCCTCCGGTCGTCGCCGGCTCGGAGGCTCGTGATCGCCGAATCGATCGCTGGAGATACTTCGATCGGGCATGCCTTGGCGCACTGCACAGTGATCGAGGCTCTCGCCGACACGGAAGTGCCACTCTACGCTCAGGCCTTCCGTGGGATTGCGCTCGAGCTCGAGCGCCTTTCCAACCACGTGGGTGACCTAGGGAGTCTCTGTAATGACGTCGGCTACCTCCCCGGGGCGGCGTGGTTCGGGCGGCTTCGAGGCGAGTTTCTGAACCTACTCATGGAGGCATCCGGCAATCGCTTCGGGCGGGGCCTGCTGAGGCCGGGCGGGGTTCGCTTTGGGCTCTCTTCCGATCAGAAGAGAGGGTTTTTGGCCCGCCTGACCAGGAGCGAGCGGGATCTCCGGGATACCGCCGAGCTGACTTTTGCTGAGTCCTCAGTCTGTTCGCGGTTCGAACAAGCCGGTGTCGTCACGCGCAAGGTGGCGGAGGAGCTCGGCCTGGTGGGCCCCGTCGCCCGCGCCAGCGGCTGCGATCGGGACGCCCGTCGCGATCATCCCTCCGGCATCTTTCGCTTTGCTCACATCCCGGTGGCGCTCGTCGAGTCGGGCGACGTGATGGCACGGGCCCTGGTGCGCTGGCTCGAGACGCAACGGTCGCTGACCTTCGTCAATGAGCAGCTCGCCGAGCTGCCCAAGGAAGCGCTGTCGGAGGACATGCCGCCTCTCCGATCAAAGAGCCTCGCTGTATCGATAGTCGAGGGTTGGCGTGGCGAGGTGGTTCACGTGGCGACCACGTCGACTGACGGTCAGCTCGCTGGGTACAAGATTGTCGATCCGTCATTTCACAACTGGTTCGGCCTGGCGATAGCCATGCGCGGGAATCAGATCTCGGATTTTCCCTTGTGCAACAAGAGCTTCAATCCCTCGTATGCTGGGCACGATCTCTGAGAGGCCGAGATGTTTGACCTGCTGAAAGCCCGACTCCGACAGGGACATCAGACCTCGAGCTTTCCCCGAGGCCCGATCCAGCTGCCGGTGCGCTTTCGAGGACGGCCGCTCCTTGACAGCTCCAAGTGCCGAGAGGATTGCAGCGCCTGTGTCGAAGCGTGTCCAACAGGTGCCATCGCCAACGAGCCGCTCCGGATCGATCTCGGCGCGTGCCTCTTCTGTCCGCTGTGCCAGGAGGCCTGCCCGGAGGGGGCGATCGTCTACACACCGGATCCTCGGCTTGCCGCGCGTTCACGTGCCGACCTGATCGTGGTGGGAGACGAAGCAAGGCTGGCGACCGCTCTGGAGGCAAAGATGCGGAAGCTGCTCGGCCGTTCGCTCAAGCTGCGCCAGGTCTCGGCGGGCGGCTGCAACGGCTGCGAGGCGGAGCTCCTGGCGACAAGCAACGTGGTCTTCGACATCGGTCGCTTTGGGATCCAGTTCGTGGCTTCGCCGCGGCATGCCGACGGCATCGTCGTCACGGGGCCGGTAACGACCAACATGGAGTCGGCTCTCCGGGAGACTTACGCAGCCGTGCCGTCCCCCAAGCTCGTGATCGCGGTGGGCGCCTGCGCGATCAGCGGCGGGCCATTCGCCGACGCTTCCGCGGTGCGTAACGGGGTGCCCGAGGACGTCCCTGTCGATCTCTACATCCCCGGGTGCCCGCCTCATCCGCTGACCGTGCTCGACGGTCTCCTTCGTCTGCTGGGGCGTATTGAGGACGGTCACGGAATTCTTCGTCATCCATCTGCTTCGGACCCAGCGGGACAAGCAGCGCAGCGATCAGACTGATTCGGGACGAGACGATAGGTCGATGTGCTCAAAGCCGACCAGTCGCTGTGTCTCTTCATCCCAGAGGCGAAGCGATGCGGTGCGCAGACTGGAGGCCAGCGTGAGAACCGTCGCCTGCTGGAACACAGGGTTCTCTTCGTGACACTGCTTCAACTTATAGTTGGGGATCCGGGGACTGAGGTGGTGAATATGATGGAAGCCAATGTTGCCCGTAAACCAGCGCAGAACGGAAGGCAGCTTGTAGTAGGAGCTGCCCTTCAGCGCGGCCAATGCGTAGTCCCACTCATCATCTGGAACCCAGTAGGTGCGTTCATACTGGTGTTGTACGTAGAAGAGCCAGGTTCCGAGAGAGGATGCCAAGGCGATGATAGGCACGTAGATGAGCAGCAAAGCCTTGAGGCCGATCGTCAGAGTCAAGAGGGTCGCCACGCCGAGGATCGCGAGGTTGGTCCAGTGCAGACTCGCCCATTCTTTTCTCGAGTATTTCGTGAACAGGAAACGCTGGCCGACCACGAAGTTGAAGAACGGTGTCACCCCGAACAAGATGAAGGGGTGACGGTAGAATCGATAGCTCAGTCGCTTCCATCCAGATAGCTCGCGATACTCGTTGACCGTCAGCGTATCGATGTCACCGATGCCGCGCTTGGCGAGGTTGGCGGCACCGCGGTGGTGAATCGCATGACTCAGGCGCCAGTGCTTGTAGGGTGTCATGGTCAAGATGCCGCAAAGGAAGCCGAGGTGATCATTCGCCCTCATGGACCTGAAGAATGACCCATGACCGCAATCGTGTTGAATGATGAAGATCCGAGCGAGAAAGCCGGCAGCCGGAAGCGCCATTACCAGGGTCACCCAGTAGCTGAGTTCCAGGCTGAAGTACATTAAGACCGACAGCGCGATGAAAGGAATGAAAGAGTTGCAGATCTGTTGGATGCTGCGCCGGAGGTCGGGCGCTTGATACTTGGCGACAAGCTCGGTCCAAGCGCAAGGACTCGGCATGTGAGTCGTGCTCATCCGATGCCTCCCGGGGTCTTCCGCGTTCCAGCTAGTGATTCGGCGAGGGCGGCCGGGCAAGCCCGGCCGCCCTTTTCCAGTCCAGCGTTCGACTTTGATCTAGCTAGCTTTGCCGCCGTCCCGACCTGGGATTACCAGCGAGGGGCCCCGGACCGGGAGGAGGATTCGCCACGCGGCTTGGCTTCGTTGACGCTCAGGCTGCGGTCACCGAGCATGGTTCCTGACAAGGCAGTGATGGCCGCGTTGGCAGCCTCAATTTCCATCTCGACAAAGGCGAACCCACGCGATCTCCCGGTCTCCCGGTCCTCGATCACGTTCACTGAAAGGACCTCACCGTGGGGTGCGAACAGCTCGCGAAGGTCGCTTTCGGTGGTGTCGTAAGGCAAGTTACCCACATACAGTTTCTTGGACATTCTCGTTCCTTCTCGCTCCCGCCGGCACGAGGCGCGGCAAGGGCGCTTTACCTAGATCAACTAGTTCGGCATGATTGCCGGTCAACCAATCGAGGCTATCTGCGCGGGGATGGTCGATGCGTGCTTGGGAGGGAACTGGCGAAGGGTACGCAGACTCTCAGCAGTAACTCGCAAGAACATCAATACTCCGCATGTCTCGACAGAGTGGACGGTATCGCGTCGGGCAACGACCGTCAATATAAATTATCGACAGTTCGCCTGCCCGACCTGAGGGGTGATCTGCCCCTAGGACGCCTCGCGGGACTTCGGCTTGGCCTTCATCCCGCGTCATTGTCTCAAATGTCTCCAACTTGAAATCCCGTTCTTGATGGTCAAATGCCACCTTCGTCGAAACGACCCAGGGGGCGGAATGGTCCGCCCCCTCGAGTCGAATCGAGCCTACCGCCTCTAGACCGGTACTGTGGCTGCGATCTTATGGAAGGTCGAATTGGAAACGTTATAGGTATAAACCTTGGGAGTTCCCTCGACCAAATTGGACAGGATCTTCGTGACCTCCGGATAGGTCTCGCGTCCGTAAGCTTCCGCGCTCTCGCTCCGGTCCCACAGGCTGAGTCCAAACGCGTTCGTGCCGTCCGGGGAAATGAAGGTCAACTCGTCCTGGAACCCCTTATGCTTCCGGAGCAGGGGAAGGATCTTCTCCTCCAGCTTCTGAGTGAACTCCGCCGCGGAATTGGGCTTCAGGTGCATTGCGACTCTACGTGCGAACATTAGAACCTCCTAAGTTTTCGTCGGCCGAGGAGGCCGATTTCAGATAACTCGCGCTAGTTCAGCCGCTCTTACTACTTCTCTCTTTCATTAACCAATATCGGTGAATTCACTTGACTGGTCAAGTAAAATCTCGGATAATCTCAGATAATTAATTAATCATGGTTAATCGCCATGACGATCCCCACTTAGCGCCACGCGGGGAGCGAAGGAAACTACCGGACATGGCTGCGTGGCCTGGCTTATCCCCGTCCCGGTGGCGACGGGCGGAGTGCCTGGGAGGCACCCTATGGATGTTTGCTCGGTGATCCGACAGCGGCTCCTCGAATTGGAGCTTGAGCAGAAGGACCTGGCTGCTGCCGCCAAGGTTACGGAGTCCTATATCTCCCAGCTGCTGACCCGGAAGAAAATGCCTCCCGCGCCCGATCGGACCGACATTTACGACAAGATGACCAGATTTTTGAAACTTCCCAAAGGTCAGCTGTCCAAGCTGGCTGATCTCCAGCGCAGGGACGAATTGATGAGATACTTGGGCGACCCACCGGCGCCCTTGTTCCAAGAAGTTCGAGAGTTGATCCTTCGCAAGTGCGCACCCGCCAGTGAAAAGCAGATGCGCGCGATCTTCGAGAAGGAGGCCTTCGGCGAAGTCGAACACCTGGTCACACAAAGGCTCTTGGACGTGGTGAAGAGAGTGGTCAGAGAAGAGCTGGGGAGTGAGAACTGGCTCCGCCTGGTGGCTCGACTCACCGACCGGAGCTATGAGCAGACGCGAGTCAACGTTCTCGAGTTCCTGGATACAGATGTCTTCAACGTGTCGCTTGAACTCTGCGTTGCCTTCCTGGATCCCCTAATCGACTCGTGGGATATCGATCTCGGTAACTTTGCGATGGAAGTCGTGCTGAATCGGCGGCTGGCTCCAGGGCAGTCCAAGAGATTTGAGTTTGTTGAACGGGATCCTGAGCCCGCTCTCGGGGAAGAGGCGGGACTGAAAGAATTCCTTGGTGACCCGGCCCTGAGTGGCGATGCCACCGAGGAGGAAGTCGAGTTCCTGAGAAGGCTGCGGGTCAAGGGAAAGCGGCCGACCGCGCTCTATTATTATCGGGAACTACAGAACCTCCGAGACCCGCTCCATTTTCGGGGAACCGCCAAGGGAGGCGCGAGGCGACGCGCCTGACCGCGTGATGAAATAGACCTATTGGATCCCACGTGCCGCTGCCGCTGGCGGCGGCGGGCCGTGTATAATACTCGGCGGAGATCGCAATGGAGCGCGAACCGTTCTTCACCCTCGTAGTTGCCACTTACAACCGCGCCGCAGAGCTCGAAGCTTGCCTCTCGAACCTGGCGCAGATCGAGCCGGTCGCTGAGTGCGAACACGAAGTGATCGTTGTCGACAACAACTCGGGTGATGAGACGCGCACCGTCGTCGAACGCGCCGCCCCCCGATTCGATGGTCGCCTCCGTTACGCATTCGTCGGCCGTCAGGGCAAGGGACATGCCCTGAATCACGGTATCGATATCGCGCGGGGCCAGGTTCTCGGCTTCACCGATGACGACGCGCGCGTCGATCCCAAGTGGCTTTGCGCCGCCGCCGCCGGGCTGCGCGAGTTCCCGCGCGCCGCGGGCTTTGGCGGCCGGGTCGTGGCCAAGTGGGCGGTGGCTGTCCCGCGCTGGATCTCGCTCGAGGGGCCCTACCGCCTGCACAAGTGCGCTATCTCCGGGCATGACCTGGGCCCGCGGCCGCGCATCTATAAGCAAGGGGACCCCTACATGCCGCTTCCCGTGGGCGTGAATCTCTTCGTGCGCCGCGAGACGTTCGCGCGCCATGGCGGCTTTCGCACCGACCTCTGGCCGGGCGAGGACACTGAGCTTGGCCTGCGTCTCTGGCGTGCTGGCGAAGAGATCGTTTACCTTCCGGAGGCCGTGGTCGTCCATCCAGTAGATGTGGCGCGGCTATCGAAGGCCTACTTCCGCAGCTGGGCACATGACAAGGGCCGCTCTATGTTCCGCATGGAAGCCCTCCTCGATCCGGCGACGCGATCGCAGCCCGCACCGGGCATCCCGCCCTATCTTTTCCGCATGGCGCTCAGCCAGGCGGCGGGCTGGATCACTGCGGTCGGGGATCCAGTGCGGCGCTTCCATCATGAGTGCCAGCTTTGGGGGCTTTGGGGTCAGATGCGCGAGGCGTGGCGCGGCTTCGGCGGCAGCGGAAACTAGCTCCAGATGTTCAGTTCAGGGGTCGTGGTGCTTTATTATCAGCTAGCTTGAGGAAAGAGGGGAAAGGGAGGTACGCCATGACCGCACCGAACATCGTCTCGAAGTGGTCGACCTGGGCACCAAATCTAAAGAGCGTGCTCCGCATCGTGGCCGCGTTCATGTTCATCCTGCCCGGCACGATGAAACTCTTCGCCTTCCCGGCCGGGGTCCCCCCGGACGGCGGCACCGTCCCGTTGATGTCTCAGATGGGGCTCGGCGCCATCCTCGAGGTGTTCGGCGGGGGCCTGCTCTTCCTCGGCCTGTTCACCCGTCCGGTCGCCTTCATCCTGTCGGGTGAAATGGCGGTGGCGTACTTCCAGTTTCACTTCCCGCAGGGCTTCTGGCCGACCATGAACGGTGGCGTGCCCGCCGCGCTCTACTGCTTTCTCTGGCTCTACTTCTCGGCCGCCGGCGCCGGCCCGTGGAGCCTCGACGCCAAGCGGGGGAAGTAGCCTCTGTCCCGGCGGCTCGGCATTTCAAGCACTTAGGAACGCTGACAGAAAAAGATCGTTCCCCGTGTCGATCTCGTTCCCCTCGTTCGACGCCTAAGTAGAGCCAGGGCTCACGCCAGGTCGAGCCCCCCGGGCCCCGGCGGACGCCCAGCTCTAAACCCGAAACTAGAAGGAGAAACGGCAATGCGATTCATGGTGCTGGTCAAGGGCGACAAGGACTCCGAGGCGGGCGTCCTCCCAGACAAGAAGATCCTCACCGAGATGGGGAAGTTCAACGAGGAACTGGTGAAGGCTGGCGTGATGCTCGCGGGCGAGGGGCTCCATCCGAGCTCGAAGGGTGCGCGCGTCAAGTTCTCGGGAGGGAAGCGGACCGTGATCGACGGGCCCTTCGCCGAGACGAAGGAGCTGGTCGCCGGCTTCTGGCTGTGGCAGGTGAAGTCGAAGGAAGAGGCGATCGAGTGGCTCAAGCGCGCTCCGTTCGACCAGACCGAGGTGGAGATTCGCCAGGTGTTCGAGGCGGACGATTTCGGCGCCGAGTTCACTCCCGAACTTAGGAAGCAGGAGGAGCGCCTGCGCGCGCAGGTGGCGGGGAAACGCTAGTCGCGGCGCGCCTCGGCCTTGCACTGAGGGATTGAAGATGGTGTGATCGGTAGCTGTGACGGCTACCGATACCCATCGCGCGATCGACGCGGTCTGGAGGATCGAGTCCCCGAGGCTCATTGCCGGTCTCGCGCGCATGGTGTGCGACGTCGGCCTCGCGGAGGATCTCGCGCAGGACGCTCTCGTCGCCGCGCTCGAGCGGTGGCCCGAGTCGGGCATTCCGGACAAGCCGGGCGCCTGGCTCATGGCCACCGCGAAGCATCGTGCGATCGACCTGCTGCGCAGGAGAACGCTGCTCGAGCACAAGCACGCGGAGCTCGGTCATGAGCTCGAGGCCCAGCAGGAGATGGCGGCGCCAGATCTTGACGCCGCGATCGACGATCCTGTCGGCGACGACCTCCTGCGCCTCATGTTCACGGCCTGCCATCCGGTGCTCTCGACCGAGGCACGTGTCGCGCTCACGCTCCGCCTGCTCGGAGGCCTGACGACCGAGGAGATCGCGCGTGCGTTCCTGGTCTCGGAACAGACACTTGCCCAGCGCCTCGTGCGGGCCAAACGGACCCTTGCCGAAGCCCGCGTGCCCTTCGAGGTCCCCCGCGGGGCCGAACGTGACGCCCGTCTGTCGTCC
>Ga0184637_10000793_pt1 | contig 22475 bp, 17 predicted proteins | sample PLM3_127_b2_FD_133143 | JGI IMG/M metagenome (GOLD analysis project Ga0184637, IMG submission 133143) | Groundwater sediment microbial communities from an aquifer in East River, Colorado, USA - PLM3_127_b2 | ecosystem: Environmental > Terrestrial > Soil > Riparian zone | place: USA: East River... | reverse complement strand
TGAACTCCATTACGCTGCACGGACTGGGCCCCGACTATGCGTACACCGCCGAGGTGACCCGACGCGACCGCTGGCGCTTCTGGCGGCCGCGGCGCCCGCTGCGTGCCTATGCCGAGGCGACGTGAAAAATCAATTGGAACCACAGATGCACACAGATGAACACGGATAGAATCGGTAGATAGGCAGGATGCACAGGATTCAAACAATTACCCCGGATTTCTTTTCAAACTCGTTGTTGATGCTATCCAGCAAGTCTCCTAATTCCTTTCCATTGCTGTTTTTGAGTTTTTTGTCTTTCATCTGTGTCTATCTGTGTTCATCTGTGGTTGATCCTGGCTTTTAGGTTTATGCCATGAGCCCGCCGGTCATCGCGGTCCGCCCCGCGCAACCCGCCCTCGTCAAGCGCCTGGCGGACGAAGGCGTGCATCCGCTGCTCGCGCGCATCTTCGCCGCGCGCGGCGTCACCTCCTCCCGCCAGCTCGACTCGGATTTCGAGCAGCTCGCCGCCCTCGACACCATGCTCAACCTGCGGGCCATGGCGGCGCTGCTCGCGGACGCCATCGAGGCGCGCAAGAAGCTCCTGATCGTCGGCGACTACGATGCCGACGGCGCCACGGCGTGCGCGGTCGGCATGCGCGCGCTGCGCGCCTTCGGCGCCGCCGTCGATTACCTGGTGCCGAACCGTTTCGAGTACGGCTACGGGCTCTCCCCCGAAATCGTGCAGCTCGCCCACGCACGCTCCCGGCCCGACATCCTGATCACGGTGGACAACGGCATCGCGAGCCTCGACGGCGTCGCTGAAGCCAACCGCCTCGGCATGACGGTGCTGATCACCGACCATCACCTGCCGGGGAAGCGGCTGCCGGATGCCGCATGCATCATCAACCCCAACCAGCCCGGCTGCGGTTTCCCGAGCAAGCATCTCGCCGGCGTCGGCGTCATGTTCTACCTCGCCCTCGCCCTGCGCGCCGAACTCCGCGAGCGCGGAGCCTTCGGCCCAAGGGAAAAGGGAAAAGGGAAAAGGGAAAAGGAAGCCGGTTCCTCCTCATCCCTCATCCCTCATCCCTCATCCCTTGAGATCGGCGAGCCGAATCTCGCCGACCTCCTACCGCTCGTCGCTCTAGGCACGGTCGCCGACGTGGTCGCGCTCGACCACAACAACCGCATCCTGGTGCAGCAGGGACTGGAGCGCATCCGCGCCGGGCGCGCCCAGCCCGGCATCGCGGCGCTGTTCCGGATCGCCGGGCGCGATGCGCGGCGCGCCATGGCGCGCGATCTGGGTTTCGTCGTGGGGCCGCGGCTCAACGCGGCCGGCCGGCTTACCGACATGGCGCTCGGCATCGAATGCCTCGTCACCGACGATGCGGAACGCGCGCTCGCCATCGCGGCCGACCTCGACCGCCTCAACCGGGAGCGACGCGAGATCCAGTCCGACATGCAGGAAGAAGCGCTCGCGGCCGTGGAAGCGCAGGATTTCGGGGACAGCTACACGCTCGCCCTGTTCGACGCCACCTGGCACCAGGGAGTAGTCGGCATCGTGGCCGGGCGCATCAAGGACCACTTCCACCGTCCCGTCATCGCGTTCGCGCGCGGCACTGCCGGCGAGATCCGCGGCTCAGGGCGCTCGATCGCCGGCCTCCATCTGCGCGATGCGCTTGACCGCGTCGCGGTGCTGCACCCCGGGCTGATCATGAAGTTCGGCGGACACGCCGCGGCGGCCGGCCTGACCATCAGGGAAAGCGACTTCGAGCGCTTCCGCGCGGCGTTCGAGGAAACCACGCGCGCGCTGCTGACGCCGGCGGACCTCGATCGCGTCATCGAGACCGACGGTTCCCTCGCCGCCATAGACCTGACGCCGGAAACCGTCGCGCTGTTATCCGAACCCGTGTGGGGGCACGGCTTCCCTGCCCCGCGCTTCTGCAACGAGTTCGAAGTAGCGTCGCAGCGCATCGTCGGCGAAAAGCACCTCAAGCTCACGCTCGCGAACGGGGGGCAGCGCCTCGACGCGATCCGCTTCCAGAGCACGGACACCGCGCCGCCACGCATCCGGGCGGTTTACCAGCCGTCGATCAACGAGTGGAACGGCCGCACGTCGGTGCAGCTCCAGATCGAGCATTGGGAGCCGGTGGAGCGGTGACAAGCGAAGAAAAGCATAGACACGAAGGACGCTAAGGACACCAAGGAAGAAAAAAGCTTTACCGCCAAGGACGCTAATCCGCGAAGGAAGAAAAAAAGCTTTACCGCGAAGAAAACAATAATAAGGGCAAGATCAAAACCTGAAGGTCGCGAAGGAACCGCGCCAAAGGAGGCATACAGGGAACGTACCGGGAGTATTAGCCAGAGCACAATCTTGTTGTGGAACAGGATCGGTTCCTGTTCCACAACAGGTGGCTCTCAGGCGGCCAGCATCTTCATTATTTTCTGTTTTGCCCCGGCCAGATCGTTAGGAAGCCGGTCGAGGCAGTCCCGGAGCTTTTTGCGCCAACCCTCGCCCCGTCGGTTGATGCTCTCGACGGCGAGTTCGATGTCGCCGGGCCGGTCCGCTAGCAGCACCTCGATCATCTCCGCCGCCTGCTGGCGGTCCTTGCCGGCCTTTGATTGCATCGCGATGGAACGATCCACGCTCACGATCAGTTTGTGCAGCGCGAACCGCGCGGGATCGGGGACCTTCACCATCGTCGCGCCGCCGTTGACAACGGGGACCGCAACGGGAGATTCCAGCAGGTAATCGAGAAATTCCAGCGGCTGGGCCGATGCCTTGAGCCGCGGTATGCGCACAGGCGTTCCGTCACGCTTGCCGCGCGCGGGAGTCAGCAGGTCTACCCGCAGCGTCTTGCCGCGCACCTTGAAGGAAGTTTCGGGTTTGCGCGAGTCGAGCCCTGGCACGGGCAGGAAGCCCATGTTCAGGCTTTCGAGCGTGGCGGGAAGATCGGCCTCGATCTGCCCGACCGCCACTTCCAGAACCGGGCTGGCGAGTATGTCGATGTCTTCGGTGCGCATTCCGGATTGCCAACGAACGCCCAGGACGTTGCCGAGCGCGATGAACGCATGCGTCCCGACCAGCACCGCTCCTAGTTGGAAAACGCCTGCACTGCTCAGGCCGGAGATCACCTTGGCCGACACCGTATCGGTCAGCATCGCGCCCCCCTGGCGGAGCATGGCGCACAGCCGGGTAATCGCGGCTTCGACTTCTTCCACTTCAGCGCGGCCTTTTTGATAGGCCTCGATGACCGAGCGCGTAGCGGGTGTGTCAGGACCGACGGAGTATTCGCGTTGTCCGGACGCAGTCTCGCTGGTCCTGAAGTACCAATAGCTGGCCCCGGATACCCGCTTCGTCGCGAAACTCCCCTTCAGACTGGAAAACGAGCGTGCCGCTTCGTACGCAGCGAGGCGCTCCGACAACTCGGCGTAAAGGGTCTGGATTTCCTGGGGCTGTCTGACCATGCTGGGCATTATACCTAAAGTTTTTATATACTAGGTATAAATTGATATAACCTATTGCTTTTACATAATTACAATATTCCCAATATCCACCCCTCTAGCCCGGCGACCCGTCGCTCTTCAACGGTCAGGGGCGGACTGAAGTACCGGTCCAGCGCGCCGCGCGCGGCGGTTTCGGACAGCCAGCGGGCAACGGCGTAGGCATCGTGCTCGTCCGCCTTGCGCTTCTCTTTTGGATAGCGGTTGCGGAAGATCGAGGGATAGACCTCGGCAATCACCGACTTGCCGGCCGGCGGCTGCCAGCCGTCGAATGGCCAAAAGTGAACGCTGTCGCCCACCTCATCACGTATGCGCTTCAGCCAGGGCATGCCTGCATGCGTGGATTTCGCGACCGAGCCCTGCACGTCGAACTGGAACACGCTTTTCGCAGAGGAAGTCCAGCGCTCGCACAGCCGGAACTCCTTGTTGCTCCCTACGCGACTACCCGGTGGAGGCGCTTCGCTATGCCTCGCGAGATTTCCGTCGCGCACGAAATCCACGTAAACATGGTCCCGGTCGGTGGGCCAATGCCGGATGAAATCGTCGAGGAACTGCGGCCAGGATGCAATGTGATAACGCGTGAAGTAGTTCGCAGGGAACGAGAACCCGTGGTCTATGCCCGCGATGTATTGCACGCCGTCTCGCGCGCGAGCTATCAGCCACTGCGCGATCTCATTACGCGTCCAGTAGCGCGGCGCCGACTGTGGGTTCTTGCTGCCCGTCGCCTGAAATGCCGCGATGGCAGGAGTCCTGACCGCCTCCGGTACGCCACCAGGTTTGGCCACGTAACCCTGCAATTCCTTGAGCCGCGACGTAGCCGTTTCCGCGCCGGAGTAGTCAATGCCGATGCAAACGTCAAAAGCGGACATGGCGCCAGGCAAGCTTATTCGTGAAACGTCAGGGTCCGACCCCAGTACTCTCGACAGCGCATCCACATGCGCAACGAACAGTTCGGCTTCCCGGTCCTCAAACAGCGTATCCGAGCGATCCAGGCCGGCGACATCGAGCCGATGCGGTTCGACTACACTGGCCTTGAGTAATGCGGCTCCGCCGCGAAAGACAAACCCTATCGCCACCCCGGCGCTCTGCGCCACCCCTCCTCGACTAGGAGGGGAGTCAATCCACAACCCACGATCCACGACCCACGCAGTTGCAGGCAGGGGCAGCAGTAAGCCCCTGACCTACTATATACTTTGGCCTTTTCAGGCGTCATAGCCATGGAAGCAGAAAAGATCAACGCCATCACCCGGCGCCTCGCCGACGTCGAAGGCCGCACTACGGAACTGCGGAGGTATCTTTGACCTCGATACCAAGCAGCGGCGCCTGACGGAAGTCACCAAGCTCGCCGAAGACCCCGCCGTGTGGAGCGACAACCAGCGCGCGCAGGACCTCGGCCGGGAACGCAAGCAGCTCGAATCGCTGGTCAACACCTTCGGCCGGCTCGACAACGGGCTGCGCGACGCGAAAGAGCTGTTCGAGATCGCCCGCAGCGAGCAGGACGACGCGACGCTGGTCGCGATCGAGAAGGATGCACGCGGGTTGGAGCAGACCGTGGCGGACATGGAGTTCCGCCGCATGTTTTCCAACCCGATGGACCCCAACAACTGCTTTCTCGACATCCAGGCCGGCTCGGGCGGAACGGAGGCGCAGGACTGGGCGCAGATGCTGTTGCGCATGTACACGCGCTACTGCGAGCGCAAAGGGTTCAGCGTCGAGCTGCTCGAGGAGTCGTCCGGCGAAGTCGCCGGCCTCAAGAGCGCCTCGCTCAAGGTGACCGGGGACTACGCTTACGGCCATCTGCGCACGGAAACCGGCGTGCACCGGCTGGTGCGGAAATCGCCGTTCGACGCCAACAGCCGGCGCCACACCTCGTTTGCCAGCGTGTTCGCCTATCCCGAGGTGGACGAGACCATCGAGGTCACGATCAACCCCGCCGACCTCCGCGTGGACACCTTCCGCGCCTCGGGCGCCGGCGGTCAGCACATCAACAAGACCGACTCGGCGATTCGCATCACGCACCTGCCGACCAACATCGTGGTGCAATGCCAGAATGACCGCTCCCAGCATCGCAACCGGGCGGAAGCGATGGCCATGCTCAAGTCGAAGCTCTACGAGCTCGAGCTGCGGAAGCGCCAGGAAGAGAAGCAGGTGCTCGAGGACTCCAAGACCGACATCGGCTGGGGCCACCAGATCCGGTCCTACGTGCTCGACCAATCGCGCATCAAGGACCTGCGCACCAACGTCGAGGTCGGCAACACCGAGTCGGTTCTAAACGGCGGGCTGGACGTTTTCATCGAGGCGAGCCTCAAGCAGGGACTGTAGAACCATGTCCAGGAAACCCAAAGATCCCAAAGTCCCCTCGCCTCCCGAAGCGCCGCCGGAAAGCGCCCAGGACCGCGAAAAGCTGGTCGCCGAGCGCCGCGCCAAGCTGAAGGCGCTGCGGGAGAAAGGCACGGCTTATCCCAACGACTTCCGGCGCGAGCATTTCGCCGGCGACCTCGCGGCGAGCTACGGCTCGCACGACGCCGCGGCATTGGAGAAGGAACCGGTCCGCGTCAAGCTCGCCGGGCGCATCCTGCTCAAGCGCGTGATGGGCAAGGCGAGCTTCGCCACCATCCGCGATATGACCGGCGCGATCCAGATCTGGGTTTCCGACGGGGACACCGGTCAGGAAGCGCACTCCGCCTTCAAGCACTACGACATCGGCGACATCGTCGGCCTCGAGGGCGAGCTGTTCCGCACCCACGCGGGCGAGCTGACGGCACGCGCCCGCAACCTGCGGTTGCTGGCGAAGTCCCTGCGCCCGCTGCCCGAGAAATGGCGCGGACTGACCGACCAGGAGACCAAGTACCGCCAGCGCTACGTCGATCTCATCGTCAATGAGGACACGCGGCGCGTGTTCCTGAAGCGCTCGCGCGCGGTGCAGGCGATCCGTGAGTTCCTGCTCGCCGAGCGCTACCTCGAAGTCGAGACGCCGATGATGCAGCCGATCCCGGGCGGCGCCTCGGCGCGCCCATTCGTCACGCACCACAACGCGCTCGATATCCAACTCTACCTGCGCATCGCGCCCGAGCTGTATTTGAAAAGGCTGGTGGTGGGTGGCCTCGAGCGGGTGTTCGAGATCAACCGCAACTTCCGCAACGAAGGCATTTCAACGCGGCACAACCCCGAGTTCACGATGCTCGAGTTCTACGCCGCGCACACCGATTACGAGTACATGATGGACGTCATCCCGCGCATGCTGCTGCACGTCGCGCAGACGGTGCTGGGCGCGCCGCGCCTGACCTACCAGGGGCACGAAATCGACTTCTCCAAACCCTACGAGCGCCTCACCATCACGCAGGCAATCAAGCGCTTCCACCCCGCCATCGGCGACGACGTGCTCGGTGACCGCGCCGCGCTGGTGGCGAAGCTCGACCAGCTCGGCATCGCCTACCGCGCGGCGGACGGCGTTGGCGGGCTGCAGTTGACGCTGTTCGAGAGCACGGTCGAGGACAAATTGACGCAGCCGACCTTCATCATCAACTACCCCACCGAGGTGTCGCCGCTGGCGCGGGCGAGCGACAGCAACCCCGAGATCACCGAGCGCTTCGAGCTTTATATCGCCGGGCGCGAAATCGCCAATGGCTTCTCCGAGCTGAACGACCCCGACGACCAGCGCGAGCGCTTCGAGCGCCAGGTGAAACAGATGGAAGCGGGCGATGTCGAGGCCATGCATTTCGACGCCGACTACATCCGCGCGCTCGAGCACGGCATGCCGCCCGCCTCCGGCGCCGGCATCGGCATCGACCGCCTGGTCATGTTGCTCACCGACAGCCCGTCCATCCGCGACGTCATCCTGTTCCCCCTGCTGCGCCCCGAAAGCGAGTGATTGAGTGATTGAGTAATTCGGTGATTGAGCGGCGGGTCCGGCGGCTTTACTTAATCACTGAATCACTGAATCACTGAATCACCGAATCAAATGGAAACGCCGCTCTGGCAGCCATCGCCCGCGCGCATCGCTAACGCCAACCTTACGGCGTTCATGCGCCAGGCGCGCGCCCGCTGGGGCGTCGCGGCTGAAGGCTACTCCGTGCTGCATGGCTGGTCCGTCACGGAACCAGCGCAGTTCTGGCAGTCGGTGTGGTCGTTCTGCGACATCATCGGGGACAAATGCGCTGGCCCGGCCTTGTTGGATGGACACCAGATGCCCGGCGCGCGCTGGTTCCCCGAAGCGCGGCTTAATTTTGCCGAAAACCTGCTGCGCCGCCGCGACCATGCCCCCGCCATCGTGTTCTGGGGCGAGGAACGGCTGAAGACCGCGGTCACCTACGCCGAGCTTTACTCCGAAGTGTCGCGCCTCGCACAGGCGCTGCAGGCCGCCGGCGTGAAGCCCGGCGACCGCGTCGCCGGCTACCTGCCCAACGTGCCGGGCGCGGTGATCGCGATGCTGGCCGCCACCAGCCTGGGCGCGGTGTGGTCCTCGTGCTCGCCGGATTTCGGCGTGCAGGGCGTGCTCGACCGCTTCGGGCAGATCGAGCCCAAGATGCTGTTTGCCGCCGACGGTTATTTCTACAACGGCAAGACGATCGACCTTGTCGATCGTCTGAAAGAGATCTCCCGCAACCTCCCATCCGTGGAAAAAATCATCGTCGTGCCGTACACGCAGCCGCGGCCGCCGCTTTCGGGCATTCCCCGAGCGGTCAACGTCCACGACCTGATGGCGCCGTGGCGGCCGCGGGAACTGAGCTTCGAGCGCTTTCCGTTCGACCATCCGCTCTACATCATGTATTCCTCCGGCACCACCGGCGTGCCGAAGTGCATCGTCCATGGCGCCGGTGGCACGCTATTGCAGCACTTGAAGGAGCACCAGCTGCACGTCGATCTCAAGGCGGGCGAGCGCCTGTTCTACTTCACCACCTGCGGCTGGATGATGTGGAACTGGCTCGCGTCCGGGCTCGCCTCGCGCGCCACCATCGTTCTCTACGACGGCTCTCCATTCCTCGCCGGCGGCCGCATCCTGTTCGATTACGCGGATGCCGCGCGCATCAACGTCTTCGGCACCTCGGCCAAGTTCATAGACAGCGCAGCCAAGGCCGGCCTGCGGCCGCGCACAAGCCATCGGCTGACCTCGATGAGGGCTCTGCTCTCGACCGGCTCGCCGCTGGCACCCGAGGGCTTCGACTACGTCTACCGCGAGATGAAGAGCGACCTCCATCTCGCCTCCATATCCGGCGGCACCGACCTTATCTCGTGCTTCGTCCTCGGCAATCCCGTGGCGCCGGTGTGGCGAGGTGAGATCCAGTGCCGCGGGCTCGGCATGAAGGTCGAAGTGTTCGACGACGCGGGCCGCCCGCTGCGCGGAGAAAAAGGCGAGCTGGTGTGCACCGCGCCATTTCCCTCGATGCCGGTCGGCTTCTGGAACGACTCCGACGGCGCCAAGTACCGCGCGGCCTATTTCGACAAATTTCCGGGCGTGTGGTGCCACGGGGACTACATCGAGGAAACTGCGCGCGGCGGGTTCGTGATCTACGGGCGCTCGGACGCCGTGCTCAACCCGGGCGGCGTGCGCATCGGCACCGCCGAGATCTACCGCCAGGTCGAGAGCCTCGACGAGGTGGTCGAGAGCCTCGTCGTCGGCCAGGACTGGCCGCCCGAGCGCCCGGTCGACGTGCGCGTGGTGCTGTTCGTGCGGCTGCGCGACGGCCTGCGTCTCGACGCTGCGCTCAGCGAAAAGATCAAGCGCCGGATTCGCGGCAACGCCACGCCGCGCCACGTTCCAGCGATAATCGTGCAGGTCCCTGACATCCCGCGCACCAAGAGCGGCAAGATCGTCGAGCTGGCGGTGCGCAACGTGGTGCACGGCCGGCCGGTGAAGAACGTGGAGGCACTCGCCAACCCGGAGGCGCTCGCCCACTACAAAGACCGCCCTGAACTTGCGCAGTGACGAGATACAGGTGACTAGGTACGGGTGACGAGATACGGGTGACGTAAATCCGCTTAATGCCTTTCGTCACCCTTAATCGCCACCCTTAATCGTCACTGTTCTCAGATGACCGCGTTCGCTCTCGCCCTGATACTTGCCGCCGCCGTCATCCACGCCAGCTGGAACTACTTCCTCAAGCGTTCCGGCGGCGGCACGGTGTTCGTCTGGCTGTTCGCCAGCCTGTCCGCGCTGATCTACGCGCCGCTCGCGGCGGCAATCATCTGGTGGCAGAAGCCCGTGTTCGGGTGGATGCACTTCGGATTGATGTTCGCGAGCGCCGTCCTGCATACGGCCTATTACATGCTCCTCGATCACGGCTATCGCAGCGGAGATCTCTCCATCGTTTATCCGATCGCCCGCGGTTCCGGTCCCCTGATCACGGTGCTGTGCGCGGTGTTGTTCCTGCAGGAGCAGCCCAGCGCGGTCGCCGTGGCCGGGGCGCTGCTCATCGGCGGCGGCGCGTTCGCACTGACGGGCGATCCGCGCAAGCTCAGGCAGTCCGGCAACCTGCACGCGGTCGGCTTTGCGCTGCTCACCGGCTGCATGATCGCCAGCTACACGCTGGTCGACAAACTCGCCGTCTGGGCCTTCCTGATACCTCCGCTGGTGCAGGATTGGGCCGCGAACCTCGGGCGCGTGGCCCTGATGACGCCGATGGCGCTCAGGCACAAGGAAACGATCCTCCCGACCTGGCGGCGCGCGAAAAAGGAGATCGTCGCAGTCGCCGTTCTCTGCCCGCTCTCCTACATCCTGGTGCTGACCGCGATGGTGTTCACGCCGGTGAGCTACGTCGCGCCGGCGCGGGAAATCAGCATACTGGTCGCGGCGCTGATGGGAACGCAACTGCTGGCGGAGGGCGACGCCCCCCGCCGGCTCGCCGCCGCCGCTGCGATGGTAGCCGGCATCGTCTGCCTGGCGCTGGGCTAGGCCACCGGTCACCAGCGACCGGTTCGTGGGGCGTCCTCTTTCGACTAAGTCGTACAGTCCCCTCGCGGGGCCTGGTAACATTCTTTTGCTCGTCCAATGGAAAGTCACCAAAGAAAAAAACGCCCCGGCGCGCCGCCCCTACCTCGCACGCTCGTAGGGGTAACCCTGCGCTGCTCGGCGTCGCTAAGGGGCCCCAAGATCAAGAGCCACAACCCGTCACCCGTTTCTCGTCACCCTTACCTCGTCACCCGTAATCGTCACGGGTTACCCGGGGTCAGTAGTTCCAGAGCTGCCACCAGGAGCCGCTCTGGCCGCGGTCTCCTTTGAGCACTTTGCTGTTGGGGAAATTCTTCATCAGCACCCGCTCCGTGTCGTCGCGCAGGTCCTTCATGCCGAGAGCATCGTAGGCGCCGAGCAGTATCACCAGGCCTTCCTCATTGGCTGGCGCCCGCGGATAGGTCTTGATGGCGAATTGCGCGCGGCTGGCCGCCGCCACGTAGGCGCGGCGGGTCATGTAGTAGCGCGCGACGTGGATTTCGTGCGACGCCAGCGCATTCACCAGGTAGTTCATGCGGGCGATCGAATCCGGCGCGTAGCGGCTCTCAGGAAAACGCGTCGTCAGTTCCCTGAGCGCCTCGAACGCCTCGCGCACCGCCTTGGGGTCGCGCTCGGTCAGGTCCTGCCCGCCGACAATGCCGGTCCAGCCCAGCTCGTCGTTGAAATTGACCAGGCCCTTGAGATAATAAACGTAATCGACGTTGGGATGGTTGGGGTACATCTTGATAAAGCGGTCGGCCGCCGCTATGGCCAGCGCCGGTTCGCTGTCCTTGTAGTGGGCGTAGGCGGTGTCGATCTGCGCCTGCTGCGCGAGGCGCCCGTACGGATAGCGCGCCTCGAGCTTCCCGTAATACTTGATCGCCTGCTCGTAGTTGCGGTCGTTGAGGCTGTCCTTCGCTTCGGAGTAGAGCTTCTGCGCCGACCAGCCGCGCGTCTCGTCCGCGTCCGGCAGGCCGCCGCAGGCGGCGACGAGCACGCCGAAAAGTAGCGCTAAACTATGGCGAACGAAGGACATCATGACGATCCGCGAAAATTATAACGCAGCCGGCTCCGGACCGATGCCGGTGAAACTGACCGTGCCCGCCGGTTGCGCGGGCTTGCGGTTGGACCAGGCGCTGGCGCAATTGTTGCCGGAATATTCACGCAGCCGGCTGGCGCTGTGGATAAGGGCCGGCCAGGCCACACTCGATGGCCGTGTCGTGCAGCCGCGGCAGAAGGTGTGGGGCGGCGAGGCCGTCGAGGTCATTCCGGCGCCGGATCCCGGAACGCTCGCGCACGCCGCCGAAGACATCCCGCTCGATATCGTGTTCGAGGACGCCGCCCTGGTCGTCATCAACAAGCCGGCGGGGCTGGTGGTGCATCCCGGCAGCGGCAACTGGCGCGGCACGCTGCTCAATGCCCTGTTGTGCCACGCGCCCAGGCTCGCCGGCATTCCCCGCGCCGGCATCGTGCATCGTCTCGACAAGGACACCAGCGGCCTGCTGGTCGTGGCCAAAACCCTGGCCGCGCAGGCGGATCTCGTGCGCCAGCTCCAGGCGCGGGGCGTGAAACGCGAGTATCTCGCCGTGACGCACGGCCGCATCGCGCGCGACGGCAAGGTCGACGCGCCGATCGGGCGCCACCCGGTCAAGCGCACGAAGATGGCGGTCGTTGCGCGCGGGCGGCAGGCAGTGACGCATTACCAGGTGCTCGAGCGCTACGCCAACGCCACCCTGCTGCGCTGCCGGCTCGAAACCGGCCGCACCCACCAGATCCGCGTGCATCTGAGCTCGCTCGGCCACCCGCTCGTCGGCGATCCGGCCTACGGCAAACGCAACAGTGGAATCGCCTTTTCCCGCCAGGCCCTGCACGCCGAGCGCCTCGGGCTGCTGCATCCGAAAAGCCGCAAGGAAATGAGCTGGCAGGCGGAGCCGCCTGCCGACCTGCAGGAATTGATAGCATCTCTGCGCGGCAGCGCCGCTGCGAAAAAGGTCGATTCACGATTCACGATTCACGATTCACGCCGTACCAAGTGAATACGCCGCATCCAGACTGGATCATCCCCGACTGGCCGGCGCCGGCAAACGTCAGGGCGTTCATCACTACGCGGGACGGCGGCGTGAGCGAGGGGACGTACGCGAGCCTCAATCTCGGCTTGCGAACGGACGACGACCCACGCGCCACCGCCGTCAATCGCGAACGGCTGTGCGCGGCGCTGCCGCAGCCACCGAAATGGCTGCGGCAGGTGCATGGCGCGGGCGTCGTCGAGGCGGATGGCCTCGCGTCCGCGCCCGAAGCCGATGCCAGCATCGCGCGCCGCGCGCAAACGGTGTGCGCGGTGCTGGTGGCTGATTGCGTGCCGGTGCTGCTCACCGACCGGAAGGGAACCACGGTCGCGATCGCGCACGCAGGCTGGCGCGGGCTCGCCGCCGGTGTGATCGAGAAAACCGTTGCCCGCATGGAAGCGGATCCGCGGGAACTGCTCGCCTACCTGGGGCCCGGCATAGGCCCGCGCGCGTTCGAGGTGGGCGCCGACGTGCGTGACGCGTTTCTCGCCGGCGACGCACCGGCGGAGGCGGCATTCATGCCGCACGTTCCCGGCAAATGGCTGGCCGATCTGTTCCTGCTTGCGCGCCGGCGGCTCGCCCGCGCCGGCGTCGGCGCCGTATACGGCGGCGGACTGTGCACCTACGCCGATGCGCGGCGTTTTTTTTCCTATCGCCGCGACCGCACCACCGGGCGCATGGCGGCGGTGATCTGGCGCGATAGCTGATGAGGCGTGACCAGTGACCAGTGACCAGTGACCAGTGACCAGTGACCAGTGACCAGTGTTGGACGGGGCTTACTCCCCGAATTCCAGTCACCGGTCACAGGTCACGATTCACTCACTTATCACGTATAATCCCGCGCCTTGCTCGACGGATTCCGGAAATGACGACGCTGACCTGGATACTTGCGGCGACTCTTGCCGGCGGCGTGCTTTCGGTAGCCGTCGCCGCAGCGTTCGCGCTCAATGCGCGCGTGTCGTGGGTGCCGGTCCTGGTCAGCTACGCGGTGGGCGCACTCCTCGGCGCCGTGTTCCTGGAGATCCTGCCCCACGCCTTCGGCATGGCCGACAGCATCGAGCAGGTCGCGGGCACCATACTCGCCGGCATCCTGGCGCTGTTCGTGCTGGAAAAGCTGGTGCTGTGGCGTCACTGCCACGTCGAGCAGTGCGAGGCGCACGACCCGCCGGTCGTGCCGCAGCACGATCACGGCCGCAGCGGCATGATGATCATTATCGGCGACACCTTCCACAATTTCGTGGACGGCATATTGATCGCCACCGCGTTCCTCGCCAGTCACGAGCTGGGCATCGTCACCGCGGTCGCCATCATCGCCCACGAGATCCCGCAGGAAGTCGGCGATTTCCTGATCCTGCTGCACTCGGGCTACAGCAAGGGCAAGGCGCTGCTGCTCAATATGCTGTCGAGCGCCGCCATGGTGATGGGCGGCGTGCTCGCCTATTTCATGCTGCAGACGGTGGAGCAGTGGATACCGCCGCTGCTCGGCCTCGCCGCCGCCAGCATGCTCTACGTTTCGGTCGCCGACCTGATACCCGGCCTGCACCGGCGCCCGGAACTGCAGGCAACTCTGCAGCAGGTGGTGCTGATCGCGCTCGGCGTGGCCACCATCTGGTTGGTGGGCGGCGCCGCGCACGGGCACGCCTGAAGCCGCGCCTGCCCCGTTCACCATGACAGACGACTCCAGGCAGAAGGATGTAGCGGGCGCAACCATGGAAGATTTCCACCGCAAGCTGATCGACGGCGTGGTGAAGCCGCTCGGCCTCAACGCCGGCCTCGACATGGCGGAGATGATGAGGTCGCTCACCGCCGGCCTCGCCCAGGACACCGAGCGCTGGGCGGACGCGCAAAACCGCTATTACCGCAAGCAGCTCGAACTGTGGACGGCATACGCGCTGTTGCAGCCCGGCGCCCCGGCGCAGCCGGTGGTCGAGCCGGATCCCGCCGATCGCCGCTTCCGCGCTCCCGAGTGGCGGCAGCAGCCCTATTTCGAGTACCTCGCGCAATCCTACCTGCTCACGGGGCAGTGGCTGCGCGAGGCCGTGGGCGGCGCGAAGCTCGACTCCCACGCCAAGCGCAAGCTCGAGTTCTTCACGCGCCAGGTCATAGACGCGATGTCGCCCTCCAATTTCGCGTGGAGCAACCCCGAGGCTCTGAAGCTTGCCGCTGAAACCGACGGCGACAGCCTGGCGCAGGGCCTGCGCAATCTCGCTGCCGACCTCGACAAGGGCATGGTCTCGATGACCGACGAGAGCGCCTTCGAGGTCGGCGGCAATCTCGCGGTTACGCCGGGCGCCGTGGTCTTCGAGAACGAATTCATCCAGTTGATCCAGTACCGCCCAGCCACCCCGGCCGTGTTCGAGCGGCCGCTGGTGATCGTGCCGCCCTGCATCAACAAGTACTACATCCTCGACCTGCAGCCGGAAAATTCCTTTGTGCGCTACGCCGTCGAGCGCGGGCATACCGTGTTCATGGTGTCGTGGCGCAACATGCCGCCCGAGATGGGCCGCGCGACCTGGGACGATTACCTCGAGCACGGCGTGATCAAGGCGCTGGCAGTCGCGGCGGAAGCCTGCGGCACCGGCAAGGTCAACGCGCTCGGCTTCTGCGTCGGCGGCACCCTGCTCGGCTCGGCGCTCACCGTGCTGAGGACGAAAGGCACCGACCCCGTTGCGAGCCTGACTCTGCTCGCCGCCATGCTGGATTTTCACGACACCGGCGAGCTCGCCGTGTTCGTCGACGAAGCCTATGTGGCCAAGCGCGAGCAGGATTTCGCCGATGGCGGCGTGCTGCACGGCCGCGAGCTCGCCCTGACCTTTGCCAGCCTGCGCGCGAACGATCTCATCTGGAACTACGTGGTAAACAACTACCTCAAGGGCCGTACGCCCGAGGCATTCGACCTGCTTTACTGGAACAGCGACAGCACCAACCTGCCCGGCGCCATGTACGCCTATTACGTGCGCAACATGTACCTGGAGAACAACCTGCGCCTGCCCGGCCGGCTCCGCATGTGCGGCGTCCCGGTTGACCTCGGCAGGGTGGACGCGCCGGCCTACCTGCTGGCGACCCGCGAGGACCATATCGTGCCCTGGCGCACCGCCTATGCCAGCACGCGGCTGCTAGGGGGTAAAATCGAATTCGTGCTGTCGGCGAGCGGGCACATCGCCGGTGTCATCAACCCGGCCGCGAAGAACCGCCGCAATTTCTGGCTGAATCCGAAACTGGAAGAGGATCCCGAGCGCTGGCTGTCCGCCGCAACCTCGCAGCCGGGAAGCTGGTGGAAGCACTGGGCGGACTGGCTCGCCCCGTTCGGCGGGGCCGAGGTTACCGCCCGCCAGCAACTCGGAGGCGGGAAGCACCGGGAAATAGAGCCGGCGCCAGGGCGTTACGTCAGGGAAAAATGCAGGTAAGAGCCCGTATCATGTTACGGACTCTAAGGCAGTGCTGACCCGTTACGGGTCGTAACATATTATTTGTTGAAAACAGCCTGGAGGAGCGGTCATGGCACAAAGAGTGGCGGTCGTAACCGGCGGCATGGGGGGCCTCGGCGAAGCGATCTGCATCAAGCTGGCGCAGATGGGCTACCAGGTTGTCACCACCCACTCCCCCGGCAACACCAGAGCCGGTGAGTGGCTGAAGAGCATGAAAAGCCGCGGTTACGAAATCCGCGCCGTGCAGGTGGACGTGGCGGATTTTGACTCGTGCCAGCAGGCGATCGCGAAAATCCAGTCCGAGGTCGGGCCGGTGGACGTACTGGTGAACAACGCCGGCATTACCAGGGACATGACATTCAGGAAGATGGGCAAGGTGGACTGGGACGCCGTGCTGCGCACCAACCTCGACAGCGTGTTCAACATGACCAAGCCGGTATGCGATGGCATGGTCGACCGCAGCTGGGGCCGCATCATCAACATCTCCTCGATCAACGGCCAGAAAGGCGCGTTCGGCCAGACCAACTACTCCGCGGCAAAGGCGGGTATGCACGGCTTCAGCAAGGCGCTGGCACTGGAGGTTGCGCGCAAAGGCGTGACCGTCAACACCATCTCGCCGGGCTACATCGGCACCCAGATGGTGCTGGCGATCCCCAAGGACATCCTCGACTCCAAGATCATTCCGCAGATCCCGGTGGGACGGCTCGGCAAGCCGGAGGAAGTCGCGGGCCTGGTCGCCTACCTGTGCTCGGAAGAGGCCGCGTTTGTCACCGGCGCCAACATCGCCATCAACGGCGGACAACACATGCATTAATGATGCAGCGCGGGGTAAGTGCGCTGCATCATAAATTTAGCGATATTTTTCAATCCTTTAGCTTGCAATACCGCAACCGGGGTGGAATAATGAGCCACTCTGGTGCAGGGCAACCAAATCCATGTCACAAGCGTCCCGGATCATCAAGAAGTACCCGAATCGGCGGCTTTACGACACCGAAACAAGCAGTTACATAACGCTTGCGGACGTCAAGAAGCTGGTGCTGGAGCCGGTGGACTTCAAGATCGAGGACGCCAAGACGCACGAGGATCTGACGCGCAGCATCCTGCTGCAGATCATCCTCGAGGAAGAAACCGCCGGCGCGCCAATATTCTCGAGCGACGTGCTGTCGCAGATCATCCGCTTCTACGGCAACGCCATGCAGGGGATGATGGGCAGCTACCTCGAGAAGAACATCCACACCTTCATCGAGATCCAGAAGCGCCTGCAGGACCAGTCGCGGCAGGTGTACGGCGGCAACCCCATGCTCAGCGCGGATGCCTGGAGCGAGTTCGTCAAGATGCAGGGCCCCGCCATCCAGGGCCTGATGGGCACCTACCTCGAGCAAAGCGCCAACGCCTTCATGGAAATGCAGCAGCAGCTGCAGAGCCAGACGCGCAACCTCTTCAGCAATTTCCCCTTCCCCAATTTCACCGGCGGCGCCCACCGCCAGGGCGGCGACGCCAAACCACCGGAGTCGCCGGCGCATGGCGGCAACAAGAACGAAGGCGGCGAAGATAAGTCCTGAGCGGCCGCCGCGGCGGCGCGGTGCCGGCGCAACGCCCCCGCCCCGTGTCGGCTTCGTTTCCCTGGGCTGCCCGAAGGCGCTGGTCGACTCCGAGCGCATCCTGACGCAACTGCGCGCCGAGGGCTACCTGATCGCGCCCGCCTACCGGGACGCCGACCTCGTGGTGGTCAACACCTGCGGCTTCATCGACTCCGCCGTGGACGAATCGCTCGACGCCATTGGCGAAGCGCTCGCAGAGAACGGCAAGGTGATCGTTACCGGCTGCCTCGGCGCCAAGGGTGACGTCGTCAAGAAGACGCATCCCGCGGTCCTGGCGGTAACCGGCCCCCACGCAACCGATGAAGTAATGCGCGCCGTGCACGCACACCTGCCGCAACCGCACGACCCCTACACCAGCCTGATGCCGCCGCAGGGCATCAAGCTCACCCCCGCGCACTACGCCTATCTCAAGATCGCCGAGGGCTGCAACCATCGCTGCACTTTCTGCATCATTCCCTCGATGCGCGGCGACCTCGTCAGCCGCCCGGTCGGCGAGGTCATGCGGGAAGCGGAAAGCCTGGTGAAGGCAGGCGTGAAGGAACTGCTGGTCATCTCGCAGGACACCAGCGCCTACGGCGTGGACGTGAAGTATCGCACCGGCTTCTGGGAAGGCCGGCCGCTCAAGACGCGCATGACCGAACTCGCGCGCGCGCTGGGCGGCCTCGGCGCCTGGGTGCGGCTGCACTACGTCTATCCCTATCCGCACGTGGACGAGGTCATTCCGCTGATGGCGGAGGGCAAGCTCCTGCCCTACCTCGACGTGCCGTTCCAGCACGCGAGCCCGCGCATATTGAAGCTGATGAAGCGCCCCGCGAGCGCCGAAAACAACCTCGCGCGCATCCGGCGCTGGCGGGAAATCTGTCCCGACATCACCATCCGCAGCACGTTCATCGCCGGCTTTCCCGGCGAGACCGGGGCGGAGTTCGAGGAGTTGCTGCGGTTCCTGGAGGAAGCGGAGCTGGACCGCGTCGGCTGCTTCGCCTATTCGCCGGTGGCAGGCGCCGCAGCCAACGCCCTGCCTGGCCACGTGCCGGAAGCGGTGAAAGCGGAGCGCTGTGCCCGCTTCATGCAACTGCAGGAGAAAATCAGCGCGCGGCGGCTCGAGCGCAAGGTCGGGAAAACGCTCACGGTGCTGGTGGACGAAGTCAACACCGGGGGAGCCGTCGCCCGCAGCAGCGCCGATGCCCCCGAAATCGACGGCGTTGTCCACGTCGCCCCCTCACCCGCCCTCCAAGCGGGCGCATTCGCCAAGGTGCGCGTCACGAGCGCCGGCAACCACGATCTGTGGGCCGAAACTGCCTGAAAACGTGAGCCGTGACAGGTAACTAAAACCGGTTTCAAACACGCCACGGAATCACACGGACAAGAACCCGACCGCGTTAACGTCCCCGTAATCATTCAAGAATTTCCGTGTGGTTCCGTGTGTTTCCGTGGTGGTAACGGTTTTTTAGTTGGCTTCCAGTTGGTGAAGAATGCCACGGCCTCTTCCGCATCGCGCGTGAATCGCATCGGCGGCAAGCTCGCCAGCACGCGCTTGCCGTAGCCGCGGCTGAGCAGCCGCGGATCGCAGATCATCAGTACCCCGCGGTCGGTCTCGTCGCGGATCAGCCGGCCCGCGCCCTGCTTGAGCGTAATCACCGCTTCGGGCAGCTGGTGCTCGAGAAAAGGGCTGCGCCCCTCGCGGTTCATCCGGTCGATGCGCGCGGCGAGTACCGGGTCGTCGGGCGACGCGAACGGAAGTTTATCGATCACCACCAGTAACAGCGCCTCGCCGCGCACGTCCACGCCTTCCCAGAACGACTGGCTGCCCACCAGGACGGCGTTGCCGAGATCGCGGAAACGCACCAGCATTTCCGAGCGCGAGCCCTCGCCCTGCACCAGCAGTGGAAAATCGAGCCCGCGTTCCTCGAACGCGCGCTCGAGCAGCTCGTAGCCGCGGCGCATGGCGCGCAGGCTGGTGAACAACATGAAAGCGCCGCCGCCCGCGGCTTCGATGGCCGGCAGCGCGGCTTCGACTACCGCCTCCGTGTGCTCCGGCGTATTGGGATTCGGCAGGCCCGCCGGCACGCAGAGGAGGCCCTGCTGCGCGAAATCGAATGGGCTGTCCCAGCTCGCCGTGCGGGCCCCGGTTAGTCCCATCTGGCCGCAATAGTGGCTGAAATCGCGGTTCACGGAGAGGGTCGCGGAAGTGAAGATCCAACTCCGGGCGTCGGCCTCCACCTGCCGGCGGAAGGTCTCAGCGATCGACAGCGGGGTCGAATTGAGATGCAGCGAGTGCCCGAACAATTCTACCCATTTCACCCGGTCTTCATCCAGGCCGCTGCGCCAGCGCTCGACGCTCTCCGCCACGGACAGCGCGCGCTGCCAGCAGCGCATGAGGCCTTCACTGCGCTCGGCCTGCCCTTTCAGCTCGCCGGACAGCCGATCAAGGGCCGCCATCAACGCACGCAATGCCGAGTCGAAATCCGCATCGCCGTCGAGCGCGCTCGCCGGCAGGCGGCCGTTGTCCTGCCTGAACGCGAGCCGCAGATCGCGCGCGGCCTTGTCGAGCGCCTGCGCCGCGTCTGGCAGCGGGGCGTAGTCCTTCGCCCCGGCGGCCGCCTCCAGCCGCGTGTCACGCGCGAGCCCGGTCAGCTGCGATGTCGAGACGCTGGTGCCGAAGAACAGGCTCGCCGTTTCCGGCAGCTGGTGGGCCTCGTCGAAGATGACCGTGTTGCAGGCGGGCAGCAGCTCGGCCACGCCTTCGTCGCGCAACACGAGGTCGGCAAAAAACAGGTGGTGGTTGACCACCACCACGTCGGCCGCCAGCGCCTTCCGGCGCGCCTCCATGACGAAGCACTGTTCGTAGTTGGGGCACTGGGAACCGAGGCAGTTCTCGCGCGTGGAGGTGGCCAGGGTCCATACCCCTGCGTTGACGGGAACGACCGAACAGTCGGCCTTGTCGCCGGTGGTGGTGCTGCGGGCAAAGCTTGCGATTGCCGAAAGGTGGCGGACGTCCTCGCGGCTCTGCAGGCGCGCGTCCTGCTGCGCCCGCTCGAGGTGATAATGGCAAACGTAATTGGCGCGCCCCTTCAGCACCGCCACCGTCACCGGCAGCTTGAGCGCCCTGCGCACCGTGGGAATGTCGCGACCGTAGAGCTGGTCCTGCAGCGTCTTGGTGCCAGTGGAGATGACAACCTTGCCGCCGGACAACAGCGCCGGCACCAGGTAGGCGAAAGTCTTGCCGGTACCGGTGCCCGCCTCGGCGACCAGCACGCTGTTGCCCGCGATCGCCTCCGCCACCGCGCACGCCATTTCCACCTGGAACGGCCGCGCGCGGAAATCCGTTACCGCTTCCGCCAGCAGCCCGTGCGCGGAGAAAATCTTCTCGAGGTCCAGCACAGGCGCATGTTAGCAGCCTGTCGGACTTGGTGTAATTGACGGTTGGTCGGAACCAAGTCCGACAAATTCCTAGCGCGTTTCCTCGACCTTGATCAACACGCGGCGGTTTTCGCGCGACGCGGTTGAAGTGCGCCCGAGCAGCACCGCCTGCTGCCCACTGGTGTCCCGCCCCACGCCGCCGATCTCCATCCATTCCCCGAGCCGCCCGGAGACCGTCGTCACCAGGCTCTGCACGTTCACGCTGCCGGCGGACCGCCGCGAAGGAGACTCGCTCTGCGAACTCACGTCGAGCGTGACGCGATCGCCGGAGATGCGCGGCAGGACGTAAAAACCGCTCGCGCCGTCGCGGTACTGGGTGCCTTCCACCACCTGCTCCACCACCCGCCCGCCGACTACGGTGCGCTGCACCTGCCGCTCGCGCACCGGCACCGACTGGCCGATACGCACGAAGGCTTCCCGCCCTTCCATGACCCGCACGGTCTGTTCGCTGCGGTCCCGCTCGCTGCCGCTGCCTTCGAGCACGTTGACCCGCAGCCGGTCGTCACCGTCGCGCAGCACCACGTTGCCGCCGCGCGTGTCGCCGCTGCCCGGGATCGTCACCCGCCCATGGTCGCCGCCGACGCTCCCCGAGACCTCGGCGCCGCTCCTGCTGCGGTCCACGTCGGCTTCCTGGCGTACGCTGATGAGGAGCTGCCGTGGAGCGGTATCCAGGCTGGCGAGAATGCGCTTGATTTCTTCCAGGTTGGCCGGCGTGGTGCGCACGACCAGCTGCCCCTGGAAGCCGCTCACGCTGCCCTCCCGTGCCAGCATCGGCTGGATGATGGGAATGAGCTCCTGGGCCATACGGTAGCGGAGCGGGATCACCTCCAGCACCGTGTTCTGCGCATGTGCGGCGATGCTCGCCAGCGCGACCAATATCAGGCCGGCGAGCCATCGCCATTCGCTTGACGTCACAGCATTGCAAGGTCCGGATCGGTTCATGGGTAAATAACGTCGCTCAGAAAATCACAGTTTAGGCTAGGCAGCTAACGCAGGAATCGTTGGCTGCAGGTTTGTAATTGAGAATCATTCCTGTTATTATCTAGCCGACGCCTTTATTTGCTCCCCTCAGTTACCGGAGATTACTGCTTGTGATCATTAAGTTACATAATTGTATCCACGCCTTCCTCGCCGCCATGATGGCGGTGCTGATCGTGGGCTCGTTGGGCGCGGCCGGGGCCCAGCAATCGAGCCTGAACCTTTATTCTTCCCGCCATTATCAGACCGACGAGGCGCTATACCTCAACTTCACCCGACTCACCGGGATTAAAATCAACCGCATCGAGGGCACCGAGGACGCCCTCCTCGAGCGGCTGAAGAACGAGGGGCGCAACAGCCCGGCCGATGTTCTCCTCACCGTGGACGTCGCGCGGCTCTGGCGGGCCCAGCAGATGAACCTGCTTGAGCCCGTGCAGTCGGCCGTGTTGAACCAGCGCATACCCGCGCACCTGCGCGAGCCCGCCGGCCACTGGTACGGTTTCTCGAAACGCGCCCGGGTCATCGTCTACAACAAGCAACTCGTCAATCCCGCCGACGTGCAGAACTACGAGGA
>Ga0184637_10000792_pt1 | contig 22480 bp, 18 predicted proteins | sample PLM3_127_b2_FD_133143 | JGI IMG/M metagenome (GOLD analysis project Ga0184637, IMG submission 133143) | Groundwater sediment microbial communities from an aquifer in East River, Colorado, USA - PLM3_127_b2 | ecosystem: Environmental > Terrestrial > Soil > Riparian zone | place: USA: East River... | reverse complement strand
GACCGTCGCGAGCTCCATCGAGGCGCCGTCCATCGAACGGATCCTCGCACACGGGTCTGACACTGAACGTCGATCCCATGTGTGATTCTGATTGACCCACCGTCACTACTTCCGGCGATCGTAGGCTCACCCGCTCGGGGTCCGTCAGGAACCAGCAAGCCGCGCGACCACCCGATCCACCTCCCGCTCCGCGGCGTCGCCGCCGCACGAGCCGCGCCCCGCCACCTCGAAGCGCATCCACACGATGACCTGGTGCTCCTCGGCAAGGAGACGCTGCGGGCAGGGCCCACGCGCCGCTCACCCGATGGGATCCACCCACGCCGCCGCGGCCACACGCAAGCCGCTGCACGGTGACGCCTCCCGCGCGCGGTCACGTCCCGCCAGCCGCCCCCTTCGTTGCCGTTCCCCTTCCTCGTCTTTGCGGGGACGTTCGATCTCGCGTTCGATCTTGCGGTCGAGGTCGATCTCGCGGTCGCGGTCGCGGTCGAGGTCGATCTCGCGGTCGCGGTCGCGGTCGCGGTCGAGGTCGCGGTCGGGGTCGCGGTCGAGGTCGGGATCGCGATCGATCGCGATCCGGATCGCCCCCCCCGCCCCCTAAGCCAGCAACCTGAGCAGGTCTCTCCGGATGGTCGCGCGCGCGTTCTCGTCCGGTGCAGCCGGGAGGGCGCGCTCGAGGACGCCGGTCGCCTTCCTTCGGAACCCGGTCTCCTCGTAGAGCGCCGCCAGCGTGCGCAGGGCCGAGAAGTTGCCGGGGCGCAGCTCCGCGGCGCGCTCGAGCGCGGTCATGGCGCCGAAGTGATCGCCCCGGGTGCGCAGCGCGCGGGCGAGCAGGAGCTGCGCGTCCGCGGAGTAGGGGTTGCGCTTCGCGGCGGCCGCAGCGACCGCGGCGGCCTCCTCGGCCCGGCCGGCGGTGAGCAGCTCGCGCGCTCGAGCGACCTCCGGCGCGGCGGGGTCGGCCGACTGCGCCCGCCGGGCGGCGGTCGCGTCGAGGGCCGCCTCGACGCGGCGGAGCAGGTCGTCGAGCCGGAAGGGCTTCTCGACGTAGTCCTCCGCGCCGTAGGCCTCCCGCGCGTCCTGCGCGAACCGCCAGCCGCGGTAGATGGCCGTCATCATCACCACCGGGACGTGGCGGGTGCGGGGGCTCGACTTGAGCCGGCGGCACGCCTCGAAGCCGTGGAGCTTGGGGAGCATGGCGTCGAGCAGGACGAGGTCGGGGACCAGCGCCTCGGCCTGCGCGAGCGCGTCGGCGCCGTCGACGGCGGTCGCGACCGCGTAGCCCTTCGCCTCGAGCGTGCGCGCCACGAGCTGGCGGATCTCCGGCTCGTCGTCCACCACCAGCACGAGCCGCTTGCCGGCCGGCCGCGGCGGCGGCTCCGGGAGCGGCTCCGGGAGCGGCTCGGGCGCGACCTCGATCTCGACCTCGGGGGCGTCGGCCGCCGCGAGGAGCGGCTCGTCCCCGGCCACGGCGAGCACGTCGTCGTCGAGGATGTCGAGCACCTCGCTCGCCTCGAGCGGCTGCACCGCCGCGAGCAACGGGTCGCCCTCGCCCGCCTCCGCGCCACACCAGACCAGCAGGCCGGACGCGTGCGCGTCGTAGGCCTCGCGGACGGCGCGGCCGAGGGACGACTTGACGGCCACGTACGGCGAGACCTCGCGGCCGGTGACGAAGCGCACCTCCGCGATCACCCGCTCGTCGGCGGGGCGGTGCATCGCGAGGTGCAGCCGCCCCCCCTCCTCGGAGAGCGGCAGGATGAGGTCCGCCTCGGCCACCGCGCGCGGCACGAGCGAGAGCAGGTCCAGGGAGACCGCGGAGCGGGAGAGGTCGACGCCGGGGACGCCGTGCTTCTCGGAGAGGATCGCGGCGAGCGGCCCCTCGGACACGCCCGCGGCGAGGAGCCGCGAGCAGATCGGCTCGCGGGTCGTCGCGGCCTCCCGCAACGCGCGCTCCACCTGCGCCGCGGTCGCGACCCCCCGCTGGACGACGAGCTCCCCGGTCTTCGCCGCCACGCGCACCTCCCCCGAGCCGCGCGTGATCCTAGCGCTTACGGGCCGGGCCGCCGTCCCACGAAGCGGCGTCCCCGGCGCGGGGGTCCACCGTGCGTCATCCCACCGTGTCGGCGTAGGTCATCACGAGGTACATGACCGTCTCGCCGTCCGCGCGGTTCCGGTAGACGTGCGGCAGATCGGCCTCGAAGACGATGGCGTCGCCCGGGCCGAGCAGCTCCTTCTTTCCGCCCACCTCGATCTCGACGGCGCCCGAGGCGACCACCAGGTTCTCGGTGGTGCCGGGGTTGTGCGCGTCGGCGCGCTCCAGCCCACCGGGCACGAGCCTGAGCTCGTAGAACTCCACCCGGCGCGGCTCGTCGAAGGGGAACAGGGCGCGCGAGCTGAACGCGCCATCCTGGCTCGTGAGCTGCTTCGCCCCCTCGGCGCGGAGCACGTGCGGGCCGACCGCGCCGCGCGCCGTGATGAGCGCCGAGAAGGGGACGCCCAGCGCGGAGGCGATCTTCCACAGCACGTTGATGGTGGGAGCGCTCTGGCCGAGCTCGATCTGCCCGAGCATGGCCCGCGAGACCCCGGAGAGCTGGGAGAGCCGCTCGAGGGAGAGGGTGCGCTGCCCGCGCAGCCGGCGCAGGTTCGCGCCGACCACGGGGGTGAGGTCGCGCGTGCTCTGGGGCGCAGACTCCTCGCGGGGCGGCGCGCTGGCGGCCGGCCGGGGTTCGGGGGCAGGGGCGGGGGCACGGCCGCGTGCCTTCTTCGTGGTCTCGCGGGCGCTCTTCATGTAGGAGCACTTTTCCGTTACAACGGAGGCGTTGTCAACGCGCCCAGAGCCCGCGCCCGGTCCGTGGCGCGTCACGCTCGTCACCAACCCGGACGACTGCAACCTGCGCTGCGCGATGTGCGAGTGCGGGGCGGCGAGGGGGCTGCGCGCGGCGATCGCGACCCCGACCCCCCCGCCCCCGCGGCGCATGTCGACCGAGCTCGCGCTGCGCGTGCTCGCCGAGGCCCGCGCGCTCGGCGCGCGCGAGGTCATCCCGTCCACCATGGGGGAGCCGCTCCTGTGGTCCGGCCTCGACGCGCTGCTCGAGCGCGCCGGCGAGCTCGGCCTCCGGGTGAACGTCACCACCAACGGCACGTTCCCCGGGCGCGGCGCGGCGGGCTGGGCGGCGCGGCTCCTTCCGGTCGCCTCCGACGTGAAGGTCTCGTGGAACGGCGCGACCGCCGCGACGGCCGAGGCGATCATGCCGGGGCTCGACTTCGCGGAGGCGCGGGCGAACCTTCGGGCGCTCGTGGCCGCCCGCGACGCGCTCGCGCGCGCCGGGGGACGCCGCGCGGGGATCACGCTCCAGGTCACGGCGCAGGAGGAGAACGTGGCCGAGCTGGCCGGGATCGTCCGGCTCGCGGGCGAGCTCGGCGTCGACCGGGTGAAGCTGAACCAGCTTCAGCCGCGGCTGCCCGGCCTCGCGGAGCGCTCGCTGCGCCGGAGCCCCGAGGCCATCACCCGCTGGAACGCGGCGGTGCGCGCCGCGCGGGAGGAGGCGGACCGGCTCCGCGCCGCGGGCCACCCGCTCGACCTGCAGAACGCGCTCGAGCTCGCCCCCGACCCGGAGGACGTCGCGCCTCGCGGCCCGTGCCCGTTCGTGGGGCGGGAGGCGTGGGTGCACGCCGACGGCCGCTTCGCGCCGTGCCCGCACCCCGAGGCCGCCCGGGGAGGGCTGGGGGACTTCGGTTCGGTCGCGGCGCAGCCGCTCGCGGAGATCTGGAGCGGGAACGGGTTCCGGAGCTTCGTGGCTCGGTGGGAGGAGCACGCCGTCTGCCGCGTCTGCCCCTTCCGCAGGCCGGGCGGCGCCTGACCGACCCGGGCGGCCGGCGCGACGGCGGCTCACGCCATCCGCGGCGGGCGGACCGCAGCGGCGACGAGGGCGGCGAGCTCCTCGGGTGCGACCGGCTTCGTCAGGTGGCGCGCGAACCCCGCGGCCCTGGCGAGCCGCCGGTCCGACTCCTGCCCGTAGCCGGTCACGGCGACGATCAACGGCGCGTCGCCGAGGCGCGCCCGGAGCCGCCGGGCGAGCTCGTAGCCGTCCATGCCCGGCAGCCCGACGTCGAGCAGGGCGACGTCCGGCGTGAAGCCGCCGACCACCCCGATCGCCTGGGCGCCGTCGTTCGCGACCCGCACGTCGTGCCCGAGCGCGCGCAGGTACTCCGCGAGGAGGGCGGCGGCATCGACGTTGTCCTCCACCACGAGCACGCGGGCGCCCCCTGGCGGTGGTCGGGCCGCGCGATCCGCCGCCGGCTTCGCCGCACCCGCAGCCGCTCCTTCGACGCGCTCGAGGCCCCTCGCGCGGAGGCGCACCGTGAACGTCGACCCCTGACCCGGGCCTGCCGAGCGCGCCTCCACCGTGCCGCCGTGGAGCTCCACCAGCCGTTTCACGAGCGTGAGCCCGATGCCGAGCCCACCCCGGCTCCGCGCCAGCCCGGTCTCGCCCTGCACGAACAGGTCGAACAGCCGCGGCAGCAGCTCGGGCGCGATGCCCGTGCCGTCGTCCTCCACCCGCAGCAGCACCTCGTCTCCCTCCCGCGCGAGCGCGAGCCTCACGTGGCCGCGCTCCGGCGTGTACTTGATGGCGTTGTGGAGGAGGTTCGCGACCACCTGCTCGAGCCGGGTGGGATCCCCGTCGACCGTGAGCGGCGCCGGCGGCAGGTCGAGCGCCAGCGACTGGCCCGCCGCCTCGAGCAGCGGCCGCTGGGCGTCGACCGCGCTCGCGATCACGGCCTGGAGCTCGACCGGCTCCGTCCGCAGCTCGACGAGCCCGCGGGTGATGCGCGAGACGTCGAGCAGGTCGTCGAGCAACCGCGCCGCGTTTCGCACCTGCCGCTCGAGGGTCGCGAGCGGGCGCGCCACGTCCTGGCCCACCGCCGCCCGCAGCCGGATGACCCGGGACGCGTGGCAGATGGCGCCGAGGGGGTTGCGGAGCTCGTGGGAGAGCATCGCGAGGAAGCTGTCCTTCTCGCGCGCGGCCCTCTCGAGCCCCTCGTTCGCGTGGCGGAGCGCCTCCTCCGCGCGCTTGCGCTCGGTGATGTCCACCGCCGCGCCCGTGAGCCCCACCACCTCGCGGCCCTCCCCCCGGATCGGCTCGAGGCTCACGAGCAGCCAGCGCGTGTCGCCTCCGACCACGACGCGAACGTCGGCCGAGACCGGCTCGCCCAACTCGATGACCCGGCGCTCGAGCGCCACGAGCGCCCGGGCGTTCTCCTCCCCGAGCACCTCGGCGTCCGTCCGCCCGAGCTCGCCGCCCACCGCCGGGGTGGGGTTGAAGCTCCAGGTGTACCGGAGCTCGCGGTCCTGCTCGAACAGGGTCGTCCCGAACGCGCGCGCTCCCGTCGCGAGCCGGCGCTCCGACTGCCGCAGCGCCGCCGCGCGCCGCTCCGCGAGCGCCCGCGCCTCCCGCTCGCGCGCGAACAGCCGGGTGCGGTCCAGCGCCTGCGCGCACTTCTGGCTCACGCTCAGGTGGAGCGCCTGCTCCTCGGGGCGGAACTGCGCCTCGCGGGCGAAGGCGAGGCCCAGCACGCCGAGCACCTCGCCGTCGGAGAGCAGCGGGAGCGCCGCCCAGGCGCGGTTGGCGGAGGCGTCGAACGCGGCGGACCAGGCCGGGAAGTGGACCTTCGCCTCCTGGCGCGCCGCGAGCCACACCGGCGCGCGCGTCCGGTACGCCTCCGCGAGCGGGGACGGCGTCGAGAGGGACACCCGGCGCCACGCCTCGAGCGCTTCGGCCGGATACCCGGCCGCGTCCACGATCTCGAGGAACCCCTCCCCGACCGGCACCGCGACCGCCCCGGCGTCGGCGCCGAACGCGGCGAGCCCCTTCTCCATCATGGTGCGGGCGGCCTCCGCCGGCGTGTGGACCGCGCTGAGCGCCGCGGTGAGCTCGTAGCTCGCGCGCAGTCGCGCCGCCGCGGCCGCGAGGGCCTGCTCCGCCTGCGCGCGCTCCCGCTCCGCCGCGCTCCGGGCGGCCACCTCGGCGGTCACGTCGCGCCCGGTGATGAGGAGTCCGGTCCCCCTCGGCAGCGGGACGGGAGCGATCTGCCCCTCCCACCACGTCTCGCGGCCTTCCAGCCATCGCGCGTGGCGCGGCAGCGGGATCGTCTCGCCGGCGCGGACCCGCTCGTGGTCCACTCGCGTATGGCCGTACACGTCGCGGAGCAGCTCGAGGACGTCCGTCCCCGCCACGTGCTCGGGGGCGAGACCGGTGGAGCGCAGCCACTCGCGGTTCGCGCGGAGCACCTCGCCGTCCGGCGAGACCAGGCAGAGCGACACCCCGGCCTGCTCGAAGAGCAGGTCGAGGAGCTCCGGTCGTTCCGGCGCGGGCTCGGCGGCGTGCTCCACGACTCCTCCGGGGATGGCGTGCAGGGTTCTCGTGATCTGGCGATGGGAGGCCCGAAAGGCACCCCCTTGGCGGGACGGATCGCGTCCCCGTCGCCACCGGCGCGGCTGGCTGCTCGCCTCAGGTGTGGGAAGCCCGGATCGCGTCCTCGAGCTCGTTCAAGGGCCGGGCGCTCAACCCTTCGCGAGGGAAGTGCTGGGCGAGCCGGGCGCCGCAGAGGGCGATCGCATCGACGAACCCCTGCTCGGGGTCGCCGGCCTTCATGCCCGCGACGAGCGCGGCCACCGCCCGATCCCACTCGCCCTCCATGCGCGCGTGGATCCCGCGGTCGCCGAGGACCACCGCCTCGTGCTCGAAGAGCGAGGCGAAGACGAGCACGCCGGTCCCCTCGGCGGTGCGGTGCAGGCCGTGCTCGTGGAACGCGCGCACCGCGCGGGCGCGCACCGCCTCGTCCATCGCCCGCTCGCCCGCGAGGAGCCGCTCGACGGGATCCCAGCGGGAGAGGAGCGCGCCGAGCAGCCCCGCGCCGACCTGCACGAACGGGAGCTCCGCGAGCGTGAGCGGCACGTGGAGCGCGAGCACGATCGCGGTCGCGAGGGCCGCCGCGAGCAGCCCGCCGCGGAAGCGCGCCTCGGGGTAGGGATCGCTCTTCCCCACCACCACCGGCACGATCTGCCCGCGCGAGAGCGCCTCCGCGCGCCGGACCGCCTCGGCGATCCTGCCCCGCGCCGCTTCGTCGAAGTGCGCCTCGATGCCCACGCGAAGCCTCCTACCAGCGCCCGGAGGCGCCCCCGCCCGAGAAGCCGCCGCCACCGCCGGACCAGCCGCCGCCGCCGCCGCCGAAGCCGCCGAACCCGCCGCGCCCTCCTCCACCCCAGCCGCCGCCGATGAACGGACCGCCGCCCCACCAGAGGTGGCGGCGGCGACGCGGCCCGAAGCCGGAGAGCACGCGGATGACGAAGACCAGCATGAACAGGCCGAGGAGCACGAGCGACGAGAAGCGCGCCGCGGGCCGCTGCGTGCGCGTGGGCTGGATCCCCGACGGGAGCGCCCCGAGGGCGCCGAGGATCTGCACGCCCGCGTCGTAGAGCCCGTCGCCGTGGCGGCCGGCCTGGAACGCGGGCACGATCGTCCCGCGGATGATGCGGGAGGACTGCGCGTCGGTGAGGCCGCCCTCGAGCCCGCCGCCGACCTCGATCCGCACCGCCCGATCCTGCACGGCCACCGTGACGAGGACGCCGTTGTCCTCCTGGCGCGTGCCGAGCTTCCAGGCCTCGGCGACGCGGATCGAGAAGTCCTCGATCGGCTCGCCCTCGAGCGACGGCACGACGAGGTACTGGAGCTGGACGCCCTGCCCGCCGGAGCCGCGCGCCGCGACGGCGAGCGACTCGAGGCGCCGCGCGTCCTCGCGCGAGAGCAGGCCGGCCCGATCCACCACCGGGCCGGTGAGGGGCGGCACCGCCACCTCGCTGCGGACCGCGACCGGGAGCGCGGCGAGCGCCAGGGCGAGCGCGAGCGGCGCGGAGCGCCCCATCAGAACTTCACCGCCGGCGCCTTGTCGGCCCCCGCGGTCGTGGCCGTGAACTGGGCCTTCGGCTGCTTGTGGTAGAGCATGGCGTTGGTCCAGCTCGTCGGCGGCACCGTGACGAGATCGTTGAACGCGCGGACCTCCTCGATGTAGCGGCGGCGGGCGATCGCGATCCGGTTCTCGGTCCCCTCGAGCTGCGCCTGCAGGTCGCGGAAGTTCTCGTTGGCCTTGAGCTGCGGGTAGTTCTCGGCCACCGCGAGCAGCCGCCCGAGCGCGCTCTGCAGGGCGCCCTGCGCCTTCTCGAACCGCTCGAGGTTCTCCGGGGTGAGCTGGTCCGTGGTGAGCTTCACCTGCGTGGCGCTCGCCCGCGCGGCGATCACCGCCTCGAGCGTCTCGCGCTCGTGCGCCGCGTACCCCTTCACCGTCTCGACCAGGTTCGGCACGAGGTCCGAGCGGCGCTGGTACTGGTTCTCCACCTCGGCCCAGGCGGCGCCAACGGCGTTCTCCGCCTGCGGGATGGACTGCAGGCCGCAGCCCGCCGCGGCGAGCGCGAGGACAGCGACGGCGGCGATCCGGGGGGTCGTCATGCGCCGCAAGCTAACGCACTCCGACGGGGGCGCAAGCGGCGAAACGGTGCGGCCGGGCCCGGAGGGGTGCGGCGGCCTCGCTCCCGTCGTCGCGGCGCGAGCGCGTCCCGCGACCGGGGCGATGGAGGGCGCCGCGGCAGTTGCCCGTCACACGGCGAACGAGTGCTTTACGTCCAGGACGAGGCCCTTCGTGAATCGAATCGGGCATGTGTATCGGGCATGTGTATCGGACCGTGTGTATCGGACCATGTGTATCGGCCATGTCCCCGTCCCGAGCGCGAGCGGAACCGTGGACCGGGAGGTCTCGGCGCGGACGGACGGGGTTCGGCAGGGAGGGGGGCGGGCGGCGAAGCGGACCCGCGCGCGGGAGGCGCAACCGTGCAGCGGCTCACGTGGCGCCGAGGGGGCTCGGGCAGCTCCGGCCGCCGACGCCGCGCACCGCGCGCCCCCACGAACGGTCGCGGCCGGCGGGCCAGGCGGCGCGACGCGGGGGGCTCCTCACGCTGCACCCAACAGGACGCATTTCGCGCTTGACGCACGATCACTGAAAGTCGACTCGCTCGGCGCGGGCCGTTCGAGAGCGCACCCTGAGCGGCGCTCCTTCTCCCGCCTACGACGTTCGAGCGAGCCGAACGCTCCCGCGGAGGCCCGGTCGCGTTCTCGCGCCAGCGCACGAATCCGTGCGTTTCAGGACGCCTCGGAAACGCGTGTGAGAGTGTCGGCATGGACACCGTACGTGCACTCACCGACAACCTGGCCGACCTCCTCCGGCGCGAGCACGCCGCCCTCGGGGAGTTCCTCCTCGCCCTCGCCGACTTCGACCGGCGCCGGCTGTGGGTCGACCTCGGGTACACCTCGCTTTTCTACTTCCTGCACCGGGAGCTCCGGCTCTCGAAGGCGGCGGCCCAGTACCGCAAGGTCGCGGCCGAGCTGATCCAGCGGGTCCCCGCCGTCGTCGAGCCACTCCGAGACGGGCGGCTCTGTTTGACGAGCGTCATCGAGGCGGCGAAGGTCGTCACGCCGGAGAACTTCGGGACCGTGCTGCCCAGGCTCTTTGGCCTCTCCCGCCGCGAGGCGATGGAGATCGTCGCCGAGCTCCAGCCGCACCCAGCGCCGCCGAGGCGCACCGTCGTGACCTCGCCGCGGGCGGCGCCGGCTCGCGTCGGCTCCGCGGCGAGCCTCACGGCCAACGCCCCTGCCGGGCTCTGCGCGAAAGTGGCCGTTGGTTCGCCAGATGAACTAACTCTGAGTGAAAGCGCCGTCCCGCGTGGGTCAACCGAGCATTCCAGCGGGGCCGCTGGTTCGCCAGATGAACTAACTCTCGGTGAAACCGCGCTCGCTCCCGCCGCGGTCGCCCGGCCCGCAGAGATCGTCCCGCTCACCGCGCAGGAGCGCCGGATCCACGTCACCGTCTCCGCCCGCTTCCTGCGCAAGCTGGAGGATGCAGCCGCCGCGCTGTCCCACGCGCTTCCCGGCGCCCCGGCCGAGGCGATCCTCGAGGCCGGCCTCGACCTCCTCCTCGCCCAGGCGGAGAAGCGGAGGGGCGTCGTCGAGAAGCCCAGGAAGTCGCCGGGGCCCGCGAAGGCCGACCACATCCCGGCGCACGTGAAGCGCGCGGTGTGGGCCCGCGACGGCGGCAAGTGCCAGTGGCCACTCGCCTCAGACGGAATCTGCGGCTGCACGCGGCGGCTTCAGTTCGATCACATCCAGCCCCTCGCGCTCGGCGGGAAGTCGACGGTCGAGAACGTGAGACTCCTCTGCAGGGAGCCACAATCTCTTCGCCGCACGGCTCGCGTTCGGGGACGCGTGGATGGACCGGTACACGAGGGATCCACGGGGACCACGGCCGACGCCCCGGCCGCCCGCAGCGCCGTCATCCTGAGCGGAGCAGCGGGAGGCGCGGCGAGCCTCGCGACCCGAGCCGGAGCGCTAGAAACCGTCCTCCGGGCGGTCCCGCCTCGGCGGCTCGCGGCGGCGGGCATGCGTTCCTCGGCCCCCCGCCCACCGTGAAGCCGCCCTCGTCGCGTCGGCTCCACGCGAGCCGCTGCACGGTTGCGCTTCCCGCGCGCGGTTCCGCTTCGCCGCCGACCCTCCCTCACTGCCAGATCCCGTTCGCCCGCGCGGAGACCTCCCGGCTCACGGTCACCTCCGTGCGACCCCCGCCGGACTTCACCCCGGCCCGAACCCGACGCCACTTCCCACCCGCGAGCACGGCGCCCTTGACGGAGCGCGAACCCGGCGACGAAGATCCCGCTCGAGGACACCCATGCGTTCGACGACGTCCACGCCCCAGCGATCGGAGCTCCCGCGTCACCTCGGCGGCGCGCCGATGCTGCTCGCAGCCCTCCTGCTCGCCGGGCCGGGCCGAGCGCCGGCGCAGTCGGGGTTCGACGCCGCCGGCGGGCCGTCCGGGATGCCCTACGCCGAGCTCGGCGTGCGCTTCGCGCTCGCCCCGCGGGGCGGCGGGCCGTGAGGCTCCCCGCCGGCTGGGACTTCTTCTACCGCGTCGTCCGCCGCATCCCGCGCGGCCGGGTGGCGACGTACGGTGGAGTCGCGCTCGTCGCGGGCAAGCCGCGCGCGGCGCGCCAGGTGGGGTACGCGCTCGCGGCGCTGCGCGGCGCGAGGCACGACCTGCCCTGGCAGCGCGTCCTCGGGGGCCGGCCGCGGGGCCACGCGGCGATCTCGATCCTCGATCCGATGGGCGCGGCCGTGCAGCGGCGGCTCCTCGAGGCGGAGGGGATCCGCTTCGACGAGCGCAACCGCGTGGACCTCGCCCGCTTCGGGTGGCGCGCCGTCAGCCGATCGGGATCGGCCGGATCCGCCAGATCTCCTCGGCGTACTGCCGGATCGTCCGGTCCGACGAGAACGTCCCCGACCGCGCGACGTTCAGGATCGCCATCCGCGTCCAGCGCTCCGGGTCGCGGTACGCCGCCTCCACCTCGTCCTGGCACGCGCAGTACGCCGCGAAGTCCGCGAGGACGAGGTACGGGTCGCCGCCGTTGAGGAGCGAGTCCACCACCGGCCTGAAGAGGCCCGGCTCGCCGGGGGAGAAGACGCCGGAGGAGATCGCGTCGAGCACGCCCTTCACGCGGCGATCGGTCCGGTAGACCTCCCACGGATCGTAGCCCCGCTTCCGGAGCGCGGCGACCTGGTCCACGGTGAGGCCGAAGAGGAAGAAGTTCTCCGCCCCCACCTCCTCGCGGATCTCCACGTTGGCGCCGTCGAGGGTGCCGATGGTGAGCGCGCCGTTCAGGGCGAACTTCATGTTGCCGGTGCCGGACGCCTCCTTGCCGGCGGTGGAGATCTGCTCGGAGACGTCGGCGGCCGGGAAGATCCGCTCGGCGAGCGACACCCGGTAGTTGCGCAGGAACGCGACCGTGATCCGGCCCTGCACGTCCACGTCGCGGTTCACCACGTCCGCGACGGCGTTCACGAGCTTGATCACCCACTTCGCCATCGCGTAGCCGGGCGCGGCCTTGCCGGCGAAGAGGTACGCGCGCGGGTGGGGCTGGTAGGCGCGGTCCTCCTTGATGCGCAGGTACTCGGCGGCCACGCGCAGGATGTCGAGCAGCTGCCGCTTGTACTCGTGGATCCGCTTCACCTGCACGTCGAAGATCGAGTCGAGGTCGAGGGTGAGCGCGTTCTCGGCCCTCACGATCTCGGCGAGGCGCGCCTTGTTGTCCCGCTTGATGCTCCGGAACAGCCGCCGGAAGCCGGCGTCGGCCGCGAGCGGCTCGAGGGCCCGCAGCTTCGTGGCGTCCGTGATCCAGCCGGGGCCGATGGCGTCCGTGATGGCGCTCGCGAGGTCGGGGTTCGCCTGCAGGAGCCAGCGCCGCGGGGTGACGCCGTTCGTCTTGTTGTTGAAGCGCTCCGGCCAGAGCTCGAAGAAGTCGTGGAAGAGCTCCTTCTTGAGGAGCTCGGTGTGGAGCGCGGCCACCCCGTTCACGGAGCGCGAGCCGACCACCGCGAGGTTCGCCATCCGGACGTGCTTCGTCGGCCCCTCCTCGACGAGGCTCATCCGCGCGATGGCCCCCTCGTCCACGCCGGCGGCGCGCACCCCCTCGAGGAAGCGGCGGTTCACCTCGTAGACGATCTCGAGGTGGCGCGGCAGGACGCGGCCGAACAGGTCCACCGTCCACTTCTCGAGCGCCTCCGGCATGAGGGTGTGGTTCGTGTAGCCGAAGGTGGCGCGGCAGAGCTCCCAGGCCTTCTCCCACTCGAGGTCGTGCTCGTCCACGAGCACGCGCATGAGCTCGGCGATGGCGATGGCGGGGTGGGTGTCGTTGAGCTGGATCGCCACCTTGTCGGGGAAGTTGTCGAACCCCTCGTGCACCTTGAGGTGGCGCGCCAGGATGTCGTGGATGGAGCAGCAGACGAAGAAGTGCTGCTGCTGGAGCCGCAGCTCCTTGCCCATCACGGTGAGGTCGTTCGGGTAGAGCACCTTGGAGATGCTCTCGGAGAGGTCCTTGTCCTCGACCGCCGAGAGGTAGTCGCCCGCGTTGAAGTCGGCGAGATCGAGCTCCTTCGAGGCGCGGGCCCGCCAGAGCCGGAGCGTGTTGACGGTGCCGTTCCGGAACCCCGCGATCGGCACGTCGTAGGGCATCCCGAGCACGTGCCGCGCGTCGGTCCAGCGGACCTTCGTCCGGCCGCGCTCGTCCTGGACCTGCTCGGTCCGCCCGTAGAAGGAGACCGGGACCACCGACTCGGGACGCGGCACCTCCCACGGGCTGCCGAAGCGGAGCCACTCCTCGGGCCGCTCCACCTGGTAGCCGTTGCGGATCTCCTGGTCGAAGATACCGAACTCGTAGCGGATGCCGTAGCCGTAGGCCGGGTACTGGAGCGTCGCGAGCGAGTCGAGGAAGCAGGCGGCGAGCCTCCCGAGGCCGCCGTTGCCGAGGCCGGCGTCCGGCTCCTGCCCGGCGAGGTCGGCGAGCTCGAGCCCGAGGTCCGCGAGCGCCGAGCGCATCGGGTCGTACAGGTCGAGCGCGAGCAGGTTGTTCTCGAGCGCCTTGCCCATCAGGAACTCGAGCGAGAGGTAGTAGACCCGCTTCGCGTCCTCCCGGTAGTACGCCTGCTGCGTCTCGATCCAGCGGCGCATGAGCCGGTCGCGGACCGACATCGCCACCGCGAAGTAGCGGTCCAGCGCGGAGGCGGTGTGCTCGTCGGCTCCCTGCGAGTACTGGAGGTGATCGGCGAACGCGCGCTTCAGCGCGTCCACGTCCGCGGCGGTGCGGGTGTTCGGAACGTCGCGGGAGCGCTCGAGCGCCCTCGCCTCCTCGCGCGCGGTGCTGCCTCTCCTCGGGGGACCCATGACGGCAGATCATAGCCCCGCGCTCCCGCCCGGACACTCCTCACTTCCGGCGGAGGGCCTGGGCGAGCGCCGCGTACAGGTGGATGGCGCTGCGGATCGCCTTCTGGAAGTCGCCGAGGTGCAAGCTCTCGTTCTCGGAGTGGGCGTTGGAAGAGGGGTCCTCCACGCCGATGAGGAGCGCCGGCACGCCGCCGAGCGCCTTCGCGAACGGCTCGACGAACCCGATCGACCCGCCGCAGCCGATGGCCAGCGCGGGCCTGCCGAACCCCTTCTCGAGCGAGGCGAAGGCGGCGGCGAAGGCGGGGTGCGAGACGTCCGTGATCCACGGCGCGCCCGCGGTCTCCGTCTTGACGGTGACCTCGACGCCCCACGGCGCGGCGCGCTGCAGCGCCTCGACGAGCGCCTCGCGCGTCGCCACCGGGTCCATGTCGGGCACGAGCCGGACGCCGACGCGCGCCCAGGCCACGTCGTTGATGATGTTGCGCGCGTCCCTGCGCGAGCTCGCCTGGATCGCGTTCACGGCCAGCGCGGGCTGCCACCAGTTGGTCTCGAGGGGGTGGCGGCCGCCGCCGAGGAGCTGCACGCCCGGCTTCATCTTCGCCTGCTTGCGGAACTCCTCGGCCGTGACCGGGAGCCGCTCGATCGCCTCGCGCTGCTCGCGGGAGAGCTCACGCACGCGGTCGTAGATCCCGGGGATGGTGATGCGGCCGTCCTCGCCGACCAGGCCGGCGAGCATCTTCGAGAGGGCCATGACGGCATCCGGCACCGGGCCGCCCCACATGCCCGAGTGGACGCTCTGCTCGAGCGCCCGGACCTCCACGTCCACGGTCACGAGGCCGCGCAGCGCGATGGTGACCGACGGCACGCCGACGTCCACGTTGCCGGTGTCGGTGAGGACCATCGCGTCCGCGTCGAGCTTCGAGCGGTAGCGACCGATGAACGAGGTGAGGTGCTCGGACCCGATCTCCTCCTCGCCCTCGATCACGATCTTCACGTTGAGCGGCATGTGCCGGGCGCCGCGCACCCAGGCGTCCACCGCGGCGGCGTGCACGAGGATGCCCGCCTTGTCGTCGGCGGCGCCGCGCCCCCAGAGCCGGCCGTCGCGCTCGGTGGGCTCGAACGGCGGGGTCTTCCAGAGCTCGGCCTCGCCGGCGGGCTGCACGTCGTGGTGCGCGTAGAGGAGCAGCGTCGGCGCGGCCGGGTCCTCGATGCGCTCGCCGAAGACGTAGGGGTGGGCGCCCTCGACCCTCAGGATCTCGACCTTCTCGAAGCCCCGGCGCTTGAGCAGCTCGGCGACCGCGTCCGCGCTCCGGGCCACCTCGATCTCGGGGAAGCCCGCGAACGAGACGCTGGGGATCCGGACGAGCCGCTTCAGCTCGTCGAGGTAGATGGCCGCGTTCTTCTCGTAGTGGGCGAGCGCCAGCTCCACCGGGCTCTCGGGCATCGGATGTCTCCTCTCGCGTGTCGTCGCCTGGCCCGTCCTCGGCCGGAACGGAGATATAAACCCGTCCATGCCCGAGAGCCCTCGTCCCCTTCGGGACGGCTCGATCGATTCCCTGACACGCGCACTCGGAGTGAGCCGGATCGCCCGGGTGACCGGCCTCGATCGGACCGGCGTGGAGGTGGCGAGCGCCATCCGGCCGCGCGGGCACGTGCTCGCGGTCTCGAACGGCAAGGGCAGGACGTTCGCGGCCGCGACGGCGGGCGCGCTGCACGAGGCGGCGGAGCTCTGGGCGGCCGAGCGGCCCGTGTCGCTCGTCTCGGGGACGCCCGCCGAGGTGCGCGCCCGGTTCGGCGCGGCGGCGGTGCTCGCGCCCGAGGAGCTCGAGCCCGGCGCGTTCGCGCCCGAGGCGAGGGTCGCGTGGTGCACCGCCGGAGAGCTCGCGACGGGCGCCCGGGTGCTGGTGCCCGCCGCGGCGGTCTTCTGCCCGCCCCCCGGGACGCCGTCGCTCGGGCCCGCCAACGTTCGCTGGACGTCGAACGGCCTCGGCGCCTCGCGCGACCGGGCGCGCGCGGTGGCGCACGCCCTCTGCGAGGTCGTCGAGCGCGACTGGCTCGCGCGGGCGCTGCCGGATGGGTTCACGGAGGGAGCGTCGGCGCGGCGACTCGTCGACCGGGCGACCCTGCCCCGCGCGGTCACGGCGCTCGTGTCCGACCTCGAGGGGCGGAGGTTCCGCGTCCACTTCCTCGACCTCGACCCCGGGCTCGATCCCGGCGCCGGAGCGGACCGCGCCGCGGCGGGCCCGCATGCCGCCCCCGGCCCGGCCGCCTTCGCCGCCGTGCTGGTGGACCCGGACGGCGGGCCGGTGCCGGTCGCCGCCGGCTACGCCTGCCGCCTCGACGCGGCGGCCGCGCTCGAGGCCGCGCTCCTCGAGGCGGCCCAGTCGCGCGCGACCGAGATCCACGGCGCGCGCGAGGACGTCGCCGCCGGAGACCGCCACGCCGGCGCGCCGCTCGCGGACCTCCTGGCGCGGGCGCGCCCCGCCGTCCGCGTCCGGCCCCGCCGCGGGCCCCACGGCGCACGCGAGGCGCTCTCCCTGCTGGTCGCCGCCGCGAGCCGGGGCGGGACCTCGCCCGTCGCCTGCGTCGACCTCGCCGGCCCCGCGGAGCTGCACGTCGTGAAGATCGTCGCCCCCGGCCTCCTGCTCTCGGAGCTCCTGTGAGCCGCGCCGCGAAGCCTCGCCTCCGCCCCGGCGACGTGGCGGTCTTCCTCGGGCCCTCGCTCCCCGCCGCCGAGGCGCGCCGCCTCGGCCCCTGCCGGCTGCTCCCGCCGGCGCAGGCGGGGGACGTGCTCGCGCTCCTGCCCGAGCGCCCGCTCGCGATCGCGCTCGTGGACGGGCTCTTCGACGCGGTGCCCTCGGTCTGGCACCCGGAGCTGCTCGCCGCGCTCGACGCGGGCGTGGCGGTCTTCGGGGGCGCCAGCATGGGCGCGCTGCGCGCCGCCGAGCTGTGGCGCGAGGGCGTCGTGGGCGTGGGCAGCGTCTTCGCCGCGTACCGCGACGGCCTGCTCGACGACGACGCGGAGGTCGCGCTGCTGCACGCGGGGCCCGAGCACGGCTACCGGCCGTTCACCGTGCCCCTCGTGACCGCGCGCGCCGCGCTCGACGCGGCGCGGGCGCGGCGGGTGCTCACCCCGCGCGACGCCGCCCGGCTGCTCGACGCGGCGCGGGCCCTTCACTACCAGGAGCGGACCTGGCCGGCCGTCCTCGCGGCGGCGAGCCTCGCGCCGGAGCGGCGGGCGCGCCTCGAGCGCTTCCTCCCGGATGCCCCCGACCCGAAGGCCGACGACGCGCGCGCCTGCATCGCCGCCGCCGCCGAGTTCGCGCGCGCCCGCCGCGCCGGGGCGCCCCCGCCGCCCGCCCCCGGCGCCGCCCCCGCCTCGCACGTGCGGCGCGCCCGGCTGCGGCGCGCGCGGACCGTCCTCCCCGACGGGCGGCGCGTCGACTCCGGGACGGTGCTCGACGCCCTCGCGCGGCGCCCGGACGCCGGGCGCCTAGCCGCGCAGGGCGTCCGGCGCGCGCTGCTCGCCGCGCTCGCCCGCTCGTTCGGCCTCGCGGCCGGCGAGCGCGAGGCGGAGGACGTCATCGCCGGCTGGATGCGCCGCGCCGGCGTCCCGGCCCGGCGGCGGGCCAGCTTCCTCGCGGCGCTCGGCCTCGACGACGGCGCCGCGCGGGCGGTGGCGGAGGACGTCGGGCTCGAGGCGAAGCTCCTCGCCGAGGCCGCGAGGGTGGTGCCCGACGGCCCGTCCTGGGAGGAGGGGCTCGCGCTCGGCGCCCGGCTCACCGGCGCGTGGCTCGAGGAGGCGGCCCGGCTCGCGACGCCGGACGCGCCGGCGCGGCCACTCCCGCGCGCCCGAGGCCGCCGCCGCCGTTAGAACGGGCGGCGCCTTGCGCTCACGGCGCGAGCAGGTCCGCGCGCCCGATCCAGGCGGCCGCGGCGAAGCCGCCCACCCACTGCGCCTCCTCGACCGCGAGGACCCAGAAGCCGAAGTCGAGGCCGAGCAGCCCGCGCGCCTGCGGGTGCCGGGCGAGGTAGCGCGACCGCGCGTCGGGCTCCTCCCCGGGGAGCACCGGCTCCGCCCGGCCGTAGATCGCGATGCGCGGCGCGGTGCGGGCGTCCCCCGCAGCGGCCGCCACGTCGTGCACGAACAGGCAGGCGCGCGGGTCCGCCTCGAGGTTGCGCGTGTGCTGCGCGATGGCCGAGAGGAGGATCAGCGGCTCGCCGCGGGCGGTGAGCGCGTAGGGCGCGAGCGACGGCGCGGGCCAGCCCGGCTTGCGCGCGGAGATCGTCGAGAGCACCCCGAGCTTCTCGCGTCGCAGGAGCTCCCGCGCGGCGGCCGCCGCCCCCTTCGCCTCCGCGCTCGCCTGCGCCAGCCGCTCCGCCGCTTCCCTGCGCTCGTCGGACATGCTCCTGGTATCGCGGCCGGGAGCGGTCCGCGCCCCTCCCTAGAGGGCGACGAGGCCGAGCCGCACGGCGCGGACGATCGCCTCCGCGCGCGACCCGGCGCCGAGCTTCGCGAGGATCGCGTTCACGTGGAACTTCGCGGTGTGCTCGGAGACCCCGAGGCGCGCGGCGATGGCCTTGTTCGCGAGCCCTTCGGCGAGGAGCGCGAGCACCTCGCGCTCGCGCGCGGTGAGCCCCTCCCCGGGGCCGGCACCCTCGGGCGGCCGCAGCCAGCCCGCCCCGAGCGTCCCGTCGAGGACGGCGAGGCCGTGCGCCGCGGCCACGACGGCCGCGGCGACCGCGTCGGCGCCGGAGCCGCGGAAGAGGAGCCCGCGCGCGCCGGCGCGAAGCGCGTCGGCCCCCGCCGCCTCGCCGTCCGCGAGCGCCACCACGGGCACGGTCGCGGCGACCTGGGCGAGCCGCTCGGCGCCGGGCGGCGCGCCCGCGTGCCCGAGATCCCAGAGGAGCACGTCGGGGTGGAGGGCGGCCGCCGCCTCGAGCCGCTCCGGCGCGAGCTCGCCCGCGAGCTCCAGCTCGGCCCGATCGGCGAGCAGGGCCGCGAGGCCGCCGCGGGCGAGGGGATCGGCGCCGACGACGAGGACGCGGACGGGGGGCACGCACCCCCATCTAATCGGCGGCGGGGGACACGTCCCAGCGCGCCCGCCTCCGCCGCAGCGCCTCCGCGCTCGCCCGCCGGCACCGCGCGCTCGCAGCGGCGGCGCCGTCCAGGGCGAACACCAGCGCCGCGACGAGGAGCGCGGCGGGCAGGACGAGGGCGCCCGCGGTGGCGGCCATGAGGACGAGGACCGCGAGCGGCGCGAGGGCCACGGCGAGCAGCGCTGGGAGCACCGGAGCCGCCCATGCGCGCGCCGTACCGGGACCCGACCCCGAGGCGCCACGGTCGCTTCCGCCGCCGCGCCCCGGCGAACCGCGTCGCGAACCGGACGCGCGCTGTCCGATCCGTGACAACCGCGGGGCAACGTCCTCCCCATCCGGCTAGGTCGCGCGGCTCTCCGTTCCGCCGATGCGGGCGCTCCGGCGGCGACGGTAGATAGCCGCCATGGAACCGACCGCCCTCGCCGCCCTGTCCGCCGACCTGACCGCCCTCGTCGAGCGTGCCGCCCCGTCCGTCGTCCGCGTGGAGGGCCGCCGCCGGGCGGCCGCGAGCGGCCTCGTCTGGTCGCCCGACGGGGTCCTCGTCACCGCCCACCACGCGGTGGAGCGGGACGAGGAGATCGAGGTCGGGCTCCCGTCGGGCGACACCGCCGTGGCGGAGGTCGTCGGGCGCGATCCTTCGACCGACCTCGCCGCCCTGCGGGTGCGCGCCTCGGGGCTCGCCGCCGTCGACTGGCCGGAGGCGCCGGCGATCGGGCCCGGCGCCCTCGTGGTCGGCGTGACGCGGCCCGGGAGGACCCCGCGCGCGGGGCTCGGGGTCCTCGCGCGCGCCTCGGGAGAGTGGCGCCCGCCGCAGGGCGGGCGGCTCGACCGCTGGCTCGAGACGACCCTCGACCTTCACCGCGGCCTCTCGGGCGGGCTGGCGGTCACGGCCGCCGGCGCGCCGCTCGGGCTGCTCAGCGCCGGGCTCGTGCGCGGCACCGCGATGGTGGTCCCCGCCGCCACGCTTCGCCGCGTCGTGAAGTCGCTCCTCGCGCACGGCGAGGTCCGGCGCGGCTACCTCGGCGTCGCGACCACGCCGCTCTCGCTCCCCGCCGCGCTGCGCGCCGCGACGGGCGAGGAGGTCGCGCTCCTCGTCACCGCGGTGGAGCCGGACAGCCCCGCCGATCGCGCCGGCCTGCGCTTCGCCGACGCCATCCTCTCCTTCGGCGGCGAGCGGCTCCAGGAGCCGGGCGCGCTGCTCGGGCTCCTCGCGGAGGACCGGATCGGGGACGCGGTCGTGCTGCGCGTGCTGCGCGGCGGGGACGTGCTCGAGGTGGCGGTGACCATCGGCACGCGCGATCGGAGGCGGACGTGATCCCGCTCGCCGCGTTCTCGGACGCGCTCGCGGACCTCGTCGAGCGCGCCGCGCCCTCCGTCGTCGGCGTGGAGCACCGGCGCGGGCAGGGCTCGGGCGTCGTGATCGCGCCCGACGGCTGGATCCTCACCAACGCGCACGTGGCCCGCACGCCCGGGCCGCTCCGGCTCCGGCTCTCCGGGGCGAAGGCGGTCCGCTGCGAGCGCGCGGGGCTCGACGAGCGGACCGATCTCGCCGTGCTGCGGGCCGACGCACGCGACCTCGCGGCGCTCGCGCTCTCCGAGCGGCGGCTGCGGGTGGGCGAGCTCGTGCTCGCCATCGGCAACCCGCTCGGCTTCGAGCGCTCGGTCACCACCGGCGTCGTCTCGGCGCTGCACCGGAACCTGCCCGCCGGCCGCGGCGTGGTGCTCGAGGGGCTCGTCCAGACGGACGCGGCGGTGAACCCGGGCAACTCCGGCGGGCCGCTCGTCGACGCCCACGGCCGGGTGGTCGGGATCACCACGGCGATGCTGCCCTGGGCGCGGGGCATCGGCTTCGCGGTGCCGGGCCACACGGCGAGCTGGATCGCCTCGGTCCTGATCGCCGAGGGCGAGGTGCGTCGGCCGTTCCTCGGGGTGGCGGCGCGCGGCGAGGACCTGGATCCCGCTGCGGCCGCGTCGGCGGGCAGCCCGCGGGCGGTCCGCATCCTCGAGGTGGTCGCCGGGTCGCCCGCCGCCGCGGCGGGGCTCGCCGCGGGCGACCTGCTCGTCGCCGCGGGCGGCGGGCCGGTCGAGACGCTCGACGACCTCGTGCGGGTGATGGTGCTCGGGCATCCGCCCGAGATCGCGGCGCGGGTGCTGCGCGAGGGCGCGCTCCGCGCGCTCGCCATCCGGCCGGCGGTCCGGGCGCGGGCGGCCTGACGGCGCGCGCGGGGGCACCCCGAGAATTCCCCGCCGCGGACGGGTATGAAGAGCGCCATGCCGAAGCTCAGCAGGAGGGCCCTCTCCGCCCTCGCGCTCCTCCTCGCCGCCGCCCTTGGCGGCGTGTGGGTCGCGCGCTCGACCTCGCCGGAGGTTCCTGGCCCGGCGGCGGCGAGCCCGAGCGCCCCGCCCGCTCCGCACCCGGCTCCGAGCGCCGCCCTTCCCCTGCCGGCGCCGCCCGCCGACCTGCCCATCCGCCTCGCGCCTGCCGTCTCGGACGATCCCGGCCCGGCCCGCTTCGAGGGGCGCGTGGTGTCCGGCGCCACGGGACGGGGCGTCCCGGGGGCGGAGCTCACCTTCTCGCGCGGCGGCGCCGCCGCCTCCGTCCGCGCGGCGCCCGACGGCAGCTTCCGCTTCGACCCGCCGGAAGACGGGCGCTGGCTCCTCGCGGCGGTGACCGCGGACGGGTTCCTGCCGTTCGCGCCGGAGTGGGGCCACTCGCCCGTGCAGCTCGACGCGCGGGCGGGCAGCCAGGTCCGCGGCGTGGAGATCCACCTCGTGCCCGCGGTCGAGCTCGTCGGGCGCGTGGTCGACCGCGAGGGCGGCCCGGTCGCGGGCGCCTCCGTGCGGCTGCTCGGCGCCGTGGCGGAGACGGCGCTCGTGCCGATCCCGGACCGCTTCACGTCGGACGCGCGCGGCGAGTTCCGCTTCGCGGCGCCCGAGGGGGCGGTGCTCGAGGCGCGCAAGGACGGCTTCCTGCCCGGCCGCGCCGAGGTGGACTGGGTGGCGGCCGCGAGCGGCCGCGCGACCGTGAGGCTGGGGCCCGCGCACCGGCCGCTCGGCCCGCGTGCGCCGATCTCGGGGCGGGTGGTCGCGACGGGCGGCGCGCCCGTCCCGGGCGCGCTGGTGGTGGCCGCCGTGGAGCGGCGCTTCGGCGGCGGGGGGGCGCCCGCGGCGCAGGCGGTGGCGAACGGGGACGGCCGGTTCACGCTGGCGGACCTCGACGCCGGCTCCTACCGGCTCACCGCGCGCGCGGACGGGCGCGCGCCCGCGTCGGTCCGGCGCGTCGCGACGGGCGCGAAGGACGTGGTGCTCGAGCTCGGCGCGGGGGGACGGCTGCGCGGCTGCGTGCGCGCGGCCGGCGGCGGCCCGGTGGCGCCCTTCACGGTGGTGGTCTACGCGCGGCGCACGGCGCTCGAGCTCGCGGCGCAGCGGAGCATGTCCATCATCGACCCCTCCGGCTGCTGGGCGCTCGACGATCTCTCCCCGGGCCCGGCGTCGGTGGTCGTGACCGCGCCCGGGCTCGCCCCCTCGGATCGCGTGGACGTGGAGATCCCGCCGCCGGAGGCGGAGGCGG
>Ga0184637_10000791_pt1 | contig 22524 bp, 24 predicted proteins | sample PLM3_127_b2_FD_133143 | JGI IMG/M metagenome (GOLD analysis project Ga0184637, IMG submission 133143) | Groundwater sediment microbial communities from an aquifer in East River, Colorado, USA - PLM3_127_b2 | ecosystem: Environmental > Terrestrial > Soil > Riparian zone | place: USA: East River... | reverse complement strand
GGAGGACCTCCCCATCCGCATGCTGCTTCTGGTCGACACCAGCGCGAGCATGGACGAGAAGATGGGCTTTGCCCAGGAGGCGGCGGTCAACTTCGTCAAGACGATGAAGGAGGACGATCTCACGGAGGTCATGGAGTTCGGAAGCAAGCCGCACATCCTTCAACCCTTCACCGCCGATACCGAGAAACTCACTCGGGCGATCCGCATGACGCAGCCCGGCGGCACCACGAGTCTCTATAACGCCCTCTACATCGCGCTCAAGAACCTGAACCGCCGGAGGGAGGACATAAGGCGGCAGGCGATCGTGGTTCTCTCCGATGGTGAGGATACGAGCTCCCTCGTGAGCTTCGAGCAGGTGTTGGAGCTCACCAAGGACACGGACGTCGTCATTTACACCATCTCTCTCCGGAGGCCCAGCGCCCGCCGAGGCCGCGCGTTCTCCGAAGCGGAGCACGTGCTGAAGAAGCTCGCCGAGGAGACCGGCGGACAGTGGTTCTTTCCCAACGAGATTCAGGAGCTCGATTCCGTCTACCAGAGGATCTCGACCGAGCTCAAGAGCCAGTACAACCTCGGCTACATCTCGAACAACCCCAAGCGCGACGGCTCCTGGCGCCGCGTCGTGGTCCAGACGGGGATTGCCGACCTCATCGTCCGCACCAAGCTCGGCTACTACGCGCCTCGGGCGAACTGAAACGAAGAGTTTCTACGCGTCAGTTCCAGTTATCGAGTTTCAGTTCGATCGCCTTCTGCTGGGCCTGGCTGAGCTGGTTCCTCAGGCTCACCGTGGTCGTGAACGTCTGCCGCATATACGCGTCCCCCGCGGCGAAGACGCCTTCGGTCGAGCCCTCGAGGTTCGCGCTCTCGCTGCGGCCGCCGACGGTGATGCGAACCCTCGTCACCCAAGTGCTCGGATCCGCGCCGAAGGGCAGAAGCGCCGGGGTGTCCTCGAAGACCTCGTTCAATCCCTGCACGTACTGCACCTGAAGGTTCTCGATGTTCCCCGCTACCGCCGACCATGGGCCTCCGAGCGCCGCGTCCCTCCGCTCGAGCTGAGGGTTTGCCGCGGGCGGCAGCGGGCTCACGCGATACTGCACCACGTGGAACAGGCCGATGACGGCGCAATGGAGGCTGACGTCGCTTTCGAATCCCGTGGGAGGGCCGAGGTCGGTCACGGACGGAGCCGGCCCGATCGAAAGGCTCAGATTTTCGCAGGCGGACGGTCCGTTCGCGGGCCCTTCTGCGCCAGTGCATGCCGGAGCCGCCGCGAGCTGGAAGGCAACGAGACCGGGCGCGACGGTATCGCAGGCGGGATCTCCGTTCGGGCCCTGGATCGCGAAGAGCACCATACCCTCCTGATACGCGTCCGCGAAATTGGGGGGCTGGGGCGAGAAGCTGAGGGGATCGACGTTCACCACCGCGGACGTCGCGATGGTCGCGCAAGGACCGGCCACCGGACAGGGCCACGGCCGCGAGACCGGGACTTCTGGATCCGCATACACGATGCCGATCCCATCGGGCGTGAGGCCGCCGCCGTCGGACCACATCACTGCCGCGTTCGGCGGCGTCGCGAGACCGGCGACCGCGAGGTCCTGGCTGATGCGATCGAGGCCGGCTCTCGCGTTGCCGTTCATGTCGGAGACCTCGGGCTCTCGCGCGAAGCTCTTCTGGCTCTTCTGCAAGAGGGCGAAGACCGAAGTCATCACCAGCATGGTGATGACTAGAGCGATCAGGATCTCGACCAGCGAGAATCCGCGCGCCTGGTTGGTGGAAGCGGCTGGAGTCGGCATGGGAGGGGTTTAGCAAGTGCCGTTCCAAGCGCTGAGCACCCACAAAACACTAAAAACACTGCGCTTGTTCGTCCTTGGGCGCGGCGAGTGTGGGGCTTTTGCGGGCGCTACGAGCCGCCGTGGCTTGCCGCGCGGGCAATCCGGCGTCCGAGTTGCCGCAAGGCGATGACTCGGCGGGGGTTCGCTCGTATCGCGCCGAGTGGCGGGGCGCGTGGGGAAAATTCCCTTCCGGGGGGATTCAAAGTTTTTCGCGGCTAGCAAAGAATATTTACACGACCGCCAATCCCATACCCTCGGCTGGGCGCGGATAAACACATGACATTGAATCGCTTGTGGGATCTCGCTTTGGCCTGCTCGCTGGCATGCGACTTGCTCTTCGTTGCGGCGTCTACTAACCGGATGCTTCCGAACCGGGAAATGGCCCGGCTCGGGAGTCCGAGCTCCCTCCTAATCGTAGGCACGGAAAAGGGGCCGGATCTCGAAAGAGGTCTCGGCCCTTTTTTCTTTTTCCGCGAGCTTTGACTTCCCTCGACGGGAGGGAGTAGTGTGAGCTTCAAGCGCGTCTTCATGCCCGATCGAAGCCATTTCGAAGAGCAGGAACAAAAGCTCCTCGCCCCCTACGCTTCAACGAGCGCGCGCTCCCGGGGCCGGCGCCACTCCGAGCCCGAACATCGATTCCGCACGGCATTCCAGCGGGATCGCGATCGAGTCATCCATAGCACCGCCTTTCGAAGGCTCGAGTACAAGACCCAGGTGTTCGTGAACCACGAGGGCGATCACTATCGCACCCGCCTCACCCACTCCCTCGAAGCGGCGCAGATCGCCCGCACCATGGCGCGCTACCTCGGGCTCAACGAGGACCTCACGGAAGCGATCACTCTCTCCCACGATCTGGGACATACCCCATTCGGCCATGCGGGCGAAGACGTCATGAACGGGCTCATGGCGGAGCACGGGGGATTCGAGCACAACCTGCAATCGCTCCGTATCGTGGATCACCTCGAGCGAAGATATCCGGAGTTTCGGGGGTTGAACCTCACGTACGAGGTTCGCGAGGGAATCTTCAAACATTCTCCTCGGAAAGAAGCCGGTCCGGAGGAGCTCCGGGACGACCTGAGCCCGTCGCTCGAGGCGCAGCTCGTCGACCTCGCGGACGAGATCGCCTACATCAACCACGATCTCGAGGACGGGCTCACCTCGCGCCTCTTGGAGCTTCCGGTGCTCGAGGAAGTCGAGCTATGGCGTCTGCACTTCGGAGGGGCCTCTCGCGATCATCCAAACGAGTCGCAGAAGGTCCGGATCCGGGTCGCCATCCGAAGGATCATCGATCACCTCACGACGGATCTCATCGCCGAAACGGAGCGCGCGGTCGCGAGCGCCGGGATCGCGACCACCGAGGACGTCAGAAGGACGGAAGGACGGCTCGTCCGCTTCACTCCCGAGGTGGACGATTTGAAGGCGCGGCTGAAGCGGTTCTTGTTCCAGCACCTCTATCGCCACTTCAAGGTGGTTCGCATGGCAGAAAAGGCGAAGCGCGTGGTAAAGGAGCTATTCGAGGCCTACACCGGCAACCCGCGCCAGCTTCCGCCGCATATCTCGGTGCGCATAGACGCTGAGAGCCTGCACCGCGTGGTATGCGACTACATCGCGGGAATGACGGATCGCTTCGCGCTCGACGAGCATCGAAAACTCTTCGACCCCCTCGAGCGCCTGTAGCTTCGAAACCACAGGCGCGGTCGCGGCGCCGCTCTCCCATTAGTGCCGTGGGGCCCCACCCCCACGGCTCTCGCTCCGCGACTCGCTTCGCTCGCGCTGCGCTCGGGTTGAGGACTCCCTCGCCGGGAGTAACCTTCAGCGAAGTAGGCTCGCGGAAACGACTTCACCCGTCGTCGGGCAATCGTGCCTCGTACAAACTTGCAGTGGCGCGCTTCTTGCTACGAACTGGCAAACGAGGAGATTGCCCATGAGCGAAGCGGTAGCAACCGAGCAGCGCGAACATCGAAGGCACGCGCCCACCATCCTGCGCGCCGAGGTCGAGCGAGACGGCGCCCGCCAGAACGGTTACCTCATGAACGTGAGTCTGGGCGGTGCGTTTCTTACCATGGACGAGCCGCCTTCTCCCGAGGAAGCGCTGGTGGTGCACGTCCTCCTTCCCTGGGGAATGGGAGAGTGCGCGCTCGATGCGCGCGCCGTCTGGGTGCAGACGGACGAACATCGCCGCTCCATCGGGGCCGGACTTTCCTTTGTGGAAGTTTCCGACGACGCCAGGAGAAAACTACAGGGCTATCTCGAACGATTCGTCGAGCTCGAGGCCGAGATCACGAGCTAGGCCCCGCGCCCGAACGAGTCGCTAGACCCGTCGTTTCGCTTTGCGGACGCCTTTCGCGCGTCCGAGGTGCTCGAGTAGCTGAAGGAAATCTCCCCTCAGCACGTCGTTCGTCCCCTTATGGCCCTTCTGGCCCATCTGGCGCCAAGCTGTCAGCAGCCTGCGCTCTCGGGGATCGCCTGGAGTCGTCCGGCTCCTGTCCTTCTCGTCTGGAAGGAAATAGGAGACGGGCGTATCCAGGGCCTCGGCGATCTTCTGGAGCCAGTCCAGCGAAATCCGACGACGCCCCTTCTCGAAATTAGTCAACGCACCCGGAGAAATCCCCACCATACGGGCCAGGACTTTCTGCCGAATCCGTTTCGATTTACGGACCTCTCGGATCCGCTCACCCACTTTCATTTCTGCCCCTGCATTCAAGTTCGGACCTACCTCCAACGGGGTTTGGCGCTGTTCCTTTGCACGAACGGGCGCTCTATTCTCCGGCACCCCGATACTTGCCTGAGATAATTCCTGATGGCCCATGATGTTTTTCCTTACTCTTCCATCGGAAGGGCTCACCGTACCACAACCCTCTTTTGAGAACAAACAAAAACGGTCAAGGTGTCGCCCCGGGGTTCAGGACAAAGGGGAGGTTGCCGCAGTCTCCGCATCGGGCTCGAGGAACTTCTCGAGGCCCGGGGCGCCAATTCGTTTCGGCACCTCGAGCGAGAGCACGGGTTTCCAGCTCGAGGGGCCCACTCGCAGGAACACCGATGCGGAGATCTTCTCCCACTTCTCGTTTTGAAACATCTGCTCCGGCGCGTCCTTCGAGACGAAATTCGTGTCGGAGCGCATCGTGATGACACCCGACTGTGCTCCCGGCGCCAGAGTCTTCGAGGCCGAGTAGAGGAAATCATTTCCCCAGGGATCGTCGGGAAGGCTCTCTCTCTTGAAGACTGCCATCGCCTGAATGTATCCGGCTTCTTCCGTTCCCGCGTTCTTTATCCGAAACCGCACCACGGGATGGATGTAGTTGTACTGCTCTCCATCTTTCCCCCGAACGGCCCCGCGAACGGCAAAGTAGGCGACGACCTCCTCGAGCTCGAGGGCGTCCACCTTCGCTTCGCTCTCGGCATCGCTGCATGCGGGGGACAAAGCGGCGGGGAGCGAGACGAGACTCAGAAGGAGAACGGCGGAGAGCCGGCCTTTCAATGAACCTTTCTTCATCTTGCGCCGCGGACAGCCGGATTATACTCCAGCGAACGAATAGGAGCTTTTCATCGTGATCGAAGTTTCGGGCATCACCAAGGAGTTCGGCCGCCTTACCGCGGTCAACGGCCTCTCCTTCTCGGTCGCGAAGGGCGAGGTGCTGGGTTTTCTCGGGCCGAACGGCGCGGGCAAGACGACCACCATGCGCATCCTCACCGGGTTCATCCCCGCGACGAGGGGCACGGCCGTAGTCGCGGGCCACGACATCCTGTCTGAGCCCCTTCGAGCGAAACGAAAGATCGGATACCTCCCGGAGAGCCCGCCGCTCTATCCCGAGATGACGGTCTTCGACTATCTGGAGTTCGTGGCGCGCATCAAGGGCGTCCCCCGCGAGCGGCGGAAAGCCCGGGTCGACGAGTCCCTCGAGAGGTGCTCGATCACGGACGTTCGCGACAAGCTCACGGGAAAGCTCTCGAAGGGCTATCGGCAGCGTGTGGGGATCGCCCAGGCGCTGGTTCACGAGCCGGAGGTCCTGATTCTCGACGAGCCCACGGCAGGACTCGATCCGAAGCAGATCAACGAGACGCGGGCGCTCATTCGCTCTCTCGGAGGCGATCACACCGTCGTGCTCTCGACCCACATCCTTCCCGAGGTCGTCATGACCTGTGACCGGGTGGTCATCATCAACAAAGGCTCGGTCGTGGCCCAGGGAACGACTCAAAGCCTCATCGACCAGTTCCGAGAGAAGGAGCATTTGCACGTGACCGTCGAGGGGCCTCAGTCGGAAGTGCTGAACACCCTGCGGTCGCAGGACGGGGTCATGGCCGCCGAGCCCGCCAAGCACGTAAGCCGTGAAGGGGACGTTGTGACCTATCGGCTTTCGGTCGCGCCCGGTGAGCCTGGTGGGCCCGGTGGGCCTGGTGGAAAAGTCCGGCGAGAGCTCGCGGCGCGGCTGGTGCAGGCGGGGTACGGCCTCCTGGACCTCCACCAGGAAGGAACGACGCTCGAGGAGGTCTACTTGCGCGTCGTCTCCTCCGAGGAGCCGGGGGAGGTGCCCTGATGGGAAACGTCGCGAACGTCTGGGCTCTCGCGCGGCGGGAGGTGCAGTCCTACTTCGCCTCGCCTGTCGCCTACGTGGTGCTCGCGCTCTTCATCTTCCTCTTCGGCTACGTCTTCTACGACTATCTTTTCGTATTCCTGGAGCGCAGCATGGGGCGCGGGGGATTCGGAGGGCCGGCCGAGACATTGAACCTCAATCAAGACCTGATACGCTACGTCTTCCTGACCACGAGCGTGTTCCTCCTGTTCCTCGTTCCCATGCTGACCATGCGCTCGTTCGCGGAGGAGATCCGCTCCGGCACCATCGAGCTCCTGCTCACCTCGCCCCTGACCGATTTCCAGATCGTGCTGGGAAAGTTCCTCGGCGCCCTCTGCCTCTACACGGCGATGCTGGCGCTTACGCTCCTGCACATGGCGATCCTCTTCTTTTTCGGAGACCCGGAGTGGAAGCCGCTCCTCGTGGGCTATCTCGGTATGTTCCTCCTCGGCTCCGCCTTCATTTCTTTCGGGCTCGTCTTCAGCAGCCTCACGCGGAATCAGATCGTGGCCGGCTTTCTGACGTTTGGCACCTTCCTCTTCCTCTGGCTCATCGAGTACGCCGAGAGCTGGGCGGGGGCTGCCTCGGGCCTCGTCACCTACCTTTCCGTGACCAAGCACCTGGAGGAGTTCGCGAAGGGAGTCATCGACAGCCGCGACGTGATCTATTACTTGAGTTTCATCGGTCTCGGGCTTTTCCTCTCGAAGCAGTCCCTCGAGTCCTTGAGATGGAGGGGATGAAGTGAAGAGACTCACTCCCTATCTCGGCGCCTCCGGCATGGGGTTTCTCGCCGCCGGCGTTCTCCTTCGGCTCCTTCAGCCCGGCCGCGGCCGCGTCTGGGCCTCGTTCCTCATCGCCGGGCTCGCGCTCCTTGTCCTCTATCTCGTGAACCATTGGCAGGAGGTCCTTCGGCTGACGGGACGGCGGAGCGCCCGGGAAGGGGCGAACGCGCTCGGGCTCACCCTGGCGGTCGCCGGAATCGTCGTCGCCATCAACTTCATCGCGAACCGCCACCAGAAGCGGTGGGACTTGACCGCCGCCCGCCAGTACACCCTCTCGGAACAGACGTCGAAGGTCATCGCCGGGCTCGAGAGCGATCTCGAGATTGTGCTCCTCGACAACCCTACCGCCTCTCGCGCCCTCGCGGCGCGGGATCTGCTCGAGCTCTACGACGGCGAGAGCGAGAGGGTCCGGGTCACGGTCGTCGACCCCGAAGCCGATCCCCAGAAGGCGCTTTCCTACCAGGAGCCGGGCGAGCCCGGCATCTCCATGGGCACGGTTCTCGTCGTCTCCTCTGAGCGCAAAGAACGCGCCACCGCAGCGACCGAGCCCGAGATCACCAACGCCATTCTGCGGGTCTTGCGGCAGGAGCGAAAGAAGGTCTACTTCACCTCCGGCCACCAGGAGAAGTCGATCGAGGACACCGACCCGAGCGCCGGTCTCTCGGTCGTGAATGGAAAGCTTCGAGGCTCGACCTACGAGACCGAGAGCCTGGTCATCGCCCGGTCGGTCCGAGGAGACGAAATGCGGGTGCCGGAGGACGCCGACGCCGTCGTCGTCGCCGGGCCGAAAACGGATTTCCTGCCGGAAGAGATCGCGGCGCTCGATCTCTACCTCCAGTCGGGGGGCCGGGCGGTCTTCCTCCTGGATCCCGCGGCCCAGGGAAATACGCCGGCGCTCGACGAGTATCTTCGCGAACAGGGCGTGTTGCTCGGGAACGACGTCGTCGTCGATCCCTTGAGCGTTCCTCCTCTCTATCCCGTGGTGCGCACCTACGGCGCCCATCCCATCGTGGAGAGCTTCGGAAACGCGCTCAGTCTCTTCCCTCTCGCGCGCACCGTCGAGCGAACCGCGAGCGTCCCATCGGGCGCCGAGGTTCGCGATCTCTTCTCGTCGGAAGCGGAAAGCTGGGCGGAGACCCGGATGGACGAGCTCCGCGATCGCCAGGGCCCGGCGCCGGACCAGAAACGGGGCCCGCTCACGCTCGCGGTCGCGGTGAACCTCGCCTCCGCGGAGTCCGAGCCCGATGCGCGCGATAAGCCCGATAAGCCCGATAAGCCCGATAAGGACGAGCCCAAGGCCCCGGTGGAGGAGGTTGAGGAGGAGACGAAGCCCGCTTCCGGACGCTTCGTGGTCGTCGGGGATTCGGACTTCATTACCAACGAGCTCGCCTCGGCGCCGGTTCTGAACGCCGACCTCTTCCTCAACATGGTGAACTGGGTGGCCGAGGACGAGGACCTCATTTCCATCCGGCCCCGCGAGCCCGAAGACCGGCGGATCTTCCTCTCGTCCCAGCAGATGACGAACGTAGTGCTGTTCTCGCTCCTCATCGTTCCCGGCGTAATCCTGGTGACGGGAATCTCCGTCTGGTGGGGGAGGAGATAGCTTGAGGCGGTCGACCCTCGTGGCCGCGGCGGTCCTTTCACTCCTCGCGGGCTACATCTACTGGTTCGAGCGAGAGCCGGTTTCAGATACGGAGGGGGAAGAGGTCTTCGGCGTCGAAGAAGACTCGATCGACCGGATCGAGATTCGCAGAGGTTCGGATGGCGGACCGGTCGTGTTAGAAAGAGAAGGAGAGAAAGGCTGGCGCCTGGTCTCGCCCGTGGCGGCGGACGCGGACGAGGGCGAGGCCGGCCTCCTTCTCCAGAACCTCGCGACCATGCGGTTCGAGCGCGTCGTGGCCCAGGCTTCTTCGGTGAAGCTCTCCGATTTCGGTCTCGAGCCGCCGTCGATCGAGGTGCGCTTCAGAACCAAGGACGGCGCCGAGAGGAGTCTCGCCTTCGGCTCCGACACGCCGACCCCGGCGAACCAGTTCGCCCGCCGCGACGGGGGCGAGGACATCCTCGTCGTCGCCTCCCACCTTTCGATGAATTTCGACAAGAGCGGCTGGGACCTCCGGGACAAGGCGGTGTTCGCCCTCGAAGGCGCTCCGGAGGCAAGTCGCATCGAGATCGAGAGACCTGGAGGGAAGCTAATCCTGATGAAGGAAGGAGGGCTGTGGTTCGTGGCCGAGCCCCGCTCGCGCGCCGACCGCAACCGCGCGGCCGGCATCGCCTCCCGCGTTCGCGGCGCCGAAATGAAGGAAATCGTCCCTCAGACTGGAGAAGCTCTCCAAACCTATGGGCTCGACGCGCCGTCGCGGCGAGTTCGGATCGAGCTCGAAGGCGAGGGCTCCCCCGTGCTCGAGCTCGAGATCGGGGCGAACCAGGATTCCGGCTACTACGCCAGGACCCCGGCGAGGGAGCAGGTGTTCGTCCTCGCCTCGGATCTGGTGGACGAGCTCGATACCGCCGTGAGCGAGCTCCAGTCGAAAAAGCTCTTCGACTACTCCACGTTCGCGGCGAAGCGCGTTCGCATCGAGGGGAAGGGTACCGCCGCTCGCGAGCTCGAACGCCAGGACTCGACGGAGGAGAAGAAGTGGCGGGAGACCGTGCCCGGGCCCGGACGCGATCTCGACACCACGGCGGTCGAGGACCTGCTCTATGCCCTCAGCGGAGCGAGCGGATCCCTGGCGCCGGCCTCTACGAAAGACGAGCCCGACTTCACCATCACGGTGTGGTCGGGCGAGCCCCCGATCGAGGAAACGGTGCTCGTGAGAAAGCGGGTCGATGGGATCGAAGTCGAACGGGCGGGCGAAGACGTGCCTCTCGAGCTCACGAAGGAAGCCTGGAAGGACGTCGAGAACAAGATGAACCTCGAGCCCTCGCCCCAGAAAAAAGAACCTTAGACTAAAACTCCACCCCTACCCTCAGCATCAGGCGCCGCGGCAGGACCCACTCATTGGGCGAGAACTTCTCGCCCTCATCCAGCTGCAGCGTCGAGAAGGAGAGACTCATTGTTCGTCCTGGGAACCAGGGCCCAGAAGCGACGCGCGAGAGACCGCGCCCTTGCCGAAGCGGGCCTCGAGCGCGTCCCGCGCGCGGCCGAGCTTCTCGTTCTTCACCACTTTCTCGGGGCGATCGAAGAGCGAGAGCTGACTCACCTTTCCAGCTGTCGAAAGGCTCGAAACGCTCACCCCCAGAAGACGGACCTTTCTTCCCTTCCACCGGATGCGATCGAGGAGCAAGAGTGCGGCCTCGAAGATCGAAGCTCCGTCGGCGACCGGTGCGGACAATGTATGGGCGCGCGTCTCGGTCGCGAAGGTCTCGTCTCGAAACTTCAGCGTCACCGTCTTTCCCTCGAGGCCGTGCTTCCTCAGCCGGACGGCGACCGCGTCGGAGAGAGACAACAGCGTCTTGCGCGCCCTCTCTGGATCCTCGATGTCCTCCTCGAACGTTGTCTCGTGGCCGATGGATTTCGGCTCGCGGTGCGGCACGACGGGCCGGTCATCGACCCCTCGCGCCAGCAGGAGCAAATGCTCCCCATTTTTTCCCGAGAGTCCCATGGACGCCATTCGCGGATCCGAGGCCGAGAGGCTCCACAAATCGGAGATTCGCCGGAATCCGCCCCGAAGAAGCGGCTCCGCCGTCTTGGGCCCAACGCCCCAGAGCCGCTCGATCGGAAGGTCCCGGAGGAACTCGAGCTCCCCGCCGGGGGGGACCACCACGAGCCCGTCGGGCTTTTCGAGGTCGGAGGCGATCTTCGCGAGGAACTTGTTGGGAGCGACTCCGATCGACGCCCGGAGATCCTCCCCCTTCCAGATGTTCTCCTTGATCTCGGCGGCGAGAGCTCTTCCGCGCTGCGGAAGGCAAATCACGCTCACGTCGAGAAACGCCTCATCGATGGACAGAGGCTCGACCAGATCGGTGTAGCTTCCGAGGATGTCCATGATGCGGCTCGATACCTCGGCGTACTTTTCCATGTTCACGCGAAGGTAGATGCCCTGGGGACAGGCGCGCCAGGCGCGAGAGATGGGCATCGCCGAGCGCACGCCGTAGCGGCGGGCTTCGTAGGACGACGCCGCCACCACTCCGCGCCCCCTCCCGTCCTTGGGGTCGGCGCCCACGATGACGGGCTTCCCGCGGTACTCGGGATGATCGCGCTCTTCCACGGACGTGTAGAACGCATCCATGTCCACGTGGAGGATCGTTCGTGTCACGACGGGACCTCCGCCCGGCGCTTCAATAACCGAGCCGCTTGCAGTAGCCGCTCTGGTAGCAGGGGCGATCGGGCTCGATGACGCAGGGGCTCGGCGCCTCGGCGTCCAGCGGTTTGGCGTCATCGCCGGGGATCTTCAGGACGATGAGCGCCGGATGGCCGGCATCCGTGTGAGATTCGTGAGGCGCGAGCCTCTTTTCGAGCTCTTCTCTCACCAGCCCCCGGATTCGATCGCGCGCCGCGTTCATCCCAGATCCACCCGATCGACGACGGCGACGATGGCGCAATCGAGCGGGCTTTCGAGCCTTCCTGAGATCATCGAGGCGGAGCGGCCCTCCTGGACCACGAGAACGTGGTCTCCCTCGCCGGCGCCGGCGCCGTCGACCGCGAGCAGAACCTCGCCGCGATCGAGCCCTTCCGGGGTGAGAGGCTGGACGAGGAGGAGCTTTCGTCCCTCGAGCTTGTAGTGCTTCTCCGTAGCCACGACGCTCCCTGCGACTCTGCCGAGGATCATTTGTGTTTCTTGACTGGAGCCTTTGATGGGATCGGCGAAAACGTGCCGGAGACGGAGTCCACCTTTCCCACGATGGCCGCGTCCGCGAGAACCGTGTCGGGAAGAAACGCGAACGCCGCCTCCCGGCCTTTCACGAACAGGACTTCCTCGCCGGCTCCCACGCCGACGCCGTCGATGGCCACGAGAGCGGCACCAGCCGGAGCGCCGGAGGGCGCGATCGGCTGGATGACGAGGAGGGTGCGGCTCTCGAGAGCCGGGTCCTTCACCGTCGCGACGACGCTTCCGACGACTTTCGCGAGCTGCATGGACGTCAGCTCCTCCCCGCGGAGGGGAGGTCCACTTCGTCGACGATCCCGGCGACCGCGGCGTCCACCGGCCGATCGGCGCAGCCCGAGGCCATGCGCGCGGAGCTTCCCGACACGACCAGCACCAGGTCGCCGACGCCGGCATCGACGGTGTCGACCGCGACGACGTAGCCGTCCTTCGGGCGGCCATCGGGCTCGACCGCCTGCACCACGAGGAGCTTGAAGCCCTCGAGCCGCTCGTCCTTGCGGGTCGCCACCACCGTGCCCGTCACTCTGCCGAGGATCATCGGGTTTCCCGCCTGAACTCTTGGCGGTTACTTGCTGTTGGTCTTCCCGATCGGAAGGCGATCCTCGAGGCTCGAGTGCGGTCTCGGGATCACGTGCACCGACACCAGCTCGCCCACGCGCCTCGCGGCGGCGGCGCCCGCGTCGGTCGCCGCTTTGCAGGCCGCGACGTCCCCTCGGACCATGACGGTCACGTAGCCGGCCCCGATCTTCTCGTACCCGATCAAGGTGACCTTCGCGGCCTTGACCATGGCATCGGCTGCCTCGATCATCGCCACCAGACCCTTGGTCTCGATCATTCCCAATGCTTCACCCATGGAATCCGCCATGCATCCTCCCTATGAGAAAACGAAAAACGATTGCCCCGATTGCTTCGTCACTATCGGTCGACTTCGCGAATGGCCTCCGCGATGAGATCCACGAGCTCCCGGCGGGTGAGACGGACCTCGTCTCCGTCGCCCGCGGCCTCCGCCGGAACCGGACAGGCGTCGCCGCCGGGCGGTCCCTGGAGCTGGTAGACCTTCTGGCGCAAATCCAGAAGGCGAGAGACCTCCTGCCTCGGCAAGAGGCGCTCCCCTCCGAGCTGCCGCGAGATGAGCGAGATCTCGGCGAAGTGCTCGATCACTTCCATCTTGTAATACGCGTCGTAGATGTCTTTGCCCACGGTGAGCGCTCCGTGGTTCGAGAGCAGAATTCCGTCGGAGGTGCGGACCAGGCGATCGACCGAGTCCGCGAGCTCCCGGGTGGAAGGGGTTCCGTACTGCGCCAGAGGAACGCAGCCGAGGGTCACCACCACTTCGGCGAGGACCGCCTTGTTCAGCGGAATTCCGGCGACGGCGAACCCCGTGCACTTCGGCGGGTGCGCGTGCACCACCGCCCGCACGTCGGGCCGGGCCCGGTAGACGGCGAGGTGCATCTGGATCTCGGTCGATACCCGGAGCTCTCCCTGGAGTTTTCGCCCGTCCATGTCGCAGGTCACGATCATCGAGGGCGTCAGGTACCCCTTGCATGCCCCCGCCGGGGTGCTCATGACCTCGTTCTCTCCGAGCCTGATGCTGGCGTTACCTTCCATCGCCGCGATGTAGCCGTTTCCGTAGAGGCGCCGTCCGACCTCGCAGACGTCTTCCTTGAGCTGGTCGAAGGTGTTCAAGTGCCGGCACTCCGGAAGGACGCGCGGCAGGCCTCGGAGCAGAAGTGGATCGGCTCTCCGGCGCGAACCTCGACGAGAGCGCGGCTTTCGGGAACGTACACCCCGCAGACCGGATCCCGGACCATGAGGCCTTTGTAAACCCCCGGCATCGCTCCGCCGCCGCTCGAGCCTCCCGGGGGCTGGGCCAGAGCCCCGCGGAAGAAGCTCCGCCACACGACCCGGAGCAGGAATGCGATGACGACCCAGTAGAGCCAGCGAACGAGCATGTCAACTTCCCGCGTGCGCGGATTTCAAAGCCTCGAGCTCGTCCTTGACGGCCGTCGCTTCCGCCGAATCGGGCGCGACTTCCATGAGCTTCTCCCAGAGCGCGAGCCCGCCCTGGATGTCCTTCTGTACGTAGAGCTTGATACGCCCGAGGCCGAGGAGGCTCGGGGCGTGGGCTGGGTCTTTGGCGAGGTTATCCTCGAATGCGGCGACGGCGGGCTCCAAACGCCCGAGGTTCAGGTAGGCGATCGCAAGATGGTTCCTGGCGTGAAGATCGCCGGTGTCAATCCGGATGGCCTCCTCGAGCCAGGGCACCGCGTCGCCGTGACGGCCCGCCTCCATGTAGAGGCCCCCGATCCGCGTGCGCACCGCGCCGTCCCGGGGATTGTCGCGGGCCTCGGCCTCGAGAGTCTGGATCTCGTTCTCGTCGAGCTTGCGGGCCTCGCTTTTCGCGTCGAGGCCGATGGTCGAGCCCGGCATCGCCGCGGATTCGCCAGCGGCCGGGGCAGCCGAAGGAGAGACGGCGCGAACGACGAAGTAGCCGGCCGCGACCCCGAACGCGAGCCCCGACACGAAGAACACGAGATCGCGATTCATGGCATTCAGGCGAATGAGTCTATCATCTATCGCTGGCCCCCGGCCGCAAGCCAAGGCTCAGCCCGTCGCCAGTGGCGGATGAAGGGCTTGTCTTGCCACCGATCTCGGGCGAAGACCCTTCAGATCCACGGACTCGCAGAGGGAGACCAAGCCCGTATACAGAAATCCCACCTGGAAGAGAACCAGAAACGGAATCGAGCCGAGAATCTGGTGGGTCGCCGCGTAGGCCACGCTCACCGTGAAGTACAGACCGACAGCCACTTCGATCGAAGGAAGGAAGCGTGTCCTTTCGGGGCCCCGGTATTTCTTCTGCTTCCAGCCGTCGGCGGACGACTCGATCCGGTACTTCGGGGTCCTCACGAAAGAAGTTTCCTTCCCCATCAAGGCCTCGACGACCGCCCGCGCGTTCGAAAGGCACATTCCGATTCCGAGCGCGAGCAGCATGGGAAGGACCTTGAGACGCTGCCGCCAATCCGGGTAGAGCTCGCGCTGCGAGACGACGTAGAAGCTCGTGACCGACGCCGTCGCGAGGAGAAAGAGCGGAACGTCGAGGAGCAGCATCTCCGCGAAACCCATGTCGAAGCGGATCAGCATGCTCGGGAACATGAGGGCCGAGAGCAGCACCATGAGCGGGTAGGCCAGGTTCGCGGTCAGATGAAAGAGGGCCTCGACCTTGACGCGGAGGCTCAAAGGGCTCGCGAGAATCCGCGGAAGGAGCTTCCTCGCCGTCTGGATCGAGCCCTTCGACCACCGATGCTGCTGGCTCTTGAAGGCGCTCATCGAGACCGGAATCTCCGCGGGCGCGACGACGCCAGGGAGGAACACGAAGCGGAAGCCCGCGAGCTGGGCCCGGTAGGAGAGATCCATGTCCTCGGTCAGCGTGTCGTGCTGCCACCCTCCGGCTTTCTCGATGGCCTCGCGGCGCCACAGCCCGGCGGTGCCGTTGAAATTGAAAAACGCCCCCGCGCGGTGGCGCCCGCCGTGCTCCAGCACGAAATGGGCGTCGAGGAGCACCGCCTGAATTCGGGTCAGGAGTGAGTACGAGTCATTGATGTGACCCCATCGCGCCTGGACCATCCCGACCTCGCGGTCCACGAAGTGGTGGACGGTCTGGCGGAGGAAATCCGGCTCGGGTACGAAATCGGCGTCGAAGACGCCGATGATCTCCCCCTTGGCCGCTGCGAGGCCGGCCGCAAGGGCGCCCGCTTTGAAGCCCGTCCGATCGGATCGGTGAAGGTAGTGAATGTCGACGCCCCGCGCCCGATGGAGCTCGACCCGGGCTCGGGCGCGGTCTTTGGTCTCGTCGGTCGAGTCGTCGAGGACCTGAATCTCGAGAAGCTCTCCCGGGTAGTCCAGACGGCAAACGGAGTCGATGAGCCTGAGAACCACGTAGAGCTCGTTGTAGACCGGGAGCTGGATGGTGACCCGCGGGAGCGTTTCGAAGCGGGCGGATGGCTCGAGGCAGAGGTGGCGATTCCGAAAGTAGAGATACACCATCCGGTAACGATGGATCCCGAAGATCGCGAGCGTCGTCAGGACCGCAAAGTATAGAGCGAGCAAGAGGTCGCTCAACAAATTCATAGACTCATAAGGGCCGTCGAAAACATCCCCTTATCGTAGACTGCCGAAAGACAAAGCCCAAATGCTCAGAACGCCCATCGGGATCGTCTGGATCGCGGCCGCGGTCGAAATCGTGCTCGCGCTTCTCGCCGCCTTGTACGTCGACAGGGAATCGACCTTCCCCCTCTACCTCTCACTCTATTTGGCGATGTCTCTCCCCTGGCTCGCGGCGAGCTACGTCGCCGTCCGGGACCAGATGAGCCAGATGAGGAAGAGCTCGCGTGCATCCGATACCGCGCTCGTCCTCGGGGTCGCGGCGATCCTGCGCGCGCTCTTCCTCCTCACGGACCCCGTCCTCTCCGACGACGTCTTTCGCTACGTATGGGACGGCCGAGTCCAGCACGCCGGCATCAACCCCTACCTCTACGCCCCCGGCGACCCGGTTCTCACGCCCCTCAGGGACGAGCTCCCGGAGATCTACGCCGGCATCAACAACAAGGACATCCCGACCCTCTACCCCCCTCTGATGCAGCTCCTCTTCTACGCGGCGACCTCGGCCTCCTCGAGCCTCCTCTGGATGAAGGTGTTTTTCACCCTGTTCGATCTCGCCCTCATCTTCGCCCTCACGCGACTCCTCGCCGCTCTCGGCCTCAATCCGCTGCGGGCGCTCCTCTACGCCTGGAGTCCCCTTCCCGTGGTCGAGATCGCGGGAAGCGGCCACAACGACGTGGCCGCGATTTTTTTTCTAATCGCGGCGCTCTGGGCTCTCGAGCGAAGGCAAGGGCTCTCATCGATAGCGCTCGCGACCGCATCCGGCCTCGCGAAGCTCGCCGGGTTCGCCCTTCTTCCCTTCTTCGGGCGTTTCGTTCCGTTCCGGACATTCTGGGCCGTGCCCGTTGCGACGGCCCTCGCGGTACTCCCCTACGCGGCGGCGGGCGAGCATGCGTTTCGAGGGATTTCGGAGTACGCCCTCCGCTGGCGAGGAAACGACAGCCTCTTCCACGTTCTCTTCTTTCTTACGGGGTCCCTGTCGAGCGCCAAGCTCGTCGTCGTCGCGATCCTCGCCGTCCTCGCTCTCTGGCTCTTCTGGCGAAGGATGCCGCCCGTTCGCGCTTTTTTCTGGACTCTCGGCGCCATCCTCCTCCTGACACCGACGCTCCATCCCTGGTACCTACTCTGGGTAGCTCCCTTTCTCGCGGTCTTTCCCCATCCGGCGTGGCTCTTCCTCCAGGCAAGCGTGGCCCTGAGCTATCACGCCTCCTACCTCGCGACCCCGGGCGAGCCGTGGCAAGAGGTTTTCTGGATCAAGCTCCTCGAGTACGGACCGTTCTTCTTCCTCCTTGGGCTAGACCTGCTAAAGTGGGCGCTCCATGGATCCCGAAAGGCTCCGGAAGATCCTGAAGGCGGTCGAGCAGGGGGAGATGACCGCGGATAGCGCCGCCGAGAAGCTGAGGACCGTTTCTTTCGAGGACCTCGGCTTCGCCAAGATCGACCACCATCGGTCTCTCCGGCGCGGTTTCCCCGAAGTGATTTTCGGTCCGGGAAAGACTCCCCCCCAGGTTGCCGCCATCGCCACCCGTCTCGCCGAGACTGGCCAGATCGTTCTCGTCACCAAGACCACCGAGGAGGCCTACCGCGCGGTCGCGGCCGCGCTTCCGGGAGCGGTCTGGCACCAGGAGGCGTCCGCGATCACCGTGGGCCGGGCAAGCGTGGAGCGGGTTGGGAAAGCTTCGGTTCTTTCGGCCGGCACCTCGGACATACCCGTCGCCGAGGAAGCCGCTCTCACCGCCGAGCTCATGGGGGCAACCGTAGGCCGGCTTTACGACGTGGGGGTCGCGGGGCTCCATCGCCTCCTCGATCGCATGGACGTTCTCTCTTCCGCCGACGTGCTCGTGGTGGTCGCGGGGATGGACGGAGCGCTCCCGAGCGTCGTCTCCGGTCTCACCCGGGCTCCCGTCGTGGCCGTTCCCACGAGCGTCGGCTACGGGGCGAGCTTCTCCGGTCTCTCGGCCCTTCTCGCGATGCTGAACGGGTGCTCTCCCGGAGTCGCGGTCGTCAACATCGACAACGGCTTTGGCGGGGGGTATCTCGCGGGTCTCCTCTGCCGGCCAGGCCCGCCGTAGCCCCGCGAAGGCGGGCTCAAATCTGACCCGGAGCCTCGCCTATGCTAAAATAGGTGGTTGGTCTATTTTCCCGGGGGTCTCGGGGAAATACCTCGTGTCGATGAACACTAGTGCCTCCTTCACGCTAGATTTCGACAAGATCCGCGCGGTCCTCGCGGGGCTGACCCAAACCGCGAAGGGCCGGGTCCTCGCCGAAACCCTCGAGCCTTCCTCCGCGATCGAAGTCGTCCGCCGCCGTCTCGACGAGACGGGCGAAGCCAAACGCCTCGCCGAAGAGAACGCCCGGCTCGCGCTCGAAGGCCTCCCCGAGGTCGAGAGCGACCTTCAGGAGCTCGGGATCGAAGGCCGTATCCTCGGAGTCGAGAGCTTTCTCCGGCTCGCGACCGCAAGCGCCATCGTCCGGGAAACGCGATGCGCCCTTCTCGCGCGCAAGAGCGAGGCGCCGCTTCTGGCGTCTTTAGCCGAGAGCCTTCCGCGCCTCGAGGAGCTCGAAGCCGGCGTTCGAAGGATCCTCGATCCCGCGACCGAGACCGTTCGTGACGATGCCAGTCGCGAGCTCGAGCGGATCCGTCAGAGCGGAAGGAGGCTCGAGTCCAAGCTGGGAAAGCTCCTCGATCAAGCGCTCAACTCGCGCGACAACCAGAAGCTCCTGCAGGAGAGCCTGGTCACCTACCGGAACAACCGCCCCGTCGTGCCCATCAAGGCGGAGTGCCGATCGCAGTTTCCGGGGATCGTGCACGGCGCCTCCGCGAGCGGCGCGACGCTCTTCGTCGAGCCTCTCGCAACCGTCGAGATCGGAAACGAGATGGCGATTCTTCGCGATCGAGAGCGCGAAGAGATCCGGAGGATTCTCGCGGAGCTCACCGAGCGGGTTCGGCCGCGCCGGGACGACGTCGCTTTCGCCGTCTCCGTCCTTGCGGAGATCGATCTCGCGCAGGCCAAGGGCCGTCTCTCCGAAATCAGCCGCGGGGACGCGCCCCTCCTCACCGAGAAGAGCGAGCTCCGGCTTTACGAGGCCCGCCATCCCCTTCTGATTCCCGAGGTCGCCGCGCGCGCGGGTCATCCGCGCGAGGGCCGACCGGTGCCCCTCACGTTCGGCCTCGCGGAGGGGAAACGCGGTCTGGTGTTCACCGGCCCCAATACCGGCGGAAAGACCGTCGCGCTCAAGACAGCGGGCCTCCTTTCACTCATGAACCAGGCGGGGCTCCACGTGCCCGCGCGCTCCTCGAGTATTTTTCCCATCTTCAAGTCGATCTTCGCGGACATCGGCGACGACCAGTCTATCGGCTCCTCGCTTTCGACGTTCTCGTCGCACCTCACGAAGGTGGTCTCGATGGAGCGCGAGCTCGAGCTCCCGGCTCTCGTGATCCTCGACGAGGTGGGGACGGGAACCGACCCCGCGGAAGGAGGGGCTCTCGGGACAGCGCTCATCGAGCACTTTCTCGAGCGCGGGGCCATGGTGCTGGCTTCGACTCACCACGGGCTCCTCAAGGCATACGCTCTCACCCACGAGGGAGTCGGAGCGGCCTCGTTCGAGTTCGACCCCAAGACCTACGCTCCCACCTATCGGATCGTGGAGGGAGCCGCCGGAAGGAGCCTCGCGTTCGAGATGGCTGCGCTCCTCGGCCTTCCGCCAAGGATCGTGAACCGGGCGCGCGCGCTCGAAAGCGAGAGGGAGCGCCAGGTGGGAGAGCTCGTTTCGCGGCTCGAGGCGGAGAGCGCCGAGATCGGGGAGGAGCGGCTTCGCCTCGCGGAAGATCGGAAGGCCGCGGAGGAGAGCCGGCGCCGGATCGAAGCACGGGAGGAAGAGGAGCGGCAGGAGCGAAGGCGGCGTCTTTCCGCTTTCCGCACCGCTCTCGAAGAAGAGGTCGATTCCACCCGCCGCGAGCTTAAAGACGTCGTCGCGGAGGCGAGGCGGGCCATCGCCGAGATCCGCGCCTCGCGGCAAGACGATCGCGCCCTTCTTTCGGAGCTCGAAAAGACGCTCTCGAATCGCATCGAAGCTTCGACGGCGCCTCTCCTCGAGAGAGCAAAAGCAGAGACGGCGCGGGAAGTCTTCCCCGTCAGCCTCGAGGCCATCCGAAAAGGGACCAGGGTCCTGGTCGCTAGCTTCGGGATGGAGGGTATCGTCGAGAGGATCGCGGGAGACGAGGCGGAGGTCGTCGTGCGGGACAAGAAGCTCAGGCTTCCCGTCAGAAGCCTCGAAGCGCTTCCCCCGATGGCGCCGGTCGCAACCGTCTTGGCGCCGCGAGGCGGCGGCACTCATTTCCCGGCAGGCAAAGACATCCCCGAAGAGCTCAACCTCATCGGATGTACGGTGGATGAGGCCCTGAGCCAGGCGGACAAATTTCTGGACGACGCGCTCCTGAGCGAGTATCGTCACGTGCGTTTAATCCACGGTCACGGCACCGGGCGGCTGAAGAGCGCCTTGAGGGAGTGGCTTTCTTCCCACCCCAGGGTCGAAAAGCTCGAGAGCGACAGCCGTGGAGGGGTCACTGTAGTGGAGCTCAAGGAATAATGCCCTCGATTCCACAGGACTTCATCGACCTGGTCCGGAGCTCGACCGACGTCGTCGGTGTCATTTCCCAGTACGTCCCTCTCAAGGCCTCGGGAGCGAGCTTCAAGGGACTCTGTCCGTTCCATAGCGAGAAGACCCCTTCCTTCCACGTGAATCCCGAGCGTCAGATCTTCCACTGCTTCGGGTGCCATCAGGGGGGCGACGCCTTCAAGTTCCTGATGCTCTACGAGAAGCTGTCGTTCGTCGAAGCCATCGAGCAGCTCGCGTCGAGAGCCGGGCTTCAAGTGCCGCGCGCCTCGGGAGCCTCGCGGCGCGAGGAGGAAGAGCGAACGATCCTCCTGAAGCTTCACGACGAAGCGGCCAAATATTTTCGGGGCCAGCTCCTCGATCCAAAGGAAGGGGCGAAGGCCCTCGACTACCTGAAGAAGCGCGGTCTCACCCCGGAAACCCTCGAGACCTACGGGTTTGGCTGGGCTCCCGATCAGTGGAGCGGCCTTCTCGACCACCTCGGCCGAAAGGGGGCGAAGCCGGAGCACGTGGAGCGCGCCGGATTCGCGGTTCCCCGGAAGACAGGGAAAGGGTTCTACGACCGGTTCCGGAGCCGGGTCATGATCCAAATCCGCGGCGAGTCGGGGCGCATCGTTGCTTTCGGAGGCCGGATTCTCGGCCCGGGCGAGCCCAAGTACCTGAACTCTCCAGAAACCCCTATCTATAATAAGAGCTCGCTCCTCTACGGATTCGACCGCGCCAAGGAAGCCATCCGCAAGGAGGGTTTCGCGATCCTCATGGAGGGCTACCTCGACTGCCTTCAGGCCTATCAGGCGGGGATCGGCAACGCGGTCGCCTGCTGCGGCACGAGCCTCACCAAGGGGCACGCCCGGCTCCTCCGCCGCTACGCCGAACGGGTCGTCGTCAACTTCGACCCCGACGCCGCGGGTGAGCGGGCGGCGCGGAGAAGCATCGATCTCCTCCTCGAGGAAGGCTTCGAAGTGCGGGTGCTCCGCCTTCCCGACGGCGAGGATCCGGACAGTTTCCTCCTGAAACACGGCTCCGCGCGCTACCGGGAGCTTCTGTCGAACGCCCTGTCGCTGGTGGACTTCTTGATCGCCGAAGCCGGGAAGCGCTACGATGTGGGCGACCCGAGGGGCAAGGCGGCGTTCCTGAACGACGTTTTGCCGGTCATCGGGAAGATTCCGAACCGAGTGGAGCGTGTAGGCTACATTGGCCCCCTCGCGGAGCACGCCGGCATCACGGACCAGGCGGTCCTGAACGAGCTTCGGCGGCACGTCGAGATTCAAGCCCACCGGTTTCAACTCCCTTCCGCGGAGAAGTCTGTCTTGAAGCCCGCGGAACGGGATCTGATTCGCTGGTTGATGAAGAGTCCCGAGGAGTCGGCAATCCTCGAGGAAATCGAGGAGGAGGATCTGGAGGGCTTGTGGGCGGCGCCGATCTTGAGGGCGATGAAAGAGCTCGTGGCTTCCGGCACGCTTACCGCGGAGCGCCTTCTCGACCGGCTTTCGTCGGAAGACGTGCGGAATCAGCTGACCCGGATTCTCATGGAGCCTTCGCCGCTCCCCACCCGGCAGACCCCCCGGGACTGCTTCGACAAGCTGCGCCAGGAGCGGCTGCAACGGGAATTGAAGCGTCCCCGAGGGCAGACCGAGCCCCTGAACGACCAACAACTCGCCGAGAGGATGTCTCTCGCTCGGCGCATCGAAATGCTCAAATAGGTTAGGAAACAGCATGACCGAGGAATCGATCCGAAGCAGTATGG
>Ga0184637_10000790_pt1 | contig 22596 bp, 18 predicted proteins | sample PLM3_127_b2_FD_133143 | JGI IMG/M metagenome (GOLD analysis project Ga0184637, IMG submission 133143) | Groundwater sediment microbial communities from an aquifer in East River, Colorado, USA - PLM3_127_b2 | ecosystem: Environmental > Terrestrial > Soil > Riparian zone | place: USA: East River... | reverse complement strand
TTCGGACTCTTCCGAGAACTGCTCCGTCAGGTGATTCCGAAACTGGTCGATCTCCTTGCGAAAGAACTCCGCCGCCTCCATCTTTCCCGCAGGGGGAAGCCTCGAGCCGAGCTTGCGCGATGCTTCCTCGGCGCGCTCGAGGAAGATGCGGGAACGCTCGACGAGATGGTGAGGCTTTGCCTCCTCGCGTCCTCGAGGCCGGGCCTCGGACTGCGCGGCAAAGGCGAGAGTCGCCGCGTCGACGCTCAGGAGGAAGAACGAAACGAGAAGGGGATAGGCAACGAACCGGGTCCGATCGAGAAGATGTCGCATGGTTTCGGCCTGAGACGAGCTTCTTCAAGACCGACGGCGAGGTTGGGGAGCTTTACCGGCGGACCCAGCGAGGATAGGACCTCGTCTGGTGCGAAGAGGCTAGCAGAAAAGAAATGGGGATGTCAATAGCGAGATTGCTTAGTTCTCGATCTCGCTACTACTCTACTGAGAAACAAACTCCATGTCGTGACCTGGCCCGTTCTCCAGAAAAACGAGCATTCATAAAGGTTGGACACACTGGTCTTTTAACGAGCTGCCGAATCGTTCTCAGGAATCCATCCGAGTCCACCACCGTAACAAACGACGTTGCTAAGACTTAGTTTCTCGGAGGCAGGGTCCGTTCCACTTCCCCCGCAGACGGGGCACACAGGCGCAGCCTCTCCTCGGCTCGGTATTAGAGCATGCAGCCAAGAGTAATTTCGGCTTCCTTGGAAGAGGGCGAGGTTTCTAATCCTCTCATCTACCTCGACACTCCACTCCTCTACCGACCCCCACGCGAAGCTGATCACGTCACCGCTTGGACGAACCAGAAAACAGCCCCCTGCATCGCATATCAGCGGAAGCGCCTTGAGCTGGGAAGCCGCGTCCCGAAGCTTCAGCGAGTCCGGTTCCGAGCCGGATGCGTAGCGCTCTATCTCCTCGTGTATTAGATTCGAGATCGAGGGGTCAATCACCTCAGAGCTCCTATCACTTGCACGAACTCGCCACCCTTTCACGCTAGAATCGATAATCGAGCAGTTCGTTCACGCTGAATAACGTGTCAGCTGTTTACCTTCACTAAAAACTGCCACCTCAATGCAATGCTGCCAGGCGTACACCTCGATCTTGGAAGTTTCGACAACAATATGGAAGGACCCTGGTTCTTCGGATTTTCCCACCACTTCGAATACTCTGCCTGGGAGAATGACCAAGTGGTCTCCGTAGGGCTCCAAGTGGAAGTCGAGGTTCGATGCGCTGCTGTTCTCAACCAGTATCGACGAAATATACAATTCCATGCGACAAGCCCTCACTGAAGAACCTTAGCCGCCGCGTCCATGAGAAGCGCGCGGCCAGCGGCGCTCATATTCGTAGGATTATCAAGGACCACGCGAACGTAGAAGTCTCGCCACGCAATTGCCATCTCATAGGTTACGCCTCGCGACAGAAGTTCTGCGCGGGTCAGCTGCGGAATCCGCGCAAGTGCTTGTACTGCGCCGTTACCCCACTGCATAACGATCCTTCCGAACTGCGATACTGTGCTTGGCTTCGGGCTTAACGGATTCGTAGTACCGACGTCATCCGAATCGGAGGGGTGAGCCGCTGCTCCTCGCGCGGCGATGCCTGGATCTTCCGCACGACGTCCATCCCGGAGACGACTCGTCCGAAAGCGGCGAAGCCCTGGCCGTCGGGGTTGCGTTTGCCACCGAAGTCGAGCTCCCCCTGATCCCCGATGCAAAGAAAGAAGCTCGAGGTCGCCGAGTCCGGCTCGCCGCGAGCCATGGAAATCGCTCCGTCGCGGTGCGAGAGGCCGGTCGTGGTCGTGCGCTCGAGAGCGATTGGCTCGCGCTTCTCGCTTTCCTTCGCGGCGGCGACGCTCGCCTGGACGACCTCGATCTTGACGTCGTTGTCCCGCTGGTTATCGGGAGTCACTGTTCGGTGGAACTGACCGCCGTCGTAGTGGCCGGCGTCGACGTAGTGGAGGAAATTCTCGGCAGTGATAGGCGCCCGCGCCTCGTCGACCTCGACCTCGATCTCTCCGATCTCGGTCACGATGAGGACGCGCACCGCGCCCTGCGCCGCGAGAAAACCTGTGAGGAATGCCAGAGCGATCATCAGAACCTGAAGAGCTTCGTAAACTTTACCGCAAACGTGCGGCTTTGGAGCAGAGGAAACCCGCTGACGTCAGTGGCCCGGCCATCGGTATAGACCACGAACAAATCGCTCCCGGGCTCGTACTCCCAGCGGAGCCGAACGCTCGTCGAGACCGAGTCGCTCGCGGAGTTGTACTGAATGTAGCTCATCACCGCCGTTCGCGGGCTGAGAGTCCAGTTGAAACGCGAGCTCACCAGATCGGTTCGGAACTTCCCCTGTGGCAAATCGACGAAGTTGAAGCCGAGGCTTGGCTCGATGGAGAACTTGGGAGAGACCTCGATCCGGGCAGCGTAGGCGATCTCGTCCCTCTCGCCGCCGAAGAACGTCCCGGTGCGAAACAGGAGGTCGCCGGGGACGGGCCTCTGGGGGCCGAAGCGGTAGAGAAACCTCACGTCCTCGAAGTCGTAGCCTCCGATCGGAAGCACCACGCCCTCCGCGATCTCGAACTCTTCCAGAAGAAACTCGTACTGGCGGTTGTACTCCACCGTGGCCTCGTCGCCCACCTGGAACTCGGTCACGAACCTCCCCTGATACCGCCGGGTCTCCAGGATTCCGCTCGGCTCACCTTCGATGTAGTCGATCTCGCCTTGAAAGACGAAGCGACGGATGGCGTCAATCGCGGGTCGAGGGCTGAACCGCGCCTGAGCGTAGTCTCGGCGAAACGCCTCGCGGCTGAGAAACCCCAGCTCGGGCTTGAAGCTCTCCCCTACCAGGAGGTGCTGAAGCACGAGGCCATAGCGATCGCCGCCGTAGTCGAGCTCCGCGCGATAGCTGGTATCGTTTCCGGCAACGACACCCCCCGCGGCGAGGGGCGTTCGGCTCACGGCATAGAAGGCGTTGACGCGCAGGTTGGTGAAGAAGGAAAAGTTGGCGTCGACCCCCAGAAGGCTATTGGCGTCGGCGCCCTCGGTCAGCGACGTCGTTCGATGGGTCGCGAGAACCCCGACGTCACTCCGTCCGAGGACGTCGCGCCGCAGCCGAAAGACGCTGAAGTTCGTGGCATCGATCGCGGCGCCGTCAACGCCGCGGGTCTGGATGTTGAGCGCCCCGATACGGTAGGCGCCCGCGCGTCCGGTGACACGGCCTCCGGTGAGAATCGGATCGACGCCGAGATCGGTCAGTCCAATGCGGCGGCTGAAGAACGGGATGGGGGTGAGCTCGGTTTCGTCGTCTCCCGGATTGTTGCGGTTGCCCCCGCGCCGCTCGACGCCGCCAAAAGTGAAAATCGACTGCCCCTCTAGAAAGAATTCTCGCTTCTCCGGGAAGAACAGACTGAATCGCGTCAGGTTCACCTGCTGCTGGTCCTCCTCCACCTGCGCGAAATCGGTGTTGTAGGTGAAATCAGAAACCAGTCCCGGGGTCAGGCCGTACTTCACGTCGAGCCCGGCGTCGGCGTCGAAGTCGTTCTCCTGCGGGGGATCCGCCGCGCGGTCGGTGACCGCGGTCGCGATGCCGTACGGCTTGAGCTCGAGGCTCCTCGAGCCCAAAGGAGCCTCGATCCCCACGAGCGTCGCCGCCTCCGAGAATTTATAGATCCCGCGGAAGCGGTGCGACGCCGCGATCGGAGAGAGGAACGTCTCCTCGTTCTTCCATCGGATCGAGCGCCTCAAGTTGAAGCTCCAGATTTGATCGCGGCCCTCGCGATACCGCAGAGATTTGAAGGGGATCGCGATCTCGACCATCCACCCCTGGTCGAAGACCGACGCCTTCGTGTCCCACACGGTGTTCCAGTCCTGGTTGTTCGTCTGCCCCTCGTCCCCCACCGCCTGGTCTCGAAGCGCTCCGAGGGGATTCGTCTGGAAGAAGAAGCCGTTTCGCCGATCGTAGAACGTGTCGAACACCAGGGTAACGTTCTCATTCTGGAAGATGTTGAAGTTATCCCGCCGCATCTCGTTGATGATCATCCGCTCCGGTTGGCTGTCCCAGCAGCGCGCGCTCACGTAGACGTTCTCGTCGTCGAAGAATACCCAGGCCTCGGTCCTCTCGGTCGCGGGCTCCCCTTCCCGCGGCTCCTGCTGCACGAAGTCGCTCACCGGAAGAACCTGCGAGTAGACCGGCTCGTCGAGCTTCCCATCGAGGACGATGGGCTCGGCGATGCGCGTGGCCCGGAGCGTGACTCGGCCGCGGTCGTCCCTGGAGACGACGGCCGGGGCCACCGGTGGCGCCGGACCATCGATGACCGGCAACCCATCGTTTTGATCTTGAGCCGGAATGTCGCGCGACGAAAGCACCAGGGCGACGACGAGAATCGGGAGAGCGCTAGAATGAACCCGCGACGGCATCGATCATGGATTCTAGCAGGGGTTCGTTCGAAACGGCCTATCCCCGCGGATTCTTCCTCGATCCCACGTCGCGCGACGGGCTGGAGAACTACGCCAGGGACCAGGGGTGGATTGCTCCCGGCGAGGCTCTCCTCTTTGTCTCGAAGGCGGGCGAGGGGAACATGAACCTCACACTCCGGCTCGTGACCACCGAGAAGAGCTGCATCCTCAAGCAAGCCCGCCCCTGGGTCGAGAAGTATCCCGCGATCGAGGCGCCCGCCGGGCGCGCGCTCGTCGAGGCGGCCTTCTACCAGGCGGTTTCCTCTCGTCCCCCGATCCGCGCCGCCATGCCCGCGCTTCTCGGGCAGGACCCGGATTCCGGAGTCCTCGCCCTCGAAGACCTGGGAGAGGCGCAGGACTTCACGCCGCTTTACCGCGGGGAGCGTCTCTCAGAAAGCGATCTCGAAGCGCTCGTTTCTTTTCTGGCCGAGCTGCATCGCCCTTTCGCCGCGCCGGAGCGCCTCTTCGAGAACCGCGAGATGCGGGCCTTGAACCACGAGCACATATTCCGCCTACCCCTGGCCTCCGAGAACGGTCTGGACCTCGATCGAATTACTCCCGGGCTCGGCGCCGTGGCGCACGAAATGCAAGAGGACGAGTCGTACGTCGCCCGGGTACGCGAGCTCGGCTCTCTCTACCTCGAGGACGGCCCGTCTTTGGTGCACGGCGACTTTTTTCCCGGAAGCTGGCTCCGAACGGCCGGCGGGGTTCGCGTCATCGACCCCGAGTTCTGCTTTCTGGGAAACGCGGCCTTCGACGTGGGGGTGCTGCGCGCGCATCTGCACCTCTCTCGACAGCCGGAGCTCGCCGAAAAGGCGGTCGCGCTCTACGGCGCGGGCGCGGACTTCGCCGCGACCGCGAACGGCTTCGCGGGGGCCGAGATCATGCGCCGGCTCATCGGAGTGGCGCAGCTTCCTCTAGAAGCGGGGCTCGAGGAAAAGAGGGAGCTCCTCGCGCTCTCGAAACGTCTGGTATAAGCTTTCCGTTTCCTTCAGGGGAGAGAACCAGATGCGAGTCGCTCGAAGAGTCTTGGTGCTTGGCGCCGTGCTGTGCTCGTTGGGATGCGCCACCGAGCCGCCGGAGGAGCCCGCGGATCTCGTGCTCCGAAACGGCAAGGTCGCCACCGTCGACGAATCCCGCCCGGACGCGAACGGCGTGGCGGTGCGGGCGGGCAGGATCGTCGCGGTCGGAAGTGATGAAGAAATCGAAGCGTTCGTAGGCCCTGAGACCGAAGTTCTCGATCTCGAGGGCCGGCTCGCGATCCCCGGGTTCATCGAGGGCCACGGGCATTTCATGGGCCTCGGCAACGCGAAGATGATCCTCGACCTCACGAAGGTGAAGGACTGGAACGAGATCGTCACCATGGTCGGCGAGGCGGCGAAGACCGCGGAGCCGGGCGCCTGGATCCAGGGGCGAGGATGGCACCAGGAGAAGTGGGCCTCGCCTCCACCGGGCGCGGTCGAAGGTCTTCCGCTCCATATCGGCCTCAGCGAAGTGTCGCCGGAGAACCCGGTAATCCTCACCCACGCGAGCGGCCACGCCGGTTTCGTGAACGCGAAGGCGATGGAGCTCGCGGGAATCGATCGCAACACTCCCGATCCCCCGGGGGGCACCCTCGTCAAGGGACCGGACGGCGAGCCCATCGGCGCCCTGCGCGAAACGGCGCAGAGGCTCGTCCGCGACGCCCTCCAGCAGTACCTCGACCAGCGTTCCCCCGAAGAGAAGCGGTTCGACGACGAGAAACGGGTGGAGCTCGCGAGCCAGGACCTTCTCTCGAAGGGAGTCGTAAGCTTCCACGATGCCGGCGCCGATTTCGACACCATCGATTTCTACAAGGAAATGGCCGAGGCGGGGAAGCTCTCCGTGCGGCTCTACGTCATGGTGCGGCGCGAGACGAACGAGCTGATGGACGAGAAGCTCCCGCAGTACAAAATGACGAACGCCTACGACGGGCATCTCACCGTTCGGGCCATCAAGAGGCAGATCGACGGCGCCCTCGGCGCCCATGGCGCTTGGCTTCTCGAGCCGTACGAGGACCTCCCCGGGTCCTCGGGCCTCGTACTCGAGCCCGTCGACGACATCGCGGCAACGGCGGCGATCGCGGTGAAGCACGGCTATCAGGTCAATACCCACGCCATCGGCGATCGCGCGAACCGCGAAACGCTGGATATCTACGAAAAGGCGTTCGCGGCCGCTCCCAACATTGTTAATGGAGGAAAGGACCTCAGGTGGCGGATCGAGCACGCCCAGCACATTCACCCGGATGACGTCCCCCGCTTCGCGAAGCTCGGAGTCATCGCCTCGATGCAGGCAGTTCACTGCACCTCCGACGGTCCGTGGGTGCTGAAGCGGCTCGGCGAAGCGCGGGCGAAATCCGCCGCCTACGTCTGGCGGGATCTCATCGCCTCTGGAGCCGTCGTCACCAACGGCACCGACGTGCCGGTAGAGGACGCCGATCCGATCGCGAGCTTCTACGCCTCGGTCACGAGGGTCATGGCGGATGGGACGGCGTTTTTTCCCGAACAGGTGATGACCCGCGAGGAGGCCCTGAAGTCCTACACTCTCCAAAACGCCTACGCCGCGTTCGAGGAGGACGTGAAGGGCTCGATCTCTCCGGGGAAGTACGCGGACATCGTCGTCCTCTCGAAGGACATCCTGACGGTGCCCGCGGATGAGATCCCCCAGGCGAGAGTCGTCTACACCATCGTCGGAGGGAAAGTTCTCTTTCGCGGAGAGGGCGCGCCGACCACGGAGTGAAGCGTACGCTTGAGCCCGGCTCGAGCCTCGCGCCGGACGCTTTCCCACGGGAGCAATTTTACCTGACCGGATTCAACCTCGCGGAGACGCCGCTCGACCTCCGCCCCCCAAGCTGACTCGACCTCTTGATCCTCCTCCACATCCAGGCTGTAAAGCAGGGTCGAAGCGATGTCCGCCCTGGCTCTTGGAGGAAGAGTAAGAGCCTCGCGCAAGACTTGCCGCGCTTTACGGGTCATGCGCCATTGTAACACCGGCGATCGCCGCAGGTGCATTGTGCGCTTGGCGCAAACGCCATTGCACGTACCCCACCCCTGCTAGAAGGATGATAGCGGGTCGAACGAGATTTTCAACGGCTGTGCGCATTCAGCCCGCTGAGGTTTGATTCCCCCGCCGATCCCGCTTAATGTACTCGAAACCGCATTTCAATACCTCATGAAACGCGATCTGGATCTCGTTCGCCGCATTCTCCTCCACATGGAGCAAGGCGACGCCAGCCCGTCGGGGTGGAGCACCTTCGTCGATGATGGGTACGATCTCGGCACCATCCATTTCCACGTCCGGCTCCTCCACGACGCCGGTCTCATCGAGGCGGATGAGATCGTTCCGGGACAGTGGTGGCCAGAGCGCATGACCTGGTCGGGCTACGAGTTCGTGGATGCCGCTCGAAACGAAGACCTCTGGCAGGAGACGAAGCGGAGAGTCGAGAAAGGTACGGGCGGCGCTCCTTTCCTGATCTTTCACGAGCTCCTCATTCGCGGGATCCGCACCCGCCTCGAGAACGGCAGCTCCTAAGGAAATCCAATACAAGGGGGATACGGGGATATGAGGACATAGGGAGATAAATTGGCCAATCGGTTCTGATTCATCTCCCCATCTCCTCCTCATCTCCCCATCCCCCTTGTATTTCTTCTTTGCGCTAAGATTTCCACTCGCCGGAAGGCACAATCGTGAACCCGTCGGGAGGCGGCGCCGCGTGAACGTAGATCTCGACGTCCCGTCCGTACTCGCGGAGGTGGACCGTCTCGCGCCAGTACTCGTACGGCTCTTCGAGAGCGTCGAGCTCCCTCAACTTGCCTTCGTCGACCTCGAAGACTTCGACGAAGATCCGCGTCTTTGCATCTGAAGGAACGAGCATCGGAAATGCCCCGTTACCGTACATACGGTAGGGGATCTCGACGAAGCCCCGGAACGACGGCGTTCGTCCCGGAAGAAACCGGGCGTAGTTCCCCTCGCCCGTCTTGAGCGTCCCGTAAACCGCAACTAGCATGTTCTGGCCCACGTTCACATCGACGCTAACAAAACCAAGGCAAGGGGGGATAGGGGGATGGGAGGAGATAGGGAGATAATCCGTCAGGGTTTTCTGATTCATCTCCCCATCTCCTCCTATCTCCCCATCCCCCTTTCTTGGTCTTAGTACCCGAGGGCGCTCGTTTCGCGGCGCACGTCGCCGGCGGCGATGAGAAGGCCGGTCTCGGGATGGCGGTACGTAACCGTCAGGGCGCAGGCGTGCCAGTCCCAGATTCCCCAGGGCTTCAACACGTGTCCCTTTTGCCGTAGAGCTTCGACGGTTTCCGCCGGAAACCGGTCCTCGAGCCTGAGAACTCCCGGGTTTTCGTTCACCTCGCTTCCCGTCTCCGGATAGTTGTAGCTTCCGAACCTCGGCTGGTCGAGGGCCTGCTCGGGGGACATTCCCCAGACGACCACGTTCAGAAACACCTGGAGGATCGCCTGGAGCTGCTCGTCGCCGCCGGGTGTCGAGAGTCCCATGAAGGGCATACCGTCCTTCATGACGAGAACGGGGCTGTTGGTGTTGCGCGGGCGCTTTTTCGGCGCCATCACGTTCGCGAGCGTCGGGTCGAGGTTGAGCTGCGACATGCGCCGGCCGAGCCCGAATCCCCAGCCGGGAATCAGGGGGTTGACCAGGTGGCCGTCGCTCTCGGTGATCGAGAACAGATTCCCTTCTGAGTCGAGCACGTTCAGAGACGTCGTGTCCTCGATCGGTCGGGACGGGCTCTCGGTGGAATTGTCGGCAAAGCTCGTGGGAGAGTCTTTTGCGATCTTTTCCATGCGAGACGGGTCGCCCCAGGGAGGCATGTCGGAGAACGCCTTGTCGCGGTCGACGAGCTCGGCCCGCTTGCGCGCGTACTCCTTCGAGTAGAGCGCCTCGGGAGCGGGGGTGAAGTCCGGGTCGCCGACGTATTTGTGGGAGTCGGCCATCCCAAGGTCGATGACCTGCGAAAGAAGGTGAACGTACTCGGCGGTATTGAACCCGAGGGACTCGTAGTCGAAGCTCTCGAGCATGTTGAGGAACAGGAGGAGCCTCGGTCCCTGGGACCATCCGTCGCCCACGAAAACGTCGTAGCCGCGGAACGTCGTCGAGAGCGGCTTCGTCCACTTCCCTTCGTATCCGGCGAAGTCCTCGTAAGCCACGAGACCGTCCTCGAACTGGGAGTAGAAATCGGCTGCGGCGCGGGCCGGGGCGCCTTTGTAGAACGTATCGCGGGCCGCGCGGATACCGTCGGACCTCGTTCCGCCAGAGGCGAGCGACTTTCGCTCCGCATCCACCATGTGCCGGATGAGCTTCCCGAGGTCCCGGTTGACCATCAGGTCCCCAAGTCGCTGATTCCCCACACCTTTCGGGAACCAGAACTGGACGTTGTACGGGAAGCGCAGGATCGAATTCTGCTCGGCGTCGATGAGCCCCTTCTGATGCTTATATAGATGATAGCCACCCTCGGCGACCTCGAGGGCCGGCCGGGCCGCGTCCTCGAAGCTTATGGTTCCGTACCGGTCGAGGGCCGCGAGCCAGACGTCGACGTCCGCGGGGATGAGGGCGGTATTGATATTCGTTTTTCCGAAGCGGCGGAAGTGCTCGAGCGTCGCCCTCGCGGGGGTTGTGCCCGCCCCGACCCTGGTCACCACTTCTCGATCCCTGGCGCTATAGAGAATGAGAGGGGCCACTCCGGACCACCCGGCATAGTCCATCTTCATCACCTTCAGAGCCATCGCGGCCGAGACCCCGGCGTCGAAGGCGTTTCCGCCTTTGCGGAGAGCCTCGATTCCCGCGAGGGTCGCGAGGTAGTGTCCGGTCGCGATGACGCCGTGGGTGCCCATGACTCGCGGACGCATCGCCTCGATGCTGTCGCCGTCGTAGACGTGCCCGTAGCTCTTGAAGGGCTCGATGGTCTCGAGAACGCTCGGTTTCTTCTTTTCGTCGGCGCCCGCCGCCGTCGCGAGGACGATCGCCCAAAGAGCGAACCTGATCGATTTCATGGCCCGTTCCTCCCACGGCGATTCTATCGCCCTTGCGAGACCGGGGCATCGGTTGTACCTTTGTCGCCCTATCAGGATGTAGGAGCCCCCTCATGAAACGCTGGCCCGAGATGACCCTCGCCGGAGGTCCCGTCCAGGCGACGGAGCGCACCCTCCGCGACATGGCGCGTCCGATCCTCTACCACTACGACCCCGCCTTCATCGAGCTCTTCGACCGGGCGTCGGATCTTCTCAAGACCGTCTACCGCACGAAGTACGACGTCGTCATCCTGCAAGGAGAGGCGATCCTCGGACTCGAGGCCGCCGCCGCCTGTCTCCTCTCCCCCGGCGACAAGGTCCTGAACCTCGTCTCCGGGGTCTTCGGCAAGTGGTTCGAGCTCTTCATCAACAAGTACGGAGGCGAGACGGTCGAGCTTCGCGTTCCGTACAACGACGCCATCGACCCGGAAGAAGTGAGAAAGACGCTGAAGGCGAATCCCGGGATTCGCTTCCTCTCCGTCGTGCACTCGGAGACCCCTTCGGCGACCATCAATCCCGTCGCCGAGATCGGCAAGATCGCGAAAGAGTTCGGAGTCATCACGATGGTCGACACCGTCTCCGGTCTCGGTGGCGAAGTCCTGAGCCCCGAGGAGTGGGGAATGGACGTCGCCATCGCGGGTCCGCAGAAATGCCTCGGCGGGCCTCCCGGACTTTCCCTTCTCGCGGTGAGCCCCGAGGCGTGGAAAGCCATGGAGTCGAAAAAGGACCCGCTTCGGGGGAGCTTCCTCTCCATCCTCGACTGGAAGGACACCTGGCTCGAAAAGAAGGTCTTCCCCTACACGCCTTCGGTCACGACGATGTACGGACTCGAGTCCGCGCTCGCGCAGGCGGTGGAGGAAGGCGTCGAGCGCATGGCGGCGAGACACGGCAGAATCGCCCGCGCCTGCCGCCGCGGGGTCGAGGCGATGGGCCTCGAGCTCTGGGCGGCGCGCGAGGAGATCGCGGGGCCCGTCGTGACCGGGGTCGTAGTCCCCGAGGGAATCGAGGACAAGGCGCTCCGCGGACACCTGCGCGATCGCTACGGGATCATGATCTCGGGCGGTTACGGAGAGCTTTCGGGCAAACTCTTCCGACTCGGCCATATGGGAATGGCGGCGCACCCCGCGTACCTTTCCGCTCAGCTCGCGATGCTCGAGCGCACCCTCAAAGACCTCGGCCGAAAAGTCGAGCTCGGAGCCGGAGTCGGTGCCGCGCTCGAGTCTCTTTCGGGTTGGAGCTTTTAGTGCCGCACTTTCGCCCCGCTGTCGTATTCGCCCTCTGCCTGACGGCCACGATGGTCGACGCCCGCGTGGTGCGCCTTCGCATCGGTCGCCGCGAAGTACTTCTCGAGGGCCGCGCTTTCGGGCTCGCAGGCCCTTACGAGAAGCTCTCCGGGCAAGTGGACTTCGCCCTCGAGCCCGAGCTCGCGGCGAACCGCATGGTCGTCGACCTCCCCCTCGCTCCCCGGAACGAGAACGGCGAGGTCGAGCTCTACGCGGACTTCTACCTGCTCAAGCCCGTCGACCCGGCCCGCGGAAACGGCGTCCTCTTTTACGAAGCCGGCAACCGCGGCACGAAGCGCATTCTGCCCGTTTTCCAGAGCGCCTCTTCCTCGCAGGATCCCGAGACCGCCGCCGAGATCGGAAACGGGAACCTCATGTCCCAGGGCTTCTCCTTTCTCTGGATGGGCTGGCAGTGGGATGTGCCCGAAGGCCGTATGCGCATGGAGATGCCGATCGCGACCCAGGGTGGCGCAGCGATTCGCGGACTCGTCCGGGGAAACTTCATCGGCACGCGCGGCTCGACCGCGAGTCTTGCCGATCGCGGCCATCGCGCCTATCCGGTCCTCGACCCCGAGAGCTCCGAGCATCTGATGACCGTGCGTCGCGGCCCCTTCGATCCGCCGGAGACCATCGCGCGGGAGCGTTTTCGGTTCGTCGACGCCTCGACCGTCGCTCTCGATTCCGGCTTCGAGCCCGGCCTCATCTACGACGTCGTCTATCAGAGCGAGAACCCGCGCGTCGTGGGGACGGGCCTCGCGGGGACGCGCGACCTGGTGAGCTTCTTCAAGCACCAGCGCGGCGAAGAGAATCCCCTTCCCGGCATTCGCTGGGCCGTCGGCTGGGGCGTATCTCAGACGGGACGATTCCTCCGGCATTTCGTCTACCAGGGATTCAACGCCGACGAGAGCGGCCGGAAGGTCTTCGACGGGATCCTCGATCAAGTCGGGGGCGCCGGCCGGGGCTCGTTCAATCACCGATTCGGCCAGGCGTCGAGAGACGCTCTCCAGCATTTCAACATCCTCTATCCCGTCGACATGTTTCCCTTCACCGACGGGCTCGCGATCGATCCGGAAACGGGAGCCGAGGATGGTGTCCTGCGGCGCGCCGAGGAGAGCGGCACCGTGCCGAGGATCTTCCACATCCTCACGAACTCCGAGTACTTCAACCGAGCGGGCTCTCTGACCACAACCGATCCCGAGGGAGTCCGAGACGCGGCGATCCCCGAGACGAGCCGCGTCTATTTCATCGCGGGAGCGCCCCACATCGTGGGTCGGTTCCCGCCGGCGCCCAATCCCGATCCGGCGTTCGTCGGCCGCGCGCCCATGAATCCCCTTCAATACGATACCGTGGTGCGGGCCCTCTTCCGGGCGATGGTGCTCTGGGTCGCCGAGGGAGCGCCTCCGCCGGAGAGCGCCTATCCCAAAATCGCGGATGGAACGATGGCGCCCCCGGGAGGTGCTTTGTGGCCCGCGATCCCCGGGTTCGAGATCCCGAGAGAACCCCAGACGCCTCATCGGCTCGACTTCGGCCCGGACTGGGAGCGCGGCATCGTCGCCTACGAGCCCCCTCGCGTGGGAAAAGCGTTCGCGGTGCTGGTGCCGGCGGTCGACGAGGACGGCAACGATCGCGCCGGGATCCGCCTTCCGGAGATCGAGGTCCCGCTCGCGACTCACACGGGATGGAGCTACCGCGACCCGTCGATCGGGGCGCCCGATCGGCTCGCGAGCGAGATCGGCTCCTACCTGGTTTTTCCACGCAGCCGGGAGGATCGCGAGCGATCCTCCGATCCCAGGAAGAGCATCGAAGAGCGTTACGAAAGCGAAATGGCTTACGTCGGCTCCATCACCGAGTCGGCCCTTCGGCTCGTGCAGAAGCGGGTTCTTCTGGTTGCGGACCTGCCCGAGATCGTCTCCCGGGCCCGCGCGCATTATCGTTGGGCGACGCGCGCCGAGTAACGAAGATGTCTCGATCGAGCTCTCTACCAGAGGACGCGCTCCCGCGAAGCCTGATCGCCGCGGTGCTGCTCCTCACTCCGGTCCCCCTCATCCTCAAAGCCCTCGGGCTCTACGTCGAGGTGGGGGCCTCCGCCGGGCTGGTTCACAGCATTCTCGAATGGAGCTCGGTCTGCCTCGCGTTTTTCACCTTCGGCCTCGGCATCCTGGCCTGGAACGCGCGCCCGGATCCACTCGTTCTCATCATCACCCTTGCGGCTCTGCTCTCTGGAATTTCCGATTCCTACCACACCATGACGACCTCGGGGCTTCTCGGCTACTCCGGGCGATTCGAGGACTTCGTGCAAGGGTCGGGGACGGTGGGACGCATTCTCCGGGCGCTGGTTCTCATATCGGGAGCGATCTACCTTCTCTATTTCCATCGCGAGAACCGCCGGCCTTCCTGGAGTTGGCTCCTGGCGCCCGCGTTTCTCGGGGCGACCGTGTCCTTCGGGGTCCTATGGAGCTCGCTCGTCGATACGATCCCGCGCACGCTCCCCGAGACCTTCTCGACGAGACCCTGGGACCTCCCCGGGCTCGTTCTCATTCTGGTCTCGGGCGCCATCTTCTACCCGGTGATGCGACGGCGACCGAGTCTCCTGGCGAAGGCGCTTCTGCTCGCGAGCATCCCCGAAGCCGCGGTGGGCTTCCACTTCGCCTTTGGCACTCTGGCTCTCTACGACGAGAACTTCTTCAGCGCGCACGCGCTCAAGGTCTTGAGCTCTCTCGTCCCCTTGAGCGCTGTGTGCCTCCACCTGGTGCGCTCCCACGGCCGTGAGGTCGAGGCGGTCGAGTCGATGCAGAAGCTCGTTCGGAGCCTCGAGACGGCGGAAGACGAGCTTCGGTCGAAGGAAGTCCGTCTCAACCAGCTCACCCAGAACATCAAGGAAGTCTTCTGGATCGTAGCCCCCGACGGCTCGAGAATGCACTACGTGAGCCCCGCTTACGAAGAGATCTTCGGCCTTTCGACGGAAAGCCTCTATCGGGAACCGACCTCTTTTCTCGCGGTGATCCACCCCGACGACCGGCAAGGCATGGTCGATCTGACCGCGAAGAAAGACAAGACCGACTTCGAGCTCGACTATCGCATCATCCGTCCCACGGGAGAGGTGCGCTGGCTTCGAACCCGCGGGTTTCCCGTACAGAACGAGGCGGGAGAGGTCTACCGGGTCGCGGGAGTCACGGAGGACGTGACCGACCGCAAGCGGGCGGAGGACGAGCTCCGGAAGAGCGAAGCCCGAACCCGGGCGCTCGTGAGCGCGATGCCCGACTTGATGTTTCGCATGAGCCGCGCGGGCATGTTCGTAGACTACTACGCGCCGCCGAACGCCAATCTCTACCGGCCGCCGAGCGTCTTCCTGGGGGCTCAGGTGCGGAAGGTCCTGGGCGAATCGCTCGGCGAGATGTTCCAGATCTCGATCGAGAAAGCCCTCTCGACCGGCGTCGTCCAGACGCTCGACTATCGTCTACCGCGGGACGGCCGCAGCGGCGATTTCGAGGCCCGTTTCGCGCCCAGCTCCGACGGCGAAGTCCTCGTCGTGGTTCGCGACGTCACCGAGCAGAAACGACTCCAGAGAGAGATCCTCGAGATCAGCAACCGCGAGCAGGAGCGTCTGGGCCACGAGCTTCACGACGGGCTCGCGCAACAGCTCATGGGCGTAGCTCTTCTCTGCAAGGTCCTGCAGAAACAACTCGAGCGGAAGTCGCTCCCCGAGGCCGAGCAGGCGAGCCAGATCGAGAAGCTGGTCGAAGACGCGCTCTCTCAGACCCGGGGCCTGGCGCGGGGACTGGCGCCGGTCGAGATCGATGCCGGCGGGCTCGAAGCCGCTCTCGAGGATCTCGCTCGCAGGATGGAGCGCGTCCACGGGGTCCGCTGCGTCTTTCGCTGCGAGCGGAGGGTCACGACGGGAAGCCGCGGCGAGGCCCTTCACCTCTATCGCATCGCCCAGGAGGCGGTGAGTAACGCCCTCCGCCACGCCAACCCCACGCGCATCGTCATCGACCTCGCGAGTGTGAACGGCCGCCGCCGGCTTACGGTCGCGGACGATGGCAGCGGGTTTGCACTCGATCCCAAAGCCACGCGGAAGAAAGAGAGTACGGGGGGAATGGGGCTTCACATCATGCGTTACCGCGCGCGCATGATCGACGGGATCTTCGACATCCGCCCCGCGCCGGAGAAGGGCACGCTGGTGTCGTGCGAGTGGTCGAGCGCTCCCGAAGCGCCCGAAAGGCCTGAAACGGTGGAGCGCCAGTTCCAGGGAAGTTGAGCCCATCTTTCAGCCGGAGGTCATTCATGCGTGGTTTCGTCACAGGGTTCACCGCGTTTCTGGTCCCGCTCCTCGGAATCGCTTGCCAGCCACAGGCACCTCCAGCGTCCGAAGCCGCGGCGGCATCGACCGCTCCACCCGCGGGAGCGGTCTACGAAGGCGAGGCTTTCACCTTCCATGAGATCAAGCCGGGGATCTACCACGCGGTGGGCACGGGGAGCCTCGCCGTCGGCTGCAACGGGTCGATCTTCGTGAACGACGACGACATCCTGGTCGTCGACTCGCACATCACGCCCGCGGCCGCGTGGGCACTTCTGAAAGAGCTCAAGAACATCACCGACAAGCCCGTGCGCTACGTCGTCAACACCCACTTCCACTTCGACCACGCGCACGGAAACCAGGTGTTCCCGGAAGACGTGGAGATCATCGGGCACGAGTTCACCCGGGAGAAGCTCGCGGCCGGCGCCTCGAAAAACGGGCGCTCCTGGGACCTCTTCGTCGGCGGCCTCCCCGCGCGCATCGCGGAGATGGAAGCGGCGCTGAAGGCGGCGAAGGACGCCTCCGAGCCTTCCGAGCAGGCCAAAGCGGCGGAGCTCGAGAAGAACATCCAGGTCCAGAAACACTATCAGGACGCGACCGGAGCCATCGACGTCACTCCGCCGACGACGACGCTATCGCAGCGGATGACCCTCTTCCGCGGCGGCCGCGAGATTCAGCTTCTGTATTTCGGCCGCGGGCATACCGGAGGCGACGTCGTGGTCTATCTCCCTCAGGAGAAGGTCATCGCCACCGGCGACCTCCTCACCGCGGGTCTTTCCTACATGGGAGACGGCTACCTCGAAGAGTGGGCCGATACTCTCGAGGTCCTCAAGTCGCTCGATTTCGAGGTGGTCTTACCCGGGCACGGCCAGGCGTTCCGCGAGAGGGAGAAGGTCGATTACTTCCAGGCGTACCTCCGCGATCTATCGAAGAAGATCGCGCGGATGCACGCCGACGGGGTGAGCGCTGCCGACGCGGCCCAGAAGATCGACATGACGAGCCATGCCGCTCACTTTCCGACGATTACCGGGCCCGGAGTGCATCCGCACGCGGTCGAGCGCGCTTACGCGCTTCTCGACGGCAAGGAGCAGTAGCTCAAGTCGGGCTTTTCCAGAGCTTCTCCAGAACCCGGTCCCGGCCGCACCGGCTGCGGTAGAACTTGTACCGGATGGGATTCTTCTCGTAGTAATCCTGGTGGTACTCCTCCGCGGCGTAGAACGTGGCCGCGGGCCGAATCGGAGTCGTGATCGGCTCCTTCAAGCGACCCGATTCGACGAGCTTCTGCTTCGACTCCTCGGCGAGGCGCCGTTGCTCCTCGTCGTGGAAGAATATCGCCGTTTTGTACTGATCCCCGCGATCGCAGAACTGCCCGCCGGCGTCCGTCGGATCCACGTTGTGCCAGAAGACTTCGAGGAGCTTCTCGTACGAAATCTTCGCGGGATCGTAGGCGACTTCGACGGCTTCGAGGTGACCCGTTCCTCCGTAGGAGACCTGCTCGTAGCTCGGGTTCGAAACCTTGCCCCCCGTGTATCCCGAAGTCGTTGCGACGACGCCCTCCAACTTGTCGAACGGCGGCTCCATGCACCAGAAGCATCCTCCGGCGAACGTGGCCTTCGCGAGCTTCGGCTCGCCCGGAGCCGAGCTCGAGACTAGGAGCAGGAGTGCCAGCGCCGCCGCCCTCATGACCGGAGCTCCGGGAAGGCCTCTCCCTCGGGAACGAAGCCGAGCGCGACCCCGTTGTTGCAGAAGCGCTTTCCCGTGGGCTTGGGCCCATCGCCGAACACGTGCCCCTGATGGCCGCCGCAGCGGGCGCAGTGGTACTCGGTGCGAGGGAGCAAGAGCTTGAAGTCGGTCCTTGTTCCCAGCCGTCCTTCGATCCCTTGGAAAAAGCTGGGCCAGCCCGTGCCGCTCTCGTACTTCGCGTCCGATTCGAAGAGCGGAAGAAAGCAGGCGGCGCAGATGTAAGTCCCCTGGCGCTTCTCCTCCAGGAGGGTGCTGGTAAAGGGGCGTTCCGTCGCCTCTTCGAAGAGGACCTGGTACGCGTCTCGATCGAGAATCGCCTTCCACTCCTTCTTCGGCTTTTCCAGCTTCTCTACTTGCTTATCATCCTTATTGCCGCTCATCGTCTTCGCTCCGATCCCTTTCGCGAACGAGCCCGGGAGCATCGCAAACAGCCCCGCCGATCTCAGGAAATCACGTCGTTTCATGACTCAACCTTTCATCTCCACTATAGGCCGACTCCCCTTGGATGCCCAGGACCCGCTTCTGGTTTCAGGCCCGTGCTATTCTCGCTCATGAGAACCACCGCTGTCCTGATTGCCATCTCGGCCCTTCATTTCGGATGTGGCGGCGACAACACCGGCCCCTCGGATTCGGATTTCGCGGTGTTCAGAGACCCTACCAGTTCCTTCACGACGACGGACGTGCGGGACATCGACGACGAGATCGTGCGCTTCATCCCGAGAGACAGCACCATGCTCTGGACGCCCACGAATCTTCTTTTCGACAACTGGCCGGTGAGCGAGAACTTCCTCGGGCCCAATCGAAGCTTCGAGGTCCGTTTCGGCACGGTTTCCGGCCAGAGGCGAGCGTACTTCACCGAGGTCGGCCCGGGCACTCTTTGCGACCTCGAGGTGTCCGGAAATACGCTGCAGCTCAGTCCGACGACCATCCACCCGCCGCAGTAGGACCCGCAGTCCTGTAAAGACCTGTAGACTTGACAGCGCGCCTTCGGCGCTATACCGTTAGCTCAGCCGCCGCCGAGGGAGAACCATGCTACGACGTTTTACAGCCGTAAGCCCTCTGCCCTTGACTTTGGCGCTCCAAAGCGTCGCCTTTACGCTCGTCGCCTTCTTCTCTTTCTCGACTGCGCCGCGAGAGAGCGCGCGCATCGGAGCCGGGGATCTTCCCAGGCCCGACGGCTCCATCGCCGGGGAGCTCCAGATTCCCCGCGACCTCGCCCGGGAGCGGCTGCCCGTGCCGAAGTTCCCGGAGCTCGAGAACCCGGGCGAAGAACGGGCCCCGAAGGCGAATCCCGACAGCCCCAAAGCTCCGATCGCCGAGGGGGATAAGCTCGCCGCGCTCCGGGTCTCGAGCGTGGCCCTCGCGGGCCTCGTCTCCATGGACTCGCCCACTCCCATACCGGATGCGCCTGACGTTCTCGGTCTCAACGACATCGGCGGCAGCTCCGGCCGAAGCTGGCTCGGCGGCGACAGGCGAACGAGCCGCGGAAACGGCGGTTTTCTTGGTCCCGGCGACAGCGGAGATGACGGAAGCGGCTGGGGCGGGACCGGAATCGGAGGCTCCGGACATGGCGCGGGCGGCGCCTGCCCAACTCCGAGCGGCGGCAGGATCGGCCGTCCAGCAGGAGGTTCCGGAGGCCGCGTCGGCCGTCCCGGATCACCGGGCGGGACGACGGCGGGGCCAGCCAACGGAAACGGCGGCAGTGGCGGCGGCGGCAGTGAACGCGGTCGGCCGGCCGGCGGCGACCGTCCCTCAAGGGGCGGCTCGAAGAAGTAGTCTCGGGTCGCGCTCGTCCAATCTGTTGAATCGGCGTTCAGAAGATTGGACCGCTCCCAGGCTCACCCTTTACGAATTCCGCAGAAATCCTCGCGGAAAAGTCCTGGCAAGTAAATTGCATTTTGCAGACTGACGAGGGAATTTCCGATGCAGGCATCAGGTCAGCTGCGGGTTGTGGCGCTCGACGTTCTCGTGGCGGTTTTTCCGGTCGTGGCCGGATTCGGTCTCTACTTCTTGCTCCGGCTGTTGTCGGTCTGAGCGAGCACGATCTCGACGCGCGCGGTCGCGTTCTCGGAGACGGAGACCGTGCCCATGCCCTCCGGCCCGTCCGGCGCCACGGCCTTGATCAAAAGATTGCCGCGCGGTGTTTTGAGCTCGAGCCTGCCGCTCCCATCCGACCTGCTCTGAACGCCTCTCACCTTTCGGCCGTCGATCGCGGCGAGAGCGACGATGGCATTCGCGACCGGCGCCCCTTCGGCATCGACCACGAGGCCCTCGACCTTTCCTCCAGGCCGCAGCACCAGATCCAAAACATCCGCTCCCGAAGCGACGGAGGGAAGGAACGCGAACCCCGCGGCGTCTCCGCTCGCGACGAGGATGTTGTAGCGGCCTCGAGCGAGATCCTTCAGGCGGAAGCTCCCATCCGGGATCGTCGTGGCCCGTCCGATGCGCGTGGGCGCGGCGGAAATGTCAGGAGAGTCCTCGATGGCCATTACAAGAAGGTTCCCGAGCCCGCGCCCGTTCCCGTCGACTACGCGTCCGGTGATGCGAAGACCGCTCGAGAGCGCGAGAACGAGGTCGGAGCGCCCTCCTTCCTCAACCACCACCTTCTCTTCCATCCGCGCGTAGCCTTCCGCCCGGACCGTGAGGGTGAACTCGCCGGGCTCGAGCTCGAGCTCGAAGCGGCCGTCGGGTCCCACCTCGAGGCCAGCGCCGGCGGACAGGTTCGTAGAACGAGCGCCGACGAAGGCCCCGGCGACGGGAGCTTCGGTATCCTTGTCGACGACCCGGCCCGACACGAGAGCGCCGCCGAAATCGAGATCGAGCGAGAGGCTCTCCACGTCGGGGATCGTGACCGTCCTCCAGGGGAGCCCGACACCGTACGCGGAGGCCGAGATGCTGTATTCGCCGGGCTCATCCACGAGAAGCTCGTAGTAGCCGTCCTCGCCGCTGATGCCCATGAGGTATCGAGGCCCGGCTGTCGGAGGCCCTCCCACTTGCAAGCCGCCATACATCGCGCTGAAGCCAGGAATCTCGGGCGAGAGCTCGATCTCGACTCCGGAGAGGGGCGAGCCTCCCCTCCTCACCTGCCCCTGGACCACGACGCGCCTCGAGGAAAACTCCACGTACGTCGTTTCGCCTTCTGCGATGTCGACGTCCCGGCTCTGGACGGTGAACGCCGCGTTCCATTCGGTGTGCTGAAGCTCAGCCGTCAGCTTCCCGGCGGGGAGATGCTCGATTCGGAAGGACCCATCTTCGGACGTCCGCGCGCCGCGCTCCATGGAGTCATACGGACGCCCCTGCGGATGGATCTGGATCGTCCGGCCCGCGATGTCCGTCCCGTCACGGGTGCGAATGACGCCCTCGAGGGCGCCGCCGCGGCGCAGTACGATCTCGACTTCGGAAGCTCCCGCAGTCGAGTCGACTTCGATACCCTCGAGGTGGGTCTCCGCGTAGCCCGGGTGGCTCGCCACGACCGCAACCTTTCCGTCGGTTAGGCCCCGGATCTGGAAGCGCCCCTTGTGATCGGACGAGGCGGCGCTCTCCGTCATCGAATACGCGCGCGACCCGGCGACGATCGCCTGGATCGTCGCCCCGGGCACGGGGTCCGCCGACGCGTCGACGATCGTTCCCACGATGCTCCCACCCCGCCGGAGCCGGATGGTGCCGATCTCGGTTACGCTCCCCCCCGACACCGAAACCGACGAGATCGCTTCGGGAATGAAGTCCGGGGAGACGATCTCGACGGCGCATTCGCCTTCGGCAACACTGTCGAGCACGAAGACTCCCTCTGCATCTTGGACCGTCACGTTCGGGGTGCCCCGATGATCGGCCGACCGCGCCATGGCCCAAAACGACGTGACCGGGCGGCCCTCGGGATCGACCACCGTCCCCCGAATCGAGCCCGCGAGCTTTAGCGTGAGGGTGACGTTCGAGGCCCCCGGTTCCGCCATCACCCTTTCCGAGTAGCCGAAACCGGGCGCGGTCGCGGTCAGATGATTGGCGCCGGGGCTCAGGCCGGCGAGAACGAATCGCCCCTGATCGTCGGTTTCGACGACGACGAGAGTGTCGCCCGTCGCGCTCATCATGCCGTGCGCTGGTTGGGACGCGGACACCACGGCAACGACGGCAGCTCCGCTCTTATCCACGACCCGACCCGAGATGACGAGTCCGGTCTCGAGGACGATGTCGCCCAGATCTTCCTCTTTGGTTTTGCCGCTCACCAGGGTTTCGACGTTCTTCGAGCCGTAGCCTCTGGCCTCGGCGAGAAGAGTGTGAACGCCCACCGGCACCGGTCCCAGCAAGAACGAACCTTCGGTATCGGTCTCGACGGTCATTCGAGAGCGCATCATCAATCCAACCGATCCGCCATCGAGCGCGCGTAGTGAAACCTTGCCCGCGATCGGCTCGTCGTTCTCATTGAGCAAATGCCCCGTGAGCGTGACTCCCGGCGTGAGCACCAGCTCGACCTCGGTGTCACTGTTTTTCGTCACTTCGACATCGTGAGCGGTCGGAGCGAAGTCCTCATGCCGCGCGAACAGCCGATACTGTCCGGGTTCGAGCCCGAGAAACGCGAATCGCCCGTCGGCATCGCTCCTCTGGGCGGAGGTCGTAAAAGATATGGGTGCGGCTCTTTTAGAGCGGTGCGGAACCCCCCGATTATCGGCCCTTCGTGGGGTTTGTGTTGATGCTCGTCGAGCTTCCTGCCGAACCTTTTGACGGCTGACGGGCATAAGCCCGGCGC
>Ga0184637_10000789_pt1 | contig 22599 bp, 15 predicted proteins | sample PLM3_127_b2_FD_133143 | JGI IMG/M metagenome (GOLD analysis project Ga0184637, IMG submission 133143) | Groundwater sediment microbial communities from an aquifer in East River, Colorado, USA - PLM3_127_b2 | ecosystem: Environmental > Terrestrial > Soil > Riparian zone | place: USA: East River... | reverse complement strand
GTCGGCGAGGGCTGGGGCAGCAGCTGGGACCAGATGAAGCGCGTGCATCGCGACACGGTCTGGGCCGAAAACCCGCCCCAACACGGGCTCGTATTCACCAATGCGGCCGGTGGACCGCTCCACCGCTCGACGGTAACGCACGCCCTCCAGGACTGCCTCCGCGGCGCAGGACTCGAGCCAACGCGATTCCACTTCCTGCGCCATCAGAATGCGAGCTTTTTACTCGCCCTCGGCGTCAGCCCGAAGGACTTGCAGGACCATCTGGGCCACGCCGACTTCGCCACCACCATGAACACATACGCCCACCTCGTACCCGATGCCACAATTCGGATCGCCACGCTGATCGATGCGGCCCGGGCGCGAGAAGCGACCCACGATCGCGGCAGGCTTGCGGGCCGCCAGTTTCAGCATCGGCGTGGGTCTGGTGGCGGTCAATGAACACGCGAGTTTGAAGGCCTGGCTGACCACGAACTCGATTCGCGCGCTGGGTTGTGGGGAGGCGATTCGACCCGTCTAGCGGAGAGGCCGTAACCCAGAGTCCGTATCGGCAGTTGTTCCCGCGTCTCCAACCGCTGGCGTAGTAGCCCTCTCCCGTCGAGTAGGCTGGCGATAGAGGCCCACCCAAAAATTAGTGGCCAATGAGGCCCATCTCCGCCAGGAAACGCGAAGGCTGCTTCTGCCAGCCGAAGTATTCGCGCGCGTACGTCAAGGTCAGTGTTTCTTCCGCCCGAGTGATAGCAACGAAGCAGCTCCGACGCTCTTCCCTCATTTCTGGGCTGTCGGGTCCTTTCTTGATCGCGGCCCAACTCGGCAGTTCATCTTCAACCACCCCAATAAGGAATACGTGCTTGAACTCCATGCCCTTGGACCCATGAATGGTCATGCAGCGCACTGCATCTGGTGGGGTGGGCTTTTCTTTTGCGCGCAGATCGAGTTCCTGCAGGAAGTTGTGCAGGCTCATGTCCTGAAGCGGACGGTAAGCTGCGATTTCGCTCACCAGCGATCTCCAGATTTCAACCTCGTCTTCGAATTCGTCGAACGCGGACTCGGAGGGATCGAACAAGCGCTTCTGCACGGTGGGGAACCAGCCATCCGCTGCTTTAACGAATCCCAGGTAGTCGAGCCGGTCCAAGATTGTGGACCGGGCCGCGAGTATGACTTCTTTCGTGCTCTCTTCTAGTGCGTCTCGCTCCTCAGCAGCATCCAACCAGGCTCTAAGGAAATCGCCGGTATCGACTGCTGCCCGGGCCACCACATCGTCCACTTGGATGTTGATCCCTTCGAGCTGGAAGAAGGCCCGTGCCAGCCGACGAAGCTGCTCACGATCCTGTCGGGCATTGGCGAGACGAAGAACTGCGTGGAGCCATCGATAGGGAGCGGATTCAAACTCGTTTTTCCGAATCGGGATATGCGCCGGGATCGAACTCCCGTTGAGCGCCTCCACTACGTGTTCGAGTAACCTCCTCCGGCGAGCCAAGACGACGCTCCGAGAACGCTCGCTCGAAGGAAGTTGTCCAACATCTTCAGCCAGCCAGTCGACTTCCGAATTGAAGTCAGCAAAGCTGTGGAGCCTGATACCGTTCGCGGCGCCGGCCGACTTGTGCGCTGAAAGCGGCTGCTTATCCGCAGCACGATCGCTATTGTGTCGAATGAGATTGTTCGCTATGTCGATTACCTCTGGCCGGCATCGGAAATTTTCCGGAAGCTGGATGACCGGCATCTTGAATCTCTTGCGTAACTCCTCCAGCCGAGCGGGGCTGGCCCCGTTCCACTGGTAGATGATCTGATCGTCATCCGCCACGATAAAGAGATTCGGCTCGGTGTCAGGCACGAGCTGAACAAGCAGCCGATATTGGGCAGAGTTGGTGTCCTGGAACTCATCGACACAGACATGCGCGTACACCCGGCGGATCTGCCTGGCCACCGCGGGTGTCGTCTCGAGAAGATGGACAGCGATCGCGAGTAGCGATCCAAAGTCCAGTTGGTTTGCGCTGATTAGCTTCCGCCGGTACTCAGCGTAGATCGCGGCCAGACCCGGCCCGTGAGGCTGTTTCCCTAGCCAATCCGCGGCTTTTTCCAGGTCGACGCACTCGTCAAGCATCCTCGTTATGGCGGGTAGGAGCTGTGCAGCCCTCGGTGAAAACTCCTCATCCTGGAGTTCGACAGCACCGATTGCATCCGCCAGCATGGCCTCTCGGTCGGCCTCTTGAGACAAGATGGAAAAGTCGGGGCGTAGCCCAACGTGGCTTCCGTGCTGCCGAAGGATTTCCGCAGCGAATGAATGAAAAGTTGTGAGGTATGCTCGCTCCCGTCCGTTGGACAGAAGGCCGTCGATACGGGCGCGCATCTCTGCTGCAGCCTTATTCGTGAAAGTGATCCCAAGGATGCGGAACCGGGCTTGTGGCGACTCATCGATAAGGCGGGCAATACTGTAGGTTAAGACTCGGGTCTTTCCAGAACCTGGGCCGGCGAGCACAATCAGGGGGCCATCTTGCCAGTTCACCGCCGCGAGCTGGCTTTGGTTAAGGCTCGAGAGATCCAACGCCATGGGCTATGTCGCCGCCAAGGTGACGGCCGTCTCGATTGCTACCTTTAAGGGGGACGGGATCCCTGACGGCCCCCGGACGGCGGCCTCCGACGCGACCGCGTAGGCCAGGTGCGGTTTTGAGGTCGACTTGACTGCCGCGTTGATGGTCTCGCTCGTGTACTGGGCCGTCCCTTTCGAGGCCGTGACCATCGCCGTATGGTTTGCGTCAACCGCCGTCTCGTAGACGGATTCGTAACCTGCGTTCCAAAAACTGTGCTCTATGTCTGGCTCCGGAAAACCAGTGATCCGTACGGATTCATTCTCGCCACCTAGAAAGGACCTGGCGGTTGCCGCATACCGCTGTCCCGATCGGTCGCCGTCCGCGAGTACATGCCATTCGATCCCCAGATCCTTGGCGACCTTGATCAGGGGGCGCAAGCCGCACTGTGCGAACTCAACGCAGCAAACCCCGGTCAAGTCGAGGTCGTGACCGAGAATTCTCGCGAGCTCGGGCAGCAGCGTGAACTCCGTTTCCCCCTCTACCAAGAGCCAGCACCTGGCAAACAACAATGCACCGCGCTTGGCTCGGATATGGTAGATGACCCTCCGTGCTTCAGTTGAGTCCAGGGTGTTGGAACCAACCCGAAACACTTGAATGCGATCGCTCTTCCTCGCAAGCCGTCGGATCGCCTGCAAAGGGACCGCTGCCAGCAGATCTCCAGAATGCGTGGCGATGATCTTTTGACCACCGAGGCTGTCCAGCGTAGACCATAGGGCGCGGATTGCAGACGGATGTAAATGTGCTTCAGGCTCCTCGAGGGCAAGGATAGGCTCAGAGTGCGTGTCATAGGCACCTGCGAGCCGCGACAAGAGAAACGCTTCAAACAAGAAAAGCACAGACAAACTCTGAGTGCCGGAGCCGTGGTAGGCCAACGGGAGTCGCGCACCGGTTCGCGCTGCCAGCTTGACCTGCGTCCGCGAGAGCATATCGAGAATTCGCCCAGGAACAGCCTCCACGCTCACCAGGTCTCCGCCGGCAAGCGGGACGAGTTTGCCAACCTGCGCGATGCGCTCTCTTACCACCTCGAACGGCTTGTGACTGTCGAGTACCGACTGGTTGACCTGCGCGATCTGTTCCTCGATCTCGGCCCGGCGATCCTGCGCGATATCCGGATTCTTGGTGAAGGGGCTCCAAAAAGACGATCTCGCACCAAAATGCTGGGCCGCATCCCGGACAGCACTCAGGAGAAACACGGGCGCTAGCTGCTGCAGTTCCGTGACGAGCGCAGTCTGTTTCGCTGTGGGCAACGGATTCCCGGCTTGATCGAGGAATGCCCACTCGACGGCTACATCCTGAATCACCTTGTCATAGCTGGCGGTCACACGGAAGCTTAAGAGCTGACGGCCGTCGTCGAATGTCTGGATCGCGTTCGGGAACGCTTGGACTATCTCATCCGGCCATTCGTCTTTGTTGGACTCCTCGAAAATCACGGTAAGGGCTATTGGCTCCGCGCTCGCTGGCTCCGACTGATCTGTCGCCAGATGGAAGTCATACTCGGTGAACGGGGCTGCCCGCCGCGCAAGGCTCCTGCTTAACACGATATGGAGCGCTTCGAGCACGCTTGTCTTGCCGGTGTTGTTCTCGCCGACGAGCACGGTCGTGCGGTCAAGCTCGATTTCGAGGCTGGTAAGCCCTCGGAAATTCTCGATACGAAGCTTGCTAAGGATCACGCAGCCTCCCCAGAAACGGGTGGGCTAGGCCGAACCGCACCCCTTCAATCGGTCTCTTCGCCGAGCCTGAGTGAAGGCTTGGACGATGAATTCAGCCGAACCTGTCGTCGTTCACTTACGCCGTTCCCAACGCCTTTCGCGCCGCCGTAACCGGATCCGAGTAGTAGATCGCGTCCACCCGCTCGGCGACGTCGGGCGGGACCTCGAGCATGTGGCGGCGGTTCTCGATCGGGAGCAGTACCTTGCGGGCGCCGTTGTCCATCGCCGTCTGGAGCAGCTCTGCCACGCTCGCCAGCGGGCGGACCTGGCCTTGAAGGGTCATGTCGCCGAGGACGACCAAGCCTGGGATCACGGAGCGGTCCTGGATCAGCGAGAAGAGCGCCACCAAGCTGGCGACTCCTACCGCGGCGTGATCCCGCGCTGGGCTCAGCCCCACCACCTGGAGATGGAAATCGCTCGCCTCGATGTCGCGGTTCAGCCCCAGCTCGTTCTGCCGGCCTCGAATGTACGCCCACGCTGTATTGATCGAGTCACGGACTTCACGGTCTGAGGCGCCGGTGATGCGCAGGTGGCCGTTGCCGGCCGTGCGGCTCGCCTCTACGCGGTGCAGCGCCACACGCTCGTCCCCGCTCATACAGGCGGCATACACGGCGCCAGGCGGCAGCGGGTCCAGGGAGATGAGGTCGCGCCCGCCGGACTCGGGCACTCCCACGAAGCGCTCCTCCATCGTCTCGTGGTCCACGTAGGAGAAGCTCGTCTGGTAGTACTCGAAGCCGCCCATCTTCTTGAGCTGCTCCTTCACCCGCCGACGACCCTCTAGCGCCAGCTCCAGGTACTCGGCCAGCTCCTCGCGGCTGACCACGTTGCCAGGGTGAAGCAGCTTGACGAGGCCGGCCACAGTCTTGCGCACGGCCTTCGCGTCGCGGGCGTTCAGGTGACTGCCCAGGGAATAGTGCTGATCGAAGACGGTCGTGAAGTTCTGCTTGCGCAGCTCGCGCATCGCCTCGGCGAGATAGTCCACCACGAAGCCATAGTGCCCGGTGAAGTGCTCGGTCTGCATCTTGGGCACTTCCCAGCCGGGCATGTAGAAGTGCATGCGGTCGATCAGCGCCATGTCCTGCATCGCTTCAGGGAGCGGCTGGAACAGGTGATGCATCTTCACCAGTACGTCGAGCGGCATGTTGATGTTGCCGACGAACACGATGGACGCCTCGGCCACGATCTCCTCGCGGCCGCGGCTGAAGGACCCGGACTCCATGTAGTCCTTCAGGATCTGCACGGCGGTCTTGTCGTCGAACTCGATGCCGGCCACCTCGTCGAAGGCGACCGCGTCCCACAGCCCGACGAGCCCGACTTTGCGCGTGCTCATGTTGTAGAAAAGGTTGGCAACGGTAGTGCGCCCGCCCGAGATGAGGATCGAGTAGGGCGAGATCTCGCGATACACAAACGACTTTCCGGTCGCACGCGGCCCCAGCTCCACAAAGTTGTAGTTGCGCTCCACCATGGCAACGAGTCGCGTCAGCAGCAGCAGCTTGGCGCGCCGACTGAACAAGCTGGCCTCGAGGCCGACGGAGCGAACGAGGAGGTCGAGCCACTCGTCGGTGCTGAACGCCTCTCGGCCCCGCTGATACTCTTCCAGGCTGAAGCCAGAGAGCTGGATGGGCCGGAGGTCGGTGATGTAGTAGGGCCGGCTTCGCGTCTCCGGCTCGTCGTCCGGCTGGTACTCGAGGTCTACCTGCGCCCACACGCCGCCCTCCAGCAAGCGAGGGAAGCGACGGATCAGGTGGTCGGGCACGTGCAGATAACGATGACCCAGGTTCGCCATCTCCGCCCAGTCCTTGTTCTCCTGGGCGCGTACCCGCACCTTGTCGATGATCGTCGTGGTGCCCTTGTCCTTGAGCATGAAGAGTGCGCGGTTGGCCTCGTCTGGGCGCACGAAGTTCTCGGACAGCGTGAAGTTCACCAACCGCAGGCCGGCTTCCACCGCGATGGGGTCGTCGGTGGCGCAATACTTGCCGAGCAGGTACTCGAGCACGAACACGGGCACGTTCGCCCCAACCTTCACCTGCCGGACGAGGTCCTTGCGCACAACCTTGCCCGCGAAGACCTCCGCCGCCTTGCGGTCCAGCGCATCCAGCTCTGCTGCCAAATCCGACCCTGCCTACATGCCGATGTGCAACGGGATGTTACGCTCGGCGGCCAGCTCACCACCCTCGGCGTCGAGCAGGTGCAAGGAGGCCGTTGCCGGCCCCCGCTCGTCGGGAACGATCAGGGTGATCGTCACGGGCTCCAGCCCCGCCCGGTTCGGCGCGTAGCGCAGCTCGATCTCTTCCGCGCCCTCGGCGCGCCCGTACGACGCCGCCTCCGTGCGCGACACCCGGGTGCCGCCCACACGGAGTTCCAGGCGTACGTGCGGTGGGGCCGCGAACAGATCGAGCTGCTTGCCTGCCGGGTGCCCCTGGACCGAGACCGAAAGGAACGGGGCAGTGATCTGCTTGCTGCCCAACGTCAGCGTCCAGGTGAACCGGCCCGCCCCCGGCGTCGCCGCTTTCGCCGTCAGCACCACCACCGGCACGACCGCCTCCATGAGCGAGAGGCCACCGTGCAGGTACCCGCTGTCCGTCCCGCCTGCCTTGAAGCCGCCCAGGTTCCAGGGGAAGGCCAGCTCCAGGTCGCCGCCCAGCCCCACGTCCGCGGCGCGGGCGCGCAGATAGCTGGGCGATTCCTTCCCGCCGCGCCCCACCCAGCAGCGCCGGTGCAGATCTACGGTCTGCCCGCCCGGCGGATCGATCTTCGTGCTGGTGTCGAGGCTTTCTCCGAACACGAACCCATGGTCTGCCACGACCACGGCGCGCGCTACCCCGAGGTGGGCCAGCCCCCGCAAGGCCGTGGCCAGCTCCTGGATGATGCCGTCCATGGCGCGCCGCGCCAGCTTGACGTTGCCGGTCTCCGAGATGAGGTCGATCTCCTGGGAGGTGAGCAGCACCACGTCGGCAGCTTTGACCGCCTCTTGCACGTCGCGCCGGCGAGCATCGAAGTCGTCGAGCCGCAGGTGGCACAGTTTGCCTCCGGTCGCCGCGCGCAGCAGCACCACGCGATCGTCGATCCCGCCGACGACCTTGTCTCCGATGCGCAACGCCACTTTGCCCGGCCCGTTCTGCACCAGCTCGACTTCGCCCTCTGCGCCAGGCACCAGCGCGGCCATGCCAACGTCCGTGATGGTGGGCGCCGTGGCCATTGTCGCGCGCAGGCTCGCCTCGAATCCGTCGCCCAGACGAGCCACCAGGTCGCGGGCCATCTCGTAACGGAGGGCATCCACCCAGACGTACGCGGTCTTGCTCTCGCCGATGAGCGGCCTCAGCCCCTTGGCGAACGTGTCGCGCTGCCTGAGGCCCCCGGCCAGCTCGAAATGCTCGGCCACCAACGTCCGGGTGAAACGCTCCGCAAGCTCGTTGGCGACCGCGTGGTAGCGCTGGCGAGCTACCGAGAGGAGCTGCTGGGTCGTCGGCTCAAACGCGATCGTGGCTGCGTCGTCGGCGTGGTAGCGCTCCTCCAGGTGGCGGTGCGCACTGTCTATCTCACACCACGGGCGCTCGCCGGCTGCGTACTGCTCGAACAGCTCCCGCGCGGTCCACGGGCGCGACCGCAGCTCGCCATCCACGTGGGCGACTTCGAGGAGCAGGCGGCCGGCGGCGGCGATCAACGCCCAGCGGCCCAGCACCTCCGGCCACGCCTGGCTCCACACGCTCCGCTGCCGCTCTCGCGCCAGGTCCACGTGCGCCTGGGTGGGCGCCACGGCGAGTGCCTGCTCGATAAGCCGCTGCAGGCGAGCCTCGGCCGTCGGTAGCGCCTCGCTCTGCCGCAGCGCGTCCAGGCCGACACCGATAATCTCATCCCGCAGCTCCTTGTCGACCGCGCTCGCCTGCTCGACGTAGGCGCCGCGCCCGCTGGGCTCCCGGACCCCGCGCCAGGTGGAGGCGAGCCGGATGCACGCCTGCGCTTCGGCGTTCGCCGCTGGTGCATCCGGCGGCGCGAACAGCTGGGCTGCGTCGGTTCTCACCACGAGGCGGCCGAACGCCGAACGCAGGGCCGCCGCTTCGCTTTGAGACAGCTTCGCGCCGAACACCTCGGCGAGGAGGGCGACCAGGGCAGGCAATGCCTCGCGCGCCACGAGCGTCTCGTCTTTCTCGGGGTGGAGGAGAAAGGCGCGGGCGATGTCCACAGGGTCCCACACGCCGTAGACTTCGAAGAGCGCGCCGACCCGCTGGTCGCGCCACTGGCTCGCCTGGCGGTCCATCTCCTCGAGGCCGATGCGGCCGCCCGTCGCGTCAGCAACGAGCTGATCCACGTGAGCGGCGGGCAAGCGGCCGGCGAGCGCCTCGCGAGCGCGCACGGCAAGATCGGTGTTGCACGGCGGCGGAAGCGCGCCGGGCCGCATCACCGCGCCGGCCATCTCCAGCTCGATGAGCGCATTGCGCGCATCGGCTCGGTCGGCAGGCACGTAGACCACCAGGAGCGGTGGCCGGTCCCCGCCCAGCATGCCATCGACCGACCGGCGCAGCGCCAGGTAGCTGCCGTCCCAGCAGGTGACATGTGTGCCTTCGGGCAGTGGCACAAGGTCGTCGTCGAGAGCCTTCACGACTGAGACGTAAGCGCGGTTCGGGTCGTACCAGACGACAACGCCGCGGTCGCGTACCTGGTCGGCCACCAGCGTGGCGATGCGCTCCGCCACGGGCCCGAGGCTCATGGCCGCGCTTCCTCTGGCACCGCTGCCAGCACGGCGGCGCGAAGGTCTTCTGCCAGCGCGATGGCTTCTTGGGCGATCTCGCGATCGGGCCAGAACGCAAGCTCGTAGCGTAGGCGCACCGCATAGGGCGTCAGCGCCGTGAGGTCCAGCCGCGCGATAGCGGGGGCGAGTTCGGCCGCGAGGCAAAGATCGTGCAGCTCGTCGAGGTCATGCACCAGCGGAATTGGCCGGCCCCCGAATGCGAGGACCCCTTTCAAGATGCGCTCCGCCGCCTGCTGCGCGTGGAAGCACGCGGTGTCATAGGGACCGTCGCCGTCGACGATACGGTGCGCTGCGGCGAGATCGCTGTCAGCCTTGAGGAACCACCCGCGCGCGTGGCTCAAGTTATCTTGCATAGAGGATCTTGCCCTCGCCGAGCACGGTCATGATGAAGGAGTTGGGAACCTGCCGCCACTCGTCCACCTCCCCGGGAGTCCACACCTGAATGTCCTTTGCAGGGTAGACGCCACGGAGCGCCCGGTAATATCGGGCATCACGTTCAGCCCCGCGCAGGTCCGTCTCCTCGATGACCAGGATGTCGACATCGCTGTCAGGGCGGGCGTTACCTCGCGCGCGCGACCCGAAGAGCATGATCTTGGTTGGGTTGCCCGCGGCCAGGACGCGGCGGACGATCTCGTCCAGCAGCTCCGCCGTGACTGGCGGAAACTCCATGGTTCCCGCGTGGCGGCGGGACGTGTGCGCGGGCTCGCTCATCGCACCAGGCCCTTCGCTCGGAGCTGCTTTGCGATAGAGGCCCAGGGGTACTTCCCCGCGATCAGCTCCTTCCAGTATTTCTCGGCCTCTCTCCAAGGGACCAGCTTGTAGAGCGGCGCAATGTTCAGCACCACCCCATCGTCCAGGTCGGGTGCGAGGCCGAGCCGAGCGACGCGCTCCAGCTCGGCCTTGAAGTCCGCGATTTCGGAGACGAGCGCCTCCTGGCGTTCGAGCTCACGCTCCCGCTGGCGGCGGTTTGGCCCCTGCGGCAGGGTGCCGGTCGACGTGCGCAAGTCGTTGGCGCGCTGCGTCTCTAGGGCGAGCTTCGGCCCGACGTAGCGCTCCAGCGCCTTGAAGAGCGTGTCGGCATCGAGTCGGTGCAGGTAGAGCCAGAGCCCGTAGGAGCGCTTGCTCGACTGGAGGAGCCAGTAGATCGGGGCTTTGCGCCGGCTGCGCGAGTAGCGCTTGATGTGGTCATCGAAGAAGAGCCGCGGGTTGCGAAAGTACTCGCGCAGCTCCTGGACCCCGAGCAGCTCGCAGGCTTCGCTCTCGATAGCCGCCGCCCGCTCTCGCCAGAGGAGGTCGAGCACCGCCCGTACGCGCGCCACCACGTCGTCCGGATGGTCCAGGTCGTCGACCAAGATGCCGTCCCGTGTGATGTTGAGTGGATACCCGGTTGGTGGCTCCCGGACCGGAAGGCCAGCGGGCCCAGTTAGCATGCCGGGCGAGCAGGTTGGGAGCGGAGCGAACGGGTCAGGTAGCGGCGGTGGCTCGAGGCCGCCGGTGGCGAGGCGCACATCCCAACGGCCAACGGCGCATCCAACCCCATAAGGGAGCAGCTGCTTGACCAAAGGGGCCGGCTGCAGGTCACCCTCCGTGCTAACCTCCTCGTCATCGTCGTCATCGGAAAAGTCGGCGTTTTCACCGGCAATTGGAGCCGTGGGAGCCAGCTCTTGTGGCACGGGGTCCTCCACAATCGGCACCCCATAGGCTGTCGCTGAGCGTATGTCCAAGTCGGCTCGGAGTTCGTAGAGTTGGTCAAGTGACCGCCCGTGTTCTGAGCGCAGAAGACTGTACGCGTCTAGGAGTTGCGCACCGGCCGCTCGAGCGAGGCCGACGACCCAAAACGCGTGGCTCGTCTCCTCGCCAGCATCCCCGGCGATCTGCTCCGAGGCGGCGGCCGATGCGAGCCGCGCAAGTTCACCAGCGACTGGGTCGCGGTCGAGCGTCGGCGTGGGAACTGATTGGATGAGCCCAACCTCGAAGGCCTGCGCGAGAGCAACGCGCCCAACTAGCATCCTTACCAACTCGTTGACGATGCCGCTATTGAGCAGTCCAGAGAGAATCCACAGTTGTCGCTTGAGATCACCATTGGAGAAAGCAGCTGGGCCTTTGTGTCCGAATACGGCTCCCGCCGGCATCGCTCGGAAGCTCAAGCCGTTGGTCCTCAGCGGCCACGTCAGCCCTGGGCGGAAGAAGTAGTTTGCTTCGGTGCCCTTGAGCTGCCAAACATTGGAGTATGGCGGCCCGGACTCGGGGTTGATGCGGTTCTTGATCTCCTCACCGTCCCGCTCCCAGTTCACTACCAGGTGCAAGTCAGCGTAGTAGGGCGAGTACGCGCCGCCCTTGGCGAAGGGCACCCACTTCTTTCCCTCGAAGGTCTGTTGGCGGAATTCCGCCGGCGTGGTTTCGGGACCACCCGTGACAACCTTCTGGGGTGGCACCTCCCACCAGGCCCGCACGAAGCGGAAGTCATCGGCGGTGGCGAGCCCCTGCTTGACCGTACGCCCGTCGCTTTCGAAACGTGGCAGCTCGCCGAACAGACGCCGCACGCGTTCGCTGGCCCAGTAGGCGAAGGGGGAGCCGGGGATCTCCCCGAACGCCGTTGGATCGACTTGGTAGACGAGCCCGCCGTCAGGACCACCGGCGCGCACCGTCTGAATGGCGCGCTCCAGCGCCGCGCCCTTGTCCTCCTCGGCCAACAGGCGAATGAAGACCGCGGTCACGTCTCGGCCTCCGTAGTCTGGGCTGGGGTGTCGTCGCCCGTCGCCTCGGAACCCTCAGCGAACAGCGCCAGATATGGTCCGTACCGGTAGCGTCGGTTGCGTCGGCCACCGGTCGTCTCTTCCAGGAGGTCGAGGGCCACAAGTCGCTCCAGCGCATTCGCTGCCGTGTCGAAGCTCTTCGCACCCAGCTTCTCCTGGGCCAGCCGGGCGTTGGCGATCGGGTGCTCGAACATGACGTCCAGCAGCCGCAGCCCGGTCGTGGCCAGGCCACCGCTCTCCTGAATGACGCGACGATGTGCCTCGCGCAGCGTGATGATGGCCCGAGCAGTGCTGGTCGCCTGCTCGGCCACCTCTGCGACGCCACGCAGGAAGAAGCGCAGCCAATCCTCCCAGTCGCCATCGCGCACCGCGTTCAACCGGTCGTAATACTCAGCCCGGTACTGCTTGAAGTAGTGGCTCAGGTACAGAAGCGGCCGGTGCAGCACGCCTTCGTGGACGAGGAGGAACGTTATCAGCAGACGCCCCACGCGTCCGTTCCCATCCAGGAACGGGTGAATCGTCTCGAACTGCGCATGGGCCAGCCCGCACCGGACCAAGGGTGGCAACGGCGCGTCGGCGTGGAGAAACGACTCGAGGTTGCTCATCGCCTCCCACATCTCCCCGGGCGGCGGTGGAACGAACGTCGCCTGGCTGAGGCTGGCCCCGGCAGCACCGATCCAGTTCTGCGATGTCCGGAACTCCCCGGGCGTCCGTTCCGACCCGCGAACGCCGCGCATAAGCTCGCGGTGAATCTCGCGAATCAGCCGAAGCGAAAGCGGAAGCTCCCGCAGCCGCTGGAGCCCATAGTTCATGGCCGCCACGTGATTCACCACCTCTTCGACGTCTCGAGACGATCCTGCTCCGGTGGGATCCAACTGGAACTCCAGCAGGTCTTCCAGCGTGCTCTGGGTGCCTTCGATCTGCGAGCTGAGGACCGATTCCCACTGTACGTACATGGCGACGAAGAGGTCGGGGTTGGGCAGCAGTTGCGCGGCGCCGTCCAGCCGCCCCAGCGCCTGGTCTGCGCGAGAGAGCAACGTCTGCAGCAAGGGATCGAACTGGACAGGAGGATCCGGTGGAAGCGGCGACGGAATGAAGGCGCGGTAGCCGCTGGGCTGTCGAACGTAGCGTCCAGCGCGCTCGGCCGTGCGGCTCATCCGTCACCTCTCTTGTTCGAATGCGTTGAAGTATGGCGCTGTGGCACCGTTCTTATTCTAATTTACTGCCGACTTTTCGAATAAGGTCGGCATCGGCCTCTCCTTATTCGAGCCGGGCCGCATAACGGGCCTCTCCCGCCCGTGCCGAGAGGCCGGGTGCCCGTTCAGACCGCGATTCCGACCTTTCGAGGCAGTACGCGGCGGTCTCCACCATCGCGGTGTCCAGCACGCCCTGGCCGAGGTCGGCGAGCGCGATCAGGCGTGCTTCGCCCAGCAGCAGCTCCTCGCGCCACCGCTGGAAGGTCGTGAGGAAGAAACCCGTTCGAGAGGTGATCGCCCCGAGCAGCCCGCCCGGGTGCAGCAGATCCAGGGCCCTCTCGACGAAGGCGGCGTACAGGTCGTGTTTGGTGCGCGGATAGGCGCTGTCGATGTAGGCCTTGGCACCCCGGCTCGAGGCGCCGAACGGCGGATTCATCAGCACCACGTCGAAGCGCCGTCGCATCAGGTCCACGAAGGCGAAGCCCTGCACCGCATCTTCAGCGAACAGCCGTCGCATCGCCGGCCGACCGTTGGCCGCGCGCTCGGCATAGTCACGGAGCGCGTCCAGCGTGCGGCGCTCGGCCGCCTCCCAGAAGTCAGCCTCCGTTGGCGGTCCTATCAACAGAGGACGCGCCCCATCCGTATCGAGCCATAGCTCTCCTTGTTCGTGGCTCGGGCGCGATTGCCAGCGCTTCATCTCGCGAGCGATCGTGTCGCGGAGCCCAACCTCGACCCGCAGCAAGGTCCCGGCCTCGCCGGCGAGACGCATCTGCTCGAAAACAGCCCGGAGCAGGCCGCCGAGCTCGATGGGCTCCAGCCCCTGGACGAACTCCTCGAGCAGCTCCGCCTCGCCGGGCATCGGCTCCGCGCACACGATGTGGCTGCGGGTCAGCCGTGGCCGCTCAGCCGGGCGCAAGCCGAGCTGTTGGTAGCTCCGCTGCGCGCGCAGCCAGAGTGCAAGCCCCGCAAGCTGGCAGGCCCGCAGGTCGATGTCCACGCCGTGCAGGTTGTGGTGGATGATCAGGCCCGGAACCGCGCGCTGAAAGTCGGTGCGCGACGGAAAGTCCTTCCTGAGATCAGCGTCCCCCTCCTCGTACGCCTCCTCGTAGATGGTCTCCAAGAGGTCGAAGCAGTAGAGAAGGAAGTGGCCACTGCCGCACGCGGGATCGAGGATGCGGAGCTGGCGCGGGTCCCTCTTTTCACGTTCTGGGATGGGCTCACCCGGCTCCGTGATGAGGTAGGTGCAATGCTCCGCGAGTAGCGTCTCGCCCTGGCGCATCTCGTACCAGAGCCGACCGAGGGTGTTGTCTACAAGGAACTGCACGACGTAGCGCGGGGTGAAGAACTGGTTCAGGAACGCCAGCTCCTCGCTATTGCGCGGTCCGGAGCGGCTCTCAGCGCGCGCCTGCCGGCGCTGCTCGGTTGGCGTGAAGTACTGGTAGACCCAGCCGATGGTCTCATCCTCATCCCAGGCTGGGGCCAGTGCCGGCGCGTTGAGCTTACTCAGCACCTGGTCCAGACAGCGCGGTGAAGGGAACAAGCGACCGGCTGCCTGGCGGCGATCGAACAGCTCCCCCAGCTCGACGGCCAGGTCGTCGCAGAGCAGGCCCAGGTACAGGGGATAGCCACCATCCGGCGCGTTGGCGACGGAGCCGCTCACTCGCTGAAATGCCTGGAAGCCGGCCGCTTCCCTACCGGCCCCAACGGAGGGGCGCACAATGCCCCGACTATTGGCCTCCATCAGCTTGAGCGCGGCCAGGCGATTCAGCGTAGTGTAGGCGGCCGCGCGCACGAAGCGCGACACAGTCTCGGGGGCCGCGTAGCCCTGGGCCTGCTCGTGGAGGAGCGCGGCCTCAATGGCGCCGCGAAGCGCCCGCCCTTCGGCGTCGAGCCGGGGCAGGCGGTCCAGCGGTTGAACGTCACCGTTCGGCAGCACCCCGTAGACGCCCTCGAGCTGCTCGCGATAGTCGCGCTCGAGCAGGACACGGCAGGTCGTCACGGCCCCCTGCAGGGCATCCCGCAAGGCCTTCTCCACTACCTACTCCACGACGATCTGCGCATTGCCCTCGAGCAGCGTGAGGAGATGGGTGCGCAGCTCTTGCAGCGCCGCATCGACCTCCTCGGCATCTGCGAGGGTGGGCGGGAAGAACCGGGCCAGGCGCACCCGCTCTACAGGTCGCTCCGGTTGGGCCGCTGCCTGGAGGGCCGCCATCGCGTCCGCGAGCAACGCCGCGGCCGCTGGGAGATCGGAACGCATCTGCGAGATCGAGGCATGGCAGAGCCCGCAGACTGACGTCCCAAGCGAGAGCTGGGGCGCGTCCGCGCAGCGTCGCCGCGTGAGCTCGCCCGCGATGCCCTGGCGTGTGGATTCGGCCGCCGCGTCCTCCTCGGCGCCGATCGCCAGCCACTCGGGTCGGCCGCGCAAGGCCTGGTAGGCGTGGTCGAAGGCCGCAAACCGCTCGGTGTGGACGGCGCGATAGGCGTCCACATAGGCGCGTTCGATGCGCGAGACCGCGCTCTCCAATTCCGGGAGCCGGTCGAAGAAGTCAGGCGCGGCGAGGATTGAGCCCACTGTCTCGACCGCGGCCGCGAGCGCTTCATCGTCGTCGAGGACAGGCGAGAGTGCGTCGACTGCTGTCCGTCCGCGCGCGACGAGCGTGAGGTTCCCTTCCGTCAGCGCCGTTTGGAGGCGGTGGAGGCGGTCCCGCGCTTCCTTTATCGTCGTGCCCTCCTGCGCGAGCTGGCGGACGCAATCGTCGGACGCGCCGGCGAGCGCCGCGTCGATGGTGCTCGCGTAGTCGCGCAGCTCCTCCTGGCCGGGCAACCCGCGCGCTTCGAGTTTCGACTGGACCTGCTGCACGCTCTGTCGCTCCTCGCCGGCAAGGCGCTTGAACGCAGCGGCGATACTCGCCTCTTGCGGTTCCACGGAGTCTCCCGTGAGCGCCGCGAAAGTCTGCATGGCGCTCGTGAGGGTCTTGAGATCGATGGGCTCGCGCGGGGCGAAGGCCGCGGCTCGGAAGGCCTGCACGCTGGCGAAGGGGGCGCGTGCCTGGGGGTCCTGCGCGTCTCGGTATTTCCGCGCCTGGTGCGTGACCTCGACAGCCCCAGCCTTGAGGAGCGCGGCCATCACCAGGCGCACGACGTCCCCGTCCCACCCGTAGCCGAGGCCCGAGAAGTGGTCGATGAGCGACTTGCCGTTCACCTTCTCGCCGTATTCCGCCTGGGTTTTCAGGTAGCCCAGCACCTCCCTGGCGATGGGCGCCTCGGGGTTGATGACGGAGTGGCCCTGTTCGTGCGCAACGAGCTGCAGGTCCAGGAGTGGCTGAGGCGCCGCCGACAGGCTGGCGAGCCGTAATATCTCCTCTGGCTCGGTGCCCTTGAGGGAGACCGACCCTATGGACAGCTTCTCATACAGCTTGGGAATGGCAGCACGATAGAAGCCGCTCAACATCTCCGACGCCGTCGACCCGAGCGCGCTTCCCTGGCGCTCGACCCCATTCAGGTAGCCACGTCCTCCAGCCAGGACTTTGACGATCTCTTCGCGTAGTCGCCCCCTGCTGCGCTCGAGGGTCTGCTCCTCCGCGGTGAGCGCTGACCGCTCCTCACCTGTCACCTTTCCCTGGGAGCGCAGCTCGGCGTACTTCTTGGTCATCACATCCGATCGGTCTACCTCTGTGACCAGATCGTCCCAGGTCGTGTTGAGCGCCGCCACCCAGAAGCCAACCGTCGGCTCGGCGCGGGAGCGGTCCCGCGTCTCGGTCGCGAGCGCCTCGAACTGCTCCACGCCGTCCGCGGTACGAATGTGAAGCGGGATCTTGGCGGCCGGCGTGACGACGGTGTCGTTCAAGGTCAAGCCGACGGTGAACGTCTGCCCCTGGTAGGTGATGCGGTTGAGCGTCGGGTCGGTGAATAGATCGCGCACGATCTCCCGCAGCAGCTCGTGGCGGCGTCTCGGGAGGGGCACGGAGCCCCGACGTTCGGTCTCCCAGCTCTTCTCGGTTGCGGTCTGCAGTTTCCAGCCGTCGTCCGCCTGGCGGACGAACTCGGCCGCCTCGAGCTGGGTGAGCGCGGACTTCACCTCATCGAGAGGCGAGAGCCCGTCCACTCGGTCCAGCAGCAGGGCGGCGATGTTGGTCTCCGTGCGTGGGAGGTCGCGAACGTGCTCCAGCAGCGCCAACGCTTTCCCGACCCGCGCCGGCCATGACTCTGCGCCGAAACGCTGCATGATGTTGTTGATGTCGGTCTGCTTCTCGGTGGAGAGGTTGCCCTCAACGAGCTCGTAGACGCGGTCCAGGGTGACGAGCTGGCCCACCGGGGAATCGCCCAGGCTCGTGCGGGGACTGACGAGCATCTCGTAGGCCTGCTTGATGATGGTGCGGTTGCTGCCTCCCAGGTGTCGGGCGGCGCCGGGCTGCAGGCGAATGCCGCTCATGATGTCGATGGAGAGGTCCACGAAGTGGGGCAGGTAGGGGTAGAACTGGACGAACTCTTCCCGACTCACGCTGCTGTGGCGGCTGGTTCGCTCCAGGCGAGAGCCCGCGCTCAGGCGGCCCTCAGCCGAGGCGTACAGCGCAGTAAGCTCGGCGGCGCCGGCCTGCGTCTTCTCCAGTACGCGCCGAGTGGCGACCTCGCGGATATCGGCTGGGGAAAGGTCGATGTGGTACTTGAAGCTGTCCTGCAGCTTGGCCAGCTCGACCCGCTTGTCGCCGATCGCCGACACCACCTCGTCGAGCTTCTCCTGCGAGGTCACCACGATCCAGCACGGGGCGGGGGCGCGATGGTCGACCACGGCATTGCGGCCGGCCTGGCCGAACTCCCTTACGATCGCCTGCAGATCGAGGATCTTGTCTGCGCTGCGGGCGACGTACTGGCCCACTTCGTCCATGATGAACAGAAGACCCTGGCCGGGCCGGCGGCGCTGCATCAGCTCGAAGGCCCGCTCTGCAAGCAGCCGGACGGTGACCTCGCTCTGATGGTGCTGCGCTGCGTTCGCCCAGCTCTCGGAGGATGGGTACGTCAACGGGTCGAGGGCGTGGAGGATGCTGCTCGCGCGGAGAAAGCGCTGGGCGCCCTTCCGCACGACGCCCCAGTCCACGTACTGCTCCTTGCAGAGGTCGACAAACTGGTCGAGCTTCCCTTCGGCTTCCAGCTCGATCTCCAGCTCCGCGATGGTGAAGTCCTCCGCGTAGTCCAGCTCGCGGAGCAGCACGCGATACATCACCTCCGAGAGCTGCTGGGAGGTGGTGTTGACCGCACGGTCCACCGAGACGTCGAACATGATGGCGGCGGACTGGAGGCGGCCGACGAGGTTGTCCACGAGGTCCGAGACGCGCTGGTCGCTGATGGCCCCCTTGAAGAGCAGGCTGGCTGGATCGCCGAGGAGCGTCTCATTCTGGAGCACATAGCCGAGATTCTTGGCGAACGACGACTTCCCAGACCCGAAGAAGCCGCTGATCCAGACGCCAATTCCCTCCTGGGGTCGATTGATGGCAGTGGCCATGGCGTCGAGCACGGTGCGGTACTGTTCCACGATGCGCGGGGTGGCCACATACTCCTGGATCTCGCCGCGGACGACATCCGCCTTGCGCTGGTCGAGCTTGATGATCTCTTCAATAGGCTGGTCGAGCGGACGAGCCAGCAGCTCGCGGATTGTGGTCACCAGCGTCTCCCTACGCTTGCGCTAGCTGTAGACCTTGACGCGGTAGTTTCCCATCGGCTCGCGGTCCTCCATCCCCATGAACCGGAGGCCAGTCACGCCCTCGATGGTCCCGGGGTAGAAGAGAATCGCCGGGACGCGCGTCCGGCCCTGCATCTCTTCGAGGAGACGCGACATCGGATAGATGTGCGGCGCCATGGCTGCGGCGCGCTCGAGGAAGGCGACCGAGCGCGCCGGATCGGCGACGCTTAGGCGCTCTTCCAGCAGGTGCGGCAGTGGCTGGAAGTCAGGGTCGGAGAGGTAGACGGTGAGCTGGCGCTCCGCCTCCTCAAAGCCTCGCGTCCGCTCCAGCTCGACCACCGCCTCCATCCCCTCGGAATGATCGACTGCCTGCCAGAGCAGGTCGGCAAGGGAGATGCGGAGCACCTGGCGGCCACGGTTTTCGAGGCGGGTCGCGAGCAAGCTGACCTCCCGCCGGAGCTCCCACTCACGCTCAGCATCGTAGCGAAGAATGGCGAATGGGAGGTCGGCGTGCAGCGCGAAGCGCGGCGGAGTGGCGAACAGGTCCGATTCAAGAAGATCAAGCCGATCGCGTAGCGAGACCACGAGCGTACTCCGCCAGGCTTTGGGTCGGGAATTCCACCCGGACGATGCTTCCTGCCGCATCGTACGTGAGAAGGCGCTCCCCTTGCGCCTCGATGAGCAGACGCTCGACCGCCTCGCGACTGGTGAGCAGGAAGAGCCGCCAGTCGGGGTGATCGACGAGCGCAAGACCCACGGCTCCCGATCGGTGCAAGACGAACGCGACGTAGGCAGCCGCCGCGGGGACGAGCGCAAGCCCCGTAAGTCGTTTGCTCGGGCCCCGCATCGGTCCGGCGAGCACCCCAAAGTCGCGTAGGGTTGCCATCGCGCCCTGCGCCACGCGCATGGCTGTCGCCCGGCCCCAGCAGCTTGTCGTCCTCCCTGCGTGCATCCATTCCTCAATCTGCGCAAGCACGTCGGTCAGGGTCAGCGTGGAACCGACAGGACGGTAGGCGAGCCATTCGGTGACCAGGTCGTGAAGCAGAAGATCGTCCCGGGCAGCGTGGTAGTAGAGCGCGGCGTTCAGCACGCTTGCGGTCGCTGGAGTCTGGACCAGCGTCCTGAGCGCGCCCGCCACCTCCGGGTCGGCCAGGTAGCGACGCCGCATGACCTCCAGGACGTCCTCGGTTCGGGAGCGCGCCGCCTTGCCAAGCACATTTTCTGCGAGGGCTCGGCGGTACAGGAGATCGAGTGGCTCGGCGTCACGCCACGCGGCGAGGAGCGCCTTGGCGTCGGACTGCAGGGCGCTGGCCTTGATGAGCCGTGTGGTATACGGGCCCGAGACGGTGGAAGCAGCCATCGCGGTCCTCAACTCACCCGGATGAAAGGGAAGACGGGAGCGCCGGACCCGCCCTCAGCGTGGGCGGACGCGAGCGCTCGCGCCATCTCGACCGAGTCTGTGAGCGATCCGTCGCGCGGCCTAATCTCCAGCAGGCCTGCCGCTCCTCGGTCCATGACGTCGTAGTCCCGCCAGTCGGCCCCCAGGACCAGGCGAAATGCCTCCGCATCGGCAATCGGACCTTCACTCGGCGCGACGCCCGCAGGCTCAGCATCTACGAGGCTCATCTCCGTCTCATCGTCGAGCGAGAAGAGGTGCCGGACTCGTGCGTTGGCCGCGGCGAACGCTGCGCGGTAGCGGAGGCGGGCCGCTTCGAACGCGATCTTGATCGCGGCGCTCGGCGCGGTGCGTGGGAAGAGTGGATCGAGGATGACTCGCGCGTAGGGGGTCAGCGACTCGTCGTCCCACCAGCGCAGGCTGTCTCCCTGCGCCGCGCGGCAGACGGCGGCACGCAAGCGAAGGATCGTGGCCAGGTCTGTGACTGCAACCGCAGGAGCACTCATTGGTCATCCTTCAGGCCGCACTTTCGGTACGTTCGAAGGATTCGCAGTGTGTCGTAGCCGTCGATGACGCAGTACCGCCTCGGGTGCCCCGGCTGGGTTGCGAAGGCGCGCAGCTGTTTGCGCACGGCTTGTTTGACGACGTGGCAATGCTGAACGATGACGAGGTCAGCTGGTTCGTCGAACAGGCGGACGATCTGGTCTCCATTCTTGCCCAGCGAGCGTGGGGTCATCGGAGCGAACTGTGAGGGACCTTTGAACAAGATAGCCGTGGGAATTCTCCGCCCGTCGATAGAGATCGTGGTGGTGAACAGGTCTGAGTACTCGCCACCCCAGTCTTTGGGAACCTCAGGCTCACCAATGATTTCCGCAAACGCGGCCTTGACGCTCGACTCGGGGATTTCCCTTAGATGGACCAGTTCTTCAGCACTGGGCTGGGGTCGCCCGGAGATGCGTCGGAACTGATCGATCTGTTCAGCGAATACCTGAAGCAGGTCAACGGGCCCGCTGCCTGCCGCAGATGGAGCGGGCGTCTGATCGTGGGATGCCTGTCCATCAGACCAGGACGGATGCTCCTGTCGAATGCTCTCGATGCTCCGCTGCATCAGTGCTTCGTCTCGTCTCCTCTTTGCGATGCCCCACTCGTTCACCTGCCTTGCGATCTCCGCGATCACCTCGCGAACGGTAGGGTTGGGCGGCCGCTCGCCGGAGCGGATGTGCGCCTCCTGCAAGCGTCCCCCGAGTGCGAGGAAGGCTGGGCGGATGCATTCGTCATAGAGTTCGAGCGACTCGAAGTCGCTCAGCGACTCGATAGGGCGCTCCCAACGCAGCTGGTTTCCGTGAGTCTCTGCGAGCTTGGCCAGGAGGCTCTCGGCGTCGATGACACATCGAAGGTAGAGCCGCTCAATCCATTCGTCTGGTCGGTAGAAGTAGCCGTCCGAAGCGTTGCTGACGATGCTGTCGATCAGGCGATGATAGAGACAGACTGCCCCGAGGATCGAGGATGGGTCGGAGGACTCCTCCGCGGGACGATCCCGGGGAGGGTCACCTATGTCATTCGTGGGCGTACGCGCGCTGGTGTCCACTCGGGTCTCCACGCGGGACGCTGCAATGGGGATAGAGCGCGTCTCGGGTAGCCAGGGAGCCGGAAGCTCGTCCGCAGCCTTCTCAGTGTGTGATGATATCGCCCAGTGCGCTGCGGCAACGAGACGAAATTGCGCCATGCCGACACAGGGTACGTGCAGCGATGACACGACTCTCCGACCTCGACGAGCTGGTCAGGTCCGTGCGGGATCCTGCCTCTCGGGCGTACATCCTCGAAGCGATCAATGCGTACTACGGTGGCGCAAACCGTGCAGCAATTGTGGCGACCTGGACAGCTGTGGCGTACGACATTCTCTCGAAGATCAGAGAGCTGTCCATTGGGGGCGACGCAGAGGCGCTGAGTATCGTGGAGCGGCTCGACCGGGTGATCGAGGCGCGCAACGTCACGCAATATCAGCAAATCGAAGGTGAGCTACTGAAATGGGCGCATGAAAAGTTCGATTTGCTGGCGCCGGAGGAGTTCACTAACCTTCAGCGACTACGGGAGGACCGCAATCTGTGCGCGCATCCCGCGTTCTCCGAAGGAGGCCGGCTCTTTGAACCCACGCCAGAGGCGGTCCGTGCCCACTTCGTGCACGCGATCGTCCACCTGCTTCGACATCGCCCCGTCCAGGGAAAGAGTGCAATCGAGCGCGCCCTGAAGGACATTACCAGCGCAACGTTCCCCGGAGACTTGCAATCGGCGTGCGAGTTCCTCAACGCGAAGTACCTTGATCGAGCGAAGGAATCCTTCATCCGAAACCTCACCCTCGTTCTGGCAAAGGGGCTGCTGACCGGTGGCGACAACCTCGCCTTCTTCTTAGCAGGATGCGGAAAAACCGCTTGGTAGGTGCTTATGGCGCATGAGCGGCTCCTGTTTTCGGCTTTTTTGGTTGGCTGATCTGGGTTTTGGCCCTAACTGGCGGGCCGGCTATAGTCGC
>Ga0184637_10000788_pt1 | contig 22626 bp, 31 predicted proteins | sample PLM3_127_b2_FD_133143 | JGI IMG/M metagenome (GOLD analysis project Ga0184637, IMG submission 133143) | Groundwater sediment microbial communities from an aquifer in East River, Colorado, USA - PLM3_127_b2 | ecosystem: Environmental > Terrestrial > Soil > Riparian zone | place: USA: East River... | reverse complement strand
GGCACCAGCGCCGGCATCGCCGCCACGAAGAAGACGGTGGCCCCGGCGATCGCGCTCGCGAGATGGACGGGATCGATCGGCGAGAGGCGTGCGATGGCGCCGGCATCCCGATCGAAGACCTGTCGGCGCACGAGATCGAAGAACGGCCGGGTGTGGTCGAGCACGGCCGGCCGGTGGCCGGGTGCGGCGTCGGCGACCTCGCGCAGGAGCAGGCGCGCGATCGACGGCCGCGCACCCACGTAGTCGACCCAGGCCCCGACGCCGGCCTCGATCCGGGCGGGCAGGGGATCGGGACGCGAGAGCGCGACCTCGATCCTCTCGAGCAGCCCCCCGAAGACGCTGGCGAGGACGGCGTGATAGAGCTCTTTCTTGTCCTTGAAGTAATAGACGATCGAGGCCCGCCGGATCCCGACCCGATCGGCGACGTCCTCGAGGCGGGTCGCCGCGAAGCCCTTCTCGGCGAAGATCGCCTCCGCGGCTTGCAGTACGGCCGCCCGGGTGCGCTCCGCGCGAGAGGGCTGCGGCGCTACCTGCGACATGGCAGATAATCTACCTGCGCGCAGGTAGAACTGTCAATCGAAACGGCGTACCCTGGTGGGGTGCGGCTGCGGGTTCGCATCGACAAGAACAGCTGTCAGAGCTCGGGCAACTGCGTCGAAGCGGTCCCGGAAGCCTTCAGCTTCGACGAAGATGGCCTGGCGGAAGCGGGGTCCGGCGCGGGAGGTCTGCCTCGTGCGCGCCTGCTCGAGATCGCGCGGCGATGTCCGGCGCTGGCGATCGCGATCCTGGACGAATCCGGAAGCGAGATCGACACCGGCGCCTGAGGGGAGTCCCCGATGCAGTTCGGAGTCTTCTGCGAAATCCCCGTTCCGCGGCCCTGGACACCGGACCGTGAGCGCGAGGCCTATCACCACACGCTCGCGCAGGCCGTGCGCGCCGACGAGCTCGGCTACCACAGCTTCTGGACCGTGGAGCACCACTTCCTCGAGGAGTTCTCGCACTGCTCCGCGCCGGGCGTGCTCTACGGCGCCGTCGCGGCGCGCACGCGCCAGATCCGGATCGGCCACGGCGTGCGCCTGCTGCCGTTCCCGTACAACCACCCGATCCGCGCCGCCGAGGCCGCCGCCGTGGTCGACCTGCTCTCGGATGGCCGTCTCGAGTTCGGCACCGGGCGCTCGGCCACGCGCATCGAGCTCGAAGCCTTCCGCATCGACCCGGAGCAGACGCGCCCCCTGTGGGAAGAAGCGCTCGAGATGATCGTCGGCGCCTGGACGCAGGACGTATTCGAGTGGCACGGCCCGCGTTTCGACTTCCCGCCGCGCCGCGTGATCCCGAAGCCGCTCCAGCAACCCCACCCGCCGCTCTGGGTGGCCTCGACCAGCCCCGAGAGCCACGAGCTCGCCGGGAGCCGGGGCCTGGGGCTGCTCTCCTTCACGCTCGGCGTACCGCCCGAAGACCTGGCCGAGCGGCTGCGGCTCTACCGCAAGGGCCTGGCGGTCGCGAAGCCGATCGGGAAGTTCGTGAACCAGCGCGCGGCCACCTTCACGATGGTGCACTGCGCGGAGACCACGGCCGAGGCGATGGCGACTGCGCGCGACTCGTTCCAGTGGTACGCGCAAACGGGGGTCCGGCAGATCCAGACCCTGGGCACCTGGCAGGAGGAGCTGAAGCAGGACTACGCGAGCTACGCCTACACCAAGCCGATCTCGAAAATGGACGCGAGCTTCCTCACCTTCGATTACCTGGCGACCACGGGCTCGTGCATCGTCGGCGATCCCGATCGCTGCATCGAGGTCGCCCAGCGCTATCGCGCTGCGGGCTGCGACCTGCTGCTGTGCATGATGCAGCCCTATGGCATCCCGGAGGAGAAGGTGCTGCGCTCGATCGAGCTCATCGGCCGTTACGTGATGCCCGAGCTGAAGTAGCGGATCAGGTCCGCTTGCGGCCCGCGAGCGCGAGGCCGAGCAGGCCCAGCCCGAGCAGGATCGGTGTGGTGGGCTCGGGGATCATCGTCATCCCGAGGCCCTGCGAGCCGCCCGGCGCGATCTCGAGGTGATCGGCGGCGGTTCTGGATGCGAAGGTCGGGTCCAAGCCCGTGGCGTCCTCCACTGCGGCGAACAGCCACAGCAGCACCAAGCCGAGCGCCTTGCGCATGGACCCCCCCGGCCGCGGCCGTCGGGCCCCGGCAGCCAGCGGGGGTTTCGGCTCGGGAGGGCTCGTTCTTTAGCGAGATGTCCGGCGCCCGGCTGGGGCCGGCGCTAGGCGCCTGACTCGCGGGCGATCCGGGCCGCGAGGATCACGGCAAGCTTTCTTTTGTCGATCTTTCCGGTGTCGGTGAAGGGAAGCTCTCCGTCGCGATAGAAGAAGAAGTGACGAGGCACCTTGTAGGCCGAGAGCTCTGCCCGCAGCCTCTCGCGCAGCGCGTCCGCGCCCAGCTGGCTGCCGGCCTTGAGGATTGCCGCCGCGGCGACGTTCTGGCCGCGGACCGGATCGGGTACGCCCACCACGAAGGCGGAGCGCACCTCGGGCTGGCTCTCCATCACGATCTCGACCTCGCGCGGCGTCACGTTCGCGCCCGCGGTCTTGATCATGTCCCCGATCCGCGCTTTGAAGAAGAAGACGCCGTCCTCGTCGAAATAGCCCGCGTCGCCGGTGTGGTAGAAGCCGTCGCGATCGAAGCTGTCCTCGCGCTCCACCTTGTAGAGGCCCTGCATCAGGCTGTAGCCCTTCACGCAGACCTCGCCGAGCTCTCCGGGAGGGAGCGGGAGCCCCGTCTGCGGGTCGACGATCTTGTGCTCGACGCCGGGGACCGGGCGGCCGAAGGAGCCGCGCAGCGATTCGGGTCGGTCGACGTCCATGCGGTCGATCGTGTGCGGTCCGCAGGTTTCGGTCATGCCGAGGGAGTTCGACCGCAGCTCCGGATCCTTCGGCCTCAGCTCGGGGGGCAGGATCTCGTACAGATTGCCGGCTCGGATCGACGACAGGTCGCGGCTGCGGAAGGTCGGGTGTTCCATCATCGCCTTCGAGTAGTGCGGCCAGCCGGCGACGACCGTCGCGCGCTCGCGCTCGAGCAGAGAGAGCGTCTCGCCGGGCTCGAAGGCCTCTTCGCACAGCATGAAGGCGCCGACGTGCATCGCCGCCATCAGCGTGTAGACGAGGCCGCCCACCCAGAAGAACGGCATCGGGGAGAAGATCCGGTCTTCCGCTCGCAGGTCGCGGAACGAATTCAGGTTGAACGAGTGCCGGATCAGCGTGCCGTGCGTGTGGACGGCGCCCTTCGGGTCGGCGGTGCTGCCGGAGCTGTAGATCACGATCAGCGGGTCGGCGGGGACGACGCAGGCCTCGATCTCGCGCAGGAAATCGGCGTCGATGGCGGGATTCGCGTCGGCTGCGGCCTCCAGCGAGCTGACGGGTCGTGCCCAGGCGCGATCCGGATGCCCGAACACGATCACGTCGCGCAGGTAGGGAAGCTCGCGAACGTGCAGCGCGCCCGCCTTCTGCTTCGCGAGCGACGGCGCCGCGGCCTCGAGGCGCTCCAGATAATCGGCGTTCAAAAAACGTGGCAGCGTGAGCAGCATCGCCACGTCGGCGTGGCGCATCACCCAGCCGAGCTCGCGGGGCTTGTAGAAGGTGTTCAGCGGGACCACGACGGCCCCGATCCGCGCCGCGGCGAGGAAGGCCACCACCCAGTCGGGCCCGTTCGGGAGCCAGAGCCCCACGCGGCTGCCCTTGCCGAGCCCCGAGGCGAGCAGTCCGCGGGCCAGCCGCGCCGAGCGCTCGTCGGCCTCGGCGTAGCGGAGGCGCTGGTCGCGCAGCAGGATCATCGGCCGCGCTCCGAAGCGTTCGCTGCGCGTGCGCACCAGGACCGGAATCGTCGGCGTGAAGTCCGGCAGCGGCATGCAGCGTAGGTACACCAGGCGCGGGCTGGATGGGAAGTGGGCTGTCACCGGCAGGCACGAAATCCAATTGCCTTCGCGAAGTATCTGATATACCGTCAGATTTTCCCGATTGCGGCCCCAACGAACCGGGCGGCGCGAATCGGAGGGCGCCTTGGAGTTCCGCTGGTCCGACGAGGACGTCGCCTTCCGCCGCGAGCTGCGGGAGTTCCTGGCGCAGGCGCTTCCCCCCGACTGGGCGGAGCTCTCCAAACACGGACCCGGCAGCGACGCGCAGGCGGAATTCTCGAAGGAGTTCTGCCCGAAGCTCGCGCGCAAGGGCTGGCTCACGCAGCACTGGCCCAAGCAATATGGCGGCCGCGACGCTTCCCCCTGGCGCCACGCGATCCTGGGCGAGGAGATGTGGAGGATCGGCGAGCCGCGCAGCTCCCAGTACATGAACGTGAACTGGGTGGGCCCGACGATCATGGCCTACGGCACGCCGGAGCAGAAGGCCTTCCACCTGCCGCGCATCAGCGCTGGCAGCGCCTTCTGGTGTCAGGGCTTCTCGGAGCCCGAGGCCGGATCCGACCTGGTCTCGCTGCGCACGCTCGCCGTGCGCGATGGCGACGAGTACGTGATCAACGGCTCCAAGATCTGGACCAGCTACGTCAACTACGCCGAGCACTGCTTCCTGATCGTGCGCACCGACCCCAGCTCGAAGCGTCACCAGGGCATCTCCGTGCTGCTGGTTCCCATGCAGACGTCGGGCATCGAGGTGCGCGAGATCCCCTCGGTGGTCGGCGACAAGTACTTTTTCGAGGTCTTCTTCAGCGACGCTCGCGTGCCGGTCTCCTGCCGGCTCGGCCCCGAGAACGACGGCTGGGAGGTCGTGAAGTACGCGCTCGCCTTCGAAAGGGTGGGGGCGGCGCGCTATGCGCGCGCGGCGGACATCCTCGACGAGCTCGCCGAGCTGGCACGCGCACGCGGCCTGCTGACCGAGCCCACGGTCCTGGAAAAGCTCGGCGAGGCGCGCGCGATCTGCGAGGCGTCGCGGCTGCTCACCTATCGCGTGATCGACGTCCGCGCGCACGGCCGGCCCCCATCGGCCGATACCAATCTCGCCCGCGTGGCGGGCACGCTCGCCGAGCGCGCGGTCTCCGAGCTCGCGCTCGAGATCTTCGGGCCCGAGGCGCTCGAGTACGGCCACGTCGCCGAGTCACACTTCAGACTCGCCATGACCGCCGGCGTCGCGGTGGGGACGACGGAGATCAACCTGAATCTCGTCGCCAACCGCTTCCTCGGCTTGCCCCGCGAGTAGCGCCGTGGACTTCGAGCCGAACGCGGACCAGCAGGCGATCCTCGAGGCCGTGGGCGCGCTGCTCGCGCAGCACGCCGGCGCCAAACGCGCAATCGAGCTCAATCGCAGCGCCGACTACGACCGGGAGCTCGACGCGGCGCTCGACGCGGCGGGCTTCCAGGGGGTCGCGCTCGCGGATGGAACCGGGCTGCTGGAGGCCGCGCTGGTGGTGGAGGCGGTGGCGAAGGCCGGCGGCGTGGTCGGGATCGGCGCCTCCGCGCTGGTCGCACCGGGACTAACCGGGCGCGCGCTACCCGGGCCGATCGCGCTGGCGAGGGACGGCGACACGGGACCCGTGCGCTTCGCCGCGCACGCGCGCACCCTGCTGGTCGACTCGGGAGAGGAGGCGCGCCAGCTGACGCTCGCCGCGGGCGACTTCTCGCCCGTGACCTCGAACTTCATGCTGCCGATGGGCCGCATCCGCACGCCGCAGGGTCGTGGCGAGTCGCTGGGGCGCGGCTCGGGGGAGCGGCTGCGCAGCCTCTGGCGGCTCGCGCTGGCGGCCGAGACGGTGGGCACGATGGCGGCCTGCCTCGAGGTGACACTCGAATACGTGAAGCGCCGCCGCCAGTTTGGCCGCGCGATCGGCTCGTTCCAGGCCGTGCAGCACCGGCTGGCGCAATGCGCGGTGCTGGTCGAGGGAAGCCGCTGGCTGGTCTACGAGGCCGCCTGGCAGGACGCGCCGGCCGAGGCGTCCGCGACGGCCGCTGCCTTCGCCGCCGCTGCGGCGAGCTCTCTCTTCGCCGAGACGCATCAGTTCACGGGCGCCATGGGATTCACCCGTGAGCACGACCTGCACGTGTGGAGCATGCGCCTGCAGGCATTGCGGCTGGAAGCTGGGGGCGTCGCGGGGCACCGCCGCGCGGCGGCCGAAAAGCGGTGGTGTCGGAAATAGTGAGCCTCGACCTCGCCTTCGACGATGTGCAGCAGGCGATCCACGACGCAGCCAGCCAGCTCTGCCGCGATCAGTGCAGCGACGCGGTCGTGAAGGCGGCTTCCGGAAGCTTCGCCTCCGGGCTCTGGAAGGCGATGGCGGAGCTCGGCATCCTGGCCCTGGCGACACCCGATGGCGACGGAGGCGCCTGCGAGCTGGTCGCGGCCGTCGAGGCGCTCGGGCGAGCGGTCTTCCCGGGTCCCGTCGCGGGGAGCATCTGCGCCGCGCAGCTGCTGCCGCCGCGCGAACGGGAGGCCGTCACGAGCGGCGTCGCCGTGGTCTCGCTGGGACGCCCTCCGTTGATGGCGTGGGCCCCAGCGGCACGCCTTTTTATCGAGATCGAGGGCCAGTTCGCTCACCTGGCACGCCCCCGCGGCCCGATCGAGCCCGTCGAGACGCTGGGCGGCGAGCCCTGGGGTCGGGTCGAGCTGGTGCGCACCGCGCCGCTTGGCGACGCCCGCCGCGCGCTCGCGCTTTACGACATCGCGCTCGCCGCCTATCTCGCCGCCGCCGGAACCAGGCTGGTCGAGGACGCGGCCGAGCACGCGCGCACGCGCAAGCAGTTCGGCCGCGCGATCGGCGAGTTCCAGGCGGTGGCGCATCCGCTGGCCGATGCCTGGGTGCAGCTCGCCGGCGCGGCGACGCTCGCGCGCGCCGCCGCCTTCCGCTTCGACCACGCGGGCGGGGAGTCGCCGGGGCAGGACGCGATCGCGGCGGCGGGCGCGGCGCGGCTCTCGGCGGCGCGCGCGGCGGCCCTCGCCGCGCAGATCTGTCATCAGGTGTTCGGCGCCATCGGCATCACGCTCGAGGGTCCGGTCTTCCACGTCTCGCGCCGGATCCGCCAGCTCGCGTCGGATCCGGATCGCGACGCACCGGCGCGCGCCGCCGTGCTCGCGACCTACGGTCTCTAGAGGAGGTCCCATGGCAGGACTCGACTTGAGCAAGCCGCTCGCCGGCCTTCGCTACCAGAAGCGGCCCGACGGCATCGCCCTGATCACGCTCGACCGCCCCGCGAAGGGCAACTCGCTCGCCCCTTCCATGATGGCGGTCTTCCGGGCGATCTGGAGCGAGGTGCGGGACGACCCCGCGATCCGCGTCGCGATCGTGACCGCCGCGGGCGAGCGTCACTTCTGCACCGGCTTCGACGTCTCCGAGGCCGAAGGCGAAGATGCGCAGGCCGTCTTCTCGGACCGCCCGCTGGCGGCGGCCGTGCACTGGTCGCCCCATCATAACCGGGTCTGGAAGCCCGTGATCTGCGGCGTGCAGGGGCTCTGCGTGGGCGGCGGTCTGCACTTCGTGGTGGATTCCGACATCGTGATCGCGTCCGAAAATGCGGCCTTCATGGACGCGCACGTGAACGTGGGGATGGTGGGCGCCCTCGAGAACGTGGGGCTCGCCCGACGGCTTCCGCTCGGCACCGCGCTGCGCATGACGCTGGTCGGCCGCGATTATCGCCTGCCGGCCGCGCGCGCCCATCAACTCGGACTCGTCGACGAGCTGGTCGCGACGCCCGCCGCCGTGTTGCCCGCGGCGCTCGAGATGGCGCGCTCGATGCTCGCGAACTCGCCGCAGGCGATGGCGCTCTCGAAGCAGGCGGTCTGGGGTGGCGTCGAGCGCGGCTACCGCGATGCGCTCGAGTCGGCCTGGGCCCTGCTGCGCCAGCACTGGAGCCATCCCGACTTCCGCGAGGGGCCGCGTGCCTTCGTCGAGAAGCGCGAGCCGCGCTGGAACCCGGACCCGCATGCCCGCAGCGAGGACGAGACGTGAACTTCGACTTCACGCCCGAGCAGGAGGCGTTCCGGGCCGAGGTGGTCGCATTCCTCGCCGACTGGCGCGATCTCGACGCCTTCTTCCTGCAGGGCCGCAAGTGGCCGGACGTCGCCCGCCTGTTCCACGCGATGGGCGAGCGCGGCTGGCTCTCGCTCGGCTGGCCGGAGCAGGCGGGGGGCGCCGGGCCGCCGCTCGCCTTCGAGTACATCCTGTGGGACGAAGTCGCCTACGCGCGCGCCGCGCGCAATCCCCTCGCCTCCGGCATCGTCGCGAAGACGATCGCGCGCTGGGGCACGCCGGAGCAGCAGCGGCGCTGGCTGCCGCCGATTCGCGCGGGCGAGATCCACTTCTCGCTCGGCTACTCCGAGCCGGAGGCCGGCTCGGACCTCGCGAGCCTCCGCTGCTTTGCTGAGCGGCGCGGCGACGCCTACGTCGTGACCGGGCAGAAGTGCTGGCAATCCTACGCGCAGGACATGGACTACCTCTGGCTGCTCTGCCGCACCGGAAGCCAGGAGAGCCGCGGCAAGGGTCTCTCGCTCCTGATCGTCGACCTGCGCGCGCCGGGCGTGCGCGTGGGCGCGCTCCCGACGCTCGACGGGGATCAGCTGAACGAGGTGTCACTCGACGCTGTCGTGGTTCCGGCGGACCAGCGGATCGGCCCCGAGGACGGAGCCTGGTCGCTGATGAGCGCGGCGTTGGCCGACGAACGCCACATCCAGTTCCCGCCCAAGCGCGTGCGGCGCGACCTCGAGGAAGTCGTCGCCTGGGTCCGCGCCCGCGGCCAGGACTCCGACCCCTGGGTGCGGCGCAGGCTCGCCGAGCTGGCCGTCAACGTACGGGAGGTCGAGGCGCACGCGCTGCGCCTGCTCGACGCCTTGCAGAGGGGCCGCCCGGGGATCGTCGAGGCGGCGGCGAACAAGGTGGTTCACACCCTCGCGTGCCAACAGATTGCAAGCGCCGCGCTGGACCTCGGGGGCCCTGACGCTCTCGTGCGCGGATCGCGCGTCGAGCTGCTCTGGCGCCAGAGCCTCTGGGAGACGATCGGCGGCGGCACCTCCGAGGTGATGCGCGGCGTGATCGCCAAGCAGGGCCTCGGGCTCGCAGGTCGCAACTGATCAAGCCCGGTTCAGAAACGCGAACCCGCCCCGCAGCGCCTCTCGACCGCCATGCTCGAGCACGTCACCGTGGGTGACGATGATCCGGTCGAAGTCCCAGGCGAGGATCGTCGCAAGCGAGGCGCGCGCCGCCTCGCGATCGCGAATCGCGGCCCGCAGGATCCGGTGCGGGCCGAAGCGTCCGGTGGCTCCGACCAGCCAGTGAACGATCCGCGCCTGGTTCCGCTCCCCGGGCTGGACGTTGAAGGCGAGGTCGGTGAGCAGGAGCGACCGGCTGCGCCGGTGCAGGAAGACCACCTCGTTCACCGACGGCGCACCCGCGAACAGGTGATGCAGCACCTGATCGCCCCAGTCCGCCACCGGCGCAGCATCGAGAATCCGCTGGAAACGGAGATCCCGCCGCTTCTCGGCGAGTCCCGGCGCGCCGCAGAGCTCCGCGGAGGGATAGGCGCGGACGTAGTCCCCCAGGAATAGATGATGGACCTTGCTGGGTCCGACCACCCAACGAACCCGTCCGATCCGATCGAGGGCTTCGCGCAGGGCCGGATCGAGCGACACCGGGGAGTGAAGAAGGAGATCTCCTCCACCCAGGCGGATCACGGTCATGCGTGTCCCGACGTCGCCGACCCAGAGAGGGAGAGGGCTCGATGCGACCCAGAGGTCGTCGTCCAGCCGCTCGAGAGGCTCAGCCGACATCGTGCTCGGGTACCTCCACGATCAGGGTCCAGGCTCCTCCCACCTGGGCGATGCGATGGAAGCCCATGCGCTGGTAGAGCTGCTGCGCGGGATTCTCGAGCTCGACGCTCAGGCTGACCCGAGCGATGCCCGCCAGGGCGGCCTGCTCCAGCAGCGCGCGCAGCAAGCGCGCTCCCACGCCCTGTCGCCGGAAACCCGAACGCACCGCCAGCCCCAGCTCGGGGACGTCGGGCGCGACGAAGCCGTAGGAATGGTTCTCGGCCGACCAGAAGCGATACCAGGCGGCTCCCACGTGGGCGCCCGCTCGCGACTCGGCGACCACCGCCGCATCGCCGGGACGCCCCCAGGCTTCCATCAGCTTGGCGAGATCGGGCCGCGCGAGCTCTTCCTCGAGAGCCGGACGGGGGCTGCCGGCGCGCCAGAATGCGGCCTCGAAGAGCATCTCTCTCAGGAAGGGAATCTCGCCTGGATCGGCCAGCCGGATCCGAATCGCGTCGGTCCGGTGGGACGACGCCGCGCGAGCGATCCGGTAGAGGACGTGGCGCCGAAGCGGATGCCCCTCCGCCAGCGCCGGGTGGTCAAAGTCATCGGCCGGGTCATGGAGCATGCCGATCCTCTCCATCACGCGACGGGAGCGAAGATTGCCGGGCACCGTGAAGGCTACGATCTCGCCGAGCCGCAGGCTCTCGAAGCCGAAGACCAGCGCGGCCCGCGCTGCTTCCCCGGCGTACCCTCGGCCCCAGCAGGGCGCGGCGAGGCGCCAGCCGATTTCCACGCAGGGCGTGAAGTGCGCCTGGAAGCCAGGCAGCGAGAGGCCCGTGAATCCCACGAAGGGCGCGACGCCTGGAACTTCGACCACCCACAGCCCGAAGCCGTGCTCGCCCCAGTGCGCCTCGATGCGCGCGGCGAGCGCGTCGCTTTCCTGCCGCGAGAGTGCGGCCGGCAGGTGCTCCACGACCCGCGGGTCGGAGTTCAGCGCGGCGAAGGGCTCTCGATCGGCGGGAAGCCAACGCCGCAGGAGCAAGCGATCTGTTTTCAGATCCCGCGGCAGGCTGGTTCCGAGGGACGCGGGTCCACGGGATGCAGAGCGGGATGTCAGGCCGCGGCTCCGCGGCTCAGGACGCTGATCGGATCCCGGAGCGCGATCTTCCCCGCCTGCACGACCTTCACATAGATGCCGCGCAGTCGAAGGTCGGGTGTCGTGGTGAGCCGGAGCGCATCCTTGCCGAAGCGCTGGCGGAACTTGACACAGCCGGTGTGCGGCTTCTGGGTCACCTCCAGGATCGCCGAGCCCATTCGAAGGCGGCTTCCGGTGGGAAGGTTGCTCGCGGAGAGGTCGAGATCGACGAGCAGGTTGTCGCCGAACAGCGTGAGCGGTTGGCCGTTGGCGACGAGCCGCGCCACGTCGATCCGCAACAGTGTGATCTGCGCATCGATCTTCTCGGGGCAATCGCGCGACCATGCGTCACCGGGAATACCGCCCTCGCAGGTGAGGACTGCCTGCTTCGGGGTCTCGCGGCGGCCGTCGTCGCCGCGAGACACGATCAGGGCCAGCTCCCCGGTGTCCTTCGGCGGTACGAGCGGCCCGAGTCCCTGCTCGAGCAGGTCGAAGGGAAGGTGCCGCGATCGGTCGCCCCAGGGACCGTGAGCTCCGTGACGGAGCAAGCGCGTGGTTCGCATGGCCTCGAATGGTATCAGCTTCCTCGCTGACGCCGATCGCTCCTCACGCCTTTGGGGGGAGCAAGCTCTGGTAGTCGAGCACATGCTCGAAGCCCATGCGCGCGTAGACCGGACGCCCCAGCATCGAAGCTTGAAGGCTCGCGATCCCACAGCCGAACTCCCGGCCACCCGCGACGGCAGACAGGGTCAACGCCTCGCCGTAGCCTCGTCCGCGCTGCTCCTCGAGGGTGGCGACCCAGTAGATCCCGGCGATGACGCCGGTCGCGATCAGCATCGAGGTCGCGACGACCGCGCCATCCACCAGCCCCGAGTAGAGGCGCACCTGGGGCAAGCCAAACACGCGCTCGTTGAGGAAGATGCGGGCCGCAGCCACCGGGTAGCCGAATCCCCGGAAGGCGGCTTCGCGGAATCCAACCAATTGTTCCTGCGTACGCACCTCCTGGATCGCCAGGCGGGCGGGCGCTGCCTGGGTCGATGCGGGCATCGCGAGCGTCATCCCCGGCATCGGTTCCGGCTTGCGACGCCAACCATTCGATTCGAGATTCCCGATCGAGGGATCCGGACCCCGCTCGCGAAACGTCAGTTGGAAGGGAAGCTTGCGATCGGCGAAGTAGGAGCTGACCGCTGCGGCCGTTGCAGCAAGCTCGCCATGAGGCGGCTTGAGAAATCCGAAATTGAGCGCCTCCACCGGCAGCCCGCAGGAAACGATGGCCACATCCGCGCGCTCGCGATACTCGCCGGTGTCGGAATAGCTCACGAAGATGCGACTGGCCTCGAGGTAGTTGGCATCCAGCGCAGGCAACATGTCTCGATCCATCGACGCCTCCCGGCTCCACCGCCGCCTGCTCAGGCGGCCTGCCTTGGCGAGGGCACCTCGCGTTGCCTCGTCGATAGGAGCAACCAGAGGATTCCTGCGATCACAGCCAGGTCGGCGAGATTGAAGATTCCGGTGCGGAAACGGCCGAAGCCGATGCTGACGAAGTCGGTGACCGCCCCGTCGTGAAGCACACGATCGAGCCAGTTGCCGAAGCCGCCGCCGGAAAGAACCGCGAGAGCCGCCAGCTGGGAGCGCGAGGCCCCGCCGAAGTCGCAAAGTACAGGCACACGAACGCGATCAGGAGTGGGACGAGCCCGATGAAGAAGAAGCTCCGCAGCCCCTCCGAGAGGTCCGCCCCGAAGCTCAAGAAGGCGCCCGGATTGGACGCCAGCTGGAAGCGCAGCAGGCCGCCGGCCAGCTCGAGGCCGGCCGAATCCGCCAGCAGCGAAGCCGCGGCCTGCTTGGACGCGTGGTCGCAGCCCACGCACGCAACCAGAATCCCCGCGAAGCCAAGCAAAGGGCGTGTGCTCATCTCACTCGAACCAGATCTCGATCGTGTAGCCATCCGGATCGGCGATGTAGGCGAACGGGAAGCCGGGGCTGAACTCTCCCTCCCGCAGGATCGTCGCGCCCGCATTCCTGGCCTGTCGCACCGCTTCCTGAATGTCCGCGGGATCCGTGAGCCGGAAGCCGAAATGATCGATCCCGCCGGGCTTCCCATGGGAGGGGCGGCGTTCGAAGGCGATCACGTCGTGAGGACCCGGCCCGAGGACCTGGATGGTGTTCTCGTCGCGAAAATATTCGCGGACGCCAAAGAGCTCCCGATAGAAGGCAAGCGATTTCTCCGGATCACGCACGGAGAGGCTGAGATGGGTGAGCCCATGCGTCTTGATCATGGGCTACGCCCCCCGCCCGGTCGTTGCTGCGGCTGGGTTGGCAACCGATTCCGTGAACTGGGGAAGGTCGTCGGTAATCTCGTGCCAGGGCGCCTTGAGCGATGTCCAGATGTGCAGGATCGGTCGCGTTCCCGGATCGGAGTCGAGCGAGCCGATCCGCACGATCACCGTTGGCGCGTCGTCCCAAGCGGCAACCAGGTGGGAGCCGCAGCGCGGACAGAAGAATCGCTGCTTTCCCGGCGTGGACTCGAAGCTCGCGATCAGGTCTTCGCCGCTCGACCAACGGAAACCCTCGCGGTCGACGCGGGCCGTGGTGGCAAACGCGGCTGCGTGAGCCTTGCGGCAGGTGCGGCAGTGACAGTGCCCGATCGGACCCAGCTCTCCCGTGATCTCGTATCGGATGGCGCCACAAAGGCAGCTACCTGAGAGCATCGGAGCTTCCTCCTCGCCGCTGCCGAATAGCCTACTCGAAATCCCTTCTGAGTTCGGTAGCTGCCTGCAGCCAGGCCACCCGGGTGGCGGGCACGTCGAGCTCCGCGACCTGGATCCGTGCAGGCGGGAGGGCCTTCAGCTGCTCGAGTTCCTGGCAGCTACTCTTCCGCGGCGTCGCGCATCCAGTCGGCGAGCGCTTTGCCTGTTGCGCCGCCCTCGCGGCGCAGCCCGGCCTCGGCCCCGAGGCGGTCGGCGGATGATCGGTTCTGGCTGAGCTTCCACTTCCCGAGGAGCCTCGCGATCGGAAGCTCGAGTCCGACGATTCCCCGCAGCATGCTTTCGATGAAGTTCTCGGGCGCGTCGGTCACCTTCCACGGCTGGTGGCGCGACGCTTCGTGCCGGCGCGTCAGTCGCTCGACGAACGCGTGCAGCCATGCCGAATCTTCGATCGCGCGCAGCGAGCCGTGCGCGTGGACGACCACGTAGTTCCAGGTGGGCACCAAGCGCGCATCCTCTCGCTTGCTCGGGTAGAGCGAGGGTGAGACGTACGCGCCGGGCCCGTGGAACACGACCAGCGCGGGCGCGCCGGGCGCCGCCGTGCGCCAGACGGGGTTCGCGCGCGCCACGTGACCACGCAGCGTGCCGAAGGGCGCCGGGTCGGGGCTGATTTCGAAGGGCAGGTGATTTGCGTCGGGCCCGTCGGGGCCGAGCGTCACCAGCGTTCCCAGCGGATGCGCCTCGATCAACCGGTGCAGGACGTCGACGCGCTCTTCTGCGAAGTGGTTGGGGAGATACACGCCTGCGCCTTCCTCGCTCCCCGCCCGGCCGCACGGCTGACGGGCGCCGCCTCGAACCAGCGCTTCGTCACTCGGCTTGCTGCTGGGCCTCGTCGAAGCGCGCCTTCGAGCGAACGTCTTCCTCCTCGTCTTCCTGCGCCTGCCGCTCCGCCGCGGTGAGGTCGTCCTCCTGCGGCGAGTCGGGGACGGCCACCTCCGGATCGACGGCGATGCCGCGATCCAGCTTGCTCTCCTCGCTCCCGCAGGCGAGACCACCGAACGCCAGCAGCACGCTCAGCGGTGCCAGGAGCATCGCGAATCGAAAATGAAGCATCGGCCCTCCTTCAGCCCCCGGGCGAGGGGCACTGGATCGGGATTCTAGGTGCGCCGCCCGGCCAGCGTCCACCCGCCGATCAAGTCAGAAGAAACGGCGCACCGTCTTGCAGTACGCCTGGTATTCGGCACCGAAACGCTTCGCCAACCACGGCTCCTCGACAAACGGCGTTGCGACGAACCAGAGTCCGACCGCCAGGCAACCGATGGCGGTGAGGATGGAACCGCTGAGGAAGACCAGGGAGGCGAGGTAGAGGCAGACGCCCAGATACTGCGGATTGCGCGACCAGCGGTAGGGACCGCTTCGGATCAGGTTTCCCTGCAGGCCGAGGGTGGTTTGGACGCTGAGCTCGCGGAAGCCCCATGCGACCAGCGACGCGCCGAACCCGAGCAGGGGCAAGCCTGCCGCGAAGCGCAACCAGAAGGGGAGCCGCAGCGAGTTCTCGTCGAGGATCGCGAGCAAGAAGACGCCGCTCAGTGTGACCCACGAAAGAAACCAGGTGGCGTAGAACTGCCAGCCGTGGCGGGAAGGCGGGGGCCAGACCCGATGCTCGGGCGCCAGGTGGCTGATGCCCGTGAAGACGAACAACACGAGCTGAGCCGCGAGCGTGATTCCGAGAAGGATCGCCACCTCCACCTCCTTGCCGGCGCACAGGGCCGATCTGGGTCGTCACCGGCGTCGCTGGTCATGCGCCGGCGGGCTCACTCGCTATTCGCTCGAGCTCTCGGGAATGGCGCCTGAGAAACCACGGGGCGAGAAGGGGAAGATATTCCCGCTGTAAGGCCTCAGGAAGATCGAAGAAGCTCCGATGGGTTTCGCCCCGGCAACGGGGTGCACCGCAGCGACACGGCCAACTGTCTCCTCCGGCGTTGTTGATGAGGTAGTCAATGGTGAGCTCATCGCCTTCCTCGATCTTCCGGCGAGCGATGACCTCGGTTCGGGTAGGAGCGAAGCGAAGGTACGCATTGGGGTCGCAGGCGTGGTTGAAGTAACGGTCGGGGCTACCCACCAGAAACAAGCGGCCATCCACGACCGTGCAATGCTCTGGATATTCGCCGTCGCCGGGACGAAGGGGCGTGTCTCGCGTGATCTCCCGGCCAAGTTCGAGCTCGCGGATCAGCTCTCCCGCGCCAAGGCTCCGCACGGCGAAAACGCCGAGGCCGCCGATCCGGGACCTGCGAACCGCGACTTCAGGCATCCGCGCGCGTCTCCCGCTGCATGACGGAACGCGGCTCAGCGGTCGCTCGCACCGAAAGACCCAGAGCGACGAGCGCGACCGCGTACAGCATGCCTTTGATGAGAACGACCGTCATGTTTGCCAGACCGGAGACGTCGTGCGACGCGCCGCTTTCGACCTGGTGGAAGAAGCTGCCGTAGAGCCCACCGCAGAGAACGGCCCAGGCTGCGACCAGGAGAACGGGGCCCCGGGGCTGCTTCCGGGAGACCGCCCGCGCGGCGTACAGAAGCAGGCCACCCGCAATGAAGTCGTCGACGTAGCCGGAGATGGTTTCGAAGTTCGTACGCCGACGCAGCACCTCGAGCATGGGGAGCGCAACCCCCATCCCGTACGCGGCCATCAACTCGAAGCGCATGCAGGACCTCCTTGGCGCGGCGATGCTGGGAGGCGGCGGGTGCAGCACCTCGTCAGGGCGCACGCACCTGGCCGCGCAACAGGAACACGAAGATGAGGATGTGAACGACCAGCATGGCTGGCACGACGAATGCGATGCCGAACCAGGCCGCACCGAGGTGTTGGGCCACCTCGAGGCGCACGCCGTTCAGCAGGTTGAGGATCATGTCCGTGATCCCCAGCAGGTTGAAGACCCACACCACCGGTAGTGCGTAGCGCCAACCCAACCGGAGCGCGACGAGGGCGGTCCAGGCGAGCAACGCCGCAAGCGTGTCGCCGATGGCGGTCTGGCGTGCCATCTCTGCGGGGAAGCTGGGATCGACGACCTCGGGCACCAGCAGGGTGATTCCAACGTGCCGAAACAACTGGGGGAGCAGAAGGATCGAGAGAGCCGTGAGCTTCGGCTTCGCCTCCAGCCACGGCCGGACGAACCACCAGCCGATGGCTAGATAGGCAGCCAGACTCGCCACGAACTGGAAGACGAGGAGCTGGGTGAGCTGAGGCAACGGACACCGCCGACGATGCCCAGACTAGCACGAACCGACACCGCCCAGCGGTGCCCGGTCAGCGGCAGCGCCTCGTCGGGCGGTCAGGCACCGACGTCTACCAACCGAGCCGGAAGCGGCCCTCCGCTAGACCCTGCCGGACGACGGAGAGAATCTCTTCGACCGTGCGCCCCGCGGTGTCCACTGCGTGGGTTTGCAACGCTCCGAGCTCGGCGAACGCGGAAGCCATCTGCTGAACACGGGCACTGGCTCCCGGACCCTGCCGTTCGCGAACCCGACGGAGTGTCTCCGCCTTGGGCGCTCGAAGCACGAGATACGACACGGTAGGGCCGCCCGAGAGCTCGGCGCGAAGCGTCGGAAGGAACCACGGACCGATGACGCCGTCGAAGACAACGTGATACCCGCCCTCCGCGAAGGCACGGGCGGACCTCGCCAGCGCGCGCATGATCACGGTGTTCTGGTGATGCGATTCGGCGCGAGTCGGTTCGATGGGCTCGGTCGGAAAGCCGTAGAACACATCCGAGAGGAGGTGAAGTCCATGGGGCCCGGAGCGCGCCAAGGCTTTGGAGAGGGTGGTCTTCCCGCTTCCCGGGCACCCGGACACGATGACGATCGATGACATGCCAGACCTCGAGTGGAAGCCGGAGGGCGGCCGCATGTTAGACGGCGTGCTCGACTGAAGGGATCTAGCAGGGGCTGAGTCGTACTGCGACAGGCTCGGATGGATCGCCTCGAGGCTCGAGCAGGCGATTCAAGAAGCCGGTGACCCGGATCACCGAGCGATACTTCTCGAGGAAGCGTTGGAGCACCGGGAGCGCTGCAGGGCCCTCGATCGCGGTGGCGATGTAGCAGCGACGCATGGCGGCCCGAGTGAGTTCGACGCGAGGGTCGAGGAGCAAGCGTTGGAACCAGCCGTTCGTGCGATTACCAGGCGCAACCCAGACGGCCCCTTCGTAGTCGACGACCCAGACCCGGGCGGAGTGGGCGTGTCCTTCGGTGTCGGTCGTACGGATCACGACGACTTCCTGGGACTCGATCAGCGTGACGGAGGCGACCACAGCGACGAGGAACATGGTCGCGACGACTGCGAGAGCGATGCCGAGTCTTCTTCCCGTGGGGCCTCCCGGGATGGTCGAGCCTTACTCTCTCGTCTGGGAAGCACGCCGTCCAGCTGGGGCGATGGTACGGGCGACTGCGTACGCGGCAAGCGCTCCCACCGCGTAGTACGGGAAGTCGGACCAGGCGAACGTGCTCCCGAGCACGGCATGCCCGATGAAGCTGGAGCGGATCCGCTCGAGAAAGGGCGGGTGCCAGAGCTGGACGAACTCGAGGACACTCGTCGCGATGGCAACCGCCAGGGTGACGCTCAGCCGAGATAGACGGGGAAAGAGCGCGAGCACCACGAAGACCCAGAAGACGACGTAGAGAAAACCCCCGGCTTGCGACGCGACCCAGGTGGAGCCTGGGCCGGAGTAGAACTTGCTGAGGAGGCCTAGCGGGGTCACGACGGCAAGCACTGCGAGGCATCGGCCGCGGTTCGTCGTGCCCCGCTCGTGTTGCATCAGGCTCCGCTGCGCGCCGGCGGCGGGAGGAGAGGGTTGTCGCCACGCTGGTAGATCTGGATGCCGGCGCCGTGGAGGGCCCAGGCGGTCCAGAGGGCGCCCGCGAGATCGCCGAGGGCGAAGAGCATGAGGACGGGCTTCATCCCGGTGAAGAGGATGAAGGCGGCGAAGAAGAAGGGGACGAGGAGTCGCGTGTGAACGGTCCAGCGGAAGAAGTTCGTCACTTCGCTGCGCGCGAGGTTCACGTAGTAGTACGCAAACACGAGGACCAGCATTCCGAGGATGCGGATCCACGCGAGGCCCTCGATCTCGAGGCTCATGATCACGAGCGGGAATCTGGGGAAGAGAAGCAAGGTAAGACCCGCGCCAACCAGGTAGAGCGCGAAGTAGTAGATCGTCTTCGCCGGCGTGCTCACGGTCGAACCTCCCATTCTCGGGGAAAGATCAGTCAGGTTCAGCGGCTGGTTGGGCGGCGTGCGTCATGTTGGCGGCATTGGCAGGGCACCGAGCTGACGCAAGGCCGTGAGATTGTCAGCAACACCGCGCTGATGGAGGACCTTGCCGTCGCGAAGCTCGAGGACGACGATCTCGTCGAACTGGACTCGCTTGCCGGTCGCCGGCAGCACGCCCCATGCGCCTGCCTGTGTGCCAGAGATGGTGAAACGCGCCATCACGAGCGGGCCCTCCGCGATGAGTTCGTGGAGTTCCTCGTGGTAGTCAGGGAAGGCTGCCCAAGCTCGCTCGACCATGCCGCGAATCGCGGCACGACCCTCCCGGACAGGGGCGTAGGGGCGATAGTCGGCAACGTAGTCCGGAGCGTAGAACTCGGGGATGCGGTCGAGTGCGCGCCGATTCCAAACATGCTCCGTGAGCTCGCGAACCACCGCCTTGTTGCGCTCGGATTCCGCACTCATTCACTCAGGCCGCCCAAGGGATCGGCGTTGACCTGCGCTGCCCAACGTCCGGCGGGATGGCGAGCTTCTGTTCAGAGATTGGTCTTGTAGTCATCTTCGATCATCTGATCGATGGTTCCTTCCAGCTCGGCCCCGCCCCCGAGCTTGCGTGCAAGCAGCTTGCCGAAGGACACGCGGAGCGGCTCCGGCCAGGCAGCAGGTTCCCACAGCCGAGAGCGCTTGAAGGCCTTCGCGCAGTGAAAGAAGCACGCCTCGACTCGAACCCGGATGGCCAACAGCGCAGGCTGGCCTCTCGCGCTGAGGCGCTCCAGGAGCTCTGGGTCTGCGGTGAGCTGAGCCGAGCCGTGGACGCGCAGTGTCTCCCCGGTGCCCGGAGCCAGGAAGATCAGGGCCACCCGTGGATTCGCCAGGATGTTCTGCAGGCCGAAGATGAGCTTGTTGCCCTTCCGATCGGGAATCAGCAGGGTGTGCTCGTCTTCGATCGCCACGAAGCCGGGCGCGTCGCCCTTCGGCGAAACGTCCGGCTTCCCGTCCGCGTCCGCGGTAGCCAGGAGCAGGAACGGGGAACGCTGGATGAAGGCGATCGCCGTTTCGTCGAGAGATTGGAAGAGCTTCGCGCGAACCACGGGCAACTCTTCGCCGATGATCGTGCGAACCTGCTCGGTCGTCGTCAGGCGATGCGGGTCTTCGTTCTTCATCTGGTCGCCCCCGATCCTCGATCTGTGATCCGGCCGCCCACCGGGTGGCTGCACCGCTGGCGGCCGCGCGTGAATCTACCATGCCTCGCGTCGGGCTGAAGCGGACCGCGCAGCTGAAGCCCGCGGCCGTCGGCTGCATCGGCTCGGGCGGCATGCTCGGGGCTCCTACGACGTGAGCCCGGCAACGATCTCTTCCCAATGCCGTGCAGCGACGAAATGGCCCTCGCCGGGAAAGAACTGGGCGCGGCAGCGGGGGAGAGACTCCGCGACATGGCGCGCCATGGAGATGGGAGTGCTGGCATCTTCATTTCCATGCCATAGAAGCACGTCGCAAGCCACCTCCGAAAGCGAGAAGCCCCACGGCCGAGTGAGAAGGGCGACCTCATGAGCAAACCCGCGCACTCCACGCCGCGTGGCTTCGGCGTAGCTGCGGGCCCGGAGCGACCGGATGACGGGATCTCCCAGCAGCGCGCGATCTGCAGCCGAAAAGCCCTCGGAGAAGTGTTGGACGAAGCCCTCCGGATTCCGAGCGGGATTGCGAAACGCCCAGAAGAGCGGACGAAGAAGGAAAGCCGCATGGCGAGCCACCAACGCACCCGCCTTCCGCTGCGCCGCCATCCCGCGGGTGGCTCCCGCTGCCTCGAATGGCCCCACTCCGCTGACGATGCCAAGCCGACTGATCCGATGCGCCAGCTCGAGACCGCACGCGAGCGCGTGGGGCGCTCCGCCGGACACGCCCACCACGCTGAACCGTTCGATTCCGAGATGGTCCACGAGCTCACGAACGTCGCTGGCCCAATCCAACAGCCTGCGTCCGGGCAAGAAGTCAGAGCAACCGAAGCCGGGCCTCTCGGGAACCACGAGATGAACGGGAGCCGACGTGCCCAGGGGATTGTGCGGAAGTCTCGAGGTCGGCGTCCCCTGGAATACAAGGACTGGCCAAGCCGAGGCATCGCCGTATTGCGCGTAGCCCAGCGCCCGGCCGTCGCGCAATCGCAGGACCTCTCCGTCCGTCTCCAACACTGGTCTCGTTCTCTCCTTCATGCCACCCAACGACCGGCGATTGGCGGCGCGCTCCCACTCTCAGTCAGCACGAAGTAACTCGGGCTGCGTTATGCCCATCGGTTTGCCGCCGTGCTTCGCGAGCCAGCCGCGCAGCCGTTCTCGAGGAATGTTCTTCGCGACCAGTAGATTGCACTCGAGGAGATCGCAGACGGCTCTGACGCCGCCCAGAGGGTGTAAAGGATCTACCCGGACTTCTGTAAAGGATCAACCCGACCGTTCAGGACCTCGCGGACCTACCAGTTGAACCACACGATGAGTCGAATCTGCTCGTCAGTGATCTGCCGGCGCTCAGCAATGCGTTGAACGAGCGCAAATGCCACGTCACATTCGCTGCTGGCGATGGCCTCGTTGGAGAGTGCACGCCGCACCTCACTCCAACGGGCCCAGGTAAAACCCCCGAACTCCCGCTTGCCGTACTGTCGCTCATGCTCCGAGATCGCGTCGAGGTCCCGCCTAACCTGCTCCGAAACGTTGCCCGGCACGCCCCGATTGGCCGCGAGAGGGGCGATGGCAAGCTCGCCCGAGACAACCCGCTTTGAGAGGCCAAATAAGCGTTCGGCGACGGACCCGGCGACGTCTATCAGCGGGGCCAAGCGAATCACAGCTTCCCACGAATGGGGCGCCGCGGTCTCGCCGCGAGCGATCTCCATCCAGCCTTCGATCGAGAACGACATCCGCCGCCTTGTATCTCGACTCCAAGCCCTGACTTCGTGCTTCTAGACTCGGTTGCGCTTTTCGGGGAAGCCGATGCTGCCTGAAGCACCCATTTTCAATGCCAAACACTACCCAACGTCGATTGGAGCGCGCTATGGCCCGGCAGCTCCAGCGGCGTGTTAGACGGCGCCCACGCAAGAGACGAGTCGACTACTTTCGCTCTTCCGTCGGTCATGCCGTGCACTAATCTGCAGAGCCCTCGAGAGCGTTGTTCACGCCTACGGTTTCGACGAGTTGCATGCGGCGGATGCTGACTACTGTGAAGCCAGGCGCGCGGACTGTGACGTTCGCAAGAAGTTGCTTCGGAAGGTCCTGCCCACGCGACAGAATGACCGCTAGGAGAAATGAGCTATCGCATCCGGCAACACCGCAGGATCCGCCGAGGCCGATGGTCTGGACAGGACCACGGGAATATCCCTGCGATTCCAACTGTGCGAGTTCTCGCTGAAACTCGGGTTCTGAGTCGAAGGCACGCAGTGCAGCGGAAAGGGCCGGGTTGCCTGTGTCGCTCGCGGACCCGGAATTGCTTCCGAGGCCAATCGCTACGAGCCCTAGGAACAAGGTAAGCACCGCGGATTGTATCGTCGCATGGGGCCGCATAGGACCTCGCACTCGGCGCCGTCCAACGGATGGCCGCTATGCTGCGGCCGCGCGGAATCCTACCATAACTCGTGTCGGGATGAAGCCGCTCGTTTGGCTGAAGCCCGCGGCCGTCAGCTTCAGCGGCTTGTTATTGACATGAGCATAAATAAAGCAATGCTTGGCTCAAAAAAGGGGGAGCTCTGAGCCGCGCACGCATCCTCGCAGCAGCGCAGGGGATCGACGCAGGCGCGAGAGGTGCGAGCGGAGATG